>Ga0302236_1002059_pt1 | contig 12737 bp, 9 predicted proteins | sample AAG_UR_Gly_MG_FD_193509 | JGI IMG/M metagenome (GOLD analysis project Ga0302236, IMG submission 193509) | Enriched activated sludge microbial communities from anaerobic digester in WTTP, New Holstein, Wisconsin, United States - AAG_UR_Gly | ecosystem: Engineered > Bioreactor > Anaerobic >...
AGCCTACAGCCACCGTGATCAGAGCTTCGGTTACTGGACCCTGTATGACAAGGACCTGGAGCCCACCCATGGTATCTATGTCGGGGGAGTAGAGTATTTCGCGCCCTACACCGGCTCTTTCATTATTTTTGACGACCAGGCTGTGCCGCAACTGAGTAGTGAGGACTGGATGGCGTATTCCGGCGACAAGTGGGTCGGTTCCTTCGACGTGGCCACCGCCGGCGTGCTTAACGACGACTGGTTGGTGACCCCGGCTTTGAATTTCGACAACGACCCCCGCATCAGCTTCTTTGCCAAGTCGCCCAACGCATCCTATAGTCCTGAGCGTTTCAAGGTTTACTACTCGACCACCGGAGACGCCTATTCCAACTTTGTGGGCAACTACGTGGCAGGCAGCGCCACCACCTGGATTGAACCGCCCACGGAATGGACCAAATATGAATACTCCATCCCGGAGCTTGCCAACCGTACAGGCTGGATCGCTATCCGGTGCGTTTCGGACGATTCGTGGGTGCTGCAGATTGACGACTTCGTGGCCGGGCATCGTTCCCTTTATGACGTTGATCCGCCCATGGTTACAGAGTTGCTGAACGTTGGCGCCACTTCCACCGTCACCCTGACAGTCACCAATATCAGCTCTTCCGCCTGGAGTACCACTGGTTTTTCCGACACCGCCACCTGGCTCACTTACAACCACGCGACCGGTTCCATCGCCGCGGGCGACACCATCCAGATCGTGCTGCACTTCAATGCAACCGGCCTGATCGCCAATCAGTCTTATTCCACGGATTTCGTGATCACCACCGATTTCGGCACCATCACTGTGCCGGTGACCCTCACCGTGCTGTCTGCCAGCAACATCATGCCAGTGAATCCGCGTATGGTGGCGCAGTGGGAAGATGCCGTGGGAGTGGGCATCGCCTGGGATTACTATAGTACTGGCAACCCTCAAGGCAACAAGTTTGGCGTGCCGGATGCCCTGATCGTGGAGTTGTCGCAAACAACCACCGTGTTCATAGCCTGCGAAGCAAGTCAAGTGACGGACTGCAGCAATTATCTGACAGGCATTGGCGCCAACATGGGCAACTGCAAATTCATCAATTTCCCCACCAACACCTACTGGGCGCGTGACTGGGGCCCCTGGCATATCTTCCACGGGGATTCCCGCGGCCGCGAAATGAGCCTGGTGGATTTCGCCTACAACCGTCCCCGTCCTCTGGATGACGCGGCGGCTGGCTACATCAACGACTATCTTGAGGCCAATTATCCCACCAACTATGACAACAGGGTGTTCAATGCGCCTATAATTCATACCGGCGGCAACATCATGACCGATGGCAACGGCGCCGCGATGTCCACCAATCTGGTGCGCGACGACAATGACGGCGAACCTGTCAATACCGGCACACCTACGCCGTGGTATAATTACACCGAAGCCCAGATAGCGGCAGTCATGCACGATTTCCTGGGTATCGACAACTACATGATCTTCCAGGATCCGGACACCGACCTCAATACAACCGTGGACCATATGGACTGCTGGTGCAAACTTCTGGATGTGGACATCGTTATGATCCAAAGGGTGCCCGAAAGCTCAAGCGAATACCAGCTTACCGAAAACGCGGTGACCGACTGGGCTACCCGCGCCTCCAGCTACGGCGAGCACTTCCCCTACCGCGTCCATCGCGTGGATGAAGTCCCAGAGGTGACCAACTACGCCAACAGCTTCATCCACAACCGCAAGATCTACATCCCCGCCTATGGCGGAAACTATGCCTCTCTGGATGCCGCCGCAATAGCCGCCTACCAGACTGCCATGCCTCAGTATGAGGTGCAGGGTTACATGGCAAAACCCTCTGATCCCTGGTTGTCCTCCGACGCGTTGCACTGCCGCATCAACACGATCTGGGATGCACAGATGGTGCATATCTGGCACCATCCGCTCTGGGGTTCGGTGCCGCCAGCCACGGACGTCATCCTGCCCATAGAGATCACCAGTTTTAACGCGCTCGACGCCGACAGCACCTACGTAACCTACCAGATCTATGATGCCGACACCGGCACTTGGGGCGCCTGGGTGGATGTTCCGCTCAGCATGATCGATCCTGCCAACCCTACCGGTTATTGGCAGAACCTGGGCAGTAATGATTACACGATGACCATCCCCGGCGTCAACCTGGCTGTGGGCGATTCAATCCACTACGCGATCATTGCCAACGATATTTACGACAACGAGCACTGGCTGCGCCTCAACCGCAGGCAGGACCCCTTCGTGTTGGATGTGCGCGCCACCCAAACTCTCAATGTGTTGTCGCAGGATGAGGACGGCAATCCCATCACCGGCTACACCATTTACCGGAACGGCCTTGACACCGGCGAGGAAACAGGCCACACCTTTACCAACAACGCTCCCGGACAACTGGCTGGAACTTACTCCCTGTCCTCACCTCCCCCAGGTTATGAATGGGAACAGACCACCATCGTCGTGAGTGCCAGCGATTTCAACCAGAACAACAACTACACGGTGACCATCATCTTCAAATTGCGTCCAGTGCAGACCCCGGTCGAACTCTCCTCCTTTACGGCTTCGTTCACCGTGGATAACTATGTGAGCCTCACCTGGGTCACCCAATCCGAGACAGGGGTGCTGGGCTTCTACATCCTGCGCAACACTCAGGACGATCTGGCCCACGCGGCTGTGATCAGCCCGCTCGTGGTTGCCACCAACACCTCGCAGCAGCAGGTCTATTCCTATACGGACAGAGAACTGTATGAGGACGGCACCTACTTCTACTGGCTGCAAAACTCCGATATGGACGGCAGCAGTACCTATCATGGGCCGGTGAGCATCGAATACACCGTCCAGGGCAGCACAACGCCCCAAATCCCTCTGGTTACGGAACTGAGATCGATCTTCCCCAATCCCTTCAATCCGATAGCTTACATACCCTATAGCATCGGCAAAAACGAAGGCCCGGCGGACGTGAGCTTCCGCATCTACAACTCCCGCGGCCAACTGGTCTTCAGCAAAGATGTCAAAAACCAGAATACCGGCACGCACCAGATCCAATGGCATGGCAAAGATAACTATGGCAACGCCTGCGGCACTGGTCTCTACTTCGTGCGCATGAACGTGGGCGGCAAGAGCTACACCCGCAAAGCCGTACTGATGAAATAATAACAATAAACAAACGATCCTCTGATCCTACAGGACCCGGCCGCAAACCGGGTCCTTTTTTGCTATTGGAACAGATTCTATGAGAGGTGGAAAGGTGAATATAAGTCCACGAATTACACTAATTAACACGAATTATTAGAAGTGGAAAGATGGAAAGGTGTTTTTGAGGTGGAAAGGTATCCCAAAACAAGTCCACCAGGCTATATACTGTGTCATCCCGGCCTACCGGGGTCCTCGCCGGATCGGCAACGATCCGGTGGGGTGGTTTGAGCCGTGATCCAGTCTTTTGAAAACAACCTCCCGAGCCCGAAACAAAGGAAGACCGTTTGAAGTCCGAGCCGGCTTTGTAATTGGTAGTAATTGTGAAGTTTACATTGCCGGCTTGAACTCCAAACTCAGCCAGCACGGAGTTCAAAGAGCCTTTCCTGGCTGCAAATATCCACCGGACGCCTGGGCTCTTTGGACTTCGTGCGTAAGAATGCTGCGTCCGGCAAACTGTAAAATCAATCTAACTAACATATGTAGAGTTAATTAGCAGAAAAGTATGGAGGCCAATAAGTAACCCTTGACATTTAATATTCAGGGCTGAAACAGTGTTGTACCTCGTTCGCGGGAGAGGGCTAAGTCTATATTATCCGTAGGTCATCCTTAACCTGGTGAGGGATGACCTAAGGATGATGGCAGCAAATGCAGGAGCAGCGAAGGACGGAGCTATGAAGCATTATGAGGAATATTGCTGGTGTTATTGGTGAATGTAATTCTATATTACTTGCGTTCTCTCCTCTTTATGGTGAACCGTTTGACCCAGGAGCCAGTCCTCAGGGGTGGCAAAGTCCGTTTGCCACAGAGACCGGAGGTCTCTTCCAAACAGGCAACTCCGTTGCCTCTGCCGAACGGACTTCGGCAGCCCTTATATATTTTCCGCGTATATCTGTGTGAACCGTGGAACCCGGGAGCCAGTCTTTGATAGGAATGTTTGAAGTCCGGGCCGGCTTAAGGACTGGCATAAGCATGAAACCTATATTGCCGGCTTGAACTCCAAACCAAGCCAGCTATATTAACGCGATTGAAGCAGTTTCAGAATTGCCTGTCCCCTCACTTGTCAATCTCGTAGGAACCAGTCTTGTCCCAGTTGACCCATTTCTCCGCGTCGCTGCCGTGCAGCGGATGGTATTTGCCATAGGGAAGGGCTTTTTCGAAGGTGAGGATATTGGCTTCGCGGGCATTGGAAAAGTAGTCTTCCATCGCTGTCTTGACCGCGGATTCTATAAGCTTTACCAGGAACTTTTCACTTTCCGAACCCAGGTTGACGCGGATGGTGGAACTATAATCCCAGATGGTCTCGAAGCTGTAGGTGCTGATGAGGGCGAACCTTGCCTGGATGGTGAGTCTGCCAGAATCCAGAAACCAGCTTTTATCCCACTTTTCGATCACCGTGTAAAGCACGGCATCCGCTCCGAAATACTTCCTGAAATTCGCCAGCACTGCCGGGTCGTCGTTGCGTTCGTGGTAAAGGCCCTCATCCCGCAGGATGTTGAACATGGTCTCCACAGGAAGGATGTAGTAGCCGCGTAGTCCCAGGGCTTCGGCCAGCGAGCAGGAAAAGTACTCCCTGGCATCCGCGGCGGTAGTGTTGTTGACAGGGGGCAGAACCAGGATCGAGGCGGGCTGGTTCGCATACATGTCGGGATAGACGTTGCCCAGTGTATGGTTGAAGATGCCGGAGCAGGCTCCTAACAGCAGGAGAACCGGCAGGAGCAGCAAGGAAGGGAAGGATTTGCGCATAACCGGAGCTTCCTATGGCTCGAGTCCGTAACGTTGGAACAGGTAATCCACCAGCAGGGCGGACTCCGGCCAGCAGCTTTTTTCCCTGAGCAGATATTCCCGGGCGGCGGAAAAGTCCCTTTCCGCTATCAAGAGCATGGCGTAGTCGCAGTAGAGGCCGGGTGGCACAGGCTGCTGTCTGCGGGCTGACTCGCTGAACACCCTTTCCAGGCTCGCCTTGTAATCCGCCACGGACTGTGCGGTGGCGTGCTTGACAGCCTTGTAGTAGGCGTGGGAGCTATCCCCGTAATAGAGGTAGGAGGTCTGGGCGCAGGCACTCAACAGCAGGCAGAGCAGCAGGGCCGCGCGGGCTTTCATGGCACCGTGATATCCACGGTCTGTCCGCCGCTGATCAGCACATCCTGAGCCAGCAGAATCCTGTTTGAGGAGCGGATTTCCAGCTTGTAGAGCCCGGCTTTGAGCGCGTAGCGCTGGACGTCGTCTTCCGGATCCACGCCCACGCTGTTGCCATTGATGTAAACCTGGCGGTTGCGGATGATCCCGTTCAGGCGCAGATAGCCAATATCTTCCTTCACATTGGCGCCCTGATTGATTTTTTGGACGCTGCAGGCTGCCAGGAGCAGCAAGGCCGTCAAAAGAATGATGATCGATGTTTTCATGTCTTTCCTCATTTATCGCTTACATAGAGTTCTTTGCTATCCACCCCGTCCAGGCTGCCTTCGATGATTTTGGCGATGGAGAGTTCAGTCAGTTCGGTGCCCTGTATCATTTGCACCACGCTGATTTGAGCGATTTTCTCGCCGGGCAGTTCGATGGGCAGGGAGCTTTGGGGGTTGACCACGGTCTTTCCGCGTTTGTAAACGTTGAACACATCGCCGGGCTTGATTCCCTGCAAAGCTCCGCCGGAGATGAACACCTTGTCCTGTTCCACGTTCAGCACATAGGATTTCCAGGGATCGTTGCTGAGCTTGTTGATCAGGTTTTGGATCACGGCGCTGATTGCGGCGTCGATCGCTTTATCGGGCAGGGTGTCGTCATAACTTGCGGTGGAGCCCATGCCCAGCACGGAGGCTGTTTCGCTGTAGGCTTCGCCCCGGCCTTCCTCACCGAAAATGACCTGTCCTGTGCGGGTGTCAACTATGCGCAGGGTGACCTTGGCGTGGGCGGTTTGCTTTTTGCTGCGATCCACCAGGCCCACGTTTCCGGTGGTGTTGCGGCCAAATTCGGAAATTGAGCCCAGGATGAGGTAGTCGGCGGGAATCTTGTGGCTTGTGATCTGGGCATAGTCCTGTTCGTTTTCCAGAGCCTGCAGGTCAGCCCTTTCGATCAGCAGAAAGCGGTTGGTGGCGGCCAGCTTGGCGGAAAGGATGTCGTTGGCTGCGCGGGAGAGCCGTTCGGCCGTGTCGCTGCCTTCGTTCAGGAAACTGGTTGCCAGGCGTGAGTCGTTGGTGAATCTGCCGATGGCCACCTTTCTTTTAAGGGTATAGGTTTCCTCTTGTTTGGGCTGGGCGTTCTCAGGCGAAATGGCAAGCACCGTGGCTTCCTTTTCTGGCCTGAATCCCGCGCAGGCCGAGAGCAGGATGGCCAGCAGCAGCGTGGGTATCGCGATGTATCTCATCTGAGTCTCCTTATCTGAAAAAGTATCTTACATCTTTCTCTGCCGCGGCAGGAATTTGTCAAGCAATATCGGGCTTTATCAGCCCATTCTGATCATTATGTTGCGGAAAACTGAGACTCCGCGGATGTCCTTTATAGCAGATTCCCGTAAAGCCTGGTCGCCAGTTGGAATGATGTGGAAGGGTATGCTGTCTGGTTGACCGTGCCGGCAATGTAAAACCCTTTTTCCGGGTTGCAGTAGGCCAGGGCGCCGGAAAGCCCGGAATGGCCATACAATTCGGGCAGGGGAATAATATAATTGAATATCCCGGGCAGTTTGTACAGGTGTATCCCCACTCCGGCACGCAAGGGTAAGAAGATCGGATTTGTGACCTTCATCTCCGGCAGGTATTCAGGCGGGAAAAGAACTCCCGCGAAGAAAGCCTCGATGAATTTCAGCATGTCGGAGGTAGTGGTCACGATGCCGCCATCAGCGCCGAAAGATGTCATCGCCAGGGGAATGTGGACTTCCCTGTCCTTGTAATACATGTTACGCGGTCTGGTATCTGCCGCATCAAGATACAGATAGGTGCCGGTCATGCCAAGCGGCCCGGTGATCTGCTCATCTATGCAGGCATCAAAAGATTTGCCGTTGAGTTGCTCGACGATCTTGCCCAGAAGCTGGAAGTTGGTGTCGGAATAGAGCGCTTTGCCCTTTGTGTTGGGCGCAAAGCGGGGACGTATCCCCTTGCTAAGTTCAATGGCCTGCTCAAAGGTCCAATGCCTGTCTCTGCCCTGAAACAGTTCCTTCTCCAGGCTGTCGCCCTTATCGTTCCTGCCCTGGAAGTAATCAGGAATGCCGGAGGTGTGGGCCAGCAGATTGCGGATGGAGATTTCCCCGGAATAGTCCCTGCCCTTGTAAACATGCAGCCCGTTCAGGATGGCGGGGCTGAAATACCGCGTCAGTTTATCGTTCAGCTCCAGCTTTTTTTGCTGTCTGAGGCTCATGATGAGCGCGGTGGTGAACAGTTTGGTGGTGCTGGCTGTGAAATAGGGACTGTCAACTGCCAGATTGCCGCTGGCGCCGCTCCATTCAAAGTCTTTGTATTTCAACCGGAAAGTAGTCCCGAAGACCTTTCTTCCGTCAACTGCTTTGTCCAGTGTCTTTTGTAGTTTGTCTGCAATCGCTGTCATTATTGCTCCTTATGATCCGCCGTGGCTTCCTGCCGCGGAGTTCGATCCGGGAATCAACACCCCCGCGGTGGAAAGTATTTTCTGATCTTGTGTCGGAATTGAATCTAAACCTCATCTCGTCTGGGATGAATTTGTCAAGTTGAAAGTGGTTTTTGCGTTCACACCTGCCAGGCATCGACCTTCCTAATTCTGATGAGGGAATGTGCCGGAAGCAGGAGAAGCAGCTCCAGAACGAGGGCAGTCCAAAAACAGCTTGACAGAAAAAGGGCTTCCTAAATAATGGTAGAACCTGACGCGAGGTGGAGCAGTTGGTAGCTCGTCGGGCTCATAACCCGAAGGTCGAAGGTTCGAGTCCTTCCCTCGCTACCATTTTTTTATCGGTACTTTTTACCGATTTTTCCAAAGTGAATAGCGTGGCGGTGTAGCTCAGTTGGTTAGAGCGTCGGAATCATAATCCGCAGGTCCGGGGTTCAAATCCCTGCGCCGCTACCAGGTTTCACACAGGCGCCAGTAGCTCAGTAGGATAGAGCAGCAGCCTTCTAAGCTGCGGGTCAGGGGTTCGAATCCCTTCTGGCGTGCCAGCGTTGTATCGTGTGCCATAAATTTTCTGGTCTGTGGTGGGTGTAGTTCAATGGCAGAGCACCGGATTGTGGTTCCGGGCGTTGTGGGTTCGACTCCCATCACCCACCCCACACTTCCACTATGAATAGACAAGATAAATATCTTCTCGGCCTGGATATCGGAGGGTCAAGCATCAAATTCGGATATGGGTGCTGTCCAAAAAGTTTACAGTATTTCGGCAAGGTAGAACTTCAGCACAAATCCCTGTCCTACATGCAGCAGGCTTGCAGCCAAATCCTTTCCATCGTTGACAGTCAGGTGGGGCTTTCCGCCATCCGGGCGATAGGCATCGGCACCTGCGGAACCATCGATTCACGCAGCGGCCTGATCGTGGGAGTGAATCCCAATCTCAAATTCTGGGTCAATCTCCCGCCATCCGCGATACTCCCTCCCGGACTAAAGCTGCCCGTTGCCTGGGATAACGACGCCAATCTGATGTGCCTGGCTGAAGCCACGCTCAGTTGCCCCCAGGGAAAGGTTCTGGGGATCACGGTCGGCAGCGGGATCGGCTGCGGATACGTGCAAGGAGGAGAAGTTTACCACGGGGCGCATGGCTATGCCATGGAACTGGGGCACGTCACGGCTGTATATCAGGGCCTTCCCTGCAACTGCGGGAGGCGTGGCTGCGTGGAAGCCTATGCGTCCCTGGAAGGTATCAAACGCAGAATGGTGAGAGAACTCGGGCTGGAGGAAAATCTGGACTTGGCATCGATGCTGCGGCACAGGCATTCCGACCCTCGGCTTGAGCGCCTGATCAGGGAAGGAGAGGAGCATCTGTCGCTCGGCGTTGCCAACTTAATTGTCACCCTTGATCCCAATCTTGTGGTCTTTGGGGGTGGTTTGATGGATGCAGGGCTCTACGCCATTGCCGATCTGCGGCGCAGGATCAGGGAACTTCTTCCGGAATTGAACTCAGCCCAAGTGAAGGTGGAACAAGCCAAAGAAGGCAACAAGGCGGGAGTTTTGGGCGCGATGATCCTGGCCGGGCAGATGATAAAAACCGAATCGGAATAAAACGTGCATGATAATATGGCAATTATAAGACAGGAGAGTCTATCATGAAAAAAGCAGTTTCCGTAATATGGCTGAGTGCCCTGATGCTACTGCTTGTCGCCAGTTTGAGCGCGTTTATACATAATAAGGTTTTGGGAGATATAAGAATCTATCCCAATCCGATGGATAAATATTGCGATATCTCTATCACCTTTTTCCAGCCAGTACCAACGGAGGTAACGATCCAAAACAAATCTGGCGAAATAGTAAAAACGCTTTATAGCGGACAGTCCACGGAACTGCTGCAGTTCACCTGGGATCGCGTGTGCGACAATGGCAGCATTGCGCCCAAAGGAGTATATGCTGTTACTGTAAGCTGTCAGGGACGCTATACCTCCACCAAGAAGACGCTGATACTTAAATAAACTAAACCTTTATCCGCTTTACAGGGAAGGTCCCCCAAGGGGGCTTTCCCTTTATTTTTGGCGTTCTGCTGGCTTTGGGAAAGATGGTCAGATTGGTTACAAGCAAAAGCTTGACAGATTTTGAGCTTTGTAAAATCATGACAGCAGTTTGTGGAAAACTGATTCAAGGAGCTTGTAGCCTGCCAAAGACTTGCCAATAGTGTTAAGTCTCAAGGCTTTGTGTAAGCCAGGCCTGGCTCTGAGCATAAGGAAGTGAAATGATAGATACTAAAATCCTGGGGCATGCAATCACCATTTGCACAACCAGCGATTGGAACCAATCCATGTCAAAGCACAGTCCAACGCAAACCATTTCCTTTGGGGAAGGTATTGCTGAGGGAGAGTCACAATGAAGCTGTTCGTCAATGCCATGCTGCCCACCACATCCACCGCGTTAAAGAGGGTGAATGTCCTTTTTGATGAGAAGATAGTCAAGATCTCCGCGGACGAGATTCCTTGCGAGGAGACACCTGAAGTGATAGATCTGCAGGGCAAGATTCTGTTGCCCGGTGCGATCGACGCCCACACCCATATCCTGGGGCAGGGGGATCTCGCCAAGAGCATCAGCAGGGTCACCCGCGCGGCGCTCACCGGCGGCTGGACAACCTGCGCGGAACTGAGCTATTTCAATCCACGGCCGATATTTTCCGTGGCGGATATGCGGAAGCTGAGCCGCATCATAGACGAACACTCCTTTGTAGATATGGCTCTCTGGGGCAATATCGACATGGATGATTACCCCTATCATGCCGAGGCGGCTCAGGAGCTCTGGAACCATGGCGCGGCGGGCATCGTGCTCATGACGCCCTCTCCCAATCCCGAGATTCCCAGCCTCAGCTTCACCGAGATCATGGATATCTTCGTCGATATCTATGTGAGCGACACCGGCTTCGCGTTTCAGGGCTATGACTATGAAAACGCCCGGGAATACTCCTTCCTTTCCCAGAGCGACGCGATCAAGAAGGTTCTGCGCCGGATGCAGGAAAACCCGATCCACATTCCCCGCATCTCTTCCTTTGCAACCATCGAGTTTATCGGCAGCATCTCCAAGCGTTCGGACATCTCCTTTGCCCTCTGCATTGCCGACCTGATGAAGTTTTTCTGCGGCATCGACCTGGGACAGCAGATCGACCTCGACGATCCCGAGTCTCAGCTTTTCACCCTGTTGCGCACAAATAAGATTTACATGCTGGGCAACAATGTCCAGGGCGAGAAAGTTCCCGACGGCACCCCCCAGGCTTTTCTCGGCACCAGTGAGAAGCTGCTGCCATATTCGTATCTTTGGGTGTTGTCCGAGCTCTGGAAAAAGCGGCGTGTGCCCCTCGCAACCGTGATCAAAATGACCTCCGAGAACGCTGCCAAGCGTCTGGGCCTCTATCCCGTCAAGGGTTGCCTGGAGGCAGGTTCGGACGCGGACTTCGTGATCTACGATCCGGACAAGGTGACCCGTTTCACCGCGCCGGATGGAAGCCAGCACGAACTTACAGGCAGCTTCACCCAGATCTACCTGAAAGGGAAGCTGGCCCACAGCAAGGGCAAGACCGCCGCGGCGTCCGGTTCCTTCCTGCCCCGCCACACCAACCCCAAACGCCGCCACAACAACATCACCTGGATTTGACCTGTCTGGAGGATAAATGCAAGACAGTATAGCCTATTTGCAAAAACTTCTGGCTTCCCATCCCGAGCTTCAGTATGAGATCAAGGAAAAGACCTGGGCCACCGATTTTCTACGCTTTTACCACAGCCAGGCCAACTATAACATCAGCAAGCTCAGCGCCCAGCTTTCCGTGGATATCTACAAGGGTAAAAAGTCCTTCAGCTTTCAGGTGGACGATCCCCAGCCCGCCAAGCTGGAAGCGGCCCTGCGGGATGCCGTCGGGGTGGTGGACAAGCTGCCGGAAGACCCCGATTTTGTGGATTTGGAAAATGACCTCACTCTCGCGCCCCAGCGTCCGGTGACCAATAACATCGAGGCCATCCCCCTGGCCAGCAAGACCGGCATCCTCTCCAGAGTTGCCACCGCCGCTTCCATGTATGACTTTGACATCTTCGGCACCTTCATTTGCAACCACCAGACCCAGCGCCTGGTCAACAGCAACGGCCTGGACAAGAGCAGCGAGGTCTCGCCGATCTATCTGGAGGTCAAGGCCGTGCATAACAAGTCCCAGGTGACGGTGTTGGAAACCTTTGGCGGCGAGGATTTCAGCTTTTTTGACGAACAGGACTTCAGCGAGCGGCTGATCCGGAAGATCAAGTTTTGCGCTGCCGATATTGTCGATGTCGAGCCCGGGCATTACGATGTGATCCTTGCCCCGCGCTGCCTGGCGGAGTTTGTGCAATATCTCTGCTACGGGATGAGCGCCCGCTCCCTGGACAACCACAGCAGCTTTTTTGAAGGCAAGGTCGGTCAGCAGGTCTTTCCCGCTTTCATCAGCATCACCGATGACCCCACTGACCCGCAGCTTATCCGCCGGGCCTATGGCTCGGATGGCCACATCTACCGCCCCCTGAAGCTGATCGAGCAGGGCGTTTTCCGCAATTTCATGTGCAACAACTACTATTCCCACAAGACCGGCCTGCCCAAAAACGGCAACACCGCTTCCTGCCTCCGAATCGATGCCGGCAGCAAGCCCCTGGAGCAGATGATCGGCAGCGTGCGAAAAGGGCTTTACATCTCCAGCCTGCACTACATGAACTTCATCAACCCCCGCGAAACCTCGCTCACCGGCCTCACGCGCGACGGCACCTTCCTGATCGAGGATGGCAAAATCTCCAAAGTGGTGAACAACCTGCGCTTCACCGAACGTATCGAGCGCATCCTCAACAACGTGCTGGAGCTGGAAAACCGCTGTTACACCATCCCCTTCTCCGAAAACTATAACCTCTTCGACATAGACACCATCAGA
>Ga0302236_1002064_pt1 | contig 12698 bp, 16 predicted proteins | sample AAG_UR_Gly_MG_FD_193509 | JGI IMG/M metagenome (GOLD analysis project Ga0302236, IMG submission 193509) | Enriched activated sludge microbial communities from anaerobic digester in WTTP, New Holstein, Wisconsin, United States - AAG_UR_Gly | ecosystem: Engineered > Bioreactor > Anaerobic >...
TTCAATCTCCGGAAACTTCTCCTGTAAAAAGGCCTCTAACCACTTTCTCAGGTCATTTGTCGCTTTATTTTTTGCTCCTTTGGGCCTTCCTGCCGGGTTCCCGCTTTTTCCTTTTTCAAATGCCATAACATTATTTTTTTATTGTTGTTTACAGGGGGTGCCCCAGTACATCAGTTCCTTTGGCACAATTGTTCCATCGGGCAATGTTTTAAAAAGATTGATAAAATCTTCTTTCCCTTTTGGGTAATCTTCCATAAGGGTGTTAAGAGCCTTAGCGGCCTCCAAATGCCGCCTGTACGTCTCGATTTGATCGCCCTCGGCATAAATCCGAAATTTCTCACGGATGGCCTCCTCGCCAGCTTTTGACATGAATGCCTTGCCATCTTTAAAAGTTATTGCTGAGCGGGCACCGGGCATACCTGAAAAGCTCTCTGCTATTGCAATAAAATTCTGCAACGGCTCGGCTGCCTCTTCTTCATATTTTTTCCTGATGGCGGGGATTTTTATTCTCCTTAGTTCCCTTTCAACATCCGCCTGGTATTGTTCAATAATCGCTGCTCCCTTTCCTCGCAATGATTCCTTTACTGTTTCCGCCGTGGGGGCTATTCCCATTGCCTCCAGGGCTGGCAGCAACTCGGTGTTGATTTTGTTACATAAAACCCTGACATCCCTCAAATCGGTGTATGCCTTTTCGGCATTTTCTCTGATTAAAATTCTTGTCGTTTCCATTTTTCTCCTCCGTTTAATAAAGTCTTCCGTTCTGAATGTCATCTTTGATACGTGCCGTACCCTCTTTGGCAAGCTCAGCGAACATATCGCCCCCTGGGATCTTCTTTAATAACTCCCTGACTTTTTCACGGCCGATTTTCTTAGCCGTCTCAATAAATTGCGTTTGCTCCTCTAATGTTAATCCATCAATTTGTTCAATCTGTTCCATGATAATTTTAATTTTAGTTAATAAATGTTGTTAAATGCTTCTTTTACATCGGCCAGTTGCCGACAAATGATATAAACCCCTCCTGATGCCCTTATTTCTGCCTCACATTGCATTTGGGCATCTGACTGGACATCTCTACCGGATTTCACCTCAACGCCGTAAAATCGCCCAAAAGGGCCTATTATGACAATATCTGGAAATCCTGGCCGGGTGTGGCTCTTTCTGTAGCACCCCCGTTTTTGATCATACACTCCCATGTTGTTAATACGGGTAGCAAAATACCCCCTGAACCTCGCCCGTGCCAGGACTTGCCGGGTCAGTTCGTTGGCCGACAGGTCCGACCCCTGGCGTTTTTTCCTATGGGTGGATTTAATGGGAAATAGTGTCTCTCTCATCTTCTCTCAGGTATACGGGTATACGTGTGGTATATTTCGTGTATACGTATACTTTAGGTATATGGGGAGGTATACGAGTATACGCCCCCTATATATAGGGGCGTATACCGTATACCATATACCCCTACCTATATATCCGCCGTGAATACTCATCTCCATTCTTAATCAATATACCTAAATCCAGCGCTTCCGGCAGGTGTTTTTTCGCCGTGGATTCAGCTAATCCGGAAACCTCCATGTATGTGCTTATAAAATCCGAATAGCTCATGGATGTGCCTGGCTGCATGAATCTATCCAAGTTCCCAATCAACATCATGCGGCGCTTCTCTGCACTACTTAGCGGGGGATCTATGGCAACCTCAACGGGCAACCCATCCTCACCCATCTCAAACGTGAAATCCTCAACGGGCATATTTCTGGTGTCTGTTTGGCTAACTTTGTAGTATGAGCGCTCATCATTTCCCGATCTTTGGACCTGATAAACCTCGGAACACTTGTTTAAGAGTTCGGTACCCAAATGGCCCCGCATGTTGTTATCTGCCTTATTTTCGTGCAATACGGTGATTATGGCGCATTGCCTTTGTTTGGATAGGGCCATCAGAAAGTTTATTACTTCGCTACTCTGCCCGATATCGTTAAAATCGGACAGCAAATCCCGCACCCCGTCAATAATAAGCACATCGGGGCAATAGGCATCCGACAGCATAGCAACGGCAGCAAGCCGATCCCTGGCTAAAAAATCCCGTAAATTAAAGGTGAGTAATTTTTCATGGTCCTGATCATCGGGCAGCCCTGCCATGCGTAGTGCCTTTTTTATGACCGCCTGGAAATTGTTTAAACCCTGTTCGGTGTCTATGTGTAAAATAGACAAACCGCTCTCCAGGGAGCGAAATTCCGCATACTTTCCTCTTAATAGGGTAGCGATCAGCACGGCCAAAAAATGCGTCTTTCCCGCCTTTGCACGGCCTTTGACGGCCACAATGTCGCCCTTTGACAATAGCGACCTGTTTTTATAACTCATTAAAAAGGTCTGCCCCTCATACACCTCCGCCACCGACATGCGGCAACGAATAAGATCTTCCTCGGTGATCCCATCTTTATGAGCCGCACCGATTTTTTGCAATACATCTACATCTATCATTCCTCACCCTCCTCCGCATATTTACAGATAACGGCCTTTCGGCTCATTAAATCAATTGTCGCCAAACCCTTGCCGGATGTTGATAGTGGCAGGGTAATAACTACCGCCCCCAGGCCCTTTGGTAGCTGCTCCAGGTATTGACTTATAAGGCCCCAAACTTCATACTTTTGCGCCTCAAAATTAGATATGACCTCATTGAGGTCCCTCAGCTCTTCCAGGATGCCATCCTTTTGTTTTTCGGACATGTTGTCCTGGTACCTTTTTAGACGCCATTCCCTCAGGGTGGCAAGCTTCCGCACCCCCGATAATGGGTCCGGTGTGTTTTTCAGTCGGAGGTCTTTGTTTTCAAATACATGACCGATTCCCGACATCTCGCAGTCCTCTAAATTTTTCAGTACCGAAAGAAAATTTTTGTTTGTATCAGATATTTTTATATCTTTGTGATACTCGCCAAAAAACTCCCCGTTTTTCTGCCCCGCCCCAGGGGCTTTTTTTTCATTTTTCATCTCCTCCCGTTTTCGTTTCTATTTCTGATCTTTTATATCTCACCTTGCCCCCAATCTGAATGGGTACAAGGTAACCCCGTTTTTTCCACCTGTAAAGCGTGGAACGATCCACGTCCAACATTTTACATACGTTCGTAATGCTAACAAACTCCTCATCTCGCCGCCGCCTCAGCTCTGCCCTGGCTTCCTCCATAGCCTCTGAGAACATCCGATCCATGTATGCCCGGATCTCCTGCCTAAATACGTCTTCCACTCCGCTCATGCTCGCCTTTTTTTGGTTTATAACCTTTCCCCGCTCAGACTGTTTACATAGGCGCTCAGCCGTTCAGAATCGGCATAGTGCATCGACCCAATGCGAAATGCCGGAATCTTTTTTTCCTCACATAGCCTTTTGGCCACGGTTTTGCTGCACCGCAAAAAATTTGCGATCTCATCCATTCCCCTAAGAATCTTTTTTTCTGTCATTTTGTAAATTTTTAATTGTTAATAATAAAAAGGCACACCGCTGGAAATTCCAGCCGCATGCCTGTATAAATCTCATTTCGTTATTCTCGCCATCATTTTTTTACCTACTCCCCAATCGGTAAAATTATATTAGTTTTTTTCTTTCTCTATAGCTATTAAAGTGTCATTTTACACAATGGCCCTATATGTAATATAATCATTTTTTCGCACATTTGCAAGTTTTTTGCCAACTTTAGAACCAAAATCGTTGTATGTCGCTCATTATCAATGATAGTTTTCAACCGCCCCATTTTATTGCATTTGATAAAATTGCATTACTTTACGTTCATGCCCCTACTGTAGTTAACTCATTTTTTCGCACATACGCAAGTATTTGGACAACTTTACAACCAAAAGCGGTGTATGTCGCTCATTTTCAATATCAGTTTTCAACCACTAACAACTATTCCTTGTCAATACCCATTTTTATACGCTCCGCACCGCCAGCCCCGTGATTTTATACAGTCCTACAACCGCAGCCCAGGGCACCAGGAATGGCTCATGTATCAGGCGTCCATCCGGGTGCTTCTTTGTATTTGTGCTATAGGCCATAAAATACCCTTCATTATCTGATGTCTGTATGCGCCTGATTGCTTCATATTCTTTTGTTACGATCAAATAATCCTCGCCAGGAATAACCGCATCCATTGTTGTGCTTTTAACGAAAAGAACGCATCCGGTTGGATATTCCGTCATGGCATCATCGCAATTTACTATTAGCTTATCCATTGTATTATTTGTATTTTTCAAAGAATCGGCCCACAAGCTCGGCATGTTGCGCCTGGGTGATTTTTAGGTATTTCATGAATGATTTTTCCGTTTTATGGCCTGTTATGGCCATGATCGTGATGCTGGGCAACCCGGCTAAATACATGTTGGTGGCGAAAGATCGGCGCCCTGCATGGCTTGTTATAAGCTCATATTTGGGCCTTTTTGTGGCAACCTCCTTGCCGCCGATCGTTTCCCGTTTGGCCTCAATCTGATCAATACCAGCGATCCTGGCAACCTCTTTGATATATTCATTAAATCGCTGATTGCTCAATAGCCGGGGAGCGCTTCCCTGGTATTTGTTGAGGACCTCACGCACAACGGGGTGAATGGGTATTTTTACCTTTGTATCTGTTTTTTCCTGCCGGATCAGTATATAATCCCCGCTTGCCTCAAATACTTTTGATAGGTCGGAATAACGGCAACCCGTCCAGGCAAGTAATAAAAAAGAATCCCGCACCCGCTCCAGCTTGGCCGTTGGTAGCTCGCAGGAACGGAGCGCCTCCAGCTCCCGATCGTTCAGGTATACGTTGTCCACATCCTCACGGAGGACCCGGAATGGCTTTAAATCCGCCTGTGTCCTCAGCTCGGCGGGGGCATCATTAACAAATGTTTTTAATACCTTAATGTGCTTCCCTATGGAATTTGCACGGAATCCCTGTTTCTGCAAATGGGCTACAAACCTCTCATAAAAATCTTTGTTTATATCTGAAAATTCAAAATCCTTTACCCTCCTGGAAACGGCAAACTCCTGGAGGTGTTTAAAGGTTGCCCGGTATTGGTACATATTGGATTCCCTCAACACTCTGCCCGTGTCATGCCTTGTTCGTTGAGGCGCCCGCTCAATAAAATTAGCAATATAAGTTAATAGCCTTTCCGGCTCCGGCTCCTGTTCCCGCTTGTGGAAAGTATCGACAACGCCTGACATCCACTTACTATTTACACGTTTACGATCGGCCGTTAAAAAGGATTCCGATATCAGGTTTAATAGCTTGTCAAAATCCGTTTTTGCTCGCTGGGCATCCCTGAGCTTGTCGGTAATGATTCTATCCCTGGGAATCTTTATCCCGTTATTCCAAAAATCCGGGTGAATGAATATCCCTGAATTAGCATATAATTCTATGGTTTTTCCATGTCGCAGTCTTATCAATATCTCCGATTTTCCGGTCTTAGGATCTTGCCTTTTTGATAGTTTTAATACAAAGGTTGCCATGATCGATTATTTTAGTTTATGCAAATATAATAAAAAGGTCGGTGAATTCACCGACTTAATTAAAACATTTTGCAATATGGCGCAACATGGCACAACGATGGATGTATTTTATATATCCCTGATTTTGTGCGCATTGTATGGCCTTTTTGTTGATATATAACGAAATACGTAAACCCCTGATATTGCATTTGGTCGGTCCCGTCCGGACTTGTTTCGACACTGTCTGCGCCAGCAGCCGGAACGGCTGCCTCCCGGCTGCCCGGAACACTTCTGTCGGGGTTTACCCCGGCAGAGGTGTGGAGGAATAGCGGCCGGGGATAACCAAGCCGTAGGCTTACCGAGGAGCGGAGCGGAGTAAGCGAGGCTGGCGGCTTGTCCGACTGCCTCGCTTACGGAGAGAGAGCGACCCAGCACCGGCAGGTGCCTAAGGCGGCAGGATGCCCGCACTGCACCGACGCTGAATGCGAGAGATGACGGTCGAGAAGCACAGACGGTCTTCGTGGCGGCACTTTGCGCCCACGAACACCACCTAAGCCTCCTGTTGAAGAACGTAGCGGAAGTTGTGGTCTCCGGAGCTTGCGGAGGAGACGACAACTGGAGCGGGGACGGCACGGCACTGACGGTCCTACGAAGACGCGCAAAGTGCGGAGTGAGCGACGGAGGGGAGGGGTGGTCCCCTCCCTGAGCGAACTCCTCTCCTGCCGCCGCCTCGCCCGGGAGTTCGGAGGTAGAACCCTCGCAACTTACTGACGGAGCGTACTTAACATAATCCGGATTGTGCTAACCCGCAGCATGCAGGACGTTGGGGCGGGGCAGTGTCCCGTCGAATAATGATGCCCTTCAAGCGGGTGATGCCGGTCGAGCGAGGAGTTACACAATCCCGATGGGATTATGTTAATGTTCGCGGATTCGGGGCAGGGACGGCCGTGCTGGCACTGCGGCTCCCGGGCGTTTATGCTCTCCCCTCGGGGAGCTGGAGGGGGACTGACCAGCACGGCGAGCTGGCGGTTGTGGAGCAAGCGCAGCGAGCGGAACAACCGACTGCTGGCCGTGACCTTCTTTTCTTAATGCGCGAAGCGCGCCGCGGAACGGCCGCGAGTCTCTGACCGGAGTGGCTTTGCCCGTAGGGAAGAGTCTCGCAGTGGAGCTGGCACAAGTGGAGTTCGTAGGGGCGCTCTGTGCCCCGGAGGACGGAACCAAGCCTTCTGAACGGAGCTTTAGCGTAGTGAAGAGGGCTTGACCGCTTTATTGTTACATCGTGCCCAATCCCTGCAGCAGGTCCATTAATGCTTCTTCTTCAGTGGCCACGTATGGCTTTCGGGATAGAATCATCCTGGCAATCTTGACGCCATCATCGACCTTTGTGATTTGCTGGAAATATGGCTTCCCGAACTCCGGCCAGACCAATTCGGCCTTATCTCCCTCATTGACCAATTCCATATAGACGACTACTTTCCAACCATGATCGGCCTCATATCTCTTGCAGCCGTTGACCCTGATTTTCATTTCGTTATCCTTGACGGTCACGGTCCCTTTCTCAAAGTCCATGTCAATCTTGGTGATTTCGACTGACGGAATGCGCATCTGCTGGGATACGATGGCGTGGTCCTCATAGGAAATGTATCGAGGCGTGGCGTAGATTTCAATGGCCTCGACGTACATACGACCGCTATAGTTCAGCGGATTTGTGCTTTGGGCGTGGCCCAGGATGCCGGATAGAACCAGCATCACGATAAGAATTGTTCGTTTCATTGGATGAAGTATTATTAAGATTGAATTTCAGCGGATTCCTCGTGGACTTCAACGAGGATGACAGGGAGTCCCATGCCACCAGACAGCCCTTCAAGGCGACTGGTTATCCATTCTTGACCTTTCTCCGGGCGGTCTTTGAAGAACTTGGCGGTCAGACGCTCTGCTCCGCTGATGATGAGGGCGCGGACGAAGCGGCGGTTGATGATGCCGGTGGCCTTGCGGTAGACCACTTCAAACTCGGGGTTCTTCTGATCCAGGACATATACCCTGCCGACTGCCTTCTCCTGAGAAATCAAGGATTCGATGGTCTCTTTGTGGCCGTCCAGAGAGACGCAGAGGACGGAGGTGTTCCACTTCTTGCGGAGGTCATCGGCCATCTGGGCAACGATGAAGGATTCGCTCACTTCGTCAGTGGCGTTGATGCGCTGTACACGACCTTTTTCGTAACCGGGGATTTGATTGATTATTTCTGCCATATCTTACTTTTTTCGGCAAAAATAACCGAACCTTCGGCAGAAATTCGGCAGAAGCTAAGAAATAGCGTTAAAAACGGAAATATTTTGGCAGGTGGTGCTGCCCAACTGGAGCTGTTGTCCCTCAGTTGCGTGAATATGGCCGAAGAGATGCCACTTGGGTTTTGCCTTCAGAACGAAGTTGAGTATCTCCGGGGAGCCCAGATCTTCATCGAGGACGCCGTATGGTGGATAATGAGTAACAAGGATGTCAAGATCGATGGGGATATCTTCATCGGCAATCCTTGCGTTCCCGGAAACAGTGCCGATAATTACACCGTCGCAATCCTCTACGGCATCCTGCAAAACAGTGATGCCGGCAGCCTCAAACTTGCGTATGATGTCATTGGCTTGGTTCAGGTCAAAAGATAGTTCATGGTTGCCCGGGACAAAGAGTTTCCATTTGGCCGGAAGCGCCCCGAACCAAGAGATGAAATCATCATACTCGACGCCTTTTAGATCATCCTCCACGGCATCACCGGCACAAATGACAATATCTGCATTCTCCGGCACCTGCAGGTGGCGATGATTGCCGTGGGTGTCGGAGAATGCGAAGATGGCCTTATTACTGGTCTTGATGAGCATCGTTATATGATTTCATCGAAACGATAGAACTGGCGTATGCTTTCAGGTAGATTCATTAAGAATTTGTGGTTCGCTTCTGAACCGAGAACGCTCTGATACGTCATTAGATTGTTGATAATGAGTCCCTTGCCATCTTCCTCTGCGCAATGAGCAAGCCCTTTTTGTAAAATGCTATATGCATCTTTATAAGATTGGTATTTATCAGAAGCCTTAGGAACTCTATCTCCAAATTTGAAGAGGATTTCTCCAAGAACGACCTTCTTCCCGCTAAAGCAATCCTCTCCTTTCATCAACTCGGTGGTAACGCCGAGATAGTGGGAGATCATCTGTTTGACTCCCTCGTTATAGAAAGACTTATCTTCTACGCTATCAAGAAAGCGCTTTGACTCCTTTTCCACTAAATGGACACCAGCCTCTTTGAGTGTGCCTGCTAGTCTTTCATAAATCTTGTCATAGTAATCAACCTTCTTCACTTCAACAGGCTTGCTCCCTAGATACTCAGAGAACTTAGATTCAAGGTACATAATGCAGTTCTCGCCTAATAGGACCACATCAACATTGGAGTAATTACCACTACCAGGACTTACCTCATTTTTAACCTCAAATCGGCTCTCTATAAATTTCTCCTCTTTACCATTAACCGTCAAATAGATGGGGTTGTCTTTACTGACCGAATAGAACACCAGTAATGATGCAAGCGATGAGGAGTGAAGTGTCGTAATCTTATTAGCCTCTTGTCCATCGCCGCTGATAGCTTGCACGAACTTGGAGCAAAACGTCGGATCGTCAATCTTGAAGATATCCTTTATACAGTGTCCAGCAAAAGCGAGTGACCAAGGAGACTCTTTGCCCTTGGAATAATTCGATTTTAGCTGTACGTTACCGGAAGTAAGGAACGCGTTGCCTTGAAAAAACTTATACAGGCCTTTTGATTTGGCAGATTCGTCCAACCTCTTGCTATTGCTCATCATCATAATAGGTGTTTAATTGATTGATCGTTTCTTTGATTGCTGTACGAAGCGTTTTCGGTTCCAAGACTTCAATGGTATCACCAAACGAAAGAATATCCTGCTTAAAGTCATAGTCAGGAGCAAGGTTGTAGGCAAAGACGCTATGGTCACGGTGTGTTTCGATCTCTTCCTGGCTGCTATGCAGTGGAAGGGAGCGGAAGTAGCGAACCTGTTTGCCGTGGACCTTCAAGAGGACCTGCTGGCTCTTCATATCGTCATACTTGCGCACTCCGTATAGAGACTGGAACCAGGCCTTGGCATCCAGACCTTCCGGTACCTTGAACGTATCGGGAAGTATCTCCACCTCGAGCATCCGATCAAGCGCGTACATGTGTGGTTTGAAGTCCTTGTCGTAATCCTTATGGCCATACAGATACCAACGGCGCTTGAATTCTCTGATAAAGTACGGCTCCAGCTCGAAGGTCCGTTCCTCGTCCATCCGGTAGCCCTGGTAGCGAACCTTCAGCTTCCGATTGTCACGGATGGCCTGGATGACGGTGGTCAGAAACTGGTGGCTGGAAGGCACATTCTCGAAGAAGATTCGGTCTTTCATGCCAGCGCTCTCGTTGAGAAGGGAGTTCAAGCTAAGGGCATCCAGCATCCAGGCGCGGATACCTGTGCCGTCCATATCTTCTTCGTTGACGATGCTATAAGTGTTGTCTCTACGGTCGCAAACAATCTCGATACCGAAGATGTCGGATATTGCTTCAATATGATTCGCGAACGTGCGCGCGGCAAGGTCACTGCCGAATTCGTTTACCGTACTCCGCCTCCATAGTTGCCTAAGTTGAGCCAACGTCTGCGGCCCGCGGCTCTGGAGCGTTTCCAGTAGCCAAATGTAAGATTTGAAATAATTCTTTGCCATATCTGACCACAAAGATAGCCATATCTTCGGCAAAATAATGGCAGAATATAGAAAAAGTGCATTTGCCTGAATCTTGCCGAAGCCCCGATTACCTTTGTCGCCAGAAAAAGAATAAGAGTATGGAAATAAAGCAACTTGAGCCAAAGGACAAAGTGCTCACCTTCTTTGGGGAATTCAAAAGCGCAACAGTGGAAAGCGCAATCAAGGAAATCGTCAAAATCAACATCTCTGACCAGGAATACCTGAAACAGTGTCGGCAATGGGCCATTGATAATGGACAAGATCCGTCGCCGGCCAAACTTACGCCAATTGAATTCTATCTCTCCACCTATGGCGGTGCATGCTATGATGGTTTAGCGCTACACGATGTCATCAAATCATCAAACACACCTGTTGAAGTGATTTGTACAGGGAAGATCATGTCAATGGGCGTCATCGTCGCCTTGGGCGCTAAGGTGCGCAAGGCGTACCGAAATACAACCTTTATGATTCACCAAGTATCAGGCCTCTCGTTCGGAACACTCCGGGAGATGGAGGATACCGTGGCTGAAGCTTCCCGTATCAACGAGATTCTTTTCAGTATCATTAAATCCAAGACGAAGGTAACTGAAGAGCAGTTGAACGAGGTCCTGCAGAAGAAGAAAGACTGGTTCATTACAGCCTCAGAGGCCCTGGAACTTGGGATTCTGACGGAATTGCTGTAGGAACGTCGACAATACTACTAACCGAACGTTTTCTATGATAAGATGGCGGAAAGAATGAGGATGCCCAGGATGATAATGATCCAGATGAAGGACCAATCGACGTCTTTCTTCTTCCTGCCGGTTGCCTGAACAGCCGGTTTGGGTTTGATCGGCTCCGGCTGGAGTGAAGGATTCGATGCAATTGATGCCATTGCTGCTTCGGACGGCAAGTAATGCTCCCGAACGGCGGCCAAGAGTTCCTTTGCCTGCGCAATCAGTTTCTCACACTCAACGACTTCATCTTCCAGTTCCTCGCTGTCCTCGAAATCGCCTGGATATTCTTCTTCTCTTTCCTCATCATCGTCAATGGCCTCGACCGGAAGATTGGATATGAGAAAAATGACATCGGCCTCTATCTCGTTCAACTTACTTTCCAAATCGACGGGGTCGAAGGATAGGTCGGTGAGATAGTCTTTCTCGGTCAAGGTCGTCAGGAACTCTACTCCCAGACGAACTGCTGCTGATTCATTCTCGTACATAGGCGTCAGTCAAAGATTTGTTCCCATTCCGCGGATAGCTTGTCCAGGTCGCCCCAGCCATAGTTCTTGTTGCTCCCACTGGTCTCCGGTAAGCGCAAAACCTTCACATTGGCCAGTGCAGGATTCTTTTTCAAGTCTCTCTCGATCTGCACACCGAAGTCGTCATATTTCCCGAAGCCGTTGATGGCGACGACATTGATGGACGGATGCTTGGCCATGAAGCCAAGTATGTCGTTGGGCTTACCATCACGAATGTCTTTGTCGTTGCTGCTGTCAGGGCGAATGGCGGATTGGTAGTAATCCCACAAAGCGATGTGATGTTTGGACAGAAATGCTTGCTTCTGCTCATAACCAATCGGCATCTGTTCTCCTTTGAGACGGCTTAATACCTCCCAGATGCGGTTGGAATTGGAATAGTAATACTGCTTATGAGCCAACGATTCGCCTCCCGGGAGTGTGCCGAGAATTAATATCTTCGGCTCATCACACATCAGCGGAGGGAATCCGAAGGTCCTTGCAAACTCCAAGTTCTTTTGCTCGCTTTTCTTGTAGAATCGCCAAGGTTTCAGGTCTTGCTCCTTCTTCTCGTCTTTCAGGTTGAGCCTGGTGCTTTGTATGATCTCCTTCGGCTCAGTAGACTCTTCGTCCTTCCATATCACCCTAAGGCCTTCACCGCTGAAACTCTGCTCTCCGAACATATCTTCCCAGAGATATGACGGATGCGTTTCGACTTTGCCGTTGTCCCTTCGATATGATCTGATAAGAAATGAAGCACGATACTCCTTATCTGGATTCTCGAAAGTGACATCTATGCCAAAGGTATGCGGATACAATGAGCCTTTGTTCGGGAAATATGGAACATCGTATTTGCCGGTCTTCCTATGAATCATTTTCTTATCCTGCATCCAAGCTTCTTCCCGAGCCTTCTCTCCATAAAGATAGAACTCAATATCGACGGGATAGATTCTCGTCTTTTTGTTCACGAGGAAGTAGCCACCCCAGAAAACGACTTCTGCTATCTTCCGGAACTCCTTAATGATGGTCTTCTCATTCGCCTCACGGGCGTTGAATTGTGTCAATACTTCTTCTAAACGTGTCATAAGGTTGCAGGGCTAAACGTTAAGCTTCCTCCGGTGACCATTCGGGTTCATCGGCAAGGATATTCCAGCTGACGCAATTGAGGGCGCCGCCGTCCTTGATGATGTCCCAGCAATCGCGTACGAGACGAACATTGTAATCGGGATAGAACTTCTGGATCTGCTCGACGGCCATCTGGTCTTCTTCGATA
>Ga0302236_1002075_pt1 | contig 12653 bp, 14 predicted proteins | sample AAG_UR_Gly_MG_FD_193509 | JGI IMG/M metagenome (GOLD analysis project Ga0302236, IMG submission 193509) | Enriched activated sludge microbial communities from anaerobic digester in WTTP, New Holstein, Wisconsin, United States - AAG_UR_Gly | ecosystem: Engineered > Bioreactor > Anaerobic >...
AGTAAATCTTATCTGGATTTCAACACAGGGCGATCTTACAAATGTCTCTAATTTCCTTGCTCTTTTCTATTAGATTCTCTATTGCTACGCAATAGAATTTTTATCCTATTGCGGATTCTGGGTTAAAATAATCGACGGCAAATTCTTCCTGCCTGCATATCCGGTGAATCAACCACCCCAGCGCGGGCATAACAAAAATACGATGCTGTTTAGTGCTATCATTGACAAACAGAACAGTAATTACCTTTTTACAAACAATACAGCCAAAGGAGGTGTAGATCATGAAAAAACTCTTTGGGGCCGTCGTCTCGTGTGCTTTGGCCTTTTCTACTTATGCCTGTGCCCCCCGCTGGCCGATGCATAGGTGGGACGGACCGGATATGATGGGTTGGGGTTTTGGTTATGGAGGAATGTTTATGTGGCTGATATTTCTTGTTGTTTTGGCGGTAGCGATCTATTTCATTGTTGTGGTCGCCAAAAATAAAAACTTGGGCGGCACGAACGAGACTCCTTTGGAGATTCTGAAAAAAAGATACGCCAAAGGAGAAATCACAAAAGAGGAGTTCGACCGGATAAAAAACGATTTGTCTTAAAAAGTGACATCGTAAGAAGTACAGCTTTGTTTTGTTTCGCAGGCACCGGGCGATCTGTCTTTGCAAAACAGGTCTATGTCCGTCCTTCATGAACGTGGGACCACGAGGGAAGAAGCGCTCAGCGGATATTGCTGTGTATATGAGGATAATCCTTGTCGCCCCGTCTCTGCTCCAAAAATGGCAGCTCAGAACCTCGTTATTTTTCCACGAATAGATATTTTAGGCGACTATCGGTAAAATACTGCGCCGTTGCCCGTAGTTATTTAAAACTTGGATCTCCTGTAGCTTCTGACAAGACCGGTCTCACCATAGTCATTCTTTTCAGGATATTTTCTCTCCGGATTGATCATTAAATATTCACAACCTGTTTCCGGGCAAACACCAGCTTTGGTTTGGCAACGGAAGGTCGTCTTCTGACAACGCAGAGACTCACCTGGCGCGATGTGAAAAGACCTGGGCGGCATGTCAAATACATGAAAAGTCGTAGGCATCACCTACTGTTTTGCTCTCATTTTATCAGCATTGTCATTGCCGTCCTCCCCCTATATTCTAAAGTCAAACAAGGCCGGTTGCGGCAATCCAATCTTTTTTCACAGGAGGTGACATGATGAACCCAAAGAAAGAAGAACAAAAATGGCATGAGCTGGAATTACGCATCAATAAAATGATCAACCATTTTATGAAAATTGACGTCCCGGCAATCGAACACAAGCCGCGTCATTTTGCCCTGCTGCAGGCGCCACAGGCTAATGAAAACAAGGCTGTAAAAAACTTTTCATAAGCGCGGATAACCAAAGTGCACACCTGGGAAGGAGGAGAAAATGATCGGAGAAAAAATTCAAAAAGTGATGAACGACCAGATAAAACATGAACTGGAATCTTTTTATATCTATCTATCAATGAGCGCCGGGTTCCATGAGCACAATCTAAATGGCATGGCCCACTGGATGCGCTGTCAGGCCCATGAGGAGCTTGTCCATGCCATGAAATTTTATAATCACATCATCGACCGGAGCGGCAAGGTCGCGCTTTTTGATTTAAAGCAGATTCAAACTCATAGGGAATCCCCCCTGCAGATGTGGAGAACAACACTGGAACATGAGAAATTCATTACCGGGAAAATTAATAATATTTTGAAAATATCGCGCCAGGAAAATGATTACGCTTCCGAGCCGCTTCTGCTTTGGTTTTTAAATGAACAGATCGAGGAGGAAAGAAGTGCCGATGAGATTGTCCGCCAGCTTACGATGCTGGGCGACTCGCCAAACGGTATCCTGATGCTCGACAGACAACTGGCTTCAAGGTCTTTCAGTGCAGGCTCTCCGCTTGATCCGAATGAGAACAATCTTGTGGCCTGAACAAAACGAGAAAGGTTTTCTTTGCCAGAAACGAGCTTCGGGACCTGCTTTTTCAAAGGAGAATGATCATGAAAATAATCATCGTCTTTTATTCAATGCACGGGCACATTCACGCGATGGCTGAGGCGGTGGCCCGGGGCGCCAAAGAAGTAAACGGCTCTGAGGTGAAAATGTTTCGCGTGCCGGAGACGCTGCCCGAAGAGATTTTGAAAAAAACGGGCGCGTTTGAAATTCAAAAGAAATTCGCTGATATTGAAATCTGCACCCCTGATGATTTGGTGACGGCAGATGCCATTATCTTCGGCACTCCTACTCGCTTTGGCAACATGTGCGGACAGATGCGCCAGTTTCTCGATTCATTGGGCGGAATCTGGGCTCAAAATAAACTCGTGGGGAAAATCGGAAGTGTTTTTACGGCCTCGGCCACCCAGCATGGAGGACAGGAATCAACTATTTTAAGTTTCCATACCACCCTGCTACATCTTGGAATGATTATTGCCGGCCTGCCCTACGCGTTTGCCGGCCAGATGCGCATGGACGAAATCACGGGCGGGTCTCCCTATGGCGCCTCCACGATCGTCGGTGGCCGCGGGGAGCGAATGCCAAGTGAAAATGAATTACAAGCAGCCGTCTATCAGGGAAGGCATGTCGCACTGATTGCCAGAAGGCTGGCCGGCGCACCTGAGCAAACGTTATAAAGAAGGTTGTACACGCGACAAAGCAAGCCGCCTTTTTTTGTGACCCGGGACGGCAAAAAAGATTTTCAGGAGGTGACAAGATGATTTATTTACCCGTATTCCTGTTTGCCATCGCAGCGGCGGGAGGTTTAACGCTGGTGATCATGAGGTTCTCAGGCAGAGGGTTGCCCTGGCCTGTGGTTATCGCCCATGGTGTTTTTGCCGCTTCGGGCCTGGTCGCTTTGATCATTAACGTCTTTAGCGATACGCGAAATTTCCTGATGAACCTTGCCTTGCTGTTATTTCTTGTTGCAGCCATCGGAGGCTTTACACTTTTAAACTTTCATTTGAGAAAGGAAAAACAACCCCGCAGCCTTATATTTATCCATGGCGCGATGGCAATTGTTTCTTACATCCTGCTCGTCGTTTCCATCTTCGGCTAGTGTGATTCCCGGAGGTCCGCACCGCGTATGGCAGGTTTTTACTACCATAAACATATCTATAAACCCGTATTGTAAGAGAAATCAGATCGTATATTTTAAAAGAAAAATAAAGGAGGGTACTATTATGTTCGCACCGAAAAGAATCTTAGTTCCGACGGATTTCTCGGTTTATTCCGACAACGCGCTCAGGGAGGCTGTAGACATAGCCAAACAAAACAAAGCCAAAATTTTTCTTCTGCATGTCGTGGATGACGGTATCCGGCAATGTGCGGTTGATTATTGTCTGGATGAAGAAGCTTTTCAGGCCATCTTAAAAGAAAGTCAGAAAAATGCGCTCGATAAACTGCAACAAGAAGCCGAAAAGATTGCCGGCAGCGACAATGTCGAAATTGAATTCGAGACGATACGCGGTATTCCGTATGAGGTAATTCTCAAAGAGGAGGAATCGAAAAACATTGATTTAATCGTCATTGCCTCACACGGCAAAACCGGGATCCTGAAAAATCTGCTGGGCAGTGTGGTGGACAAAGTGTCCAAAAGAGCGAAATGTCAGGTTCTGCTGGTCAGAAGCTGAGCCGCTCCCGCTGGCACAAAGCATACCGACCAGCATTTTCCCAAAACTTTAGCGGGAAAGGAAATGATAGCCATGAAAAAAACATTTCTAATTTTTACCGTGACATCGGTGATATTCGCCGCATATTCGCTTATGGCGTACAGCCAGCCCGGCTGGCATCCAGGAGGCTATGGCATGGGACCGGGAATGATGGGTGGCTATGGCTATGGGAGGATGGAGCCTTACGGATGGGTCGAGATACCGTCCAAGTTACCCGCCCCGACAAACAGCCAGTGGGTGCAAAAGCTTGGTGAAATATTGAGCATGGAGAAAGATTCGCTGGCGCAATACCAGGCAGACCAGGAAAAATTCAATGCATATATGCCCTATATGATGGTTATTCCCCAGGAAGAATTGCATATACAATGGATCGAACGCCTTTTTGCCGCCTACGGTATAAAACCTTCCATAAAAACCGGCTCTGTCGTGGAAGCTAAAACTTTGACTGATGCCTATGAGTTGGGCGTGAAGACGGAAAGAGCCTTGCTCCCGATTTATGAATGGCTCGTGAAGAATGCCCAGGACAAACAAACGGCCGGTATACTGGATACCGCCCTCATTCAAAGCCGCATTCATCTAACAATGTTCGATCATGCTTTACGGGTCGGACATCGTTACGGTTTCGGCATGAACAGGTGGTTCGGCAGGGGTTATCCCATGGGCCCCGGTATGATGGAAGCTTATCCGTACGGCCCGGGACATGGAATGATGGGCTGGTATGGTTACGGGGGCGGCCCGCAAAAATATTACGGCAATAGGCCCATCGACATAAATGAGGCACATGCCGTGATTGACGACTATTTAAGACAGACAAGAAATCCTAATTTAAAAGCGGGTAAAATAAAAGACATCGGGAACGCTTTTGAAGCTGAAATACTCACTAAGGAAAACTCGATGGTGGACAAGATTATCATAGATAAGGATACCGGGTGGATGAGATCGGCCTACTGAAATTTTTCTTCACCTCCGCGCCATGCCGTGCTCCTTCACTCGGGGCACGGATTCGGTGAAAAGCCGGCATATTCAGTTCTTCCGACCCGATACGCCGCGGGAGTGACATCGGAAACCGAAGGACCACGTCTGCGGCCGTAGATACATGCTCTACCGGCACTGTAAATGGCGCTATAAACTCAGGCGCCGCCACGACAGGCCATTCAAGCGGCCGGGCAACATTAAACCTTGTGTCCCCGGCCCTTTGATTTTATAATGGCCGTGATTTAGTCATAATTTTCGTCTGAGAAAAGGGAGCGAAGAATGGCGATTCCCTTGTTTGAGAATAACAAGCCCCTGCTGTTTACGGCCGCGGTTATTTTCATCATTGTTTCTCTTTTCATCATCGTTGTGGCCTTCCTGCTTTATCAAAGCCAGAAAAAGGATCTTAAAAGCGCCGCCGAGCAGCAGATTAATGCTATTGCCGATCTTAAGGTGAGAGAAATAGAAAGCTGGCGTAAAGAGCGGATAGACGACGCCCGCTTTATCTTTACTAATCAAATCTTCGCATACGGGGTCGGTCGTTACCTCGCCGGGTCTTTGTCACCCGGCGGGAAGGAGGACATTTTTTCTCTGCTGAAGGCGATGCGTGAATCTCATCATCATAAAAACATATTGCTTTTGGACAAAGACAAAAAAGTGAGATGGTCCGCTGAGCCGCCCCGCATGGATTTCAGTGAAATCCATGCGCCTGTGGTCGGGGAGGCACTGGCAACTAAATCGATTATTCTAAGTGACTTCTATATCGATAAAAAAACTAATGATGTTCATCTCACAATATCAATACCGCTGCTTTTTTCGCGAAACGGCCGGGAATCAATCCTCGGCGTAGTTATCATTGTTATCGACCCCGAGCTGCGGCTGTATCCGGCGGTTAAAACATGGCCTGTGCCGGGTTCCTCGGGCGAGGCACTAATCATACACCGTGAAGGGAACGAGGTGGTCTATCTCAACCAGCTGCGAAACGCCGTCAACAGGCCCATGCTTATGAGGCGTTCCATTGACGAGCGCGAACTGCCTGCCGTCAAGGCGGTTATGGGCAGAAGAGGTATTGTCGGGGGCGTCGATTACCGCGGGGAGACTATTATTGCTTCGATCAGGCCAATACCTGATTCCAATTGGTATCTGATCGCGAAAATCGATGAAAAGGAAATATACGCCCCCATGGCACAGCGTTTCTGGATCATCACATTTTTTGTCATAGCCATCATCATCATATGCGGAGCCGTCATTACTCATATCTGGCGGTACCAGGAATCGAAATATTACCGCCGCCGCATGGAACAAGAGGACAAATCAAAAGCTCTGTATGCGCGCAGCCTGATTGAAGCCAGCCTGGACCCGCTGGTAACGATAAACGTCGATGGGAAAATCATGGATGTCAACAGCTCCACAGAACTGGTTACAGGCTTGACCAGAACCCAACTCATCGGCAGTGACTTTTCTGAACATTTTACACAACCGGAAAAAGCTAAAGAAGGATATCAGTTGGTGTTTGAAAAAGGCGCTGTCCGTGATTATCCGCTGGCGCTAAGAAGCTCATCCGGACAAGTCACAGAAGTGCTCTACAATGCATCTGTTTACAAAGACGCTTCGGGTGCGCCGCAAGGCGTCTTTGCCGCCGCGCGTGATGTGACCGAATTGAGGCGCACGCAACAAGAGCTGAAAAAAGCCCATGATGATCTGGAATTGCGTGTCAGGGAAAGAACCAAGCAGCTGCAAACGGCGAACAAGGCGCTGGAAGCGGAAATCAGGGAAAAGAAGGAAGCGGAAAAACTCCTCCAACTGCGTACGCTGCTCCTGGAGGCGACAAACAAAGAATTGGAAAGCTTCGACTATTCCATTTCGCATGACTTGCGCGCCCCCCTGCGGGCAATTGACGGTTACTCCAGAATGATCCTCAGGGATCAGCCAGACAGACTCGATAATGAGGGGAAGCGCAGGCTTGAATTAATCAGAACCAACACGCAAATTATGGGCAAGCTCATCGATAATCTGCTTTCATTTTCACGTCTGGTGCGCCTGGAGCTTACAAAATCCAGGCTGAATATGGAGGACTTGATCAATGATGTATGGCATGAGCTGCAGATTATCAATCCCGGCAGAAACATGTTTATTAGTATTAAAGAGATTCCCGCGGGTTGGGGAGACCGGATACTGGTGAAACAGGTATATTCCAACCTTTTGTCCAACGCGGTAAAATATACCAGAACCAAAAGCGAGGCGCTGATTGAAGCCGGCGGTTACACTGATGGCGATGAAAACATTTACTACGTAAAAGATAATGGCGTGGGTTTTGACATGGAATACTATGATAAGCTCTTTGGTGTTTTCCAGCGGCTGCATGGTTCCGATGATTATGAAGGTACCGGAGTCGGTCTGGCCATCGTCCAGCGGATCATTCATCGTCACGGCGGGCGCGTCTGGGCCGAGAGTAAGGTTGATGAAGGGGCGATATTTTATTTTACACTGCAAAAGGAGGAGAAAATAATTTGATATGACAACCTACCCCGATCTGGTGCTCGTTGAAGATAATCACGACGATATTGAAATGATCAAGGACGCTCTTAAAGATACCGGCGAAAAAATATCAACGCTGGTATTCACGGACGGCGCGGAGGCGGCACTGTTCTTTTTCCAGCCGGACAGCCGCTTCAGAACCAATAACGTGCCGCCTAAACTGATACTTCTGGATCTCAAAATTCCCAAAATAAACGGCCTGGAGCTTTTGAAAAGATTGAAATCCGATGATAAAACAAGGCATATACCTGTGGTCATTTTCACATCCTCCAACGCAAAGTCGGATCGGATGACATGCTATCAATCAGGCGCTAACAGCTACTTGATCAAGCCCCTGGACGCAGATTTATTTTCCGAATATATTGGTGAAATTATAAAATACTGGGTTGGCATGAACGAGAATATCTCTTAGACAAATCTTTATCACGCACAATATTTAGACTCAATACCGGAGGCGTCGATGGACAGAGAATTGCGGATCTTGATTCTGGAAGATGCCGCTGCCGATGCGGAGCTCATGGAAGATGAAATGAAACAGGCAAACCTTTTGTTTATCTCCAAGAGGGTGGCCGGGCGGCATTCATTTCTGACGGCTCTGGAGGAGTTTACGCCGGACATTATTCTGGCTGATTATAGTCTGCCGGGATTTGGCGGAAAAGAGGCTTTGGCGATAGCCGTGAAGAAATGTCCGGAGATTCCTTTCATCTTTGTGTCCGGGGCGTTGGGCGAGGAATTGGCCATCGAGCTCCTCAAAAAAGGAGCGACCGACTATGTGCTCAAAGACAGGCTTGCCAAGCTGACTCCGGCCGTCAAGAGAGCTCTGGACGAACTTACCGAACGCACAAAGCGCAAAAAGTTTGAACATGCTTTAAAGGAATCTGAAAAAAAATACAGGACTGTTTTCGACAACACCGGCACAGCCATGATTGCCGTAAAAGATGACGGTACTATTGTCATGGCCAATCATGAATTTGAAAAGCTCACCGGATTGGTAAAAAAGGAAATAGAATATAAAAAGAGCTGGCCGGATTTTGTCTGTGCAGACGACCACAATAAAATCGCGAAACTCAAAAACAACTCCAAAAAGCATTTACAGGATGAATCAGCCAGTCGGGAGCTTCGCTTTCTGGGAGCCGGCGGAGAAACCAGGGACGTGCTGGTCAATATCTCCCCTGTGGCAGATTTCAGTAATTATATCATTTCCTTTATGGACATAACCGGGCGAAAAAAAGCCGAGCGGGAACTGAAAAAGAGCGAAAACGAATTACGCCAAAAAACCCTTCATCTGGGGGAGGCCAATACAGCCCTTAAGGTATTGCTCAAACACAGACAGGAGGATCAGGCTGTGATTGAAGAAAGGGTAGTCGCCAATGTCAAAAAGCTGGTTCTGCCCTACATTGAAAAGCTCAGAGTCCTCAAGTTGAGCGAAGCTCAGGCAGACCAACTGGATATAATCGAGGAAAACTTAAAAGAGATCATCTCCCCTTTTTTAAGGAACCTGACCGTGGAGCACTATGATCTGACCCCCCGTGAAATACAGATTGCCTGTCTGGTTAAGGAAGGAAAGACTACCAAAGAAATCGCCCAACTGTTAAATATATCGGCCACCGCTGTGGACTTTCATAGAAAAAACATTCGCGCCAAGCTGGGTATTAAAAGCGACAAAATCAATTTGCGCTCATTCCTTCTGTCAATGCGTCCACAACAATAAAACTTCTGACTAACTTCAGCATCTTCCCGGAATCAGCAAGTCAGCCCAGAGCAAATCTCCAGCCCGTGGAGTGGATCGCTATCAGATATGCCGAATCAGGCGTTTTGTTTTCCGAACAAATACCGCCTGATGGCGAAGAAATAGAAAACCAGATTTATTGCCACGACAAAGGCGCCCAGGATGTTTTGAATCTGATTGGTAAGGCCGGCGGGATAGATTACGGGAATAAGATAGCGGTCGACAAAGTCGCCGCTGTAGGCGCTTTCGCCCCCGAGTTGCCGCAGGTGGTTTTCCAGCGGGGTGAGCGGACAGATCCAGCCTGAAAATTCAATAAAGGCTCCCCAGAAGGCTGCCGGCAAATGTAAAAAGGCTACTTTCGGCCGGTACAGCACCACAAGACCGCCCGCCACCACGAAAGCGATAAACAAGAGGTGAATAACAATCACCGCGTCTGCCAGCAGCGTATACATGGTCGTTCACCCCCTATCCTCATTTGCCGCGCCATTTGGCGGCCGACACTCCAGCGGTATTTAATTAGGTAGGAGGCGGGGTCACCCCCGCCGTCCTCCCACACCACCGGACATACGGTTCCGCATCCGGCGGTTCATGAAACGTACTGGAGACGTGAACCTGTCTCCGCTTTCGTCCGCCAATGGGTCGTCGTGTCCGCCTCAGCGCCGGTCAGAGCCCTGACGGGGTTCCGCCCCATCTCCTCTCTGCCGGTCGTTCCTTACCGGATCGCTTCTGCTTTCATGGGCTCTCCACGTGATCCCGATGCCTACTTGCAGCGTTTCATGTTCGGCCCTTCGGCTTACGCCTAATATGGCCTCTGCTGACTTCCGGCACTCCATCCCACGACCTCTCGACCGTGGTAGCACAATTCGGCAGACTGCCGGATCTCCCCGGGTATGACGCACAGACCTTCACGCTTATACCTGTCGGATCTACGTTACAGCGTTCCGTGCAAGTACCGGGCTTTGACGATAATTGCCGCCTTACCCAGCTGTAACGCCTCGTATCCGCTTCCTGTTCGTCAGGCCAGCGCTTTGCCTTCGGCTTCCTCCAGATTCGCAGTCACCCGCGACACCCTTGCCGTTTAGCTAACTCTTCCCCTTGCCGGGTGAGTAGTGGACTTGCACCACCAAGTCTGTGCGCCCTGCCGGGCGCACAATAAAAAAGGCCGGGAGGATATTTCCCGGCCCTCTCAATGGCAGTTTTTTACTAAAATTTGAAGCTCAGACCCAGCTTAAAGGCGGACATATCAACCTGAATATCTGGTTTGGCGTTATCTATCTCTTGTTCAGATCTGAAGAAATAATAGTAGTTGTATTCGACGCGCAGCAAAAGATTATTCGTAATGGCAATCTCAAAGCCGACACCCGGTACCGCCCCGAAGTAAAAGCTGCTGTCCGTGTAATCGATGCCATATATTAAATCTTTTATCTTGTTTTCTCCTCCACCGTAGGCCCAGCCTACCGAGACAAACGGCATGAAGCGGTCAATGGCGTAGCCCAGTCGGAACTTTGTCGACCCCAGCCAATACAACTTGGATTCGCAATTAAATTCCGGGTTGGGACAGGAAGATGAACCGTCGGCCTGTCCAAAATTCAGTTCCGTCTCCGCGCCAAGAACCAGATTGATGGGCAACTGGTAGTTGTATCCCAGGAAAAATCCGCCCATGCCTCCGTTCACATTGTGGTTGATGCTGTTCCAGCTGGAGCCTATCTCCCAGTCGCTGTTTCCGGTGAGGTACATTCCCTGCCCTCCGGCATAAAACCCGGTCCAGCGATAGGCTTTACCCTGGGCCATAGCACTGGTTGAAAACAGCAACGACGCCATCACAACAACAACAAATAATATTTTCCTCATTTTTGGCCCTCCTTTTTGTATATCTATATAGTCTGCCGGCCGGGATTTCAATATATAAATCCCCTTTGGAGATCGGGCGAAAAAAATGCGGCCTTTGGTGCAATATCCGTTATTTTCGCTCTCCGAGCACAGCTGGCTTCTATTGTATGTTTAAGCAAATTACACAGCCGCCCCGCCAAAATCGTTTTTTTACATACGGCTGTTTTTATGTTACAAATTAACGTCATTACCGTCTGAAAGGACCATCATGTTTGGCTGGTTCACAAAGGCAAGAAGGCTCAGACTGACGCAAAACCCCTTCCCCCCGGAATGGGAGGAGATCATCCGCTCGAATGTCAGCTATGATGCGCTGCTTAATGAAGATGAACGCAGAAGACTCCGGGATATGGTGCGGATATTTATCTCGGAAAAAAACTGGGAGGGTTGTGGAGGCCTGGAATTGACCGATGAAATGCGCGTCACGATATCCGCCATGGCCTGTATACTGATTTTGAATGTCAAACACAATTTTTATAAAAATGTTGAAACCGTGATTGTCTATCCCACAGAAGTGATCCCGCCCCAGCGCCGACCCGGTTTTTTTGAGGTGCCCCTGGAACCTCTGGATGTGCCGGCGCCCCTTTCCGGCGAGGCCTTTCATCAGGGACCGCTGATCCTGGCCTGGGACACAGTGCTCGAGGCTGTTGACTATCCCGACTCCGGCTACAATGTGGTCTATCATGAATTCGCGCACAAACTGGATATGCAAGATGGCATCGCCGACGGCACACCGCCACTGGCTGGACGCAATAAATACCGTGACTGGGTGAAAACTTTCTCCGGCGAATATTTAAAGCTGCTCGACGATATAAAAAAAGGCAGACAAACGTTTCTTGATCCATATGGCGCCACCGATGAAGCAGAATTTTTCGCCGTGGCCACAGAGCATTTTTTCTGCCAGCCTGTCGGGATGAAAAATGTCATGCCCGAGCTGTACCGCGTGCTCAAAGATTTCTATCACCAGACACCGGCGGAACGCACCATTAATCAATCAACATAAGGAGAATAGTATGGGCCTGAAAAATAATATTGTCCGTATGATTTTCACCGTGGTCACCGGCAGCCGAAAAATGAGGATGTTGTTGACACCGGCAACCGCCCTGTCGTTCTTTACTGTATCGTCGCTTCTGGTGTTGGCGTCCTGGGCGCTGGATCGTGCGATTGGACTGCCGATTTTTCCTCCCTGCCCCTTTAATCTCTTTGTGGGCATACCGCTTTTTTGCGTCGGGCTGTTTTTAGTTTTTTTATGCGCGGCGGCCTTTGCCCGCGCCGAAGGCACCCCCGTCCCTTTCAGCCCCCCACCTGTTTTGGTGGCCTCCGGGCTCTACTCTTACGTGCGCAATCCGATGATGAGCGGTGTTTATCTTACGATGTTCGGCCTGGGAATTTTTTTGCAGTCTATTATCGTGACCTTTATCTTCACTCCCTTTTTCATTTTGATAAGTGTTTTGGAAATAATAATGATCGAGGAGCCGGAGCTGGAAATAAGACTAGGGAAAGCCTACCTTAACTACAAGAAGAAAACACCCATGTTTATTCCCAAATTAAAAAGATCGCCCAGGCGAGGAAAGGACGGAGATGATCACTTACATGAAAAGACATGAACAATATGTGAGAACTATTCTCAACAGCAGTCCCTCCCCACAGACACTTGCCGGGCTTTTGGCCCGCCACGAAACACAAATCATTCGGATGCAGCACGAGCGACTGGCCCATCTGATCACGATGCTGTTTGTGTGTCTTTTTTTTCTGCTGTCCTTCGGCTGGGCAATCACTCATTTCTCAGCGCCGTATCTTGCCCTTTCCGGGCTATTGATGGTCTTGGCGGCCGCCTACATCC
>Ga0302236_1002080_pt1 | contig 12620 bp, 9 predicted proteins | sample AAG_UR_Gly_MG_FD_193509 | JGI IMG/M metagenome (GOLD analysis project Ga0302236, IMG submission 193509) | Enriched activated sludge microbial communities from anaerobic digester in WTTP, New Holstein, Wisconsin, United States - AAG_UR_Gly | ecosystem: Engineered > Bioreactor > Anaerobic >...
CCGTTGATGGAACAGGAATGCTCCCTGGCCTTGTGCTCCTGAGCCAGAAGTATGGGGGCGTAGACCATGAGGTTTTCTTCTCCGTCGGTCACCTGAAGAGACCGCTTGAAATAGTCCGGAAGGATGTCGGGCCATTCCGCGGGAAGCTCCAGGTGATGGTTCGGAAGCCCCAGGCTCGCGCAGTAATCCTTGACCAGGCGCACCTCTTTTGAGGCTTGCGGTCCGAACACGAAGGTGGGCAGCTCCGAAAACGGCCGGTGCCTTGAGAAGGCCGCGACGAGCAGACGCGAGTCAAAACCTGCGGTGAAATCGCACACCATATTCTCCCGCGACAAGGGTGCAGTGCTCTCGACCAGGCTTTCAGCCAGCAGGTCCCGGGCCCGGTCGAACGGCAGGTCCTGACGGATCTCTACCGGGCTCCTCCAGTAGGGTCTGCCCGGGAGCGCCAAGGCGTCCTCAGGGCCTGCGATGCGGTAGATGCAGGCAGGCTCGAGCAGGGTGATCTCCTGATAGATGGTGCCCGAGCCATAGACGTTAGCGGTCCGGAGAAACTGCGCCACATTGTCCGGGTCGGGCGTCACAGGGAAATGCGTGGAGAGCGCCATGGATGACGAGCTGATCGCCCAGTTCCGCCCCGACCCGAAGACATAGATGTTCACGATACCCGCATGGTCGGTCGCAAGCGTGAGGCTGTTGTCGCTGTGGTCCCTGACCGCCAGGAAGAAGGGCCCGTCGCAGTTTTCCATCAGGCTTTCCAGGGGGCGTTCGTGGAGGTCCTGCCAGAGGTCTTCCAGCGCGCTCCTTCCCGCCCGGTTCCCGTATATCAGCGTGCTCATGACCCAGACGCTTATCTTCTCGTGGATGATGAAGTTGAAGTCGATGGCCGATTCCCGCGAGAACTTCGAGAGCCGAACCTGGTCCCAGCCTTCGTCGTGGGTGGGCTGAAGGCCCTTGTGCCGGATAAAATATTCCCGCATGTCCTCGTGATGGTCACCCATGCGCGCACCCGCGGTTATGAGAATGCCTGCCATGTCCTTCCTCCCCTAAGCCCTGGTCATGATACCATTCCCAGGTATTTCACCCACTCGCGGGTGTCGGCCAGACCCTGATCTATCCCCGTGTCCGGGCAGCAGGAAAGCGTTCCCCTGGCACGGGCGTCCGAATACACCGTGTCTTTGGCAAAGAGCCTGAGCTCGTCTGATGAAGGGGTGATCTTCACGCGGTGCTCGACCATGCGCATCAGGGCATCGACTGCATCCACCCACTCGGCGATCAGCTTCACGGGTTTGATGAAATGCGTCTTCACGATCCCCCCCAGGGTGCGCACGGGCGACATGGCCCAGGTGGCCGCGTCCGCCCTCTTTGCCCTGATCACCCGCAAAGGCGGCAGGCCCAGGGCTGCGTTGAGCCTCGTGAAATACTCGTTCCAGGTGATGATCTCCGGGCCGTTGATGTTGAACACCTTGCCCTGTGCGCCGGCAAAATCCAGGGCGCCCAGAATGGTCCTTGCCAGGTCGTCAACATAGACGAGGTTGCATCTGCCCTCGCCGTATCCCTCATAGATCCCTCCCTCGCCTGCCAGAAACATTGCCGCAAAGCGCAGGCTCCAGCTCGTGCTGAATGGACCGTATACGATGGACGGCCTGAAGATGGTGATGGGAAGCCCTTTTTCCCGGTATTCCCAGCAGATCTTTTCCGCATCGATCTTCATCCTGTTGTAGGGGTTGCCGGTATAGTGATACGGACTGTTCTCGTCCACGACGCCTGCGGCATCGCCATAGACATCGGCCGTGCTGAGATGGATGAAGTGGGATATCCCCTTTTTCAGCGATGCCTCCAGGAGGTTCCGGGTGCCCTGCACCGTGACCTCGGGAGAGCCCTTGGCGCAGTGGATGACATGGGTGACACCCTCAAGCGCGCGTTCAATCTGCAATGGGTCCATGAGGTCCAGGGCGGCAGTCTCAACCGGGAACCTTCCCAGCCGCGCCGCACTCGACCACTGATGCACCCCTGCACGGATGGGATATCGCGCCTCCGGCGCCAGATGGGCCATCTCCACGATCCTCCCCCCGATGAACCCGGTGGCCCCGGTGACGAGGATCTTGCCCGGTTTTCGGATCTGAAATCCTCCTCCGGCTGCGTGATGTACCCAGGCCTTTTTGTCCCAGGAAAGATCGAGGCGCTCTCTTCGTTCGTAGCAACTGTGGATGAACTCGATGGAATCGAGCACGTCGCTCCCGCTGATGAGGGGCTGCGCCCTGCCCTGGATCACCTGGAGGAAGTTCTCGATGATGGGAGCCACAAACCCAGGGTAATTCCGGGAAACACTCGAGAGCTTTTGCACGCTCTTGCCCCCGGCGCCGTCATCAAGGCTGACTCTCTTCCAGTCGAAGATGCGGCCCGAGATCTCTCCCCGGTCTCCTGTCACCCGGTAGTGGTTGCTCAGATCGCTCAAGCGGCTTAACGTAATGCCGATCTTGCATCCGTCCTTTATAGCCCTGATCCTGACCACCGACTCCGGACCGCCGTAGGAGTCGTCCTGCATCTCTTCGAGCACGGGCCTTCCCCCCAGCCACCAGCAGATGGTGTCGAGGACATGCGCGCCAAGGTCCATCAGGATCCCCCGGGAGGAGAGCTTGGGATTGACCGCGAACCCCGTGGCGCTGGGCCACCCGAAGACATTTCCCTCCACATACTCGATCGATTCGAGCCTGCCCAGCCTGCCCGATGCGATGATCTCCCTGACCGTCCTGAACGAGGGAAACATCCTGCGGGTGTTGTTGACGCACAGGGCCGCTCCCTTGTCCCGGGCCTTCTGTATCATCTCACGCGCATGCCCGGGCAGCACGGCCAGGGGCTTCTCGCACAGCACGGAAACACCTGCTCCGAGGCAGTCCATGGCTACCGGGTGGTGGAGGTGATTGGGCAGGAGGATAATCGCGCCCTGGATCTCATGGAGCACATCATGGAAGTCTTCCCGGATCATCCCTCCCCCCAGGGCGGCACGGGTCTCTTCGGCGCAGGCCCTGTCGGTGTCAACCAGATACAGGCGCTCTTTCAGTCCCGATTGTCTCCGCAGCACGGGTACATAGTATCTCTGTGCTGCAGCGCCGCAGCCGATGATCGCTATCTTGGGTATGTGCATGGTTCTCCTTTTCTCCATCCTTATCTGCCGATCAGCGACAGATAGAGTTCCTGTGTCTTTCCGACCATGGAGGGTGCGGAGAAGCGTTCGTTCACGAGCCTCCTTCCCTCTTGCGCCATAGCCTTTGCCGCCTCGGGCCTGACGATGAGGTCCCGCATCCTCCTGGTCAGGCCTGTAACATCGCCCGGGTTCACCAGGTATCCTGTGAGGCCGTCAGAGATCAGCAGGGGGATATCGCCGACCGCGGTGGCGAGCACGGGGATGCCGCATGCCATGGCCTCGAGCATCACATAGGGAAGCCCTTCGGTCAGCGAGGGGATGACGAGGTAATCGATGGAGTCGTACACGAGACGCATGTTTTTTCTCACCCCGCAGCAGAACACCCTCTCTTCGATGCCTAAGGCGTGGATGCTGCTCTGTATGCGCTCCCTCTCCGGTCCGTCCCCTACGATGAGACCGGTAATATCCGGAAACTCGTGGGACAGGGTTTCAAAGGCGTGGAGAAAGAATGCATGACCCTTGTCCGGATACAGCCTCCCGATCACGGCGAAGACCCGGTGATCTCTGTTGCCCGGGCGCGGGAGAGGAGGCTCAAAGCCGCCGCCGCACACATCGAGGACCCCGATGTCGAGGCCGTTCTGGATAACCCGGATCTTTTCGGGCTTCAGGCGCCCGCCTTCAAGCCTGGGCTGCAAGTCTTCGGACACGGCGATGATGGTGTCGAAACACGGATAGACCAACTTCTCGTTGAACGAGAGGTAGAGCCGCTTGACAAAGGAATCCCGTGTGGAGCCGTGGGCGGTGGCAACCCTCCTGACCTGCATACCCCGCGTGGCCAGGACCCCGTAGAAGTCCGACTTGAAGTCATGGGTGTGGATCAGGTCGATTTCGTTTTCCCGGATGAATCTGCGAAGAAACCGTATCGCTTTCAGGTCGATCCTCCCCCGCACCCGCACGCTGTCCACACGGATTCCGGACCTCTCTGCAGCCTCCATCAGAGGACCGCACCGGCCGTCGCCCCGGTCCATGCACACAAGCGAGCATTCAAAGACCTCGCGGTCCATGTTCCTGCCCAGGGTCAGGATAACCCGCTCGCCCCCGAACATGCCGCCGCTGTCACGGATATGCAGCACCCTTTTCGGGGACGGATTCACATTTCTCCTTTGTTCCACCCTGCATCGGAGCATGAAGCATAGGATGCCGGACCATGCTCCCCCAGGTGCACTTCCCGGTGCCCGGCCCTTCCCCGCGCCATATCCTCCAGGAGCAGTGCGAGCGCGGAGCGTTTGATCTCCCATTCTCTCGAGCGCTGCTCCTTGAGCTCACGCACCTCCTGCTCCAGGCGCTTGCGGTCGCGCAGCAGTGCATGGATCGAATCGCGGATGCCCTGAGCCGTGTGGGGTGTATACACAGCCCCCTTGTGGAAGTAGCGTCTGAGCGCTTGTGTGTCGGAGAGGATCTGGGGCTTTTCCACAGCAACCGACTCGTAGGCGCCGCAGACCAGACAGCCTTCGCGCTCGGTCAGGTCGATGGTCGCATCCACGGAGTTGAGCATCTCGACATAGCGCTCCTCCGGGATGTAGCCTGTCAGGGAAACATTGGCGGGCAGAAGGCCGGGATCGATGTTTTTCTTGCGGTAGTTGCCGGTCACATAGATGTGCACGTCCGGGTCGAGCCTGCGAGCCGCCTCGAACACCAGATGGTAGGGCTCGTCCTCGGCATAGGAGCAGATGAAGAGGATGTTGTTTCTGCCCTTGAGCGCTGCAGGGGGCGTGCGGGGTATATCGGGTATCCGGTCCTGGATGATGAAGGGCCTGCCCCGGTTCTTTTTCACCTGCTCGTGCATGTCCCTGTTCGTCACCAGGGTGAGATCGGAGCGCTCCTGGATGTATGCACTCAGCCTCATGAGCCGCGGGGACCTCCCTTCTGCAGGGAAAAGACCCGCGTTGTGGGCATCCACACAGACCCTGAAACCCAAAGCCTCCTTCATGGCGACCAGAAATGAGGAGAGCACGATGGATGGATTTTGGCAGCATACCAGACCGGGCCGTTCCTTCAGGAGCGCGGCACAGGTCTTCAGGAGACCGGTCGCATACTTCCGGACCGGGTTCTTCAGGTCATCAATCTCTTTGAATTCGTAGAGCCTGATTCCCAGAGCCCGGCTGATCTCCCGGTTTCTCCTCTGGTTTTCCCATGTGATCCATATCGCGTTCATAGTCATACCCCAGGATTTCATGATAGAACGACTCGTAGCGGTCGATGACCCGGGGCCAGTCATAGCACCGGGCAATAATCTTCCTTCCCTGCTCTCCCATGTCCTTCCTGAGACGGTCGTTGTTCAGCAGGATGCAGAGCTTCTCCGCCAGGGCGCGGTAATCCCCGCCCGGCACGAGAAACCCGTTCACGCCGTCCTGCACCAGCTCGGGATTCCCCCCAACCGACGTGGCAACCACGGGCAGACCCGAGGCCATGTATTCCAGGATGGAGTTGCAGAAGCCTTCCGAATCGGAGGAGATGACCCCGATGTCCCATGACTGGATGGTCCCGGGCACATCGGTGACAGCGCCGAGAAAATCCACCTGTCCGGCAATGCCCAGGTCTTGGCACAAGGCCTTCAGTTCGCTGCGCTGATTTCCGTCTCCGGCAATGCAGAACCGGACGCCCGGGACGGTCTTGAGCACCTCGGATGCCGCGCGGATAAAGAGGTCGACCCTTTTGACCCGCCGGTTGAAGTTTGCGAGTATCCCCACACGGAGAGGGTTCTTGTTTTCACCGGACACGTCCGGTGCATATCCGGTCTCGGCCCGGCCGTTGAAGAGCCCGATTTCGATCCCGTTGTAGATCACGTGAATCCGGCCAGGGTCCACCAGCTCGTCGGACGCCACCTGGCGTTTGACCGCCTGCGAGTTCACCTGAAAATGGTCAACCAGCCTGTCGGAGAGCCTGAGCAGCATGAGCAGGGAGCGGGAATGCCAGAATCCCAGGTCTCTCCTGCAGCACACGATTTTCTTCACGCCGGCGAGCTTGCCCGCAAGGATTCCCACAAACTGCGCATCGATGAAGTAGGTCTGGACGATGTCGATCCGTCTCTTCTTCAAGAATCGGACAAGCTCGATGGTGCGGCTGATGCACCGCGCACTCAGGAGTGAAGGGATGTCTATCTGATGGTAGCTGAAACAGTCGTCCCGCGGCTGGAAATAGGCATTGGGAGGCCTCAGGCTGATGAGGTGGCTCTCGAACCTCTCCTTCGGAAGCGACGCCATGAGACCCAGGAGCTGCTTTTCCGTGCCCCCGATAGAATTGATGGTATCAATGAGAAACGCTATACGAATTTTTCGATCCATGATTCCCCTTGTACCGGTCCGCCGGATTTTTCGATGGGGTCACCAAGCCCAGAAAACCTTGTCTCCGTCGCCAAAGGTATAAAACCAGTTTTCACCCATTCCGATCCCTGCCGGCCGGCCTGCGGCATCGGCATGGATATATTTGAGTGCACCGGGGTTTTCCCTGGCGCGCACAAACCCCATCGTCTTGAGCACGCGGGCAAACCTCCTGTCAGTACACAGCACTTCCACCGTGTCGGGGCCGGTCTTCTCGATCTCAAGCACGGCCCGCCTCATCAGTGCCCTGAACAGACCCGGGTCACGGGGGGAGCAGAGAAAGTCGAAGATAGTGGCGATCTTCCTTCCGTCCTGCTCAAGCCCCGGCTTAAAGACCAGATATCCCTGCAACCTGTCCCCTTTCAGGCAAATCAGCCTGACGAAGCGGGATACAGGGCTGTCTGCGAACTTCCAGTTCAGGATGCTGCCGCTTCGGTGTGCGATAAAGGCGAACTCGTGCTTGAGGGATTGAAACAGGGTATCGACCCGGTCATCGAAATAATCTACGCGCTCGATGTGATACCCCCGGCCGGAGAAATCGAACACCTTCTTCTCCAGCCGGTAGAGCAGCGCGAAGACCTTCCGGGCTGTGTGCTCCACAGCGGCATTGACGAGGCGATACCGGGTCTTGACCATGTTTTGCAAGCTGTATCCCCTCACATAGGTGGGGAGACCGTCTACGGGCAGCCATCCGCACTTTTCAAAGACATGGCTGTTTGGGGCGTTCATCCACACCGCGATGGAAAACTCCGGCCGGTCCCGGAGGATCGCCTGGACAAACGCCCTGCCCACGCCTTTGCCTCGCATTTCCGGGGCGACCATGGTGTCATGGTAGATGAATCCATCCACATCACGGCCTGAGATACTGAACCGAAACGGCATCAATCCCTCATAGGCCGCTACCCTGCCGTCCAGTTCGAGCACCACATAATCATCACGGGTGCTGCTGAACGGGTTTCCACTCAGCAGCCGTTGGAACGCACGCGCCCTTTCGGCGGCAAATGCTTCTCCGGCCTGGGCATTCCAGAAACGCTCAAAGGCGTGCAGATCGCCCTGCCGGTATCGCCGAATGCGCCGGACGCATTTTCCAGCATCCAGCTTTGGATAGCCGGTGGCATCCATGGATCTTATCCGGGAAACCCTATTTGTGAAGCCATTCTTTTTGTTGAGGATATTGCTCAGGTATATCTGAAACCCGCATACAAGGAATGCCCGACCCCGGATGCTGCACTAGTGGTTTGTTGCGAAATCCTGCCCCGGGCACTGCTTGTTCATCCGGCTTATGGACCGCTTCACCCACACTATGTGATGGACGTTCATCATGAACTTATAGTCGCTCATGGCGCTCTCGATTCCGTACCGGCGGTAGCAGAAGCGGTCGGTGTCCGGGTAATTCGGGCCTCTCATCATGGTTACCGAGCACTGTATGTTGTTGCGTATCAGAAGATTCCGGGTGTTTTCCCCGAAATCGCCCGCTTCACCGTTGGGATAGCTGAACAGGATGCACGGCCCTCCCGTGACCTCGCGCACACGGTCGATGGATGACTTGATCTCCTGCTCCTGCGCCTCTTCGGACAACAGGCTGAGGATCGAGTGGGTATGGGTGTGAGCGCCGAACTCGATGAGCCCGCTCTTGTGCATCTCCTGTATGTCACGGCTGTTCAGGATACGGAATGGGCTGTTCTCCGGAAGCCCTCCGCCTGGATCGAATCCGAGTGAAGAGATGATGTCTTCGACCTCCCGCACCAGGGCATCGTGCGGCATCTCCTTGAGTATTCCCTGGATCGTCAGGCATGCGTGAACCCGGTTTCGGGGGTTTGTCAGATCGAAACGCCTGTCCCGCCACACGATGCTTCTCTGTTTCGTCTCTGTGAACGCATGGTTCAGGGCACAGTACCAGATGGTGCCGGCGGTGTCTGTCAGGCCCGTAACGAGAAACACTGTTGCGGGGAGCCCCAGGTCCTTCAGGACGGGAAAGGCGTTGTCATATACATTCTGAAAACCGTCGTCAAAGGTGATGGACAAGATCGGCGGCCCCGCCCTCCTCTGTGAGACCCCCATGGCGAGCGCCTGAGAGAGCGGTACCACGGTGAAGTGCTGTTTGATGTAGAGCATCTGGCTGATGAACCTGTCCCTGGCGATGAAGCACTCGTCAGGGATTGCCAGGTCCGTATTCCTGACCCCATGGTAGGTGATAACGGTATGCGCCTTTTGGAAGAGCGTTCTGTTCAGAAACCGCGGCAGGCGGGTTATGGCAATCCCTTGATATAGCCTCTCTTTCGCTTCACGAGATAAGAGTTTGATTCTTTTATCTGTATGTTCCAAGTGTTTTTTTCGATCCCTGTGTATCTCGCCGGGCTGCCGATGTTCCTGCCCCCGGCTTCCTGCCCGTCGTTCACCATTCTTAAGATGCCGGCTTCATCCAAGCCGACATGGCTCCCGATCGGACCCTGTGATCGTTCTTCGACCGGTCCTCCTGTTCATGTGATCAGGCCCCTTCTTCCGCACGCGGCTGGGCCGGGATTCCGGTGCGGATCTTCCGGATGAGGTAGGGGCCGATCTTGTGCACATTTCGCGCCCTCTTCATCTGATACCTCATCAGCATCCACCGGGTTTGGAGCTCGTCGTACACCCTCCAGAACGCAGCATATTCGCTCATGGTGATGGGGGCGGACAAGACCCGCATCCGGGTCTCGAACCGGCCGGGGTTGTCGACTGCGGCGGGGCGCAGGTCTTTGCCGGTTCTGCACCCGGTGAGGCTCACCCGGTGGACGCCGGTCTCGGAGATTTCAGCCGTGAAAACAGCGGATTCTCTCCTGGCGCGATTGAGCTTCATGAATGCATGCACCACCTCGCCCTCACTGTTCACCCATCGCCAGTCGAGATCGGAGAACAGGAAGTTGCCGAGGCTGTAGGCGATGTGGCCCCGGCGATAGCGTTCGATGCCCTGCAGCACATGGGGATGGTGCCCGATGACGAGGTCGGCCCCCATATCGATGATCCTTCGGGCTGTGCTGACCTGATCGGGGGACGGATAGCGCCAGTCTTCCTTTCCCCAGTGCAGACAGACCGCAACGGCATGGACCCTGCCTCTGAGCAATGCTACTGCATTCGCGAGCTCCTCAAGGTCCAGCGGTGCTATGCCCCGCTCCTTGTCTGTGGCATAGAAAGGCGAGTCGATCGTCACCTCTGAGCGCGACAAGACCCCGAGCGAGATGCCGTTTTTTTCGATGATCACAGGCCGGTTCGCCTCCTCAAGACAGGCGCCCGCACCGAACCATCTGATGCCATGCGAGTCAAGGCAACCCATGGTCTCGTACATGACCTGCTCGCGGTAGTCCAGGATGTGGTTGTTGGCCAGCGACAGGGCGGTGAACCCCGCTTCTTTCATGCCCGCGGCATATCCCGGATGGGTCTTCAGGCACACCTTGAAGGGATAGGGCTCGCCCCCGAGGCACAGGGGCGCTTCGAGATTCCCGATCAGGATGTCGTGACCTTTGAGCGTATCCCGGATACGCTCGAACGGGTAATGGGGTCCCTTTGCCCGGTACAAGGCGTCGTAACTGTGGGTCAGGGCGATATCGCCTACAAATCCGATCTTGATCATGTCCTTGTCCTTGTCTTTGTATTTGAATCACTGAGGCAGAGGGATCAGCCTCTTGGCAAAGAGATACTTGCCGGACTTCTCGTGGGGTATTTCGTCCACGAACTCGTAGGTGATCCGCATTTTCGTGCCGAAGAGCTTTTCCGCGATTCGGGACTGGTGGTCCATGACCTCTTTGCTTGGAATCATATCACGCGTCATCTTCAGGGTGATGTGGTCCACGGCATCCTGGATGGCCTGCATCTTGCCGAAGAACCCCGGGGCGGTGTTCACCATGTACATCACCATGGAAATGGTCGACACCAGTTTGCCCTCGGGCGTGACGAATACATCGAGCGCGCGGCCCACGATCTCCTTCATCAGGGGCAGGCCTCTGCCGCAGGGGCAGGTCCTGTTGCTCAGAACCGCGGCGTCGCCCATGGAGTAACGGATCAGGGGCATGCCGTAGTTCAGCAGGTCGGTGATGAGCACATCGCCGGCCTGCTCCCCGGATGTTGCCATGGGCCGGGGATTGTCCAGCTCCAGATAGAGGCACTCGGCATTGATGTGCATACCCGAGCGGGCCCCGCATTCCTGGGCCATGGGGCCTGCCTCGCGCGAGCGGTACGAGTCCTGGATATCGCAGTGGAACATATCGGCAACCAGCCGGCGCTGATGGTCATAGAGCGGCTCGCCGGTGGTGATGAGACCCTTGAGCCGGTATCTGTCGATTCCGTTTCTGGCCATATACTTCGCGAGCTCGTGGATGGGGCTGCTGAATGCCAGGATGGTGGTGGGTTTCTTCAGCTTCAGCCGGTTCAGGTATTCGCGGCACGCCTGGTCATCGATCACGGCGGATGCAAAGAGCAAGACCCGTTTGTAGAACACGTTCCGTATCCTCGCCTTGAGCGAGCCGAAGTTCTCGAAATCCTGATGGGCTGGCCAGACCAGCCCCAGATAGTCACCGAAATCCCATCCCGCCCACCGGTTGAACCGGTAGATGGCCGCCTCTTTCATGGACAGGCATTTGTTGTCGCGGTAAAACCGCATCTTCACATCAGAAGTCCCGCCGGTCTCGGCATAGTGGATATCTTGAGGGCGATGATTGCGGGCGATGAGACGGGGCATATTGTCCCGGATCTGCTCCTTGGTGAGCACGGGTATCTTGAGCAGCTGGTCCGGATACCGGAAGGTATAGGGGTTGAAGCCTGCTTCGTCGAACCTCTTCTGATAAAAGTCCGTGTTCTCATAGGCGTGCACCAGTATCCTTTTCAACCGGTCCCGCTGCAGCTCTGCTATCCGGTGATACGGCCAGAACTGGCTCTCTTCGAGGGAGCTTAAGTTTCCCATGATCCCGCCAAGACCCTCCCGCCGTGCGATGAGCGGGAAGGTGACGTTTTTGATCACGCTTCTGAACATGGAGAATCACTCCTTTGTGTGTCAGGTGTGCTGCAGGGGGATGCGCCTCTCCTGCAGCAGAATGTTCTGAACAGCCACGGTCAGGGCTGCCATAAGAAACCAGAACCAGATAAGGGAGCCGTGAGTGAAATTGCCTACAAAGAGCCTCACAAAGAGCCCGAGCTGTATGGCGGTGACGATGTTGAAATAGAATGCATCATGAGGACCGGCGCGCACGAGCACCCGCTTGATGGCCCCGGCTCGCCTGAAGACCAGATAGATGAGGTAGAACCAGGCAATGCTCCCAAGACCGAGCTCGCCCAGCAGCTCGCCGTAGAGGTTGTGGGCGTAGAAATAATAGTGAAAGAACTGCCTGCGCGCCTCTGCATAGCAGCCGATACCCACGCCGAGCACGGGCCGCTTGATCATCATGGAGATCCCGTTGACCAGTCCCAGATACCGGTCAGAGGTGGTCCTGCTCGCGTGGACTCCCTCCTGGATGGTGGACATGTGGGAGAGATAGTCGGACGCGGCCAGGGTGAGAAAGAAGACGACGAAGACACCTGCGATGAGCCCGGCCTTGAGCCGGTCGCGGAAAAATAGACCACGCCCATGGCTGTCATCATGAGCCCCAGGAAACCGCCCCTGGATTTTGAGGCGTACACCCCGAACACCAGCAGGGCAAGGATCATGATCGAGGCGAGCCTTATAAACCTCTTCCTGTTCGTCATGGCAAAGTAGAGGAGCACGGGAATACCCTGATTGAGGGTGTTGGCCAGTGCCACATGGCCGGATGCGGCCCCGAACCTCCCGTAGGCAACGGCGCCGTACATCTCCTCGCTCACGACCCCGGAGAGATAGTTCACCACCGGCTCATAGGCGATCCACGCAGTGACCAGGAGAAAGGCCCAGAGGACCTTGGTGAGATTTGCAGACGAGCGGACCGTGGACACGATCATGATATAGAAGACCGTGACCTTCAGGAGAAAGTATCCCCCCTCGTTCCAGGAAACGCCGGGGAACAGGGAGAAGGCGACGGAGATCATTCCCACGGCGAACAGCAGCCACAGCGCGGTGTTGATGGGGTTTACCCTCGGGAGAAAATTGCCGTGGC
>Ga0302236_1002082_pt1 | contig 12601 bp, 7 predicted proteins | sample AAG_UR_Gly_MG_FD_193509 | JGI IMG/M metagenome (GOLD analysis project Ga0302236, IMG submission 193509) | Enriched activated sludge microbial communities from anaerobic digester in WTTP, New Holstein, Wisconsin, United States - AAG_UR_Gly | ecosystem: Engineered > Bioreactor > Anaerobic >...
GCCCGACTACATCTACCGCCCGGACCGCCCGCCGGAACAGACGGCGCAGGTCCGCTGCCCCACGCGGCGATAGCTCTCGGTCTCGACATGCTCATCCGCCGTCAGATCCCCCTCCTGCGACTTGTCGGCCAGTTGGTTCATCCGGAATTCCTATGGGCTCGAGTGATGTGTCGAGCGTTCGCCGCGCATCCGGGCGGCAGCCTTGTGTTTCCGGGTTTGGCGCCGATCCTGCGAGTGTTTGCAGCGCGCCGGCGTAGCTGCCGTGGAGCAGTCGGGCGACGGCGAGCAAGCGTAGGCTGTCCGCGTCGGGCGCCAGGGCGTGCAGTTCGCTTGCGGTTCGCAACGCCGCATCCAGTCGCTGGCTCCGTATCCAGCCCAGGCATTGCGCTCGCAACTGTCGGCGGCGGCGATGGGCGGCGACGACCAGCGACAGGTCGCACTTGCAGCGGCGGCAGATATCGGCCCAGCCCTGCCGGGCGCCGCACGTGGGACAGCGGAGTTCGCCGGGCGGAGGTTCCGGTGCTGAACTGGGGTCTTGATCCATCGTCTTGCCTCTCGCCAACCGTCCGTCGCGACGCGCACGCCGATGGCGTTGCGGTTTAACCGCGCGGGAACGAATCGTGAATAGAGAATACGGAAGTCAGAATGATCGGACATCGAGGCATTCCGCATTCAGTATTCACTACTCAGTATTCGCCATTCATGTCCTTCTTCGGATCTTCGTTCGCGAAACAAATCGCGGAATGTCGGTACGGCAAGTCCCGCGTTAGGCGTCTTCCAGGTAGAACACCACGTCCTCCAGTTTGGCGGCGATTTCCTGGATTTTCTCGGCCGAGCCGCCGTCGATGGCCGCTTCGAGCTGCCCCACGAACTCGCGGATCTCGTCGGCGTCCTCGGCACCGGCGGAGGCGGCGATCTGACGCGACTTGGCGATCAAATCCCGCGCGCCGGCGACGGCCTCCTCGAGTTCGGCGTCCCGCGGCTGCTCGACCGGCTGGACCTCCTGTTCGGCGGCTTCGACCACGCCGAACATCGACGCCAACTTGGCCTTGGCCTCGTCCCGGTTCTTGGCGCGGAACTGCGTGACGGCGTTGTCGATCGTCAGTTTCTTCTCCAACGACGTCGCCCGTTCCACGGCCGTGACCGTGAGGATGCCGTCCAGGTTGAGTTCGAAGCGGACCAGCACCTCGTTGCCCTCCGCCGCGTCCGCGTCCAGGCCCTCCAGCACGAACTTGCCGACCGACTGGTTGAGCCGCGCGTCTTCGTCCTCGCCCTGCAGCACGTGGATCTCGGCGCTGTCCTGCCCGTCGTAGTTCGTGTAGTAGATCTCCGACCGCGTGGCCGGCAGCGGCGTGTTGCGCTCGATGATCGGCGAAAACAGGTGAGGCGAGCGGACGCCGTGCAGCGGGCCGATGCATTCGATGCCCAGCGTGTGCGGCGTGATGTCCACCAGCACGGCGCCCACGTCCACGCCGGCAATCAGGCCGCCCTGGACGGCGGCGCCCATCGCCACGCACAGGTCCGGATCGATCTCGAAATGCGGCTGCTGCCCCAACTGCGCCTGCAGCAAGTGGTGCACCAGCGGCGTGCGGCTGCTGCCGCCCACCAGGATCACCTTGTCGATCTGCGCCGCACGCAGGCCGGCGTCGTGCAAGGCGGCATCGACGCACTTGACCGTCTTGTTCAGCAGCGGTTCGATCAATTCTTCGTAATCGCGCCGTTCGAGCGTCATTTTCAGGTTCAGCGGCAGGCCGTCCTTGTCGGCGATGAACTCCTCGGCCAGCTCCGTGAAGGGCTCGAACGACAGCCGCTTCTTGGCCTCCTCGACCGCCTGCAGCAGCCGCGACCTGGCGGTCGGGATCTCGCGCAGATCCAGGCCGTGCCTGTCCAGGAAGTCTTCGCAGACCCAGGTCAGCAGCAGTTCGTCAAAGTCGTCGCCGCCCAGCTGCGTGTCCCCGTGGCTGGACAGCACTTCGATCACGCCCTGTTCGATCTGCACGACGGACACGTCGAACGTGCCGCCGCCCAAATCGTACACCAGCAGCCGCTCGTGACGCTCGCTGCGGGGTTCGTACACCAACGTCGCGGCCGTCGGTTCGTTGATGATCCGCACGACTTCCAGGTCGGCCAGGTCGCCGGCGGCGCGCGTCGCCTCGCGCTGGGTCTCGTTAAAAAACGCGGGCACCGTGATCACGGCTTTGCGGACGGCATGGCCCAAGGCCCGCTCGGCCTGCTCCTTGAGCGTCCGCAGGATCATGGCCGAGATTTCCTGCGGCGTGCATTGCTGTGGCCCCAGCGGCAGCTTGACGTCCTGCCCCATTTTCCGTTTGACGGATTTCACCGTCCGCTCGGGCGCCAGGACGTACTGGTTGCGAGCCGTCTGTCCGACCAACAGCCGGCCTTCGCCATCCATTCCCACGACCGACGGCAGGATCGGCTGGCCGTCAGCCGCCGGCAACATCACGGGCAAGCCGTCCCGGATCACCGAAACAGCGCTGTTGGTGGTGCCCAAGTCAATCCCGATAATCGTCTCCATCGCAAGCATCCTTTCACATGCACGTTTTGGAGTGCGGCGCCTTGTCGCCGCTTTGGTTCGACTCCGACGCAACGACCGCCGCTTCGCGTTCCGGTGCGTTGCGATTTCAGCTGAACCCCATCCTCCGCTGCGTACAGGCCGCTGCTCAAAGCGGTGACAAGGCACCGCACTCCAAAACCCGGTCAGCGTTCAAAGTCACCGTCCGTTTCCGCTCCGCCGAAGGCGCTGGATAGACCGGCGTCCTCGGCCGGCGCGTTATCGTCCGCGTCCGCAGACTGCACTGCGGCGCGCGTGGCGCGGACCTCGGCATACCGCACCACCTGCCCGCGCCACACGTAGCCCGGACGCAGTTCATCGACCACGGTCTCGGGAGCTGCGTCCGGCGCGTCGACCAATTCGATCACTTTCATCCGTGTCGGATCGACGCGGCGGCCGATGCAAGCCAGGCGTTCGATCCGATGTTCGGTCAACATCCGCTGCAAGCGGGCACCGATCAATTGATAGCCTTCTGTCAACAACGACAAGACGGGGGCCTGCGTTTCGTCGAGTTGTTGGCGGCACAGCTGCAGCACCTCCGCCTGCCACCGCCGGCAGCGCCAACGCCGCCAGGCGGACAGCTGGGCGAAACGCTGCTGGAGGCATTCGGCCAGCCGTTGCGGCGTTTCCTCCAGCAGCCGCCGCTGTGTCGCGGCAGCCGCCTTTTCGCCTCGCCGCAGCGCTTCGTCCAATTCGATCAACGACTCGACCATCGGCCGCGCGGCCTTCTCCGCAGCGGCCGTCTCCTGCGGCTGGACGCCGCGAAACTGCTCGATCGCCCCGTCCAGTCCGCCCAGCGCCGCCTGCAACGAGTCTTCCAAGCCGCGGGCGCTCTTGGTCTGCAGCTTCAATTCGTGCCGCAGGGCCGTGAAGGCCTCGATCAATTGCAGCAAGCCGACCGGCGGCGCGGACGGTTCCGCCGCAGGCGGCGGCTCCGCCGTCTGCTCCAACTCCTGGCTCGTCTGCGTCAACCACTGCTGGAAACGACGCAGGATGTCTTCCGTGTCGAGGGCCATAAATGTCCGTCGCCCCGTTCGTCAGCGCATCTCCTGAACCCTATCCGCCACAACGCTGCAGGCCGCTGTCCAAAGCGGTGACAAGGCACCGCACTCCAAAACGCGGCGCCTTACGGCTCGCCCAGCGACAGCAGGATCGGCGTCGGCAGGCGTCGTGCGCGCTGCCGCTGGCGCTCCGCCGCCAACAAGGTGTCGAACGTATCCACCGCCGTCACGTTGAACAGCCGCCTTTCCAGGCTGACCACGGGATCGCGGAGTTGGTCGTAGGCCTGGCGAATCTCGGCAAACCGCTTCGGTTCCTGTTCGGGCGGAAATTCTCGCACCAAGGCCAGATACCGCTGGCGGATCTGCTCCTCGGTCGCATCGGGGCTGACGCTCAACACTTCGTACGGGTCGATCATGGTGGGTTCCTGGTTGCTTGTGGTCTCATGTGAACTTGACCGGCTGCGCCGAAAGCTAGTGCCTTAATCTTTCACCTAGTCTTTCACCTAGTCTTTCACCTAATCTCGCATGTAATCCTTCACTGTTGGAGCCGGGGAGATTAGGTGAAAGTGGGTGAAAGATTAGGTGACATCATGCGGTCTATCGCCTGCGAGCCCCCTTGTGCTTCCTCCGCCACTTGGGCGGCCCCGAAAACTCGTCGTCCGACGGCAGCGGTCCGAGGATGTCTTCCGGGCCCAGCTCGCCGCTCGCGGCGCGGTGCAACAGTTCCGGCATGCTGATTCCCATCCTGGCGGCGGCCCGTTTGAAGGCGTCGATCAAACCAGGCGGCGCGACGCGATCCAAGTCGACGGCATCGAACGCCTCCCCAAACTCCGAGCCGTCTTCGTCCTCGTCGCCATCCTCGCCGTCGTATTCGTCGTCGTATTCGTCGTCGTATTCATCGTCGTCCTCGAACTCGTCGTCCTCCAATTCCCAGTCGCCCATCCGCCCGTGCATCTCCTGAGTGCGGTCGAGCAAGACCAAGGCGTGCTTCGCCGTCTTGACGTAGTCGTCGGGCAGCTTGACGTCCGCTGTCTCGTTCCATTTCAGGGCCGACTGGAAGTGCTCGCGAGTCTGCTGAATATCGATCACGAACGGCCCCGCTTCCATGCCCGCGTTGCCGGCCATGTAGTGGAACAGTGGTTCCTGAGGGAACTGGGCAAGCCCCTCCTCCAGCAGCCGATCCCGCAGCGCACGGTGCCGCCAGCTGTCCGCTACTTCCAGAAACCGAACGGCGCTGCGCAGGTCCTCGCGCCGCCACGTCAAGCCTTGGCAGCGCTGCAGGTAATCCTGAACCAGTCGCCGGTGGGTGGCCAGACCCGTGTACTTGATCTGCTTGGTGGCGAACGGCAGCAGGATGCGGGCCAGTTGCCCGGCGGTCTGGCTGCAGCACTTCCCCGCCACGGCCGATTTGAAGCGGGCGCCGAACTCGTTCTTGATCTCGCGTTTCAAACCGAATCGAGCGGCGTGCGCGTGCATGATCATCCACACCGGCGTCGGGTCCGGCAACTGGGCTTCGGCCGCCGCGACGTACCGCTCGGCTTGCTGCACGTTGTTCGCCTTGTATTCGACCGCGGCGCGCAGCAGGTCCAGCCAGTACGCTTCCGTGTCCGCCGGCCGCTGCTGCGCCAACAACTCGCACTCGTGCCGTGCCAGCTCGAACTTCCGCTTCTTGGCACACAGCCGGATCATAGCCGCGCGCTGGTTCCACAGCAACGTGGCCGTCGCCGGATCGCGCGGCCGCAGCCGCAGCGCCTCGTTGGCATAGCGTTCCGCCTTGTCCGGCTGGTCGTCTTCCAGGTAGTAGTTGGCCAGCCAGTGGTGCGTTTCGTAGTCGTCGGGGAACTGTTTCAGCAGCGATTGGTACACCTGGACCGCTTTCGCATCCTGTTCCATTTCCAGGTGCAGCGAGGCCAACTCTTTGTACGCAGTCAGCACTTGGGGCGCACAGCGCAGGCTCTGCTGGTAACAGCGGGCGGCGTCCCGGCGGAATTCCTCAGCATAGATTTCGTCCTCCTCGTCGTAGAACGGGGAAAACGATTGGGAAGCCTCTTCGTTATGAGCCCGGATGACCAGCTGGCGCGCCAGCCGCTGATAGACCAGTCCGGCGGCGATTTGCCGTTCGTCTTCGCGGAGGAAATTCCCCGACAACAACTCCTGGGCGTAAGCCCTCCAGCAACGGTCGGCCCTTTCGTATCCATCGTGCTGCGATTCTTCGGCCATCAAGGCACGAGCCCGATTCCAGCCGGGATCGAGCCGCGGTGCGAGGGCTATCGACATCAGCCGGTTCAGGCCGTGCCCCCAGCCGTCGCGGACCAGCCGTTTCCAGAGCAGGTCGGTGACCCGCTCGATCAACGGTCCGTGCGACTTGGCGAACCGCTGCCGGAACGCGCGGTAGACGTGGAACAGGCCCGACCAGTGATTCGCCTGAAAATGCTGGCCCATCAGCTGCAGTTGTCCGCACACCGGATCGCCTTGCACCGCGTACTCCAAACGCCGCAAACCGTTGGCTACGTCCAGCGCCGCCTGGTCGGCCGGCAGCTGTCCGGAATGCACCAGCAGCGTCTGGGCGATGCGAAAGGCGGGGCGTTTCGGCTCCAGGCGATCCCAGTTGGCACGCGCCCGCTCCGCCTCCCCGGCGTAGAAAGCGGACAGCCCGCGGACGAACAGCTTCCAGTCCGCAAACGGGGACCGGCGGGCGATCTCGTTGATCATCTCGGCCGCTCGAGCGTCTTCTTCGCGCTCGACGGCCTCCAGCGCCGCGCGGACTCGCAGGCAATCCTGCCGCATCTCGACATACTTGTCGGGAATCCGCTGTGGGTGAAAAACAGCCTGATCCGCCAACTCGATCAGCAGGTCCGAATTGGCTTCCCAGTCGCCCGCCGAATCTCCCGCAGGCCCCGGCTCGGCCAGCCCCAGGAGAATCCGCAGCCGCGGCAGTTGGGCCTGGACCTCCGGGGCCGTCACCCCCAGCCGCGTCAATTCGGCAAAGACATCCTTAGCCTGGTCCAGCAGGCCGGCTTTCTGCAGTTGCTCGGCGCGCGCACCCAGCGCCCGCTCCAACAGCATGCGACGTTCCGGGCTGGGGTCTTCGCGAAAACAGACTCTGGCTTCCTTGAGGGCGTCTTTCACGTTGCCCTTGGCCAACTCGCGCTGCGCCCGAAGGAAGGGATCGAAACCTTGCTTGACGCCGCCGTGCTTGCGCTTCTTGGACATGGACGACTTCCGTGTGGTGGCAGAGAGTATCCGCAAGGCCAAATCTTAACACGTGCCCGTGAAAACGCCAACAAGGGGCACGTTTGCGTCTGCATCCGTGGTATCGCCATGCCATCCGCGGGGGAGACTTGACCTAAGTTGATCTTTCACCTAATCTCCCTCCGGCTTCAAGGGGTTCCAGGCGGTGGGAGAAGACTAGGTGAAAGATTAGGTGAAAGACTAGGTGAGGGATTGGGATTTCACATCCCAGCGTGTTCAGTCCGCCGGCGCGTTGCGCAGGGCGACCGCCACGTCTTGAAGCGCCTGGCGGGCGCGGTCCAAGACGTTCGTGCGGCGGGCGAAACCGTGGATCAGGCCGTCGTAGCGCCGCAGTTCCACCCGCACGCCGGCCGCCCTCAGACGCTCGGCGTACGCTTCGCCTTCGTCCCGCAGCGGATCATACTCGGCGGTCAGAATCATCGCCGCCGGCAGGCCGCTCAAGTCCTCGGCTTGCAGCGGGGAGGCGTAGGGAGACAGTCCGTCGAGTTCGCTCTTCAGGTAATGCCGCCAGGACCAGATCATGGCGGCCCGCGTCAAGTGGTATCCCGTGGCGTTCTCGCGGTAGGAAGGCGTATCGAAACTGCAGTCGAGGACCGGGTACATCAGGAGCTGGAAGGCCAGCGGCGGTCCGCCTCGATCGCGGGCCAGCAAGGCCACCGCCGCCGCCAGATTCCCGCCGGCGCTGTCGCCCGCCACCGCGATGCGCCGGGCATCAATCCCGACCTCGGCAGCGTGTTCCCAGACCCAGCCAACCGTGGCGTAGGCATCTTCCAGCCCCGCCGGGAACTTGTGCTCCGGCGCCAAGCGGTAGTCGACACAGACCACGGCATGCCCCGACGCATTGGCCAGCTGGCGACAATACACGTCGTGCGTTTCGATGCTGCCCATCACCCAGCCGCCGCCGTGGAAAAAGACGACGACCGGCAACGGATCATCGGCGGACGGCCGGTACAGGCGGATGCGGAGGCGGCTTTCGGGCCCTGGAATCTCGCGGTCCTCCCAAGAAAACACCTCCGGCGGCCGCTCCATAAAACAACTGCCCACGGCCATCTGGCGGCGCGACTCCTGCGGCGTCATCGCCTCGTAGGGCGTCAAGTTCGCCTTCTCCATCTGCTGCAACAGCACGCGGGTCTGCGGATCCAACGGCATGGCGAATTCCCGGCCGAAGCCAAAACGGGGCGAAATGTGAAAGAGGTCGAAATGTAAAAGAGGTCGAAAAGTGCAAAAGTTTAAGAGTCACCGATTTCCAGAGCCGAGGGGCGGACATCTCCTGGCGAACGGTGAGGCGTTAGCCCGCCGGTTCTTCCGATGCTTGCAGGCCAACCCTGGGCCAACCGGTGGGCTAACGCCCACCGCTCGCCAAGACCGTTCGCCTAAGCGAGACAAAGTTTGTATCCTAATTCAGCCTGGAATTGTAGGCCCCACCCCAGACTCGATCCAGCGTATGCCGTCTCCGTCACGGCAACTGCGGGACACACTCCCCCTCCGGTTCTGAGACTCCTGGACTTTTTCACCCTTGGACTTCTTCACTTATTTCCCTCCGCATCTTTTCCCCGTTCCTCCCGGCGATACAATCAGGCTCTGCAACTATGTCAGGTTCATCGCTGGCCACGGCGGCGTCGGAGCGTTTGCGCGAGCTGGCCCGGCGCCTGAACGAGCACGAAGGCTTCGCCGACGTGGTGTCTGCCCTGTCCCGCGGGCAGCCGGCTACGTTGGACGGAGTGTGGGGGTCGTCGTGCGCGCTGGTAGCCGCTGAATTGCTGCGAAGCGCAGCCGGACCGCTGGTCGTCGTCTGTCCGCATCAGGACGAGATCGACACGTTCTGCGACGATTTGTCCCTGTTTTCCCCCGCCCCGGCGGCACGTTTCCCGGCTTGGGAGTCCGAGCCCGGCGAACGGATCTTGCACGACGAGATTCACGCCGAACGGCTGCGGACCTTAAAGCAACTGATTCGCGCGGCCAACCCGCCAACGCCTTCCCAGCCCGCTGCGGCGACGGACGCCCCTTCCGAGCCCGCAGCATTTCCCCGCCTGATCGCGACCAGCATTCACAGCCTCTTGCAGCCCACGCCCAGCCGCGAACGGCTGGCGGCCAGCAGTCGCCAGCTGCGGATCGGCCAGCGTGTGGATGTCGGCGCTTGGCCGGCCTGGCTGGTGCAGCGCGGGTTCCACCACACCAGTGCCGTTGAGCTGCCGGGCGAGTTTTCCTGCCGCGGCGGGATCGTCGATGTGTTCGCGCCGGACTGGTTCCAACCCGTGCGGATCGAGTTTTTTGACGACCAGGTCGAGTCGTTGCGCCGTTTTGATGTCCAAACGCAGCGCAGTCTGGAGACGTTGGACCAGGTGGAAATCACCGTCGCCGAGCCATCGTCTGAGGATCGCGGCCACTTCAGCGACTACCTGCCGCCGCGCAGTGTCTTCCTGTTTCACGAACTGGAGCGGGCGGAAGAGGAAGCCAAAGCCTACCTGCAGCGATTGGAGCGCCCGCAGGAGCTGCACAGCTTTCCGGAAGTCATGCAGCGGACGGGCCGCTTTGCCGTCGCCACGGCGTCCGGTCTGGCCCGCGGCAGCCTGGGCGCTCGCTGCCGTTTGCAGATCGAATCGGTCGAACGGTTCAGCGGCGAGATCGACCGCGTGCGCACGGAACTGGACCAGGTGGGCGAGGGCCACGAGGTGTTCCTGGTTTCGCAAACCGAGGCGGAGATCGAGCGGCTGGCGGAATTGCTGCGGACCACGCAACTGGCCGCCGCCGGCCGGTTGCACTTTCCGCTGGGCACGCTGCGCGAGGGCTTTCGCCTGGCCCGCGACCGGATCATCGTGATCACCAGCGGCGAGTTGTTCCATCGCGGCGAGCTGCGGCGACTGCCGCGGCGGCGTTTGGGCAAGGCCATCGACAGCTTCCTGGACCTCCGCGAGGGCGACCTGGTCGTCCACCTGGCGCACGGCATCGGCCGGTACCGCGGCATGCAGCTGCTGGACAAGGAAGGCCGCGTCGAGGAGCACTTGCAGATCGAGTTCCACGGCGGCACCAAGATCTATGTACCCGCCACCCGCATCGGCCTGGTCCAGAAGTACGTGGGAGGGGCGAAAACCCGCCCCGTGCTGGCCAAAATCGGCAACAAGACCTGGGTCCGGCAGAAGCAGGCCGCCGAATCCGCCGTGATCGACCTGGCCGCCGAACTGCTGGAGATGCAGGCCCAGCGGCGGGCCCGGCCCGGCATCGCGTTCGCCGTCGAAAGCGACTGGCAACGCGAGTTCGACGCGTCCTTTCCCTATCACGAAACGCCCGACCAGTTGTCGGCGATCGGCTCCATCCAGAGGGACATGTCCGCGTCGCGGCCGATGGACCGGCTGCTGTGCGGCGACGTGGGTTTCGGCAAGACGGAGCTGGCCATGCGGGCGGCCTTCAAGGCCGTCGACAACGGCTACCAGGTGGCCCTGCTCGCGCCCACCACGGTGCTGGTCGAACAACACTTCCACACGTTCCGCGAGCGGATGGCCGAATTCCCGTTCGACATCGCGCGGCTGAGCCGTTTCTGCTCGCCGCGCCAGCAGCGCGACATCGTCAACCGCTTGAGCACCGGCAATATCGACATCGTGATCGGCACGCACCGGCTGGCGTCTCAGGACGTCAAGTTCTGCAACCTGGGCTTGGTGATCATCGACGAAGAACAGCGTTTCGGCGTGGAGGTCAAAGAGCGGTTGAAGGCCCTGCGGACCACCGTCGACGTGCTGACGCTCACCGCCACTCCCATTCCGCGCACGCTGCACATGTCGCTGGTCGGCGTGCGGGACATCTCGAATTTGGAGACGCCGCCCGAAGACCGTGTGGCGACGGAAACGCGGTTGACGCGGTTCGATGCGGACCTGATCCGCCACGCGGTCCTCCGCGAATTGAACCGCAACGGGCAGATTTACTTCGTCCACAACCGTGTCGAGGACATCCACGTCGTCGCGAAACGGCTCCAGCACATCGTGCCCGAAGCGCGACTGCGCATCGGTCACGGCCAGATGCCCGAATCGCAGCTGGAAGAAGTCATGGTCGATTTCGTGGAGGGCAAGTTCGATCTGCTGCTAGCGACCACGATTGTGGAAAGCGGGCTGGACATCCCCAACGCCAACACGATGTTTATCGACGAGGCCGACCGCTACGGGCTGGCCGACTTGCACCAGCTGCGCGGCCGCGTCGGGCGGTACAAGCACCGCGCGTACTGCTACCTGCTGATCGACCCCGGCAAGCACGTCACGCCGAACGCGGCCCGGCGACTGCGGGCGATCGAGGAGTTCAGCGATCTGGGCGCCGGTTTTGCCTTGGCCATGCGGGACCTGGAGATACGCGGGGCCGGCAACCTGTTGGGGACCCAGCAAAGCGGCCACATTGCGGCGGTGGGGTACGAGTTGTACTGCCAGCTGCTGGAGAACGCGGTCCGGCGGTTGAAACAGATGCCGCCGAAGATGTCCATCGACGTGGATTTGGCGCTGCCCGGCCAGGCGTACTTGCCCACGGAGTACGTGCCGGACATGCGGCTGAAAATCGACCTGTACCGCAAGCTGTCGCGGATCACCGCGGCGGAGGAGTTGGAGGAGTACCGGGGCGAGCTAGCGGACCGGTTCGGGCCGCTCCCGGAGCCGGTCCAGCGGATGCTGGCAAGGGAAGCGTTGAAGATCGACGCCGCGATCTGGCAAATTGCCGAGATTTACATGGAAGGCCGTTTCCTGGTTTTCCGATACACGCAGCGAGCCCGGATCGAGCAATTGGCCAGGCTCAGCGGCGGTAAACTGCGGGTGGTGGATCAACAGAGCGCGTACCTGCGGCTACCGGAAGGGATCGCGGACGCGGACGCGATCCTGAACCTCGTCAAATCAGTGTTGCGGCCCCGCTGAAGTGCTGGCTATAATCCCGCGCGCCGCGTGGCCGCCGGCGGGAGCAGAAGCCCGGCTTTTCCGAAGCTTTGTAGTGCCGGCTTTGGCCGGTTTTTCACTGGACCGCCTGAAGGCGGCACTGCCAGCGCCGGGCTTCTGGCAGTCGCCCGATGGCGTCGCGCGGCGTTGGCGGCCCTGGCTCATCCGACTTTCTTATCTTGGCAACGAAGGCGGACATCTTGCTCCGACGGACAAGGGTATCGGTCGCATGCCTGATTGCAGCCTGGATGGCCGCGGGGCCGGTGCGCGCAGTGCCAGCGGAGGAGCCGCCTCCGCCGCCGCGGTTTGACACGGAACTGAACCAGCCGCCGCCGGCGCCGCCCGCCGCCGTGGTCCAGCCGGTGGTATCTCGCGTCTTTGGGCCGCCCTACGATCGACTGCCGCCGAACCAAGCGCCTTCCGTGGCATCCCTGCCGCCATCCTCGCCGTGGATGCGACCTCCCCCGCCTCCGCAGGAACCGCCCATTTCCGTCTTCAAGCCGGGCCAGATCATCGCCTGGGTCGGGGACCAGCCGATTCAAGTCGGCGACGTCATGCCGCTGGTCGAGCAGGTGATGGCGCCCCGCCTGGCCGAATTGGATCCGCAGGTCGTCGAGCAGCAGAAAGCGGCCATCGAGGCGCAGAAGGAAAAGCTGATGAGGCAGGCCCTGGAAAGTGCCATCCAGGGCAAGCTGCTGTATCTCGACTTCCTCCGCACGATTCCCGCAGACAAGATGAAGGAGGCACTGCCGAACATCACCAAGCGGGCGGAGGAGCAGTTCTATGAAAAGCAGCTGCCCGAAGCACTGAAGAAGGCCAAGCTCGAGACGAGCATGGAACTGGACGCCAAGTTGCGAGAATTCGGATCGTCGCTC
>Ga0302236_1002085_pt1 | contig 12586 bp, 20 predicted proteins | sample AAG_UR_Gly_MG_FD_193509 | JGI IMG/M metagenome (GOLD analysis project Ga0302236, IMG submission 193509) | Enriched activated sludge microbial communities from anaerobic digester in WTTP, New Holstein, Wisconsin, United States - AAG_UR_Gly | ecosystem: Engineered > Bioreactor > Anaerobic >...
GTTTGTTGATGATAGCCCCGATGATGGAGAAAGCGGACTGGGAGATACGAGATCAACTGATGGAGATGGCAGCAGAGCAGCCGTTACCCCAGTTCTATGAGAGCTTGAAAAAAATGAAAGGAGAAGCAAAGGCAGAGCAGCTTCCGCTGGATCTGAAAAAGGTGCTGGTGGAGCAATGGAAGGAGCAGATGTGCAATCTATTTGACTGTTCATGGAGCGAGGCACAATATAAACTGGCACTGTGGTTTAGCAGCGGAGACCGGGCAGATGCAGAGGTAATGAAATTGCTGAAGCAAGAAGTAAAAAAAGCGCAGGCAAAATTTGAGCGGGAGGCGAGTGATGCTAACAGATAAGATAACATGCCCGGTGTGCAAGGGAAAGGGCACATTGACGGAAAACGCAAAAGAGTATGAGTTTATCACCAGAAATCCCATCACGAGCAAGTGCATGATCTGCAACGGGACGGGGATACTGAACCCGAGTACAAAGCTCCCGAACGGGAAACGGGTTATTGAGATGTTCAGGAAGGATGAACTGGGAAGAGTGAACAGTGAACGGAGGGGAAAGCGGTTGAATGTGAGCCGGAAGGCGTTGAGCAATCCGGAGGATGTGGATACGGGGGTAGGATATCATAATAGTGCTACCACAGAGGTCACGGAGAAAAGCAGAGGACCGCAGAGGGAGAACAGCAAAAAAGAGAAAAAGAGGGAAAGAGAGATGGCAATGAATCCGCGACTTAAAAAGGTATTGGCAAGCGGGAAGAAATTTCTGATTGTGACGGAAACGGAGCCCTATTACCTGGTAGTATATTCCCTGATAAGGAACCAGGAGAGAAAGCAGGGGACATGGTCATGGGAGGATGAGGAGGCATACGTGGAAGCGTTAATGGCTGATCGTCAACGGATGATCACAGAGATTACAATATTGAAGCGTCAGAATGACGCTATTAACCAGGAGGTAACCAATGGATAAGACAGTGAAGAAAGGGAAGGTAGTGTACTGGATAGATGGCGAAGGCACCCTGACGCCGGAGAAGTACATTGACAAGAGTTTGAAGGACAGGGACCAGTTTGTGAGCAGTTGCGTGGGCAAAGCCAGGCAGATGCACGCGGTGCTGAAGAACTTCAAGCGGGAGATGGAGAGAAATATAGCCAAATTCCTTGAAAATAGCGCACAGCGCGAGGGCGAGGAATGGGTAGGCGGCACGACCTTATATAACTTCAGCATGGATGAGAGTATCACTATAAAGATTGCCAAGAAGTGGACATTTGATGAGAAGCTGCAGATTGCCAAGCAGAAGATAGACCGGGTGATTCAAGCCAGAAGTGAGGGCTCTGACGATCTGATCGTGGCTTTGGTGAACAGAGCTTTCAAGGTGGATTACAAAGGTGAAGTGGACGCCAAGCAGATGCTCGGATTGAGGCAGTTAAAGGTAAACGATCCGCTGTGGCAGGAGGCGATGGAATTGATAGCGGACAGCCAGAAGGTGCAGAGCACTAAGACCTACTTCTATTTTCAGGAAGCAGGACCGGACGGTAAGATGGTGAACATCGTGCTGGACTTCGCAGCGCTGTGAAGCGGGGGAAGCTATGACTGAGATGGGCAAGATTAACACCGATAGATATTACAGACCGGACGAGATAGCGGAATTGCTGAATGTGGACAAGAGCACGGTATATAGAATGATTAAGGATGTTACAGATCCATTGCCCGCAGTTAGAATAGGCGGGAATAGACTTTACAGGGTGCATGGAAGAGAATTGCAAAGCTGGCTGGAAAGACACAGAGTGAGACCGGAAGAGGAATAGGCATTAACATTGATGAAAGATAAGATTGGACTTGACAGATTTGCTCCAAATCTAAGCGGTAAGCGCAGCCACTTCAAGGAGAAACAACTGGAGGTGGCATTATGAGAGCGGAAACAAAAGAGATACTGGACGAGATGGATATGACAGTAGCCGCGATAGAGGACTTGAAGGGCTTGATGCAGGATAGCGAGGAGAAGGCAGTGGGAAGCCAATGCCTGCATTTGCTGGTGGAGCATCTGAAGGAGCAGATGGAGAGGTTGTGGATGAGGATGGGATATGACGGAGGATAGAGAGCAACGATAAAACGAGAGAAAGCCCTGGGAGACCGGGGCTTTTTTTGTAACCATTGTTGTCTATTGTTGTCTATTGCGACAGTATTTTTGCAAAAACACAGAAAGTGTTGCAATAGACAGCAGCAGTATTTGACAGGATATGGGAGGGTGGCACTGATGGTGCCATGAGTAACAGCAAGGTTTTCAGAGAAAAAAAAGAGATGGCTTTTGAGGCGTTCATCAGCGGCAAGACGAGCCCGAAGGAACTGGCGGCGCTGGTGGGCTGTAGTCCGGTGACGGTGAGCAAATGGATTGCTGCTGGCAAGTGGGACAAGATTGAGGGAGAGGAGCGCCGGTTAAGCCGGAAAATTACGGTAGCACGGAGAAAAGCGCTGCTTACCGCACTGGAAGAATACGCTAAAGACCCCAAGAACACGGCACTGCAATCCCTGGTGAGCATACTAAGGCAGGAGATGAAGCAGGAGGAGCCGGCGAAGGAGCTTTGCGATTACATAGTGAAATTTTTGGATCAGGTGACGGATTTTATGATAGAAAAGGGATATGAGGGACTGCTGAAGCAGTTTCAGGCGATTGTGATGGATTTAGCCGAATACCTGAGAATGAGGAACGGATGAGAAATAATACCCCGAGCGTGACATATACCTCCAAACAGCCCGGCGACGCTCTATCTGCCGCCGGGCATACCTTCCCTCCGACCTACACACAGCCCCGCTACATTCTTTCAGCAAGTTTACGGGCGGGGCTGTCCTTTATCTTGCACCGATATATGTCAATTGATACAGGAGGAATGGGATGGAAGACAGCATAGTGAAGATATTATTTACATTATTCGGGCTATACGCGGGGTTGATGAGCTGGCTATTCAAGACGGCATGGGATGATGTGCAGCGGTTGAAGAAGGAATTGAACGAGATACGGACAAACTGCACAAAGTGCCAGACGGAGACCTTGGAAAGCATAAGGGAACTGATTGACGAGCGGTTTGACAAGTTTATGATAACGGTGGAGCAGAAGCTGGAGCAGGGCTTTACGAAAATAGAGCTGAGCTGGGTAAACGAAGGGCGGATCAGCCCGAAGAAGACGAAGAAGGATGCATGAAAGCCAAAACGATCCAGGCATTTGCGGGGGACAGCATCAAGCTGCAGGTAGCCGTGTATGATGACAGGGGCCAGGCATTTGACTTGGAAAAGAATAGGATTGAGGAAGTGAGATTTATGGTTCCCCGCCTTGATATTTATGAGCGTGGAGAGATGAGGTGGAATGTGGCGAGTTTTACGGTTCCTTCGAACATCACCCAACCGGGGAACTATCCCTACCATGTGCTATTATTAGGGGGGGATCTGCAGTTTACCGTAGCTTATGGCATACTGCAAGTAATGAGTGTAGTGAGATGAGCATAATAGAGATACACGGGACAGTGGGACGGAAGATCAAGGTAAGCATCGGTATATATTTGCGTGGTATAGTTCTTAATGCGGGGCAGCCAATCGCTAAGAGCGGTGGACTGGACATCAGGATAGCCGAGAAGGGCGGATATATCATTGCAGACGCAAGTGGTGCGTGACAGCAAAGGAAGAATAGGAGATTAGCGATGAAAAAACTTAGTTTTACGATGATCATACTACTGGAAGCACAAACATACTACAAGCTAAGATACACTTGGGAAAAGATTGAAAATGCCATAGATGCGGTGAAGGCGGTAAGGTAATGGCCAAGTTTATCCAACGGCAGCAAAAGGCACTGGTAGAGATAGCGGCAAAGACGCCGCAGGTGCGTCCTTTTGCGGGAGACACGCCGCGGGATAAAGAGGAGCGAATCCGGCGTGCCACCGGAGAAGGTTGGGAAGCTTTTCAATATTTTTGCATTACTTATTTTCCGCATATATTTACCAAGCCGTTTACAAACCAGCACAAAGAGATGTTTCAGGAAACGGAAGCAGCAAGCGGAGTGATTGGGATCACCGGATTCCGTGGGCTGGGCAAGACAGTGCTGATGGGTGTGGTATATCCGCTATGGAAGATTGTGAAGGGCTGTCAGTATGTGATACACACAGCGGCGGACATTGATCTTGCCTGTGAGCGGACGGCTTTTACGCTGAACGAGCTGAAGGAAAACAGACGGCTGTTGATGGACTATCCATATTTGGAAGTGGTAGAGGGAGAGAAAGATAATTTTTATCTGAAGAACAGGTGCCGGATTAGAGCACGCTCAATCAAGCAGAGTCATCGTGGAACATTTAACGACAAAAATATGAAGCGACCCGGAATCATTGTTTGCGATGACATTGACAAAGAAGAGAATGTAGGCAGCCAGACGATAGGAAAGCGCAAAATGGATAAGATTACCCAGGAATTGGCGGGAGCGTTGGACCCAGCAGAGCCGGGTAAGGTGGTCTGGTTGGGTAACCTGGTGCATCCGAATTATGCGATTTGCCAGTTCATGGAGCTCATAATCGGTGAGATAAGAGCCGATAATCCCGAGCTTGATCCGAGAAACCAAAAAGTGATAAAAACGAGCCAGTTGGCACTTTTGCGTTATTCCCTGGAAGATGTTGAGGGTAGGAGCACATGGCCGGAGCAATATCCGGATAAAATGCTGCCGGAGCTGAGAAAGCGATATGGGCAGGCGGGGTATCAGAGGGAGATGTTGGGATTGCCCGTAATTGAAGGGAACATATTTAAGAATGAGTGGTTTAAGAAATACCAGAGCTTACCGGAAGCGAGCAAGATGAAACGAGTGTGGCTTTATGCCGACCCTGCTTGGGGTGAGAAGGGCTGCTATAAAGCCATCATCTCCATAGGTTATGATGGCAACCGCTTTTATGTAATCCATATATGGATTCGGCAGACGAAAAACACAAAGTTTTTCAGGTACTTCTATGACGCGTATCAGGAGCTTGACCGCATTTACAGAGTAAAAGCCAGGGCAGCTTGCGAGACGACTTATGGGCAGGGCAGAATCCTGGCTGACTTTGATCGGTGGGCAACCGATAACCGTATACCTCCAATCTCCCATAGAATTAAGAAGATAGATAACAAAGAGAACAAGAACCTGCGCATTGAGCGGACTGAGACGCTCATAGAGACAGCGAAGGTGCTCTTTCCGGAGGGGCAGGATACACCGACACTGGTGAGCCAGTTTTTGACATATCCGGACGGGTATGTGGATGGTCCAGATGCTTTGGCAGGATGCCTGGAAAGGTTCAGCGAATATAACATAGGGCGAAACCGGGTGCGGGTGCGGAGGATGAGCTGGTGAATTATTATGACCGGATGATGCTGGAGTATTACAAGGTGCTTAATAATGCCTGGAAGCGCGAGATTAAAGAGGCAGCCAGAGCTGCGATCGGGATGCTGACCGAGATGCCTAAAGCGGAGAGGGTGGATAAACGCAAGGTGGACTTGCTTTTGGAAGTGATCAACCAGAACTTGGGTGACGACTTTATGATGGCGGTGAGTGCTGAAACTAAGGCGTTTGTAGAGCGGAGCTTGAGGTTGGGCATCCAGGATGTAAAGACCCAAGCAAAAGTTAGGATCAACATCGGTTTGTGGGGAATTGAGGAACAGGCGTTAGTCGCTCAGGTGCAGAAACAGAATATATTTTGGATAGGACAGCATTTTGGGGCGGATATCAGCCAGGACTTCAGGGATACTTTGACAAAGGCACTTGAGCAGGGCTATACGAAAGAGATGCTGGCAGATGCACTTAAGGAGAGATTTTCCGATTTAGGAGACAAAGGTGCTTATTATTGGCAGGGATTGGCGGAACATACTGCCCTACGGATTAGAGAATTTGGGCGCTTATCCGGATATGAGAAGGCAGGAGCGAAGGGCTATAGGTTGGTGAATCCGATGGATAACCGAACGAGTGAGATATGCTGGGCTTTGGTGAGCCAGGGCAAGGTTTATCCGCTGGATGTGGCATTGGAAGTGCGAGATAATTTGATGACTATAGATGTGGAGAAAGAAGGTTTGGAAGAGGCACGGGAGCGAATTAAAGCACTGGCACCGTGGGTGAAAGAGAGCCAGATAGAAAGGGACAAGGAAGGCAATCCGGTGGGTGTGAGCGGGGCTCATACGCCTTTTCCGCCGTTTCACTGGAAATGCAGGACACAAACGGAGATAGTAATATGAAAGCGATACCTGTAGAAGTGAAAGATGTAATCACAATATTGAATCTTCCTGCCGATATGGCGGATAATCCGATCTTTAGTGAGCATGAGGCGCTGGTGATGTGCAGAATGGCAGAGATCACGATTGATGATGATTACAATGAAGCCGTGGAAGGTGATCTGGAGGCGGGAGACCCGCTGTATGTAGCGTTTCGGTATAGCTATGCGTTTTTACTGCTGGAGAGCGTGGCTGAGTTTCTCAATCTGAAGACCCTGGGCGAGGGAATAGTAAAGAGCATAGGGCTGGATTCATCTACTACAGAGCTGCTGACGGGAGCAGAGATAGAGGCATTTAAGGCAGAATTGGAGATAAGGGCTTTGACGCTGTTGAAAGGATTTTTGAATGAAGAGGGGCTTGCCAGAATGTATGAACTGAAGCCGAGGGCTGCACGATTGATACGGGTGGGAGTGATCTGAAATGAATAGAACGCAGATGACGCAGATCGAACGGATATACGCAGATTATTATGTTTTAATTACATTCCTTCGGAGCTGCTATGCTTGAGCAGAACACCTCATTAGATGAGATCATGATAGAAATTTACCGGGCAATTTATAGTGCCCTGGAGAGCAAAATGCACCTGATTGGTAGCGTGATAGACAGAGATGCGCGGCGTGAGATCATGGCGCAGAACATTTATGATAAGGGTGATTTTTATAATAATGCGGGCTATATAGTTGAAAAAGATAACACAGGGATGACTCTGAGAGTGGGATCAAATGTCAAACATGAGCTATATGTTTTGGGTGGAAAGGTGCCGAGCTGGACACCGATCGCACCGCTGATCAGCTGGGTGCAGCGCAAAGGATTGGCTTGGGTGGACAAGAAGACGGGGGCGCAACTGAAGGTGGAACAGATGGCGTATATGATCCGAGGCAAGATCAGGCGCGAGGGCATAGCAGCCAGGAATGTATATGAGACGGTTTTACAGAACAAAGAAGCATGGATATTTGAGCAGTTAAACAGCATAGAGGTGCGGATATGACGGGACTGAGCAAGTTTGAGAGTGAACGGGCGATTATCCGGCAGGCGTTACTTGATGCCGGAATAGCGCAGGTTATTTATAACAAAGACGATATACCCAAGGATTTACCTGCCGCGATAGTAATTTTGGAAGGCGAGACGGGTAAGAACGGGACTGGGCGGCAATATGTGGATACAGACATTGCCTGGACAGTATTCATAATTGTAAATGCCACGAAAGCTGAGGATCCGGATGCTGATTTATACGCATTAAAGGAGCTTTTCCGGGAAAAGTACCGGGAGAGTATGTACCGTGATATTCCGGCTATAGAGTATTATACGAGCAGGTTGGATGGAGCGAGATTGGTGCGAGTGGCAAGGATGGCGCTTTTGAAAAGCGGAACTGGAGCGGGATCATGAGGGTAATGCGAATAGGCCAAAACCGGGTAGCCATAAGCGATGTGAGCGATTTGATTGAGAAGCAGTATAGGACCGAGATTCCGGACTTGAGTAAAATGAATAGAGTGGGAAAGCAGATCGTAAGTAAAGCAGCGGAACAGAAGAAAGTGGTAAGCGCACCTTACAGCATAATAAAACTATTGAATCTGTTGGATATGGATGAGTATCACAGCGGGTGCGTGGAAGCGACATGTATGGCAACAGTGATGAAGACGGAATGCAAGAACACGAAAGTGAAGGACTGGCTGGAGGCAGCGGATTATCCGGCATGCGAGGATGAGACAACTATCCTGGCTGAGATGTTGAAGTTTTACCTGGCTTGCGGCAATGGCTTTTTAATTAAGATGCGGAACGCGGCAGGGGAATGGATTGGGCTGGAGCGACTATTGCCCAATGAAGTGCAGATCGTGGAGAACTATGACGAATATGGATTCTTCAAGCCAAACTACATACAAGTTAAGAACAACCAGAAGAAGGATTTTGAATACGCGGACATCATCCATATAAAGAAAAGCACTCACAGATCAAATGCCTGGGGATTGGCATGCCTGCCGATCGCGATTAACATAGAGATATTGGGAGAGATTAAGACCTTTGATTACAACAACTTCAAGAACGGTTTGATGGCAGATTATTTTATGATTGTGGAAGGGGGAACCCTTAGAGACGGCATCGTGACCGATGAAGATGGCAATGAGGTGGTAACCGACGCTTACAGCGAGATTGAAAAAGCACTTACCGAAGCCAAGGGCAATATAAAGAGCCACTCAACGGTTTTGATAGAGAGCGAGAGCAAAGATGTGAAGATCCGGTTGGAACCACTGAGGCAACAGGATAAGGATGGCGGATTCCTGAGCTTGAAGAAGGATTTGAGAGAAGGAATTTTTGCCTATCACAGGGTGCCACCGCGGGTGGTTAGCCAGTTGGTGAGCGGACAACTGGGCGGAGACAACAATAGCGATATGACGCTGTTTTATAATTTTGTGGTGAGACCGATGCAGAAGCGGCTGGCGCTGACGCTGGCTAATGAGTTTAACTATGAGTATAACTGGGGCGTGAGCGCGGAAGAATGGGATTTCGGAGCGCTCACGGAGGAACTATTAACCAATGACGAAAAGCTGTTTAAAAGCTTACGTAACAATTAAAAAGGAGAAAAGATGAGAATCTATGGACATGGGCGCAAGATCATGAAGGGCGAGCTGCGTAATGTGAATGTGGACTTAATCAGTTTGCTATTTGACGGGATGAAGCCAGCCAACATGAAGAGCGCAGTAATCAAGAGTGCGGACGGCAAGCGGTATAAATCCGTGTCTGCAAGCGCGAAATTCAAGAGCGAAACAGTGGGCAATGAGGGCCTGCTGTATGTGACCGTGATGGAGCCCGATGTGGTGGACGCGCAGGGCGACAGCTACAGTGCGGAAGAGGTGAAGAAAGCAGCCCTGAACTTTCTGAAGAAAGGAGTGGTGGGCAAGAACGATGTGAATCATAACAACCAACCCGTCTCGGAGTTTGTGATTGCAGAGAGCTATATTCTGAAAGCCGAAGACAAAGAGCATTATCCTAATACCAAGTTGGGTAGTTGGGTTGCAGTGCTCAAATGCGAAGACCTTCAGAGCGAGCTATGGCAGAAAGTGGTGAATGGTCAGTTTAACGGCGTGAGTATAGCCGGATATGCCGAGGATAGCAGCCAGGACAACAGCGCTTTGTTGAGCGAGCTGAAGAGCCAGATGGAGGCGATCAATAAGGCAGTGGGAGACAATCCGAACCAGGAGACGAAAAAGGTGCTGGAAGTGATCCAGGGGAGAATCAAGGAGCTGGAGAAGGCGGATACCAACGCTGATAACGAGAAGCTCATCAAGTCATTAACAGAAGAAGTCAAGGAGTTGAGCGTGGCGATAAAAAAGGCAATATCCAATAGTTTGAAAGGAGAGCCGGAGGGGGAAATCAAAGACCGTGAATTGACGATAGACGGGATGAAGGTGGTGGTGAAGAGCAGCCACCGCGAGATCTACAAGGGCATCGCCGATGTGGACAGCGGACAGGCGATGAATATTCTAACTGCCAATACCACAAGTTTATTCATTGATGAAGTAATCGGTAGCCAGCCGGGAGACACTCTGAGCGACATAACGGTGGTACCACTACTAAAGGATGAAAAGATAGATGCCGGGTTGGTGCAAGACCTGGTTTTCAAAAACGAGCTGGACGGCAGTGTAAGCGCGCAGGATATCGCGGCTGCAGACATCACCTGCCCGACTGGGATACTGAATGCCGAATTTACCCTGGGCAGAGATGTGGTAGAGTTTTACAAGGACAAGTATGGCGAGGACGCTTTTGGTGCCTATGTGGAGCAGCATATCGCCAAAAAAGCGGAAAAGGCGCTGCGACTGTTGCTGTTCAAAGGTGACCGGACAAGCGGGACAGCCAACCTGAAGGGGTTGGACGGGGTGATCAAGCTGGCTACGACCGCATCTGCGGTGACCGAGATAGACAGCGAGACAAAAATAACCTGGGACGAGAAGTTTGAGGCGGCGCTACTGGAATTTAGCGATGAAATGCTGGAGGACCAGGAGAACTTCAAATTTTATGTATCTCAGAAAGACCTGGTACGATTGCGCAGCGAGATCGCCAGCCGTCATACCCAAGTAGGAGACCGTTTCCTGCTGGAGGGTGGCAATGTGAGCTTTGCAGGGATTCCCGTGAAACCACGTTTGATGCCCGATAATTACATAATCGGCGGATTGCCCAAGTTCATTATCCTGGGCTACCGCACCGACGCCGAAATGAAGGTAGAGCACCATGGCAGCGACTGGAAGTATCACTGGTACATCCGGGTGAGACCCGGCATTACCTATATAGACGGCTTCGTGAAAGTATTTAAAGTGAACTGAAGGAGATGAACATGAAGAAGACAATAATGATGATAATCATAGGGCTAATGCTGATCGCAGTGGCAGTGACGGCACTACAAGCCCAGACCCTGCCGGTGGACAGCCGCAAAGAGGTGATGCAGTTTCACCGAAGCTGGGAGGCACTGCGCTTTGCAGCACCCGGTGATACTACCTGGCGGCGGATAACACTGCCGGCGAACACGGTGGAGGTGCTGATATTGCCAGTAACAGGGGCTATCGGGGTGCGACCAGACAGCACATACGCAAATAACAAGTACTTTGATATTACTGCTGGGGTACCTATAAAGTTACCAGCGTATAAGCAGACCAAGTTCTATATCCGCCGGACAGCAGCTGCTACCGCATCCGTGGCTAACATACTATTCTTAAAAATGTAAGGAGATATATTATGGATATCATCGCAAATAACAGCACTTATATCATCGGGATCGTTGCCGCTATTGTGGTATGGCTATTAAGTAAGATGGGGATCAAGAATCTGGATAAGGCACAAATAGCTGCCATTTTGACGATCATCTTAGACATCATTCAAGATATTAAGACCAACCCGGCGACAAAGGATATGGATGATTACAGCAAGAAGCAACTGGCTGTGCAACGGGTGGAAGCAGCTCTACCACAAAAGAAAAAGAAATTGATACAGAAGGTTTTTGGCTCTATAGGCGGGGCTATAGAATATGTGTTTCACAACAAGAAAGAACTATCAAAACTGCCTAAAACGGCGAAGGTGGTGATATAATGGCACTAACTGCACCGACATATCCAAGTGGGATGACAAATGCTGACCTGATGTTCAGCACGCTGGTAGACACCTTCATAGCCGATGAGGTGTTTTATGGCATGGGCAGCTACACAGCGGAGGAGGTGGGGACAAAATTCGCCACCAAGAGCGCTATGGCTACCGAGCTGAGCACCTACTGCAAGCAGATCGGCGAACTTGCCGAGAAGCCAGGTAAGACGGACAGCAAGATCAACAAGCTGAAGACCCGCAACTATCAGATCCCTGGAAAGCGGACCAGCACGGTGGAGCTGACGCTCAACGGCATTTCCGCGAAGCAAAAGGACTATTTTGAAGGCACTCTATTCAGCGGAGCCGAAGTGACCATAATCTGCGTGAGCAAGGAACGCGACCGTGCTACCATCTTCAACGGAATGCGTTGGACTGTGGACTGGAGCGGAGAAGCTGACGGCTTGTGGACGGTGGTGATCAGCACCGAGTTCAGTGGGACAACCAATGGCAAGGTGTTCCTGATCAAAGGACTAACCTAAACAATGATATGCCCGGAGGCCCAGATAATCTCACCACGGGCCTCCCGGCATTAAATGAGGAGAAACAATGGGATTGAGTTTACCGACGAACATTGAACAGGACGATCTGCTGCTGGGAGCATTGGAAGCGGCAATGATCGGTGACCGGGCTTACTTTTGCAAGGGCAACCTGATGAGTGACGAAGAAGATATTTGGGTTTGGCTGGATAATGCGTATTATTTTGCTAATTTATTGTTAGTATCTGGTATATTTCACGAGTTGGGAGAGCTTGCCGAGAAGCCAGGTAAGACGGACAGCAAGATCAACAAACTGAAGACCCGCAACTATCAGATCCCTGGGAAGCGGACCAGCACTGTGGAGCTGACCCTGAACGGAATCAGCGAAAAGCAGAAGGACTATTTTGAGAGCACGCTGTTCAGTGGGCAGGAAATGAGCATAGTACTGGTGAAGAACGAGCTATTGATTCCGGATGCATTCTGGGGAGATGGTTTTGACTTTGATACCAGCATAGTTGTATTTAGCGGATTACGCTGGACTGTGGACTGGAACGCGGAAGCGGACGGCTTGTGGAGCGTGGTATTGAGCACCGAGATAAGCGGAGCTACCCAGGACAAAATAGAGGCAATAAGGTTATTGAGATATGAACCAGACAAAAGCGGAAATCCGCCATGGGAAAAAGAGGAATAATGAAGATTAATACGAGTAACCG
>Ga0302236_1002102_pt1 | contig 12521 bp, 11 predicted proteins | sample AAG_UR_Gly_MG_FD_193509 | JGI IMG/M metagenome (GOLD analysis project Ga0302236, IMG submission 193509) | Enriched activated sludge microbial communities from anaerobic digester in WTTP, New Holstein, Wisconsin, United States - AAG_UR_Gly | ecosystem: Engineered > Bioreactor > Anaerobic >...
CCTACCCCCCGCCCTCCATACCCCTCATTGCACGATCCCAGTCCCCTCAAGCAACCTTCCAACTGGCCGATTCTCGTGGCCAAAGTGGCTCAATTCTTAATGGCCGCCGAAACTTTGGTTGCCAAGCATACGGAACACTGGGCTGGAGTGAAAAGCCGGCTTCATCAAAGTACTGCAAGTCGATTTCCCCCGCGCGATGTTCCGCCTGAAAGTCGGCCAATTCCTGCTTGGCCTGCTCGAACTTCGCCGGATCACGGCGGTCTTTCGCAGACCGCCGCATCCGTTTCCAACGCAACCGGCTACGACGCGCAATCCGTCGTAACGTGATCGCACTGATTGTCTTGCCGGTGGCCACGGAAATGTCGTGAAGCACGGTCTTCGCCGACCGCGGTTCCTTCCTCAACAGATCCACGGCCAACGTCTGTTCCTCTTCCGTCAGGATCGGCGGCCTACCGCTACGCTCCTCGTCTGGCAGTCCACACACGCTGTCCCGCTCCCACCGGGCGAACCAATCGCGTACGGCATCTCTGGTCACTTCGAAGGTCTTCGCTACTTCGTTGATGCTCTGCCCAGCAGCACTGAGCAGGATCGCGTGCGATCGTTTACGAATCCGCGCCGTCTCTCCCTGATCTCGAAGACATTGAAGCATCTCTTTCTCTTCCGCTGTCAGCGGCGCGACAAATCGACTTGGCGTCCTTGCCATTATCAGTCTCCTTGCGTGTGCCCCCCACACCAAGAATCTGATCTACCTAATTCAGCCATTTTCTGCTATACCAATAACACGCGGAAACTTGTGAACAGGCACTTATGGCCGACGCGAATACCCTGCTGGAACTTGTCGCCAACGTCAGCGAGATCATCGGTGCGGTAGCATCTGTCTGGCAGCAGGACGTGTGGCTCGTGTTTTACCACATGGGCTTGCGGACAGACGAAGCGCAGGCAGACGCCCTGTACTACCTCGTCATGTCGGTCTTTGGCCACGGCATCGGCCTGGACGACGATCACAGCGAGATGCTTGCCCACGCCGAGCGGAAGCTGCACGGGTCATTTCCCGCCTCCCCGGACGTCTATCGAGACCAGTACTGCTGCTTGACCGACCCGATCAGCTATCTGCTGGAATACGCGGACGCAGCTTGCTAGCCGGACATTCTGTCCCTGCCCCATCACTCCGCCATTCCACAAAGTTCTGCCTCGTTTCCCACGGCTCGCCGGCCGTGCCGCGGCCTGTCCAAGGCAGGCGGGCAGTCGTCGACGAGTACCAGCCTGGTTTCGAGATCCGCTAGGTTGGCCAACATCGAGTGATCTCTGTTCTGTTTTGAACTTCGGAGGAAACCCCATGCCATTGACCCTGAATGTCGGCATTTCCAAGAAGATCGGACAGCCGGACTTCGGCAGTGTCGGCGCCACGTGCAACGTCAGCGTCGAGCTGGACGCTGCCCTGTTGACCCGTGAACCGGATGCCTTCCAACGGCACGTCCGCAACGCCTATGCTGCCTGCAGCCAAGCAGTGAACGACGAGTTGGCCCGGCAAACGACACCGGGCATGGCTGCACCATCCGGCAACGGCGTCCACACCGCCGCCGCTGCGCCCAACGGCAACGGAAACGGCGCAGCTCAGCCCGCACCCGCCAACGCCGCAGCCGGAAACGGTAACGGAAACGGCACCAGCGGCAACGGTAACGGTAACGGTAACAGCAATGGTTCCCACGCTGCCAGCCAGAAACAGATGGGCTACGTCAACCAGCTGGCCCGGCAGATCCGCGGCCTGGGCGTCCGGAAGCTGGACTCGCTGACCGGCAAGATGTTCGGCAAACCGCTGGCCGGCCTGAGCAGCCTGGACGCCAGCGTTTTGATCGACCAGCTCAAGGCCATCAAGGACGGCAACGTGTCGCTGGATGCGACTTTGAATGGAGCCCCGTCATGATCAGTCTGGCAGCCAATCACAGAGAAGCCATCAACCAGAGCCAGGGCGTCTGGGACTACATCAGCCCCAGTCGCCTGAATCTCTGGCTCAAGTGCCCGCTGGCCTGGAAGCTGCGGTACATCGACGGCATCAAGACTCCGCCGACGCCCGCTTTGTTTCTGGGCACGCGGGTCCACGACGCCCTGGAGATGTTCTACCGCCATCGGCAGGTCGGTGTCGCGTTGTCGGTCGAAACGGCCGTCAAACGAATCGCAGACAGCTGGGAAGCGGCAGTCGATGCCGAGTCCATGAAGTTCGAGTCGGTGGCGGCGGAGTTGCAGCTCAAACAGCAGGCAGCTGATCTGGTTTCGGTGTACCTGACGCTCATGGCCGACGCCAACGACATCCCGCTGGCCGTCGAAACAACGCTCCAACGGGCGCTAATCGACCCGACGACCGGAGAAGACTTGGGCATTCCCTTGCTGGGAGTTCTGGACTTGATCCTGGACGATCGCGATGGTCCGCTGATTTGCGACTTCAAGACGTCCAGCAAATCGGCGGCGCCGTTTGAGGTCACGCATGAGATCCAGCTTTCCTGCTACGCCTACCTGTATCGCCAAGCAACCGGCGGGGAGGAAGGTGGACTGGAGATCCGCTCGCTCATCAAGACCAAGGTGCCGAAGATCGAGTTCCACCGGTACGAGCCGCGGAACGAACTCCACTTCCGGCGGCTGTTCGCGGTGGTTCGGGCCTACCTGGACGATCTGGACGCCGGGCGGTTCGTGTTTCGTCCGGGTCTGGGCTGTGCGATGTGCGACTACCGGGATGACCACTGCCGGTCGTGGGAAGCGTGAGTGGCCGGATCAGGGCGGCGTCCAGCAAGTCGTCCCCGCCTGGACGATCTGGTAAGAGTTGAATTCTCTCCGTCAGCCTTCTTGCCGCTCCGAACGCGGCGGGAGCCGCTTTCCGGGCGGCTTTCTTTTAGGTATCAGCGATGGGCTTCCCGCCTGAATCCGAAATGCCTTCGGTTCATCAGCAATGTAGAGTCCGTTTTCGTGTTGTGGTTCAAACGCCGGTCAGGTATCCCGATTCACAGTCAACCCGCAGCTGCTTCGAAGTCAACGAGGTTTTTTTCTCTAACGGACCAATTGTGGATCTGTGGGTTGGTTTAATAAGACGGCGTGAGCAAATCGCAGTTTGTTACTTGGGTGGGCGCGGCCTGTGCGCGCCAGACACCTCGCATTTCTTGCTTGGGTCGATTTCACCAAAGCGCGCAAAACCAAGCCGTTAATTGTCCGCCTACAATGGCGTGGCGGTCGGCGACCCCCGGCTGCTTCGCGGCTCGTCCCAAACGCGCGCTACGGACCCGAAACCAGCGGCTTCTCGCGGGCACCTTCGGCCTCAACGATCGGCCAGCTGGCGCGCAGCTCCGATGCGTAGGGCCCGATCTTCTCGATCGGGATCGGCCGGAAGCCCAGCTTCCACGCGGGCGACTCGGGCCGCAGGCGATAGTCGTCGTGTGCCGAGTCGACGAACAGCGGATCGGCCACCACCGAGTGGCGATCCATGCCCAGCGCCTGCCACGAGGCCCACTCGTCCAGGATCTCGATCTCCTTCAGCACGACGTCGTCCACGTACAGCGAGCCCTGATCGTCACGGAAATCCACTCGCGCACGGAACGTCTTCATCTGGTCGTGCCAACCTTTCTCACCCGGCGCCGGGACTTTGAACACGGACTGGTACTCCTTCCACTCGGTCCCCACCTTGAGATCGTTCGGCCAGTTGGCCCAGAAGTAAGCGTTGGCCACGTACGACTGGAGCATCAGGTTGGCCTTGGCATCCGGCTGCGTGGCCTTCATCCGGGCGGACAACTTGAAGTGGTGACCCAGCGGTAGTCCAAACTCCTTGCTGACCACGATCGGGAAGTTGTCGCGCGGCTTCTCTTTGACGAACGCGGCATCCATCCGCAGTGCCAGCTTCCCGCCCGCTCCTGTCCCGGCGGCCAGCTCCGCCGTGGCCGTCGGCGTCGGACGGATCTGCCACTGCCAGTCCTTGGGTAGCGAGCCCGGTTGACCATCTTCAAAGCTGCCGTTCGGCGCCAGGTTATCGGCCGACAGCTCGCGGCCGGCCTGCGATTGGCCGGTCAGCACGGGCTGGCCGCCGTGCCAGACCAGGTTGTAGTCCCACGCGTTGTGTTCGAACGGGAAGTTGCGAACGCTGACGTACTTGGCCTGCGGTTCCAGGCACAGCACGACGTTCCGCAGAAAGGCGTTGCCGGTCATGATCTTGCCGTCCGGCAGCACGGCCTTGGTGGGATGGATGTGCATGTTGCGCATCGTGCGCCAGGCGGGCTGGTCTGCGACCGACTCATAGCCCTTGACCATCGTCGGCAGGTGGTCGGTCCAGTACTTGTGCGTCTCGGTCCAGCCGTTGCACTCGATCTGCTGCAGCTTGCCGCCCACGAAGACGTTGTTCTCAACACGGTTATCCCGGCCGTTGTGCAGATGGATCGGACCGCGGATCGCGCGGGCCACGATGTTCCCGATCACGTCCACGCCGCCCGTGTTGTCGTCCAGATAGATGCCCCAGGCATAGTGCGGCGAAACCCAGTGCCCGTCCTCGAAGCCGTAACCCAGGATGTCGTGGAAGTAGTTGTAGCGGCTCACGGTGCCGCGCGAGCCGAGCCAGTCCCGGCCGCCCGTGTACACGGCGCCGGTGTCGGCGGTCTCCAGGTCCACGTGCCGGATGTGGTTGTATTCCAGCACCAAGTTGTTGCCGCCGAAGCCGATGCCGAACCGCGGGCAGTCGTGGATCAGGTTGTGCGAAGCCCGGTTGCCCACGCCGCTCAGCTGGACGCCGACGCCCTGCTTGTAGTACACACCCGTGTGGTGGATGTAGTTGTTGTCGGCGAAGTTCTCGGCCGCTGTCAGCGTCTGCCGATCGCCGCCGTTGATGCTGATCGCGTCGCGGCCGATTTCGTACAAGTCGCAGCCGAGCACACCGTTCCGCGCGCCACCGTGGATCACCACGCCCGACCCGTTGTAGTCGCCCGCGTTTCGGATCGTGCAGCCGACGATGTGGCAGTTGGTCGCGTTCGTCAGCACCACGGCGTTCCCCTCCGCGCATTCGATGGTGAAACCGCGGAACGCCACGTAGGCCGTGCCCGGACCCAGTTCCAGAATCGTGCGCGTGGTCGGAGCCACGACCGCCTTGCCCGCCAGCGGCGCCGGCGGCCAGAAGTACAGGGTCCACGTGTTGCGGTCCAGGTACCACTCGCCCGGCGCGTCCAGTTCCTCCAAGGCGTTGCGGAAGTAGTAGCGATCGCCGGGCCGGATGGCGTACGAGGCGTCCTGGGCCAGCGTCACCTGCCGCGTGGCCCGGTCCACAGACTTGATGCGGCAGATGTTGTTCCACCAGTTGTACCGCGGAAACACGAACACCTCGACCTCGTCCGGCTTGGCCCATTGCCGGGCGTCGTCGGGCTTGTAGGCGAACGAATGGTGGTCTTCGCCGGGCACCTCCTGGTACATGGGCACGAACTTGCCCTCGGCGTAGGCCCAGCCTCCGCCGTACGGATTTTGCGCATCGAAGTTCGGGTAGCGCGCCAGATGCTGCCGCTGGCCGTCGAAAATCAGTTGGCGGAACGCGATGCCGCGGAAGCCTTGAGCCGCGGCGTCGGCTTTCAGGATCTGACCCTGGTGCGGAGTAAAGCCGGTGATGGTGAGCCCGCCGATCAGGATCGGCCGCTCGGTCCCGCAGGCGCGGTAGACGACCGGCGCCGACGCGGTGCCGCTGTCCTGCGCGTCCAACTTCAGGCCATGCGGCAGCGCGTAGATCCCGCCGCTCACGTGGACCGTGACCGCTTCCTGCAGCGGTCCGGCCTGCTTCCGCTTGCGGATCTCGTCGCGCGCCCGGGCCAGCGTCGCGAACGGCTGGGCTTCGGTGCCGGCTTGGGTATCGTCGCCCGTCGTCGCGACGTAGAAGTCCGCGGCCCGCACAGCGGCCGACGCGAGGCAGATCGTGGAGAGCAGACCAGTGAGGCAGCGTAACATGTTCGATGGCTCCAAGAGTCGGTTGGGCGAAAGCAGAATCATAACCGGCAGAATCATGTTTGTCCCGGCCCTTGATTGTCTTGGTCCTTGTGGCCGCCGAGAAGCTTGTAGGTCGGTACGCTCGCCGCCTGGGCGGCGATGTCCCACAGGGCGACGTCCAGATAGCCCAGCGAGTACATCGGCAGCTCTTCGATCCGGTCGCGTTCCCAGACTTCGCACCAGGTCTTCTCCCGCATCAACGGCTCTGCGCCCAGGAACCTCGGCGCGAAACAGTTCTCGACCACCTCGCGCGAAATGGCCGCGTGCGACAGCCACACCAGGACGTCCAGTGCCGCGTCAGTCGTGACACGCAGCAGATGCGGGCGACTGCGGCCTCCGGCGCCGCCCACCAGTCCGTCCCGTCTTCCTGGCTTATGGCATTCAGCTTGAGCAATCTCTGGGGCCTGCAGAAGCCTTGTGTTCAGCACCCGCACGATCGCGTCAAGCTGCAACGCCTGTTCAGGCACACGCTGCGGCGCCTGCCGTTGATCTGCCTCAGCAACGCAACCGTCTTCCCGGACGTCCCCGCAAACCACTCCGGCAAACATCGCGAGATGCCCGGAACGGCACCGCGCAGGGCCGCACCGCCCTCGGCGGACCCGTCCCTACAGGGTCGGTTCCAACTGGACGACGGCTTCGTACAGTGAGACCGTCTGTTTCGCACGCCAGCGCTGCTCCCGGTCCACGTCTTTCAAGTCGGGACGGTCTCAGGGGTCCTCCGTTTCACCCGTGAAGGCATACCACCCGATACACGCCCAGTCGCCGCCAACGTTGTCCAGCGTGAGTCGGTGGCGACCCGGCGGGATCGGCAGTTCGTACGTCTGATCGTATTCACGCGCAAAGGCGTCGTTCTTGCCGTCGCGATCGGGCAACTCCAGGACTTTCTCGGGCTGGCCATCCACAAGCCATTGCAGTCGGGCCCCCAACGTGGCGACGCCACGAATGTGGACTCTCAGGGAGCCGCCCTGGGGCATGTGAACCAAAAAGGCGGGCGGATTGCGCAGGTGCTGGTGCAGGTGGCCTTGGAGCATTCCCGGCAGCGCCCATTGGTCCGGCACGAGGCCGTTTTTCTGGACGATGAATTCATTGCGGGCCGGCCTGATCCACTGCCACGACGGGACGAGCCGGCGACCGGCGAGCTTCACCTCCGGCAAGGCATCGTATTCCAGGACCGCTACACTGTAGACCTCTAACGCCGGCACCGTGACCGTCAGGCGACCGCCGGCGGCTCGGGCGCTCCCCCTTTGCTCCCCGGGCCAGTCCGGCGAGACGACCTGCACGGTCCGCGGTTCGGACCCCGCGGGAAGACGGACGGTCACAGCGGCCCGCGGTTTTGGATTTCCCTCCTCGGTCTCGCGGTTGATCACGTGCAGGATCAGGCTCGGCGGCGAGCGGCGTCGCCAGAGCGCCAAGCTCAGCCCGGGCTCGTCGGTCTCCAGCGGCTCGAAGCCCAGCAGTTCGGCATCCAGATACAGGTCCTGGTGCTGATGGTAGAACTGGCTCTGGCGAGCGATTTCCGGCAGCGTGCCGTCCTGGCGGGCGTCGTTGCCGCTGGGCCCGTGGACCGGGAAGGCGAAGAACGCGCCCGCGGCGTAGATCTCCGCCCCGCGGACACGCAGCCACAATCGCCGGTCCTCAGGTGGGACCTCCATCCAGGGAAATCCGCCAAAGCCCCAGTCGTGAAACAGGACGACCGGGAGCCGTTTGCCGGCCAGTCCCCAGCCCGACGCCACCGTCGCCCCCCACTGCTCGATCTGGCTCTCCGAAAGGTCAATCCGGCCCTGCGCGGTCCGCCAGTTCTCCCACACGCCTAACACCTGGAGATCGACGTACCGGGCCAAGCCGTTGCCGCTGATCAGCACGCGGCGGCCCTGTGCCGCGGCGTAGGCGCGGATCGCGTCGGTCAGCCATTTCCAGGCCCGGTCATCGCGCTGGTCCCGGAACGCATGCCAATCGGCGGCCAGCGGGTTCGCGGCCACGTGCGGATTGCCGGTCAGCCGCAGGGACTGGAGATAGGCCCGGTAATGGAAGGTCTCCATGGTCGCGTCCAGCGCCACGTCCGTGTTGGTCAGGTTGATCTTCAGGACCTCCTGCCAGCGGGCGTCTGTCGCCTTCCAGCCCTGCTGGCCGTAACGTTCCCGCAGGAACTTGCGGAAATCGGCGATCGAGTAGTCGTCAAATCCCTCGTCCGCCTGCAAGGCGGCGTTGATCTCGTCCATGAACAGGTAGTCGGCTCCCGCGTCGATCTGCTGCTTGCACGAGGCGAGCAGGTAATCGAGGTACGCCGGATTGGAGAGCGTGCCGTGGCGGCAGCGGGGCTCGTTCCAGGCGTCGACCAACTGGCCAGCGGGACCGCGTGTGGCCATGTCGAGCACGCGTTGCTCGGTCAACCCGTTCTCGCCGTGGTACAGGGCGCTGCACGTGATCCCGCCTCCGAACAGGGCGCCCATCGCGTGGGCCTTGGTGACCTGCGGAGCAAGCCGAGCATAGTCGGGTGGCGTGCCCCACTTGAACCAAGCCCGGATCAGCACGTCGGAACCCGTCTTGCGCGCCAAGTCGAGACCGTCGTCCGACTGGATCGTCTCGTTGATGGTGTACACGATCGCCCGGCGAATGTCCTCGATCGGCTGCGGGTGACGCAGGGCCGCCGGGAAGTCCGGTTGCGGCCTGGTCCACTGGACATCGGGTTCCGGGGCGATCGGCTGGAAGTCGTTTACCAGAGTCTTTCCAGCGTCCAACAGGCGCTCGATCTTCTTGCCCGCGGCCGACACGTCCGCCGGCATCGGCGCCAGCCAAGCCCAGCTATCTTTGATGCTGGAGCCGCAGCCGGCGATCGCCGGGTAGAAATAGAGCTGGTCGCGGCTGTAGGCCTGCAGGAACGAGTGGGCGCGGGGCCAGCGGGTTTCATACTCCAGGAACACCACGCCCAGGGCCAGACCCGCGGATTCGCTTCGGGCGAGGAGGGCGGGATGCCTCGCACAGAGCCGTGGCGCCGTGTCGCCCTGGTGGCCCCACGGTGAGACGCCGGCGTAGACGGTCGGTGGCCCGAGGTCCGCGATCCGGCCTGAGCGAAGCCCGTCGGCCGCCTCCCAGTAGGCATAGGCGTCGAACACCGTCTCGTCGAGCGCCAGGCGGGGCATCGCCCAGCGCGCCGGTGTCGCATCGCCGGATTGGCCCTCGGGTGCGAACTGGATCAGCAGTCCGTCGTCGGTGCAGACAAAGTGGACCCGTCCAATCGTGGGCGGTGAGCTGGGCAGGACCGTGATCAGCCCGACCACGATGGCCTCCCCGGCGGCCAGATGACGAAGCCGGGCCGGGCCATCGAGGCTGGTATGCACCCCCTGAGCATCGACGACAGCGAACTCCGGTCGACTCCGTGGTTTGGTCACGGCCTGCCATTGGCCCAGACCATCCCGCAGTTCCAGCCGGAACTCGCTTCGATAACGGTGGAATGTGATGCGATATTCGTGCGCGGTGACGACCAGCCGCTGCGGCTCCTGCACTACCTGCGGGGCGGCGAGTACCGACCGCGGCACGATCAACAGGGTCAGGACGATCAGGTTCCCTCGAACGGCAGCATTCATGGCCGTGAGCATACCACTTCGGCAATCGTGGGCAATCCGCCCGCGCCGGGGGCCGGATGCACACAGCCCGCGTCATTGTCCAACACGCCCCGCCCGGTCCCGCTGGTGAAGCAGCGACAGACACTTGCGGCACGTCACCGCGGCGCGATCATCGGTGGCGATCCCTTGCCTCCGGGCCCCGTGGCCGCTTCCTTGTCGCGAGGATTACAAAGCACCATACCAGCCTCATCGACACATCCGCGACAGGCTGCACCATAGACGCCGAGAACATGACGTTCGAGTCGGTGGCCGCCGAGCAGGCGTTGCAGCGGCAGGCGGCGGACCTGGTGGCGGCTTACCTGGGTCACGCACCTCAGGACGAGAAGCCGCTCGCGGTCGAGGTCTCCGCCCAAGCCCCGCTGGTCGATCTGCTGACCGGCGAGGATCTGGGCATCCCGCTGCTTGGCGTCATCGACTTGATTGTCGGCGGCCAGGACGGCACCGTGATCGCGGATTTCAAGGCCAGCGCCCGCAGCAGCGAGCCGCTGGAGATCTTCCACGAAATCCAGCTCACCAGTTACGCTTATCTGTTCCGACAGCAGTCAACGGTCAGCAGTCACAGGTCCTTTTCAGGTACGTTATTGAGGTAGAGCATGCAGGCCGGCGCAACCGTGATTTTCCAACCATCACTTGTGCGCCAAGAATAGCTCTTGTGGTGGCTGTCGCTGCTTTTTGCGGTGTCAATCGACGGGCCACGAGGGGGAAGGATCGCTGTGCCACCAGTGAATTGCAGCAATTCACTTCGGTCCCCGAGTACTCGTAAATCACATCGGTAACACCACCTGGGTTCACCATGAAGTTGATCGCGAGGCTGATAGTCCCGGCCGGTTGGTCGCGCAAATCTTCGAGGGCACGGCTCACCACGACAAACGGCTTGTTGTTCACTCCGAGTAGTTGAGCGTCTTCAAACTGACTAATAGTACTTCGCTGCTTGTGCGTCGGTGTGGCACCTGGAAACGGCGGAAGTCCGTCCATCTTCAAAACTCCGGAGTCTACCTCCACCACGAAGTTCCTTGCCCACTCGACAACCTCTCGAAACCGCGTGACGTGCTCGCAAAGGCGAGATTCGATCCAGCCCCGATCGAAAACAACTACCGTGACTTCCTCAGAACGTGTGACGCCACCGAAACGGTCGGCCTTCGCCGACCACGAAGCGATGACATGGACAATCGACTTGGGAAAATAGTACCTCGCAATCAGTGACTCGTGCTGGCCGCCCAATCCACGGGGTCCGACCCCTTCAGCCTGCGTGATGTTCTCCTCCAACGCCCCCCCCGAAGAGTTCTCGGAGCTTGTCCATGTAGTGCTTATTGTCGCCAAGGTAAGTTCTGGAGTAGACAACGAGTCGTCCGTTATCGAGAACGCACCGCTGCCTGCCTTCTGACGAGCGAATCGGGTTGCGTGAGGCTGTCTCGTTAACCATCTCAGCATTGTCGCCGAAGTGGTACTCCTTGAACCCGGCCTCAAGGTACGTTGACGATGTAACCGGAATGACAAGGTCTACGATTGCTTTGGCGTCGAGATCATTGATGGTTCCGGTGACCGATTCCAGCTGGGAAGAAGGATTGGCGACTGGAGAGGAAGGCAAACGGGCAGACAACCCGTGCCAGAGGGAAAACAGGAGGATGCAGCCCAGCGTCGTCGAAGTGATGACGACGAGTCGCAACGGCGTAAGGATGCCATGCCGATGCATCTCAGGTAATTCACGGATTTCTTGATCAAGGATTTCGGTCCGGTGCTTCAAATTCGCGATCGGTGCGGTCAAGTCAACAGGCCCGGCCCGGTCACCGTAGCGATCGTAAGAAGTCCTACCCAGTTCCATCAACGTTGACGAGTTTCGCCGTTTCACCGCCCAACCTCTGCATGCCCTGCCCACCCTGGTTACGGCGTCCTTCACACGATTGGTCAACGCCTGTGTCTGGCTTGGATCAGCAGGAGACGTCCGTCTGAGTGCTTCAATCCGCTGGAGGTCGTCGTTAGCCTGTTCGTACAGTTGTGCGAAGTCCTCGCGAAATCGACCGGTGCTGAAGACGTCATTGCCCAACCGGACGTATGCCTTGGGCAGCGTCAGCTTCATCAGCCTGTGCCGCACAGCGGCTTTGATCACCAGCTTGACTGCTGCCGTCGCGGCGTCGACGAACGCTCGTACCGCGTTTCTGACGCGGCCGTAGGAGGAAGTCGGATTGCTGGGCATCGACATGACTGCATCCCTGAAGCTTGACTGATCTGTTTGAAATCGTCGGGTTGCTTAGGTTTAGATGAATCGGTGACGGGGACCGCTGAGCGTGCTAACCCAGCCAGCGCCACAGCATCCGCATGACAAAGCAGTAGAGCCCCCCACCCGCCAGTCCGACGATTCCCATCGAGAACAACAGCGCGAACGAGAAGACGTGGACCGTCTTTTCGGTCGGGACCGACACTTCCACCTCCTTTGCGCGGGCTTCCTTCCGCATTTCCGTCTTGGGGATCACGAACCAACGCCAAACGCGCACGGGAACCATGACTGTCTCGGTCACGGTCTGAGTCACGGTTTCCGTGACGGTGACGGTCTTGTCCCTGAACGGCCAACCCAACGTGGGAATCGTGCCTAGGAAGGCGAATGCGCAAGCCGCGAGCGTGCTCCAGCCCAGAGTACGCGTCGCGGCCCCGATCTCATGCTTCCGTGCTTGTGTTAATGCCTTCCGTCCGCCAAAGACGATGCCAGCGACGCACGCCAGAACGAAGCAGATTACGAGCCCCATGCCCAAACTCCATTGGAAGTGGTGTCATGCGAAACGGTAGGCCAGGACACCGCCCCCTCTGTGCCAATATGACTGAGACAGTTACCTCCTCGTTAATTACTGTAGAGGGCGGGGAGGCAACCTATGAGCGAAGTTACGCGGAAAGACCAGTCAGGTTCGAACA
>Ga0302236_1002123_pt1 | contig 12413 bp, 6 predicted proteins | sample AAG_UR_Gly_MG_FD_193509 | JGI IMG/M metagenome (GOLD analysis project Ga0302236, IMG submission 193509) | Enriched activated sludge microbial communities from anaerobic digester in WTTP, New Holstein, Wisconsin, United States - AAG_UR_Gly | ecosystem: Engineered > Bioreactor > Anaerobic >...
CGAAGAACTTCCTTATAAGTTCTCCATTCTGTAAATCCCAAAGTTCAAATACACCTTCACTGCTACAGGAGATAGCTTTTTTACCGGTTGAATAGAAATCTGTACTGACTATTCTGGCATCGTATTCCTTAAGGATTTTTATCTCTCCCACTGTAAGGAGGATAAAATCGTTTTTTTCTCTATTTGAAGGTGTAACATGTTCATTTAACCTGATGGAATATTTAAATTCATATTCCATTAAACTTTCTGAGATTCTGGGGAAATAACAGGGTAAAGATATAGATTTTTTTAAATAATTAAGGGCTTCTTGTATATTTTCATTTGATGGAATATGAAAAAAGGTTGGAACAAAAATATCTATACCGGCCAGGAGCTCTCCCAGGTATAAATTTGCTCTTATTGAGTCCTGTTCTATAGCCAGCACTTCCCGAAATAAAGATATGGCTTCAGTAAATTTCCCCCTTCCTGTGAGAGAAATAGCCATATCCATTTTTATATCCTTATCATCAGGGAACATATCTAAAAGTTTATTGAATTCATTACAGCTTTCTCTGTAGTTTCCCGTATAATAAAGAGCAATAGCATAATTTCTAATATATTCTTTTTTCAGGCTGGCAATCTTAAGAAACTGTTCAAATGCTTTCAAACTCTCTTTATAGTTTCCCAGAGTATTAAGAACTATTCCTTTAAAATTCCAGAAAACAGAATTTGACTTATCCAGTTCCAGAGCCTTTGTAATCAGGGAAAGGGATATAACGGGATTACCCCATTCCAGCTCGAATATTGCTTCATAATAATAAGGCAGAGGACTGGAAGGGTTCCCTTCTTCTAAAGTTTTAAAACGAAGAAGTATATTTTCATAGGTATCCCAGGACTCATCTGCAAGTAAAATTATAAGATTAATATTGGCCCATAAAGAATTTGGATCAAGCTTGATGGCCTCTTCTAAAAATTTTCTGGCTTCCTGTTTTTTACCCAGATCAAGATACGAAAGTGCCCGGTTATTCAGATCATCTGCCTTTAATTCTGCTTCAGCTATTCTTGTCCTTTCGTATTCTTTACCGGTAATTCCTATATATATACATATAAGTTCATCCCTTATTTCTTCAAAGTTGTTGTAACGATTTACAGGATCTTTTTCAAGACATTTAAGTAATAAATTTTTCAGTTCTATTGGGATATTATCACGAAATTTCAGAGGATCAGGAGGAATATCCAGGGTATGCATCAGTTGATAGGCTATTTTTACAGGATAGGGATTATCTGCTTCCCTTATAAAGGGACGCCTTCCGCAGATCATTTCATATAACATTATCCCAAAGGAATATATATCTGATCTCCTGTCAACATTAGCAGCTTTTTTCCACTGTTCAGGTGCTATATAGGGAGGTGATCCTATAATACTACATCGTATCGCTGTATCCCATTCATAAGGGTCTATTGTAGCAGGGCGCTTTAATTTTTCTATTCCTTCTCCGGGTAATATTTTATCTTTTGTCTTTACAAGGCCAAAGTCTGTTATTTTGGCAGTGCCATCTTTCATCATTAATACATTATCCGGTTTAATATCACGATGTACCAATCCTCTGGAATGGGCATAAATTATGCCTTCACAGAATTGAATAGCTATATCCAGAATTTCTGGAATACCTCTTGAAGTTTCTTTTTTTAGCCAGTCAGAAAGAGAACCTCCATCGGCAAATTCAATAAATATCCTCGGTATACCTTCCAGTTCTCTTACATAGAAAGCTGTAGCTATATTGGGGTGTTTTCCCAGGTCAACCCAGGTTTCAGCTTCTTTTATAAAAAGAAGTTTATGTTCAGGGAGGAGAAATTTTTCCAGAGGAGATTTTACAACAAGTTTTATACCCCACTTTAAATGTTCTATAATATATATTATACCCATACCACCTTTAAGAATGTTTTCTACACGGTAAAGGTCATTTATTATATCTCCTTTACACCAGATACTTCTTCTGGAAGGTGGAACTTTGTTATTTTTTATATCTACAAGTGTCCTATCATCTTCTACAAGTGTCCTATCATCTTCTATAAGTGTCTTATCATCTTCATTTCCTGAATACTTTTTTAGCGGATCGATTTTATTTTTGTCCATAAAAATTCTCCGAAATTAGTTGTATAATATGATTATATGTAAAATATTACAATAAAACAAGAAAATATTTTAAAAATATCAGGAAAATTTATCCATTTAAGCAGGAAATAACTTAATCTTCAACGAAATTATTTTTTTCAGGCAGGTGTAAAAAATGAAAGTCATTTTAAATATAGATTACAGTTCTGGAGAAACAGAACAAATTGAATTTAATAAACATGATACCTTTGTTGTAGGCAGAGCTAAAACCAATACTCATTCACAGCTCAAAGGTGATAAATATATTTCCCGCCATCATTTTATTCTGGAAGTTAATCCTCCTGATTGTTTTCTAAAAGATCTGGGAAGTACAAATGGTACGAAAATCAATGGTGTAAAACTTGCAAAAGGAGAAATCAGAAAGCTTTTTAAAGGTGATGAGATCTATGTAGGAAGAACTACCCTGAGTATAGATATTCAGGAAGAATCATTTGATAGCACTATCTTAAAGGTTCCTGAAGTTCGATGTATAGAATGTGATAAAATTTTATTAAATGAAATGTCAGATAAAAAATCTGAAGAATTTTTAGAAATAATTTACTGTAAAGAATGTCTTGAAAAAAAAGCGAAAATATCTTTAATAAAAATAAATAAGTTATGGTTTGAAAATGCAAAAAAAGTGCTTAAACACTGGCCTAAGAAAATTGATATTCACTGTCTTGAACCACTTATAGAAAAAGAATTCACACGGGATGAATTAATAAATACTCTAAGAGATCTGAAATTTAGTGAAAAGCAAATTGAAATGATGTTAAAACATGCTGTCGATAGCATAAAAGCCATAACATGTTATGGATGTAATAAGATTATTACTGAAATGGCCAATAGAAACGGACAGGGAGAGATAATCAGAGATAACTGTGTATATTTCTGTCCTCATTGCAGACCTGAGAGAGAGGGAAATATCAGTTGTAAGAGTCTTGGAGATTATGAATTGATAAAATTATTGTCTTCAGGAGGTATGGGAGAAATTTATAAAGCCTGGCATACAATTACAGGCCGTATAGTTGTTCTTAAAAAAATATCCCCTCAGATTATAATTGATGAAAAAGCTTATAAATTATTTCAGAGAGAAATTGCAGTTATGGCCAGATTAAAACATCCCAATATAGTCCACTTATATGAACATGGAAGAATAGATAATAACTATTATTTCATAACAGAATTTATGAATGGCGGTGATGTTGGTGAGCTAATTAAAAAGAAGCTTTCTCCTCTGCCTTATGAAATGGCCTGTAATATAGTCTGTCAGATTCTTCAAGGGCTTGAATTCGCACACACTCAGAATTATATTCACCGTGATATAAAACCTGATAATATACTACTTAGTACAGCTAAAGATGGGATACAGGCTAAATTAAGTGATTTCGGTCTTGCAAAGAATTTTCAGGATGCAGGAGGATCTATGCTGACTCAGGAAAAAGAATTTATGGGTACATTACTCTTTATGCCACCTGAACAACTTCGTAATTATAGATATGTAAAACCACCTTCAGATCTCTATTCTATGGGCGTAACTCTTTATTATCTTTTAACCGGGAAATATATTTTTGAGTACCCTTCGCCTTTAGATCTATTAATGGCTTCACTGGAAGGGAAGAAAATTGACCTGAACCAGTATGAAGATCCATTGCTTATGATTTTAGGAACAGATCCTATACCGGTTGAAAAATATATACCCCATATACCAGATAGACTTGCCAGAATAGTTAATAAATCTATTATGAAAAATGAACAAGACCGTTATTTATCTGCAAGAGAATTCAGAGAAGATATAAGAAGGGCAATAGGGACATCATAGCCAATTCTATATACTATTTCGTCTTATAACTCAAACAGATAGGACATCTTCATGAAAAACATATTTCTGTCACTTTCATAGAACTCTCTTCCGTATTTGGACATACGATTATCATAACCTATGAAAAAAGAGGTTCCCGGGTTTGGCGTCCAGGTAAAGAGGAAATTAATTCCCAGTTTATCTCCGTAGGAATTAAAATCAATTATATTTCTGAAGGCCAGATCTTTTGTAAACTGATAGGTAAGGGAATTCCTGAGTATACTCACATCAAAGATTATTTCATCTGTAAGAGGATCTGTTAATTTACTACTGGAATAAGTAAAGGTATTTCTGAAATTTTCTCCGAATTTAAGGGTTAAATTCATATTATATCCTGAAGAATTACCGAGAATCAGTCTGTCAGGGTCATAGTTTACCTCACGGCCGAGATAGAACCCAAATCCTCCGGAAATAGTCTGACTGTAAGAGGAATTAAACCAGAACTCTATCTGTGAAGGATAAAAATCCGATCCTTCATATTTAAGATAACCTGTGTTGCCATAGACATCAAAACTCGTCTGGTTAGAAAGGGAGAAGTACATTCCGAAATCAGCGAGTCCTTCGGTTAATGTTCCATTATAATCATAATAAAGATCTCCATAAAACATTGGTACCCAGGTTCTGAGAAGGGTATTTTCATCGTCTGACTGAAATTCATATCCCATCCATCCACTGTAATGTTTATAACCTGTTCTGTATATAAAACCTGACTGGGCTTCAAAATCAGGATTTACAGCGGTATGAGAAAGGCCGTAAGAAAGATTTCTCCCCGAGTAATCAAAGCCCAGTTTATAGGCACCTCCTGATTTAACATAACCTTCTTCATCTCCAGTATCGGAATTCAGTCCCTGAAATGTGACAGAATACTGACCGAAATTGAGATCTCCGTCTATTCCGTAAACCCTGTTAAAAGAGTTTAAAAATTCTCTGTCAGTTAATATGAAACCTATTTCAGAATCTTTCAGTATATCTCTTTTCATTCTTACAATAGTGAAGAGGGCATTCTGATGATATCCAGGTTCATTCGGTTCATAAAGATCACCAGGTGCGGAATCGGAGGCCACTATAAGCCCCAGGGTATTTTTGCCTATTTTCCCTGTGAGTTTTGTTCCGAATTCAGGCTTTACTATCTGACGGGTATGGACTACCCTGAAAGGAGTAGAGAATATTCCCTGGCCTTCCAGAAAAAAAGGTCTTTTTTCAGGAATAAAAAGAGGAAATCTCGTATTTACATCTATCTGTGGTGCATCTGCCTCAACCTGACTGAAATCGGGATTTATTGTGGCATCAAAGGTAAGGTCCGAAGTTAATCCGACTTTAAAGTTTATACCCGGATCAACCCTGAAAGGATTTTGAACAAAATTTTTCTCCTCATCCCTTTTCCCTGTGCTCGCTGTCACGATTACTGGTATAATCTGAACAGGATGTCCTATATTTATATCTTCAAAACCATGAAACTTTCCTTCCTGTAACTGCCATGAGGGTATATCTCTTGACTGTGGCATCCAGGAAATAGTTTCCTCTTTTCTCTTTATTGTCCTTATAATCCGAAGACCCCAGGGAGTATCGAAATCGGGAGTGGGAAATTTTATACTGGTGAAAGGAAGAGATACTTCCACGATATAACCTTCATTGTCAACCTGCCCTTTTGAGGTCAGCTGAGTATCCCAGTTATAATTTCCGTTTTCTCCATCTGCCTGTATTCCCAGTGGATTAAAAGCGAAGAAGTAATAATTTCTCTGATCGTAATAAGTATCAAAATATATTGTCACAGTATCATCACCGGAGATATTGTCTCTCATCGCAAGGGTATGTCTTATCTTATCGGGTTCACTGTCACGGGCCTGAAAAGCTATATAGATATTGTCTGAATCATAACAGAGATATACATAGGTTTCTTCCGATGGTTTTGTATTATCTTCCGGCCATATCTGAAAATCAAGAGGAAGTTTAACACTTTCTTCCCAGCATTTATCATCGAGAATACCGTCTATCACGGGAGGAGTGCTTATACGGGGTATTACAAATTCTTCCGGTATCTCTCCAGCTATTACAGGTAACAGAGGCAGAAGATTTAAAATTATTATAAAAAAAACCAGATATTTCATGATTTTTTTCACCTTTTAGTATTTTATCATAGTTATATATTCCATGCAGTTTGATAACATAGTCCCTGCTTTTTAGCCCATTCACCTGGCTTCATCGCAAATTCACCTTATGATAAATTTTTTCTAAATTATAACATATTCAACACCTTTATTCAATATAAAATTATATATTTTTATATTTTATTTGATAGATTTGAAAATTTATTCCAATACCTTCAGGGAAACAGGATTACTCATCTACTGAATGAAGTATTAATCTTTAATAAAATCTCTTTCCCTTAATAAAACCAGAATCTATTTTATCTTGACTTTTTTTATATTTTAAGTATTATAAAATTGAATAAATTTATGAAATAGGAGAATTAAAGTGTATAGTAAAATTTTGTTTATTTCCGTAATAATTTTATTTTTAACCTTTCATTTCGTGAATAAATGTCCTGGAGATGAAACAACTTTTCTGGATATTACAAAATACTATCCTGAAGAACAGAAAGATAAGAATTACCTGCTTTATATAAATGGCAATCCCTTTAAAACACCTTATATAGCTGTAAAAAATCCGGAAAATGATACTGTAACCTACTATTTTCCCGGTCAAAAATTTTTAAATGCTCTGGGAGTAAAAAATAATTATGATGAAGTTAAAGGTATATTGATTATAAATAAGAAAGAATATCCCCCCTCAAAAATGGCTATCGGCCTGGATATTAAAACCGACAAAAAGATAATGTATCTGCCTTTTATAGATGTTATTAATTTTCTCAAATTACCTTTAAGAATACAGGAAAACTATGGCAGTACATCTTATTATATAAGAACAGATGGTGTTAAATCTAACTTTCAGCAGATTTACACCACTCCCACACCTCAGGAAATACCTTTATCGAGTTTTACTCCCAATATAGACCCTGATACACCCCCTGAATCTGCACCAACAGTACAGCCCGACCCTACTCGGTCAGGGCAGAAAGAAATAAAACAGAATCTGGATAATATATTTAACCCGGGCAGTATTCCCAATGCTAAATGAGCTTTGAAAAAAATAAAGTGTTTCCAGCGATGAAAAGTAAAAATTCTTCTCACCTTGTAGAAAGATGATGAGTTATATATAAGAAATATTTTTTTAGGAAACTATAATATTCTTTATTAAAGAAGTAAGAACTGGGGAAAAATCTTATGAAACAACGTGCACGTAATTCAATTGTTGATCTCCTTAATGAAGGAGAAACTTTTGATGTGAATTACGGGAAAGCAAATTTCCAGGTACATCCATGGTGGGCAAGAATTATGGTAGTTAAAAATTCTTTATAAATGAGTAAAAACTATACCCATACTAAGTACCGCAACAGGTAAAAAAGTATCCAAAAAACATATACACCTGTTCCTGTCCGGGCTCTGGAGCAAAAGATATGCCGTCAAAGGAGAAAGTTATAACTTAAATAAATATAAAACTGTATATTCTGTAATAACAGATTTCATTGTAACAGGATCATAGATTTTGCGTAAGAGTCCGGACAGGAACAGATTTGTGAGATGGATACTAACTTGCCTGTTGTGGTACTCAGTATATTTAATGAAAGGAAAACTTGTTGAATGGAACTTTTAAAGGAATTTTCAGATAGAAAATCATCTGTCATTATGGGGCAGTTAACTATAGAACAACTGAAAAAAGATTGTAACAGGCTTAATAAAGACCAGCTTGTGAGTTTCTTTCAGATAGAGAAGAGTAAAAAAGTGAAGAAGCCTGAACTTATTGACAGAATTGTCACGGAATTAACCAGAAATGAACTTGCTCTGAGACGATTCTATAAAGAGTTTGTTTCTCTTCTTGCTATGTCTCCCTATGAACTGGAACAGACCCTTGATTGTACAGGAAGGGAACGGAAGCTCTGGGCCGAGGAGGATCGTTTACCTGTTTTTGAGTACCGCACCCTCAGTAAATGGAGCAGGATTATTCGCTATCCCGTATTCGACCGATACAGAGTATATCAGATCAAACCTGAGATGATTGCAAAATGGCGTTTGGAACATAAAGAGGAAAAAGAAGTAAATAAGAAAAAAGCCATTCAGAAACGGGTAAAAACAAAACATGTCAACGAGATGATAAAAGAAGATTTCAGAGGTAAGTGGAAAAGATTACTGGTTAAATGGAGCAGTATTGATATGAGTCTGGGGGCTACATTTCAACTTGCTTACTGGACAGTCTGGCTTGTAAGATGGGCAGAAGTAAATCGGGTAAAAATGCATAGAGCCATTAAAAAATATCAGATTTATAAAACCAGGATGGAAGAAAATTACCATTATAAAAATATAGCCACCCGTCTGCTTGTTCTGTCTCCTTTTTCAAAGGTTGTCTTTTACCGCCCCGAATATCATAAAAAAGAATCTATCTTTTTTTGCAATAAACATTACGAGCTATGGTGTGATTTAAGGGGTATTGAGTATATGGACAAATGGGAATTTTTTGAAATCTTCAGAAAGGAAATTCTGAAGTGTCCTCTCTGTCGCTATAAGGTTGAAGATGATTATTATTCTCTTTTTTATTTGACAGTAAAAGATGAAAGAGTTCCTGATTATGTTTTTTCCTTTCATACTCCCTATCCTTTAGGTAAGGCTTTTTTCCCTCCCATAAAAACTCTGCCGGTGACAAAATATGAAGAAGATGAAGGTATGTTTATGTCGGGGTTGCGATTATTTCAGGAGGAAAAGATAGTCTACAGAGAACATGAGGTGGAAAAGTATTTTCAGGAAGCCCTTGAAAAATACAAACTCTATCTGAGTGCAGATATTTAAATTGTCTTATCTACTGGTTTACAGAAAAAGCATCATAGAAAAAATAAAATTAATCTGAAGAAAAATAAAATGAATTATGAATACTGCAAAAATTATATATGTGTAATAAATTTGTATTCCATACCCGGAGAGCCTTCTCCTGTTTTCTTTTTTCTCCTGACCATAATGCAGATGTCATAAATATTATAATGGTAAGTATGAGAAATAATCTGTAAGTAAGTAAATTCCAGAAAATATAAATTACCCGACCCTCTGGACTATACCGGAAGAGTACAATTCATAAATAATCTGTGCTATATCAAAATATGTTTTCCCTGTTTCTTTCATTATATCAAGTAATGTTTTCTTTTCATCCAGGAAGAGGAGTATATACATATAATCTGCCTGCAATGTAATGATGGCAGAAGAAGCAAGATGCACTTTAAAGATATCATCAGGAGATTTTACTACTTTCCTTATTTGTACAAACTTTTCTTTTCTTTTTATAACCTCTGAAAGAAGTTCATCTGTAGGGGTATATATGGTTCTCTTTTCAGGTCTTTCTCCACCGTAGAATCTTCCTTTGCCGGTAAACCAGTTTACTGTCTGATAAAAAGCTTCTTCTTTTGTGAGTGTTCCATATACACAGTGAGTTATCTCTCCTTCTTCCACATATATATCACCGTTCTCAAAGGGAGATTTAACAGACATTTTTCCTGTTATCTCACATAAACAGAATTCTATAAGAAGATCAAAAAGATCGACTTCGTCCAGTTCAAGTCCATCAAATCCACCTGTGACAGTTTCTTTTTCTACCCTGGTTTTATTTACAAATTCATCTAATAAATATGTAACTACTTCGGCTTCTATAGGAGAACCCCCCTCGTAAGCTTTTCTTATTCCTTCTATTATGTTTTCATGACTTTCCTTTTTTATAATATAACCTGTTACTCCTGCTTTCAGGGCACTCAATACTGTTTCCCTGTCAAGATCCGTACTGCTTAATATTACTATTTTCGCCGAAGGGTCTATATTTTTTATATCTGTTATGGCCTTAATATTTTCCTCATTAACTGTTATATCCATTAAAATTATATCGGGTTTTTCCTGGGATATTTTGATTTTCTCCAGAAGTTCTTCCACTTTTGAAGCAAGACCTGTTATTTCTATATCACTACTGCTTTCTATAGAGTTTCTGTATAAAGAGAGTTGAGTAGAAGAATCTTCCATAATAAAAATTTTAATCATTTTATTGGTATAAAATTCTTTTCTTAATTTATTTATGGAATTCAGAATATTCCTTTTTATCTTTCCCAGAAGATCCCATTTTTCTTCTTTTTCCGGTGGCAACTGGATTACCGGCACAGAAGTTCCTGTAGTTTCGGTAGGAATTATATACAATAGATCTTCTTTTAGCTCTACGGCAGTTTGATAACGATTTTTTGCTTCTTTCTCCAGTGCTTTAGCAAGAACTGTCTCAAGTTTTGCAGAAACACTGGAATTAATTTTTCTTGCAGGTTTAAATTCAAAAGGAAGAAGAGGAAGAGTTCCTGTAACAAGATGATAGAGTGTAGCCCCGAGAGCGTAAATATCACTTCTTGAATCAGGTTCTCCCATGTATTGTTCAGGTGGTGCATAGCCTACAGTTCCTATAGCTGTCTGATGTTTACTATGAGGTGCCATTATTCTTGCTGTACCAAAGTCTATAAGTATCAACTGATTATCTTTTGCCCGAAGCATTATGTTTGCAGGCTTTAGATCTCTGTATATAATCTGAGGTTTGTTGTTGTGGAGATAATCCAATAAATCACATAAAGTTACGCCCCACTGAATAACCCTGTTTTCTTTCAGAGCCGGTCTTCCTTCTTTTTCCAGTATTGCTTCTAAATCATTACCTGCTATATAATCCATAACAAGATAATATTTTTCGTTTTCAAGAAAATAATCAAAGACATGTGGTAAAGATTGATGCCTCAATTTCGCAAGGATTTCAACCTCTGATTTAAATCTTTTCAGTCTGTAGTCTTTTTCTTCATCTGTTATGGAACTGAGATAAAGTTCCTTTACTGCACAGATGGAGTTGAGCCTTAAATCCAGTGCCCCATATAATTCACCCATGCCTCCTTTATTGAGAGGGGTTATTAATTTATATCTTTCAGCTAATATTATCTCTTTTTTTAATTTCTCTTTCGGGCAGAACTCCAGACTGGATGAACAGGAAGAACATATCTTTTCTTTTTCATTATTTAAGGTACAGCAATTTAGACAGTATATCATTTTATTATCACCACATTATCAAGATTTGTAATAAAAAATTCTTTATACCCCTTTTTAGTCCTTCTTTAAATTGGAAATAAAATTTAAATACATTTTATAACATTATTATTTCGAAGGATAAATAGTAAATTTTCTCGAATGATTATTCTGAAAAATTTACAGACTTTGGGAGATGAAAGAGATGATGAAAAGAAGATTTGGATTTGCAATTAAGGTCTGTGCCATTATTTTTTTACTCTTACTTACTTTTCAGTCACTTCTGGCTCAAGGGTTGATAAGGAAAGGCCGTCTGGGGGTTGGAGTCACTGAAATTACAGATGAAATTCAGTTAAAAAGCGATCTGGAGTCAAAAAAAGGTGTCTTTGTAAAAGAGGTATTTCCCGATACATCGGCACAGGAATCAGGTATGGAGAAAGAGGATATTATTCTTAAGATTAATGGGATAGATATTGTTAATGTATCCCAGTTTTTAAATCTCATGGATACTTATCGTGGCGGTGACGAATTACTTATATTACTGTGGAGAAATAAGGAAAGAATAGAAAAAAAAGTTATCTTAAAACCTTTTCCTAAAGAAAGCAGTCCTGATTTTGATGTTTTTTATATGTCTGTTACAGTTGATGAACGAACATGCCTGAGAACAATTGTGACAAAACCGAAAATTGATAAAAAGTACCCTGCTGTTCTTCTTATTCAGGGACTTTCCTGTTCTTCTATTGATTATCCCTTTGATGATAAGCCTCCATATAAAAATCCTTATAAATCAATAGTATATTCCCTTACTGAACAGGGCTTTGTAACAATGAGGGTTGAAAAAAGTGCTGTAGGAGACAGTGAAGGTATACAGGCAAAAGATATTGATTTTAACACAGAAGTCTTTGGATTTCAAAAAGCACTGGAGATGTTAAAAACCTGCGAATTTGTGGATTCCCAGAATGTCTTTATTTTCGGACACAGTATGGGAGGAGTTATGGCTCCTGTAATTGCTAATAATATTTCTGTGAGAGGTATTATAGTCTTTGGAACAGTATCTAAAACCTGGATTGAGTATGAATTAGAAAACAGCCGACGCCAGGGTTTATTAAAAAGAGAGGATTTTGTCCGTCTGGAAGAAGGTATGAAAAACAGAGAATCTCTTCTATATCACTTATATATAGAGAAACTGACACCAAAAGAGATAATCTTAAGGTATCCTGAATTAAGGGGCAGTTTTGATGATGAAGAACATATGTATGGAAGGCATTATATGTTTTTCCGTCAG
>Ga0302236_1002125_pt1 | contig 12407 bp, 4 predicted proteins | sample AAG_UR_Gly_MG_FD_193509 | JGI IMG/M metagenome (GOLD analysis project Ga0302236, IMG submission 193509) | Enriched activated sludge microbial communities from anaerobic digester in WTTP, New Holstein, Wisconsin, United States - AAG_UR_Gly | ecosystem: Engineered > Bioreactor > Anaerobic >...
TTGAACACGCACGAATTTCGTGCCATCGCCAGAGGTGACTGTGAAGGTGGCTGGCATATTGCCGTAGTCCACCCTGCGATGTGCGCCGAGACCGAGACCGAGACCAAGTTTTCCAAACATTATTTCTTTTTCTTTATGATTTTTACAATTGGTTTTACCATCGATTGATACACTGTATCAACCACTCCCAGCATATCTCCAACATCCGTAATACCGAGTCTCTTCATTGCCTTCGGTGCTTCCAATTGAGCAATCTCAGTTGCAGCAGTGGCTACAACCATTTGTTTTCCTTCATTGGAACGAATGTCAATATCGGATAATCCAGTTTTGTCATCAATGTAATTCAATACCTTCTCCGGATGCTCTTCGGCTTCCGCAGCGAGCGGAGCGACGATGTCCGAGATTTCCAGCCCAGCCCACAGTTTCTTCAGTTTCTTATACTGAACTATGATTGTGGAAATAAGGGCTGCCAGAGCAACTACCAAAGCTATTGCAGCTTCGATGTTTTGGGTGACTGTGTTGATGATGTTTTGCATTGTTTCCTCCTATTTTATTCGAGTTTGTTTAACAAGTCGATGATATTCATCTGGCTTGATATAATAATATAAACGAGAAAGCCTGCTATGGCAACTCCGATTATACGAATGAAGTTCCACCATTTCATGGCATTATCTCTACCTTTGGCAATAAATCCACTGATAACGCATTCAATCGACTTTCTTGCTTTGTCTTTCACTATTGTGTCGGCAACAAAGTCTTCTGCATGCTTATTGAACTCTGGATTATCGAGAATTGAAATCGCATCTTGAACCATATCTTCTCTAATAAGATAGCGCTTATCATTCTCTTCTCTTAAGACAAGTGCATTCTTATCCAGAATATGTTCCAGCTTCACAATTGCTCTACTGAGTTCGGAGATACTGTTCTTGAGTTCAGTAATATCTTCTCGGATTTCTGCCGTGAATGAGACAAGTTCGTCTCGGGTTACGAATTCCATACCATCCATTAGTAGTTCCTCTGTGGTGTGATATATACTTTCTTTCCGGCTGTTCCGCCACCTGATACCGATAACATCTCATTGGGTGAGAGCATGATGTAGGTTTCAACTCCAGCAACAAGTGGCATACTGGCAAGAGGAACAATAGTATTGGAATCTTTCCAGGGGTCTCCAGATTCGGGGAAGTTTCCAATAAAGACGCCATCGTCAAAGGTGAGAATTCTTACGAGGTTGGCACAGCGTCCAGGACGATAGGAATTAAAGTAGGTGCGTACTGCAGAGCTGATACTATAAGAAGACTTAGTCGCATCATAAGAACAAGAGATAATTGTCTTTCCAAGAGCGTTATTGATAAAACCAATGTATTCAACAATCTTGGCAATCGTTTGGAATTCTGTTTTCAAGTTGATAGTTAGAATAAGGTCAACTTCTTTGCGTTCAATTGAATAACTTTCAGAGTCATTTCCAACAGTGATATGCAATTGAATATGATTCGCTTCATAGACGTTTCCAAGAGCATAGAGATAGAGATCGGTTCTCTCTTCAGCTTCCTGAGTAGCAGTAATCTTTACATACGGTCTTGCTTCTTCGGAACTATCAAAAGATGGAGTAGTTACTACTCCGGTAGTAGTTGTAACCAACCTGGTGCGATAAGTATCCGGTATGAATACCGGAATCGGGGTGCCAAGCGCATCTGCTGCGCCAAGAGTTGTGAGTTTCATTTCTTTCTCCTTCTATTTATTTTTCTGGTTTTTCTTTTCCAAAACCTTCCATGCCACTAAATGGGAGCCCAGTCATTCTGTCAATAAAAGATTTTGGATTAAGATAAGATTTGTGTATATCTCTCGCCAAACGACCGAAGGGAAACATTGTCCAAACGGTATAATCAGTAAACTTCTGCCAGTTTCCAGACATCATGGAAGTTACCATTGCCGGAAATGCTCGGATAATTGGGGGTGAAATTATCTGCAGTGGAGCAACATAGTAGGGATAGGTTCCAAAGAAAGCACTTTGTTTCTCTTTCTTGTCTCCAAATATCCATTCGGAAAGGTCTTTCAGCCAATTCCAAGGCGCAGGAAGAGCAGAATCAAAGAGCGAAAACATGAACGCATTTGCCAAAGCAAGAGTAATCAAATCCATTGCCATCATGCGTTGGAACTTATCCATCTGCATCGTTCCTTCACGGAATCCATAGACCTTTGCTTGCTCGTATATCATACTTCTGGTATTCATGGAGTTGTATGTCCAGAGTTGAAAACGAGTAAGTACCTTCCCCATTGCACTGCGAGCAATTGCAGGACGATAGGGAGCAGTATACAGGAACTGTGTACACTTTACCCCATCCTTCGCCAATCTGCTCAGAATCGGGTTAAAACGCCAATTTCCGTGTTCATCGAAAGAACCCTGAAGAGCTCCATTGAAGAGATTATAGAACTGGATGTAATGTGCCATGAAGGCATCAGTACGCAGCTCAACTTCTGGAGCACGCATGAACCACGAGACCTTACTATACAGCGCATCGGAAACATGGTGCTTCTGAGCAAGTGCCTTCAGAGAAACTTCGTCGAGCATTTCATCTCCAGCCAACTTCCGAGCATAATCATCAAAGAAGTTTTTCAGAGATTCGGTAACATTGATATTCATCCCACCAGCTTCATTGATAAGGTATTCTTCAATCACACCTTCTTCGGCAACTGCTCTTTTCAAATCATTTCTATTTTTGAAAGTAGGCGAAAAAGTCTTTCTTATGTAGTCCATATCCCTTGCCTTTTTCAAGTTATCCAGACCAGCAGAGATGGCAGTCATCTGTGTTCCACCAAACATATTCGCTACCATTGACTTCGTATGTGCCAGAAGCGAAGCCATCTCGTAGCGTGCTTCTGCTTGAGAAATCTTATTCAGTGTCCAGTAGTCAATCTTCTTCAATTCTTCTGGAATCTCTCCACTTACCTTAATAAGTCCAGTCATTCTTCCCAATTTGTAAAGAAGTTGAGATTGATAGGAATCGGTAAAGAAAAGATAAGGATTGTGTTTCAATTTCATATTTGGATCGTCCAACATATCACGAGTGATGACTGTCGGATTTCCAAGCGAATCCCCAATATAGAGTTTGAAGAACTTCACCCACGAATCAGTAGCGTCTCCAAAGGCATTGTTTACTTCGGCATCTACAATCAATTGTTTACTCAAGAGCCAAGCCATATTCTTGTGGAATGTTCTTATCACGTCTTTATTGTGGCTTACATATTCTTCCGGAACTCTACTATAGTCAATGAGCTCTATTCCTCTGCGTTCTTGTGAGAACATACGTTTCTTTCCAACGAGTTCCCAAAGCAAAGCATCATCCTGATATGCCAACTTCCTCGCTTCACCCGTTTTCATCTCTTCCAAAGAAAGCTCGTGAATTCTATCAGCTTCATGAATATGTTCGTCAATACGAAGGTTTTCATTAGAAGAATGAATGCGATTTATCAAGAAGAGATATTGGTGCGAAAGCTCATACTTCTCGGATACAATTCTCTGGCGTTCTTGCATGAGTTCCTGATACTTACTATATTGCTCTGCAGTGAGGTCATCAAGAGCTTCTCTTGTTGGAGCCATATCGTGTAGTAATTTATTAACTCTTTCTTCTTCTAGAATTATTGCTTGGAATTTATCTACGATTTCTTGAATCTGAGGAAGAATCTGTTTCTTCAACTGAGTTATGTCTTCGTTTCTATGAGGATAATAATACTCGTAGGGAAGTTCTCCAGTCCAGGGAATCTTATCATCTGAGTGTCTTCGAACAATCTTGGAAAGTCTATTATTGAATTCTCCATCTGAACCCTTTGTAAACTTATCTGCTTCCAATATCTCTCGCTGCACTGCTGCGCTTTGAGAAAGACGATAGATACCGTCAATACCAATGTCTTGCATCGGAAATGGTTTTCCGGTAGCAAGAAGGTCATGCATATCCTGTCGGAATTTTTCAAGGTCAAAGAAAGGGATGTCTTTTAATATCTCATTCAGCCTTCTTTTCCCAAGTACTCTTCTGCTTATTCTCTCGCCAAACAGCTTTTCCGGAGTGGTTGTATACTTCTTCAAGAAGATGTTCTCGTTTTGGTCATCAAGTTTTCCTTTCTGAATAAGAGATATATCTTTGTTGTATTTGGTAATGATGTCAGAGATACGTTCTCGAATTTCGTCTCCAGTGAGCTCAATTATTTCGGTTCCAGTATTGATTTTATACTTCTTCAGAAACACGTCCATATAGGTATTGCGAAACTTCTCAGCTTCCATCTTATAGAATAGCGCATTATCCGCAAAGGCATTAGATTTCCCAAACTCTCCCCGCAGTGCATACCAATCACTGAGAGTTTCTGCGGCGTGTTGGTCTCGAAGAATAGATTCATATTCCCATATTCTCTTTCCGTTTATTCCAGGCTGTTCAAGATAGGGTTCAATTTCTTGCGAGAATCTTCCAGCAAGCTGTTCTTCTTGACGAGTTCCTTCAAAGAGAATATTACCAATAGTGTTCTGCAACGAACCGGCAAGCGATGTCGGAGCGAAACCCCATCCGGTCTTTATAGAACCATCAGAATCCACATACACAGTTTGAACCATGTTGGCTTTCATATTTGGCATAGTGAGAAGTCGTTTGTCAATTGCACTGGGAAAGAGGAAGTAGTCTATCTTCCGAATCCAAGGTTGCTGTCCATATTTATCTCCGAATAATCTCTGAATGAGAGTTGGCTTCCGCATATTGTCCAAGATATCGCCAAAGGTTTTCCAGTCCTGAATAGTCATCTGCTTCATCGATTTATGGAAAAAATAACGAGTAAGTCCTTCTATAGGGATGTCAGCATCTTTGGTGAATCCGTAGAACTCCAGATTCGTTCTAATCTTCGAGACGAGGTTCTCCAAGTCGAAATCTTTGTATTCTTCATATTCAGCAGCAGAAGCTGCCAACTTTGTTTGTTCCAGAAACATTCTTTTCTTTTCTTCTGCCAACGAAATAACTTCTTGTTCTTTTGCCAATCGCAGTGTCTTATCAAGAGAATTGGAGAGGTCTTCCAACTCCTTCAAGCGGATTTTTACCTCGTTGTATTTCTGCTTTAGTTCCAAGTAATTCTTGGGTACGATTACTAACTTCTCTCCAGGCTTCACTTGAATTGGAACTCGGATTACTTCCTTAACTGGAGCCGGAGTTTCTTCCTTTGTTGGAACTGGAACTGGAGTAGAGATAAGTGTTTCTGGAATTATATTGGAATTCGGAGTGAACATGTGTTTGGCTACATTGTCATACCACGTCTGCTGAATGCCATAGAAGGCTTCTTTCACTTTGAAAGGAACTACAGAAGTTGCCAATCCCATACCAGTATGGTTTGTAGCATTCCGCATCTCATAAATTCGCTCCACATACTTATCAATCGATTCATAATCAACTACTCTCCCATTGGAATCAGTGATTGGCTGACGCATATAGGAATTGGGAAGCTTCGCCTGAAAACTACCCATCATAAAGATATCATATATCTTCTGTAATGTTGCATCTCCCAGTGAGAGACGATACCACTTCTCATCGATGTCAGCAATCTCTCTTGGAACCATAACTTCTCCTGCGTCTCTGGAGATTTTCGATTTGTATGCGTTCACATGGCGGAAAATATCGTTCACATCCTTAAAGAAGCCTTTTCGGAAATAGGCTTTATCTTTCTGGAATACTTCACTGGCTATTCCCTTGAGAGCGTTGTAAGTAGTCATATCGATTAAGTCTTGCTGGATGAGTTCCAGAATCTTTGTTCGAATTCTGGTATAGACCTCCAGCGGATTCCCCTTATAGGATTCGTGAGGGAGAAACTTCTTCGCCTTTTCCAAAAACTTATTTATCTTCTCTTCCGAAAGGTCTGAAGTCCGCTTCATACTATTAAGGTCAGCATACAAATCAAGAAGTTCGTCGGCTACATGAGCAGATTTATCCAGGAAGTTCTTTCCGAGAAGTACATATACTACATCTTTGTTCTTGGTATCTCTCCAGGCATACGGTTCCAAGTCCTGATACTTCTTTCCTTCTTTCTGATTTCTTATAGCTCTTCGTATGTCTTCAAGAAACTTCTTTTGATTTGCTGTGCCGCTTTTCTCAATGTATTGCACCACTTCTTCAAAGTTACTTATGGCGATTGGATGTCGAGTCATCTCAAAAAGAATTTGTTCCCAATTTGGAACACCAGCCTTTTCTTTTTCAGCAATCGCTCGAAGAGCTTTATAGACGTAAGGTAACTTATCTCCATAGATATTTGTGAGATCGAAGTTCCAATCAACTCCACCAAGTACTCTTACTGCTCCGCCAAAGTAGGTAGAAGCACCGGTATACATACTATTATAGTTTTCTACTTGCATCTTTGTAGTGAAGTAATCATTCCAACCACCAAGAGCAGTATTGAGTTTCCGGAAGGGAGCCAGAGCTTGCAGATAGAGACGCATTGCGGGCTTTATCTTTTCCGTTCCAGTTGCTTCTTCCCGAACATAGTCTTCAAATTCTATCTCTTTTCCATTTTTCGTAATCTTGAAGAGATCGAAAAGCATGTGAATTGATGGGTCTTCGAATCTTGGAACTTCGTCAAAATCGGTAGGGTCTGCAACCTTGGTTATAGCAACTGCCATCTTACGAATTGCCCAATCTACGCTCTTTTCTTTTTCTGCTTTGGGAGTTAGTTCGAAAACTCCATCTTTACTCTGAACTCGAATTGGCTTCCCGTTATCAAGTGCTGCATAGTAAGCTTGCTTCAGTGCAGTAGTCTCATTTACAACAGTTGCGAGTAAGTTTCTTCCATAGGTTGTGGCAATCGATGTCTTGGCAATTGTTCCAGGAGCTCCAAGAAGCGCTGGAGAACTCATTATCTGTTTCAACTTCTCCTTCTCCGGAGTCATCATACCAAAGACTTCTTCGTCTGCTTTCTTTCCAGTTTCTGGGTCTCGGTATTGTTTTGTTTTCTGACCACCCCACATATCATTGTTCTTCTTCATTTCTTTCAGCCAGCTGAGCTTCATTCCTTTTCCTTCGCCATTGTCCCGCCTTCCAGCGAACCAGAGATAATAACTATCTCCATCGTCATCAGAACCGCCAGTAACTTCCTTGGCAGTAGAATGAATCATTATCTCATTACTGTCAATATCCATGAAGCCCCTGAATCTCAGTATCTGCATTCCAGCCGGATTATCTTGTGGAACTCTTTGAACTGCGATATGATTAAAGAAATCTTGGAGAAACTTCAGAGAGAGGTCTTTAGGAATCTTTTTCTTTCCCTGTACCATATTCCAGAGGTCGCCAAGCTTATAAACTTTGTTGTTCAATTCAATATTGAGATTCCGAAGATTACGTCCAAGCATAAATTCGTCTCTAGCAATCTGTGTGTCTTCAAATGCCCAACCCCGATTCTTCACTTTATATACTGAGTTTCCTATCTTGGGACGCAGTGCTCGGTTGATAATATATTTGTTGAACAAAGAAGAAACATAACGGACTGCATACTTGTCCCCAAGTGAAACATCGTGTTTCATCGCCACAAGCGTACTGATAACATCCTTATAGCTACTCTGCTTCGTATCAAAGTCTTCTGGAGAGAAGCCTTCAATGCTATCAAACATACCGTTGAAATCATTGAGATTAGATATCTTCTTTAGTAGTGTTTTAATTACCCTTGCATTTCCAGAGTAGAGAATTCTGGCAACACGGTCAATAGAAAGCTCATCAATGTTTTCTGCAATCCATTTCAGGTCTTCGTCGGTGTATTCGTTTCTCGCTTCAATATCTTTATCAAACTTAAGATTCTTAAATTCGTTTCCCATTGCAGAACGAACGAGTAAGTTATCGATAATGTCTTCTCTTATTTCTTTGGAATGATTCAGATGCACCAACATCTGTTTTGCCAGCGGATTAACATGGTTTATTCCGGCGGCATCGCTTATCTCAGAGAGCACTATTTTGATATCGTTTACATCTATGCCATAAGTATTTATATCGCCATCAACTACTGCTTTTCCATTCACTATTTGAATCTTTGTTTTGCGTCTTGCACCAATCTGTTTAATAGCATTATCATCAGCTACCATATCTACACCATTGGCTTTCATCCATTCCTGAAGTGGTTTCGGAGCAACCTTCATCAGATATTTTCCGAGCATCATTCCGCCTTCTGGATCGGAGTGGACAATAAAACTCTTATTGGTTCTTCCAGAAATAGGAAGTCCGGCAGAAGCATTCAGAGCATCAAGAAACTGCTGAGAAACATAAACATTACCATCTTCTACTGATTCTTCAATTGTTGGATCAAGAGCACGCTTCGCTTGAAGAGCATAATTCACATCTGCAATTACAACTTTTATATTCCTGAGATCAGCTACTCCAGGATCGGCAATGAAGTCTTCTGGTTGTAATCCTATGCCCTGATTAAAGATTATTTGAAATCTCTTATTGATCTTGGACGAAGAATCAATGAATCCTTCTTTGGCAATGAAACTGAAATCAGTTGCCTGATTGAAATCACGCAGATAGAGAAGTGTATTCTTGTATTGTGTTTCGTAGTAGTTTCTCCAGTATTTCTGCTGAGCATCGCTTATCTTTCCTCCGATTATTTCCTTCAAGAAACGCTGATAATCTTCTTCGTGCATTTTCTTTAATTCTTCCAACGGAGTTCCGGTATACTTTGATATTTCTTGCTGAAGCTGTTCAAAGGAAAGGTCATCTACTTCTGGATGTTTGACAACAAAGTTGAATTCGCCTTTATCGTTTCTCCCGCCGATGTAGATATACTTGTTCACAACCTTCTTTCCAGTATTCGGGTCAGTTATATTGGCATCTTCAAATCCACCTTCCATCTTCAGAATCATCTGACGAAGCATCCCACCATCTCGAAGCTTTTGGAATTCTTCATAGAAGTGTGGCATTGCAGCTTCAGTCTTCTCAATGTTTGAATACCAAGTTACTGTTTTAAGTGGCGAAGAAGTTCTTTGCTCCAATCCCTTCACCAGATTAAAGAGAGGTCGTCTCTTCGGAAGTAGTTGCGATACCTTCCGGTTACCAATAACTTCTCCGAACTTAATCGGAACAACTTTGAAGACGCCATTCTTCTCGTGGTTGATATAATAGTTGTCATTCATGTAGTCATAGTACTTTTTCATTATCACATACTTGTTAAGCACCGCATAATCGCTATCCACAATGTTCTCACGAAAGTGCTGTTTGTTTCGATCAATCCACTTCAGAAGTATTTGCTTATCAGGATTCTTTCCAATCTCCAGAATGAAGTCATCAGTGATTTTCTGCACTGTCTTGTCATTTGCTTCTTCCGGAGTAAGAAGACGCTTGAAGGTATTAGCAATCTGCTGATTCCAGTTGGTTTCCGGAATATTTGATTTCACCATGATATCCGAAACAAAAGAACGATAAATCTCTTTCTGAAGATTGTTATCGGAAGTTGCGGATGCTTCTGTGGTCTTTATCCAGATACCAGTTCCCCTATCGTCATACCCTCGTGCTTGCATATATTGTTCAAAGTTTTTCCAATACGGATTGTCACCTCGGTCGTAAGAGTCTGGAGTGATAACTGTTGCTTCGGATTCAGTAATCTTATGAATCACATCAATATCCGGAGAAACCTTTCCTTCTGTGGGAACGAATGCTACTATATCATCTTGAAGAATTACATCTGGGTTTACTTCTTTCTTCCCTGCTCCAGCTATAGAGAACTCATTTTCTCCATCGGTTACAAGGACAGTTGAAATAGAAAGCTGAGTAGTGCGAAAGCCATCGGCTTGATATAATTCTCCAGGAATTATTTGAGTAAGACGAGTTATTCCTTGACGTACTTCTTTCATTCTCTGACGCACGGTTCTATATGTTTCTACTATATTCTTCACAGTTTCTTCTGAAGGAGTAGGAAATCCATATTCTTCCATGTCTTGTTTAATGGCATCAACCAATGACCGAAAAGATGCTCTCTCTTGTTCTACCTTCACTTCTTTGTCAACCGCAGCTTCTATTCTTTGAGAAGCGGTTTCTGGAGTGGGAGGCGCTCCGGCACTGGGAATTGTAAGTAGTTCAATCTTATAGAACATCTGTGTTGGAGTTTCTGTAGTGGCAGTAAGTTTATAGCGTTTTCCTTCAACTTCAACTACACCAGATTCTCCAGCTTTTAGTCCTATTCTTTCTGCTTTGGTAAGATCGACTGCAAGAACAGGATTCTTCTGAGAGATTGCAGATTTAATCTCTTGATTAGCTGTATCTATGGAAACCAGCTTCAGAGAAGGAGAAGTTGGAGTCGGAGTTGGAACAGTAATTGGTTCCAGTGTATAAGTAACAAACTTCTTCGCTTTATCTATTCCAGAATTTGTTATCTTAAATTGTTTACCTTCGATGACAATAGCACTAGATTCTCCTTCGGCGAGACCAATTTTCTTGGCTACTGGAAGAGAGCGAGTAATAGTATTCTTCCTTCCGGCAAGAATCTCTTGTCTATCTTTTGGAAAGATACGTGTTTGAACTTGTCCAGGAACTTTTGGTTCTTCGTATTGGAGAACTTCCGTTCCAACAATTTGTTCTCCAAGATTCTTTTGTTCCTCTCTTGCTTTGGCTATCTCTTCGTCAATTGCTTCTTTTTGTGCTTCAAGAGTTTCAATGTTCATATACATTTTGTCTACTAACTCATCCGGATAATCCTTCCCTTCAGGAATAATTGACGCAATAACAGAACTGAGATAGTTTCTTTTCCGACTGGTACCAATGTATTTATCGAATAAGTCTGCTACATTCTTCTTTACTGCAGGAGAAGCTTCAGCATATCCTTCTACTCCACTAACAGTATCCGGAAGTTTGGCAGTTGGTCTTAAATATGGCTGAATAAGCTTGTAAGCTTGTTTCTCTGCAGCAGGACGATCACGATAGGCAAAAAATCCACCAATAAGGTAGTGATATATCTGTTCTGGAGTTGTTTCTCTGCGCATTGTTGAGGGAAGACCATTCCACATTGCTCCAGTAAGAGTGCGAGCAATTGCCTGAGTGCTGAGACCAGCAGAAGCTCCCCCAATAAGAGCTCCCATTGCATTGGCAATCAATCTGTCTCCAGCTTCCATATACATTCCACCAGCCAGACCATGAAGCATGGCATCAATTCCATACTGCCAGTTGGAAGTGGCTCCAGCTATTCCCAGACGAGCGGCACCTTCAACTACATCACCTACAACTGGATTTTTGAGTAATTTAAGAGCACTATTTACTGCTCCCATCTTTCCCAGTGCAGCTTCGGTAGCAACTTTCTTTGTTATACTGGAAAAATATTTCGTAGCGGTGGGAGTAATTTTTTTCATTACTGCATTCGAAACAAGCAGCGGAACTGATTTCCCAGCAACTGCCTTCGCTACTCCCCTGAGACCTGGAATGGGGACGAGAAAGCCGGCGTATCCTGCTGCCTGACCAACTGCTTTGGCAACCCTTTCCCATGGATTTACAGGGGCTTGTTCGCCTATTTTGAGAGTAGAGAACCCCTGTAGCCAACCTTCGCCAAGGTAGCGAAGAGCTCGGAAGACATTAAAGTTTACTTCGTCTTCGGCAACTTCTCGAAAAGGAAGTTGATAGTAGGCGGCATGTTGCTTAAGAAGTTGAACCTGAGACTGGTTAAAGCGCTCAGGTTCCCTCATATAGTAGTTTATATACTGTTCCGTGATTGGCTTATTCATCCTCGGAACAAAATATGGATATTGCATATTTATCCTACCGCATATTCGGAAGTGGTGGCATTCCAACCATCATTGGGTTTTGCATACCCATTCCCATTCCCATTTGTGGAGGTATTGTTGGAGTCATGAAATCATGAGCAATGCCCATTGCTTGACCACCACGGACAAGAGCTTTAGCAATTTCCAAGAGAGCTTGAGAAGCAGACATCTGTGTGTATAGTTCTCGGATTGCTTTATTCGCAGCAAGCGCACTCTTCACATTTGCTCCAATACTCTTTGCGGCACCCATTGCTTTTGCTCCAGCCTTGGCTCCTTCTGCAGCTTCTGCGGCTGCCTTTGCAGCTTCTGCGGCTGCCTTTGCTTCACCTATCAATTCTTGAAGTGTCTTTCCACTCTTGGCTGCTGCTTTTGCTCCACCTGCCGCAGCTTTTGCTCCACCGGTAAGAGCTTGCGCTCCACCAAGAGCAGCCTTGGAACCTTTCGTAGCATTAAGAATACCAATAGGAAGTAGAAACGATGCAAGAAGTCCAGCTGCCTTTCCAGCATTCTTGGCATTTTTCGTATACTCATTACTATACCAAGAATCTCTAAGTATTCCAAAAAGAAGAGCATCGAGTAAGCCTCCTCCAAAGGCAAGTGCTTGCTTTCCAAATGTATTATTCAGCTTTGCATCGCCCCTGGAAGTATCCAGTCCATA
>Ga0302236_1002142_pt1 | contig 12353 bp, 9 predicted proteins | sample AAG_UR_Gly_MG_FD_193509 | JGI IMG/M metagenome (GOLD analysis project Ga0302236, IMG submission 193509) | Enriched activated sludge microbial communities from anaerobic digester in WTTP, New Holstein, Wisconsin, United States - AAG_UR_Gly | ecosystem: Engineered > Bioreactor > Anaerobic >...
TCAGCATTATCTTGGGAGCACAGTTTTCTAAGGTAATTAGTCAAAGACTTGGTCAAAGACTTGGTGAAAAAACCGCGATTATTTTACCGCAAATTGGCACGGCTTTGGCCATAGTGATTGCTGCGCAGGCCAGTCTGAGGTTTTTGGTGATTAGCTTTTTCTTAGTTCATGAGTTTGGTCGGGGAATAATAAAACCTCTACAGCAAAACTTTATTAATAAACGCTTAGCTTCAAAAAATCGAGCCACACTCTTATCACTTGACTCAATGTTTACCCAATCAGGAGCGCTTTTAGGACTAGTGGCCAGTGGTTTTATCGCGAAAATGCTATCAATCAGATCCGCCTGGCTCTATTCTGGTTTATTTCTTCTCTTAGTAATTTTCTTGTTTGTTATTTCAGTTCGTTTTAAAAAGCACTCTAGTTAAGAGTGCTTTTTCTAATCAGAATGTTTTTTATAATTAAGTTTTGATTGATACAGTCTAGCTTATTTATGTTTGCTCAGCACTTCTTCATAAACAGCCATAACTTGTTGTAAATTGTTTTCCGGGCTTAAATTTTGCACACTATGACGAGCAAACTGGGCCATTTTATTTAAATCATTTTTTTTGAGCAAATTAATTTTCTCTGCTAAATCAATGGCCTCACCCGGATTAAATAAATAACCATTTTTTCCCTCCTGAATTATTTCCGGTAAACCGCCAATTCGTGAGGCCAGCACTGGTTTTCCTAAGTTAAGTGCTTCCAGTAAACTAAGAGGCATATTTTCGTACCAAATTGAGGGGATAACCACGGCTTGTGCTTTTAAAATTATTTGTTTAAGTTCTTCCCCGCTTTTAAAACCTAAAAATTCGGCTTTAACATTTTGTTTTTTCGCTGCTGCCATTAAAGTTTCTTGCTCTTCCCCACTCCCGGCAAATTTTAGATGACTTTGGGTTTTAGTCGCGGCTTCAATTAAAGTTAATAATCCTTTTTCTTTAGATAGGCGCCCGAAAAATAATAAATAATTTTCTCTTTCCGGATTATTAAGCTCGGCTTCACTAGCTTGCAAAGAGGCGGAAAAGGGATTAACAATCACCTTGATTTTATTTTCCGGCCAATTAAATTCCATGATTTTTTCTTTCATAAAAGCGCTTGGAGCAATTAAGGTCTGAATATTTTTGGCGTAGATTTTTAAAATTCGGTGATGAATAAACATTTCTAAGGTAACTAAAGCACTTTTGGAAAAAGAGTTTTTAAAGCACTGTTTTTTTAGACAGGCGCAATATTTATTTGGTTTGCAGGCCTCGCAAATTTGACCATTGGTAAATAACTGGTAATTGGGGCAAATTAATTTATAGTCATGAAGATGCATTAAGACCGGAATCTTAAATTTTTTCGCTACATCCAGAATTGAGGGTGATAATTGATGATAAATATTATGAATATGAATCAAATCCGGTTTAAAATCAGTCACTAATTTTTTAAATTTACGCTTCGCCTCTAAACTATAAATTACCCGCCCCGGTGTTTTTAGTTTATCAATCAAATTGCCCTCATTAAAACTTAAACGTGACACAAAATATTTAGCATAAGGAGTGGGTTGGTTTTTAGGGTGCTTCATAGAAAAAACCGCTACTTCGTGCCCGGCTTTAGCTAGGGCCTCACTTAATTCTAGGAAATATTTATCTGCTCCGCCGCGTGGGTAATGGAATTTGTTGACCTGTAAAATACGCATAATATTTATTAAAATTTCGCCTAATATTTATTTTGCTTTTACTTTTTTCTGATATAGTTTTTCGTACCAAGCGCTGTAATTTTTCACCATTTTAGTTAAAGAAAATTTTTCTTCCACAATTTTTTTAACAGAAGTAATTTTTCTTTGTACCTCTTCACTGTTTAGATTGTCAATTAATTCATCAATTTGCCTGGCTAGTTCATTAGAATCTCCGGCCGTAAATAACCAAGTATTATCAGAATTAATAATTTCTTTTATGCCATCAACCCGACTGGCAATGATTGGTTTATTAGCTAGAGCGGCTTCCAAGGCAACCAAGCCCAAACCTTCCCAGAGCGAAGGTAAAACAAAAATATCAATTTTTTTTAAAAAATCTACGGGGTCAACTTGACCAAGTAAAAAAACACGCTCACTCAGTTTTAAATTATCAATTTGTTTTTGTAAAACTTCTTTTAATTCACCTTCCCCGCCGATTTTTACTAAAAAGTTTTTATGTTTTGTTTTTGAAACCGCCTCAATTAAAATTTTAAAACCTTTTTGCTCAGTTAATCTTCCTAAACTGCCAATAATAATATTTTCACCCTTATCTCTATTCAAGTTAACGTCATTTAAGCCGATCTCATCTTTATCCAAGCTTTCTGCTGATTTTGATTTAAAAATATTTATATCAACGCCATTATAAATTACAGCCAATTTACGAGAAGTAAGATGATATCTTTTTTGAGCGTCTTGTTTAACTGCTTCAGAAACCGGAAATATCATATCTGCCCACAGAGAAGTTAAGGTTTTTAAACAAGTGGCACTTTTTCTTTCTTGCTTGTTTAAATTATGTTCAGTAGAAATAATGATTGGCACTTTGTTTAGGAAACCGGCCAAGCGACCATAAATATCACCGCCTAAATGAGTGTGTAAAATATGCGGTTTGATTTTTTTAATGGTTGAAAAAATTTCCTTAAAATTTTTCCAATCAAACAAGCGTTGTTTTTTTAAAGCAATTATTTTTACCCCCTTGCTTGCTAGTTGTTCACGCCAAATTTGCCCCTCGCCATTATCTTTAAATAATAAAAGACTCTTTTCATATTTATCAGCATCAAGATTAATTAACAAATCAACACAAACTTTTTCTGCGCCGCCGCCTCTTAAACTGGGAATGATATGCATTATTTTAATTCTGTCCGCCATAAAATCGTAAAATTAAGAACTTGATTTTTTTGAACCAGATTTTTTAGTGAGTGGTATTTTTTTCGCTGATTTTTTCGCTGGTTGGGTAAGACCTGGTTGCGCGAGTCGTCCTTTTTTAACTGCCGCCACTTTTTCTTCGGAAAAGCGCAAAGCTAAGATGAATAATAAAATTGGAAACCAAACTTTGCCTTTAAAGTAAGAAGTATTAAAAAATTGGAAGAAAACACCGCCAAAGACTGCCAAGGCAAAGGGTAGCACCCATTTAACGCGCGGATAATATTTTTCCACGGTTTTGAAAATTAAATTAATCAAGACAAAGAGTAGAAATAACCAGGCTGTTAAACCCAAGATACCGTTTTCGGCAATTATTTTTTGAATCACACCATGTGAATCAACCGCTGGTCCGTATTTAGCTTTAAAACGTGTATTTTGATCAACAAGTTTAGTAAATTCACCACTACCATGTCCGAGTATCGGCTTTTCTTTAAAGGCGCGCAAGGAAATCTCGGTTAAAAGAACCCGATTCTCAGTTGAGCTAATATTTTTTTCTTGTAGAGCGCTCATTCTAAAAAATAATGGCGTAATTAGAGCAATGAACAACAAAGAAATGATTAAAGCTGGTATGTGTTCCTTGGGTTTTGCTTTGGCTCGGTAATATAAATAAATTGCGGATTGCAAGAAAAGTGTAATCCAGCCACTACGAGAAAAAGTAAGAATTATTCCTAAAACCGCTATTACAAAAATCGTATCTGCGACTCGCTTTAGTCGCTTGTCTTTGAGAAATTCTTTGATTACTAAAACAAAGAAGGCGCCAACATTTAGAAACTCGGCAATCAAATTATGATTTTCGCCAAAAGGATAAGAACCGAAAATTTTAATTGATTTAAGACGGAAAAAACTATTTTGCCAATCTTGTCCGTAAAGCGATAAAAATCCAGATAATAAAACCGCCATTGCACTTAAGAAAACAATCACCACTGTTGTTTTTAGAGTTTTTGCATCTTTTATTACATTGGCCGGTACAAAAATATAGGCGAAATATAAAAATAATGGCCAACGCATAAAGTAGTAAAGAGAGGCGATTGGATTATTGGATAAAACGGCTGATAAAATACTAACAAGAAAAAATAACAGAAAAGGAAAAAATAAAGGCCAAATTAATTTAACTTTTTTTTGTGTTTTAAATAGAAAGGTAAAAGTTAAATTAACGAAAAAACCAATTAAAGTTAAAAGGGCAATTAAATCAGCCGCTGGTACCACTAGATTAGCAAAATAAAAATCCCGACCAATAATTGGTAGAGTGGCAGCGGTTAAAAAAACGCCCAGCTTAGGATTTAGAGCCGCTGTTATCAGTATTAAAATGGAGCATATTAAAACAATTGTGCTCATAACTAATCAGCAATTTTACTTATAACTACTCTAATAACTATTCTAATAATAACTTAAAAATAAAAATAAAAAAAGGTCGCAGTAGTTTTTCTACTCCGACCTTAAAAGTCTCCTAATTTAGACCTAATTTAGACCTAATTTAGATCTTTTGATAGATTTTTTGCCAAAGAACGATTTAACCAGCTTCTTGACGATCAGCAGTTTCACTTTGAGCGAGAGCATTATCCGGTTGATTTTTAGGATTAGCTTCTTCCCCAGCATAGAGTTGGGCAGGAATAATTTCCCCAAATTGATTAAGCGGATCAACTCGCACCACATAGTTGTCAAATTGCCTGACAAAGATAGTCCCGATTTTTTGGGCAGGACCCACCGGATTTCCTAAATCTAAGTAGAATTGTGGGAAAATACCCGCATCATCCTGGCTAATGGCAAGATAGATGTTATCAAGTAATAACGAACTGGCCAGACCAAAATCAATACTAGCTCTATCAACCTGGAAAACCGTAAATGGTCCTGTTAGTCGGGCGTTATCAAGACACTGTTGCCAACCATTGGCCCATTTATCGCCTAAATAATCATTGGGAAAATTTTCAAAGAATTTCCCATCAACAAATTGCAGGAGATTAGTATCACCTTTATTAGTAATAATTAAAAAGTCTTCTTTAACTGTTGTTGTTACTCTGGCTAAAGAATCTAATTTTCTTTGAATAATACTCAGGTAATTTTCAACTCCCTGTTTCCATGCTTTGTCCATAAAGTAATCATAGTCTAGCTTACCATCGTCATTAATGTCAATTTTTTGCCCAGTTTCAGAATAAATCCAAGAGATATTAATAGCTCCATTATCCTGGAAGTATCCATCCCAAATTGGATCAGGCAAAATTTCCTGACTAATTTTTTTCGCCATCCATTCATTGTAAGTTTCGCCCTTAATTCTAGGACAGGAAGATGAAAGATTAACCATTACCATGTTATCCCAAGAGACAGCATAGTTGTATTCAAAGGCAGTGTACTCCTGATCTTGTCTTTTTACTTTTTTTTCAACAAAAGCTTTAAGCAACCACTGAGGACGATTATTAGCAATCTCGTTGATTACCTTGTTTTGCCAAGGACGATTTTGATAAGTAGTTGTCCAAATTTCCATCGGGTTGCTGTAGGCTAGTAACTTGAGATCAGGGTTCAATCTTTTAAGTTGTAAAAGACTGATACGATTGTTGTGAGCATTCTCTAAGTCAGCGATGACTAAGTCATGTCTGGCTAAGGCCAAAACCTCAATTGAATCCATTGTCGGACTAGTCCAATAGGCGGCAGTCTTAATAGGATAGGGTTCAATTTTTTCTATTAGAGGATTAGACTCAAACCACTGTTGGTCTTTAATGAGCTGGTTTTCCCAGCGTTTTTGGTCAGCTCGTTTGTTTAAGACAAACAAGCCACCAGCTGCTACTAAGAGCAATCCTAAAACAATAGCTTCTTTTTTCATGTTTGTTTTTTATTTTTTATTGTTAATTTACGAATTTAAGTACCATAATTTTAATTATAGTACGGTGGTTAATTATATAATATTATTCGTTATTTGTCAACTGCTTCGCCTTAAAAGACAGGGTTTACGCCTCAGGTGATGTCTATATTTAAAAAATGAGCTAATATAGCCCATTTTGAAGTATTTTTTTAACAGTTTAAGATATTTTATTTAATAATTTGCGATATGGCGCTTAAATGTTGGATTCTTATCAATATTGAATCCTTAATAATATTGAATCCTTAGCAATATTGATTAACTTTTACGAAAATGTAAAACCGTGTGCCCCATTAAATTTTTCCAATTCCCTTTAACAACTATCTTATCATAAGCTCGGCTGAGTAAATTTATCACTGGATAACGATGGAGATAGCTGTAAGTCGCGGGAAAATACTTTTTTTCCTTAATTTCAAAACCGACCAGTGCCATTGATAAAATAAAATTATTTATATTTTTGTAGGCGTATTTTACCGGATAAGCATCATCATGACCGGCTTTTCGAAAAAGTTGATGAAACCAGGTGGGAGTTGCTTTGGCTAATCTAAATTCCGGAGCCTTAGGATTGGATAAGCTAATCACTATTTCCCCGCCCGGTTTTAGAATACGCGCCATTTCTTTGGCGGCTTTGTCCGGTTCTGAGACATGTTCTAAGACAAAGTTAGCAAAAGCTAAATCGTATTTAGCTGTATCAATAGGACTTAAGTTTTCAAGCGGACAAATGTAAGTTCTTTCTACATAATCTTCGTTAACATTACAATCTTCAATATCAGCACGATCACAAATAAAATCTTTTTTTTCTTGCAGTAATTCATTTTCTACCACTGTGCTTTTCGCTGCTCCTAAATTAATAATTTTTAAAGCTTGGTTTGATTTAGCTAAAATTTTTCTAACAATTTTGATTAAATATTTTTCCGCTTCAGTTTGCATAAAATTTTTTGCTTAGTTCGGCTTAATAAATAAATCGGTTTCTAAATTTCTTAAATATAATTCACCATCAATTATTACTTTTAAAGTATTAGTTCGGCGCCCGGCTTGTTTTTGAATTATTAATTCATAATTTTTAGTTTGTAAATCACGATTAATATTTTCTGGTAAATCATATTCTAAGGCAATGGCGCCTTTACTACCTGGCTCAAGCGAAAAGAAAAAGCCAAAGACTGTTTTATTTAAAGCTAAGTCATCATAAGAGTTAATGGATTTAGCTTCTAAATTAGTGCTGTCTTGGGCCTTTATACTCACTAATTTACTGCCTAAAGGCACAAAAACGCGCGTATAACTACGATAACGAGTGGTGCGCCAATCAAAGCCACCTTTATGTTGATAGCTTAATTTAAGTTCTGCTTTAGCCATTCCTTGGTTTTGATTTCTGATATTATACTCAATTCCCTTTTCTACAACAGAATCAGTTTTAAAGGCTGCTAAATTAGCATCAACAACTAACAAATAGTCTTTATCGGTTTTTTTAACCGCGCCATCCGCTTGCAGATTATAAACTAAAGATTGCCAATTGGTGTTATTAAAATAAATTTGAACATCTTTAGTAAGCATGTTGTTTTGAAAAATATCCAAAAGCGTAGGTAATTGTTTTACTTCTAAGGCAAATAATTTTCTTTTTAACTCTTCCAATAAATCATTAATAATATTTTTTCTATCCCATTCGGAAATATCTTGTTCTTGATAAGCAACTTCAACATTGTATTGAATTAATTCTTGTAAGTTTTCTGGAGTATAAATTTCGCCCCGCACTTCAATGGGACCGACTAAAGCTACTAAATCAGCAATAAAATCCGGGGTTATGCCCATAACACCAGTGAAATCTGGCGTTTCTTGTCCAATAGCGCGACTTTCTCCGTAAAAAATTTCTTGAATCTTTTGGGCAGAACTTGGCCAATCCGGCGACCAGTTAGCATCACGTAAATACCAATTTTGCACATTCATGTAAGTTTTAATTTGTGGAGGCGGTTCCATAGTCCATTTACCCACCGCCGGCATATCTAAGTGATAACTATCAAAAGTTTTTAAGTAATTAATTTCCCCATTATAAATATTGAGTAAAGCAAAAACACCAATAAAGCCACCAGCTGGGCGCAATTCATCATTATTATGCATGACAATCAAAAAATCACTAGCACTTGGGTAACCAGTTAAAGCCGGTAATAATTTAATAATCGGTGATGCTTGCGACATCAGCGCAATAGCTGTATCAATTTCTTTTTTTAAGTTAGTGATTTGACTATAAAATGGCCAAAGAACTCCGATTTTATGAATTTTATTTAAATTAAGACGAGCCAATTGTAAATTGGCTTTTAAACCATTAAGTTCTGGTTCTGATTCATAAATAAGACGAAGTAATTCAGTTTTTTCCCCCACGGTTAATCCAGAAAATTTACCATTATTTGAACCATAATAAATATTACTTATTTTTTCAGCTGTCGGAATGCCACTGGTTAATGAACGGGCAATCAAATCCGCGGTTTTTAAAAGATATTCCAGATCATTAACTTGATTTCTAAGAGGACTTAAATAAATAAAAATTTGGCGATTTTTTACAGTTTCTAAACTAGCTAAAGAATTATTTATTTCTGTGCTTGCCAGTTCTGAATGATAGAGAGCTGATTCCCAGTCTCGCTCAGCTACTCTTTGGGCAGCCACCTCTAAACTATTTTTAGCCGCGCGCGCGCTTAAGCCCGCCGCCTTTAGATCTTGATAAGAAAAACTAATGGTGATTGCCAAAATCACAGTTAATAAAATTACCGTGATTAAAAGAGCCGCGATTGTTTTAAAAATATTTTTAATAATTTTCATTTTCGTCAGAATTATTATTTTCTTTAGTTCTAGTTAGACGCTTAATTTCCGGCTGGATTTCGTCTTTCCAATGATTAACTAAAACAATAGTTTTGCCCGTTAAAATATTGTATAAAAAGATGTCCATCACCTCCTGACGAAAGAAAAATTCATCTTCATCCATTAAAGTATAATTAATTTCGCGTGCTAGTTCTTTTTCTAACTGCTCTACTAATTTTACAAACGACCGTTTTTTTACCGGACCAACTAATAAAATATCAGTTTTCACTAAAGCATCACCGGTAAAAACACCAGTTAAGGCTAAAAATTTAGGTTCCGAGATCTTTTTTAAACCATCAATAAATTTTTGACTATAAAGGATTTGTGCTTTAGCGACTAAGGCTTTAAGCTCTGGAAAAATAATAAAATCCTGATTAATTGTCCATAATTCCCCCTCTTCTTTTATAACTCCAAATTCATATAATCGGTTCAGCTCTTTTCGGACTGAAGCAGTCGGAATAGTGGTTTCTTTTCCTATTTCTTTGACTAGGTATTTTTTTTCGGGGTTAAGCAAGAGTAAATGTAAAATTTTGACTCTGGGTTCAGACCCAAATAATGTGCTAAGCATAGTAATTATTACTAAGCAGGTTTATTTATTTATAAACTTATAGTATAATATATTAAGCAAACAGTCAAACCAAAAAAGCCGAATTTAAAGCTTTTTATTTTGCTTATGTATAACAAAATTGCTTCAATTGTGATGAACTCCAATAAAAGTAGTGGAGCCATCGCTGTTTATATTTCTCAACCAGACGCCCTAACTGAGGAAGCGGCTGGAAAAATTTTTGTTTTGGCTGAAGTAAATGGTAAAAAAAATGATGGTGAAAAAATCATCAATTTTTTAATATCTGAATTAGAGGAAAATTATTATCAAGATGAAAAAATTTCTTTATTGGGCAAAATTGATGGTTTAAAAGTAGAAAATATTTTTGAAGCGGCTCTGGCTAAAACTAATAAAAATTTAAATGATTTTTTATTTGCCAATAAAATAAATTTTAATCCAGCTTATACCAATATTACCATGGGTGTTGTTTATCAAAACAATATTCATTTTTCAACTTTTGGTCGAAACCGTTCTTTATTGGTTTATCGTCGTCAAGATGGTTTTGAAATTATCAATGTTGAAACTAGCGCGAAAAATTATCCGGAAAAAGAAAACGCATCAAAAAGTAAAACTCCGGCTAAAAATACGTCTTTATTCTCCTCAATTGTTAGTGGTGAAATTCCTTTGGGTTCTTACTTTATTTTTTCCAGTGAGTCCTTACCTGAATATTTATCCGGCCGAGAAATGGTAGAAATTATTACTAAATTACCGCCCATCGTGGCCGCTGAACAAATAAAAAATGTTTTAGCTAAAATAAATAGCTATGTTCCCTTTTTAGGGATTATAATAAAAAATACCACTGATAGTTTTGGTCAAGAAATAAAAGAAGCGGTTGATATTCCGGTTTCTGCTCAGAGATCAATTTCCTCATTAAACTACACCGAACAAAAAACAGAAAATATGTTGGCTCCGGCCGGTATAGTTAGTTTTTCTAAAACAATAAAGATAACCAGAACTTTTTTTAGAAATTTATTGCGGGGTAGAAAGAAAAAGCCGCGTTTGAAAAAGGAAGAAATCAGTTTGTCTTTAAGCAGTGAAATAAAATTAAATAAAAAAGACGGAAGCCCCAGTTATTTAAATGCCAACAAGGTTAGTGTTTCTGCTGATACTACTCCTTTATTAAATGAATCACTAAATGAATCAGAGACACCAAAACAAGTAAGTAATGTTCCTGATTCCAGCTCTTTCTTACGTTCACCAAAAATTAATTTCAAACGTGGGCCGAAAAAAGTTGTTAATTTTCTTAAAGGTTTTATAAGTTTTTTGCGCGTTCTCTTTAGTGCCAATTTTTGGCGCAATTTATTTACGCGCATTATCAGTTTTTTCCGTAATTTAAATAAGTTAAGTACTGCCCTACTCGTAATCTTTGTGATTGGAATAACAATTTTATCTTTTAGCTTAGTGAAATCCAATCTTAACGAGAAAAAACAACAAGCCCTAGAAGATTTTAATTTATTAATTAAAGAAATTGAAAGAAAGGAAATTCTAATTGATTCACATCTTTTATATGATGACGAAATTGGCGCGCGCCGGGTTTTAAGTGATGCGCAAAATTTAATTGCCTCTTTGCCACGGGAAAAAGATTATCAAATTGAAGCTTATGATCGTTTAAACAATGAAATTAAATCTTTAGAAAATAAAGTTAAAAAAATTGTTCCAGTTAATAGTTTAAATTTAGTAAAAGATGTTCAAGCGCTTGGTTTAGATAGCTTAGTCTTTGCTAATAATAATTTATACGGCTCTAAAAATAATCAAGTTTACGAAATTACTCTCAATGAGTCCGATCCTAAAGCAATAGAAGCAACTGGTTTAGAAAAAGTTGAAAGTGTTAAATTTGATGGCAAAAATACCATTTATTATCGACAAGCGAAACAGATTTTCCGATTAAACACTAAAGACAATTCAATTTCTTCCGCTGAATTATCTAATTATAACGAAGAGGATAACTACCAAGGTTTTAATTTATACAATAATAATGTTTATCTCTTGGCCACGGCGAAAAATCAGCTTTATGTTTACCCTTCTGCCCTAGGATCACGTCGTGATTGGTTGAAAGAAGAAACCGATTTGAGTCGTAGTACAGATATTTATATAGATGGACGCATTTACTTTTTAAATAATGATGGACAAGTAGGTAAATATTTTATGGGTAAGAAGGAAGAATATAGTAGTATCGCCTTAGATCCGGCTACGAACTCAGCTAATAAAATTTTAGGTGATGATAAAAATCTTTATATTCTAGATAATAAAAATAAAAGATTGGTGATGTTAGTTAAAGAAACCGGCACCTTAATGGCACAATATATTCTACCGGTTGATGGTGAAATAAAAGATTTCGCCCTTGATGCTGAGGGACGAAAATTATATTTTCTAGTTAACGGCAATATTTACGAGTTTGCTTTGTAAAGTTTTTAATTATTAAGTAGTTGAATTTATTATCTACTAAATATAAAAATACTCAGTTAAAAATACTCAGTAGCCAGGTTTAATTTCCAAATAAAAAAAATCACCCGCGGCGGGTGATTTTTTAGAGAATCATTGAGTATTAAAGGTAAAAACTTATTTTAAAGTTACTTTACCACCAGCTTCTTCTAATTTTTTCTTCATCGCTTCTGCTTCTTCCTTTTTAACACCTTCTTTAACTACCTTAGGAGCGCCATCAACTAAGTCTTTAGCTTCTTTCAAGCCCATCTCAGTTAATTCGCGAACCACCTTAATAACGGCAATCTTATTAGCACCGCCCTCAGTTAATTCAACATCAAAGCTGTCTTTCTCTTCAGTTGCCGCTGCGGCGCCACCAGCCGCCGGAGCCATCATCATAGCGGGAGCAGCTGCAGAAACACCGAATTTTTCTTCTAAAATTTTTACTAATTCAGCTAAATCTAAAACACTCATTTTTTCGATTTCGCTTACTAATTTAGCAAATTTTTCTGGGACAATAAGGTCCTTTTTTTCTTCACTCATAATTTTAATATTAGTTTATTTATTATTTATTTAAATTTAATTATTTTTTTATTTCTTTTCACTGATTGCTTTAAAAACATTAACCAAGTTACGTAAATTACCACTTAAAACATTAACAAAGCCAGAAACAGGCGCAT
>Ga0302236_1002159_pt1 | contig 12271 bp, 5 predicted proteins | sample AAG_UR_Gly_MG_FD_193509 | JGI IMG/M metagenome (GOLD analysis project Ga0302236, IMG submission 193509) | Enriched activated sludge microbial communities from anaerobic digester in WTTP, New Holstein, Wisconsin, United States - AAG_UR_Gly | ecosystem: Engineered > Bioreactor > Anaerobic >...
CTGAAATAGCTTTCGTAATTAACACTGAAGAAACCGGCTCCTCCATCAGCGGCCTGTTTGGTGGTGATCAGGATCACCCCGTTGGCCCCGCGGGTGCCGTAGATGGCAGCTGAGGCCCCGTCCTTCAGAACCGTGATGGATTCGATATCCTGGATGGCCAGGTTCCTAAGATTTCCTCCGGCAATACCATCGATCACCACCAGCGGTGAGTTGCCGGCCGTAATGGAGGTAGCCCCCCTGATCTGGTAATTGGAGGTAGAATGGGGCGAAGCCGAAGACTCGTCAATATTCAGTCCGGCTACCTTACCGATGATCAGCTCCATGGGATCAGAGACCGCCCCCTTGTTGAAATTTTCTTTATTCACATTGACAATGGAGCTGGAAATCTCTTTTTTGCTCAGTGAGCCGTAGCCGATGGCCACCACCTCTTCGATATCGATGGTCTCTTCTTCCATGGTCACGTTGAGTACTCTTTTTCCGGCCACGGCCACTTCGATGGTCTTCATTCCCACGAAGGAAAACATCAGGGTGCTATTTCCCGGAACGTTGGAGAGGGTGTAACTTCCATCGGAACCGGTAATGGTTCCCTGGACGGTATTTTTCACAAGGACGGTCACTCCGGGCAGCGGTGCTCCGGTGATATCCGTCACTCTACCCGTTACAGTCAAAGCCTGCTGTGCATTGCCATTGGCCGCCTCTGTACTGACCGGAGATGCCAGTCGCCCTTCAGGGTGCGTCATTCCCTGGCCGGGCTTCCCGGCCCACGCTATTCCCTGGCCGGGCTTCCCGGCCCACGCTTCCGCAGAAATAAGAAGCAGGGTCACCAACAAAAGGATTACCAGGCAGGCCATCCTTTTACATTGATTGCTTAGTTCTTTAAGATCTTTCATAAATCCTGATTTGTTAGTGTAACTTAATGGTTGATAAGTCGCCGGAAACAACTTGTTAAGATTCCGGAAGGTTTTAGCCTAAATCAAAATTAGAAAATAGACTGCCAGGCCAATTGTAGTTTGCTCTCGATCTTTTTTCATTTTGTCTCATGTTATGGAGGCGTTCTCCCTCCGTGAGCAAATAATCGGATAGTGAGAATAAAGTTCAAAAGGATGAGACATTATTGAAATTGTTGCATTCATTTTTGAAATACTTTTCAATTTCAATAAATTGTACGCCTCATGATTTTACAAAACGTGCCGTACTATGCTGAAAGCCGCATATGAATAAAACCTGTCATATATCCGGAATGTCAGCATCTCATCGACTGTTTAAGAAGTTACTGGTTGTATGGGGTTTGCTGGCTATGACCTGCGCTCCGGGGCTGGCGGGAAACTACACTTTCAAACAATACCAGGTTGAGGACGGGTTGAGTAACAACAATGTCACTTGTTGCCTTCAGGATACCCGGGGATTTATATGGATTGGCACCCGTGAAGGGCTGAACCGGTTTGACGGCTATGCCTTCCGGATTTTCCGTGATACCGACAGTGGCACCCGACCCATCGGGAACAACTGGATCCTGGGCCTGGCTATCGATCCCAACGGCACCCTGTGGGTGGGCACCTTTATGGGCATTTACAAATACAACGAAAAGGAGGAGAACTTTGATCCGGTCCCCTTCTGCAAGGGGATGAAAGCCAAAAATCTCGTTTTTGATTCTTCCGGAAACCTATGGGTAATCCTTGACGGAAAACTGGTCAAGTACAATGTGCGGCTCAATGATCACCAGACCTACAATATTCCGGACAATGGTGTTCTGACTTCCTTCTGCTACACGTCCACGGAAAAGATCTGGCTGGTGCTTTCCAATGGCATGCTCTACCAGTTTGACCTGAACAACGGCGAGTTTACCGGGACCGCTCTGTTTTCCCAAACGCCGGATCATAAAATCAGAAATCTCACCACGGTTTATCCTTCCCTTTCCGAGGACAGGCTTTTCATCGGATCCACCACCTTCGGGGCCAAGTTGTTTGATATCAAAACCATGACCTACAAGGACATCATGGCAAAGGAGTCAGCGCAGGGAGAGATCTCGGTCAACGGCTTTTTGCAAACCACCCCTGAAGAAGTCTGGATCGTCACGGAAAGCGGACTTTTCATTTATGACATGGTGAAGGAGCGCTGTACCCTTTACCAGAATAAGATCCGTGACCCGTTCTCCCTGACGACCGACCATTTGTATTCGATTACTAAGGACAAGGAAAATGGGATCTGGATCGGGACCTATGCCGGAGGAATCAACTATTGCTCTCCCTATCAGCCCTTCACTAAATATTATGCTTCACCCGGAGAGAACGGTTTAAGGGGTGATATCATTCATGATATCACCACCGACCAGTATGGCAATGTATGGATAGGCACCGAAGATGCCGGACTCAACAAATATAACCCCCAAACGGGCAAGTATACCCATTTTGCAATTAATCCTGGCAGGAACGGGATCTCCCATAAGAACCTGCATGGCCTGGTGGCCGATGGTGACCGGTTGTGGGTTGGGTCCATCCGGGGGGTTGACCTGATGGATATTCCCTCCGGAAGGGTGGTTAAGCATTACAGGATTACCGATAACCGGGCGATCGTGATCATGAAGAAAATGGACAACGGGAAGCTGCTGGTGGGAACTGCCAATGGCATGTATGTATACAATGAAGTCAGCGACCAGTTCGAACCGGTTCCCGGATTTCCGTCCAACGTGAGAATCCAGAGTATTCTGGAAGACCATTCCGGGGTGATCTGGGCCGGGACCTTCAACAAAGGGCTGTTCTACTACAATCCGGCCGATAAGACCCATGGAAAGCTTCAGTACGATACCCTGATGACCAACAATGACAACACTATTAATGATATCTATGAGGATGGGGAACACAACCTTTGGCTGGCCACGCAGGCCGGATTGAAGAAATACGACCGGAAGAGCGGAAGCATTCTCCGTTATACTGTGAAGAACGGTATGCCGGGCAACATCACCTTCCGGATTTTACCTGACGAATTTAATAACCTGTGGGTGAGTACCACCAACGGGTTGGTCAGGTTAAACCCTTCGACCCATGAGATCAAGGTATATAAAAAGGAGCATGGGATTATCACCAACCAGTTCAATTACAACTCCTCTTGGAAGGATAAAGAGGGGGTGATGTATTTCGGGATGGTGAAGGGTATGGTCAGTTTTCAACCTGCGGATATCAGGGATCTTCAGGAGAGGGCCCAGGTCTGTTTTACGACCATGACACTCTTCGACCAGAGGGTCAATGCCGGCAACACCACGATTCCCGTGGCTTATTCCAAACAGATCCGTTTGAAGTACAGCCAGTCCTCTTTCAGTGTTGGATTTTCTTCTCTGAGTTATATCGCTCCGGCAATTATGGAGTACGCTTTTTGTCTGGAGGGATTGCAGAATGATTGGATTTACCTGGGTAACACCAATGGTGTCACTTTTACCAAGCTGCCCCCCGGCGATTATACCCTGAAGGTCAAAAGCCGGAACAGTTTGGGTAACTGGAATGAGATTCCGTCAGAGATCGCCCTTTCGGTAGCCCGTCCGTGGTGGTTTTCCAAGATTGCCTGGCTGGTTTATTTTTTTGTTTTTGCAGCGGTGTGTGCCCTGGTGATCCGCTCGGTCATCCTCAGGAACCGCAGGAAGGTTGAGGAGAAAATTACCCGGATAGAGTACAAGAAGGAGAAAGAGCTCCATCAGGCTAAGATCAATTTCTTCATCAATATAGCCCATGAGATCAGGACGCCGCTGACCCTGATCACCGGTCCTCTCGAAAAGGTGATGAACAAGTGCACCCTGTCTGACGATACACAGAACTATCTTTCCATCATGGATAAAAACGCCAAACGGCTTCTGCAACTGGTCGATCAGTTGTTGGATTTTAGGGATACGGAGCTGCAGGGGTACCGGCTTAATTTTGAGAAGAAAAATGTGGCCTCCGTACTTCAGGAGACCTTTAACCGCTTCAGGGAAGCCGCCGAGGAGAACAATCTCAGTTTCGAGCTGACCTCCAATGCAAAGCAGTTGTATGTTTCGATGGATGAGGATGCCTTTGTCAAGGTTATCAGTAATCTGCTGTTAAATGCCATCAAGTATGCCCAAAGTAAGATTCTGGTGAGGCTCGGTTACCAGGAGGGGGGTAATCATCTTGTTATTGACGTGGTCAATGACGGTCAGCGGCCCTTGAACGGGGAGAAGATTTTCGAGCCCTTCTTCAGGGGAGGGAATGCGGAGTTTAAGCCGGGGACAGGGTTAGGGCTTCCGATAGCGCGTTCATTGGCTGAGATGCATTCGGGGCGTCTGGATCTGATCGGCAGCGACGATGGGCTGATTACCTTCAGGCTACAGCTGCCGGTGGACGTTTCATGCCAGGAAGAAAGCAGGGAAGTGGAGAAGGCTGCAGTGAAGCGTGAGGCACTACAGCAGGAATTCGTTTTTGAACCGTCGCGGCCGACGGTGCTAGTGGTGGAGGACAATGAGGAGATGAAAGATTTTATTGCCCGGGAAATCAATGCCACCTATAATGTGGTGACAGCCCGGGATGGCGAGGAGGCTATGTCCCTGTTAAAAATGCACAGTATCCAGCTGATTGTCAGTGATATTATGATGCCTGTGATGGATGGCTTGGACATGCTGAGGAAGGTCAAAACTGACCTGGAATACAGCCACATTCCGGTCATCCTGCTGACAGCGAGGAACACGGTGCAATCGCGGCTGGAAGGATTGGAGTCGGGAGCCGACGCCTACATTGAGAAGCCTTTTACGGTGGACATCCTTTTGGCGCAAATCTCCAACCTCCTCAATAACCGCAATACCATGCGGAACCATTTCTTCAACTCCCCGATTGCCAACCTGAAATCCATAGCCTATACCAAAGCCGATGAACTCTTCCTGGAGGATCTGAATGAGATCATCACCCGGAACATTTCGAATCCTCACCTCGATGTGGAGATGATTGCCGGAAATATGAATGTGAGTCGGCCGACGCTTTACCGGAAGATCAAGGCAATCTCCGACTTGAGTCCCAACGAACTGATCCGGATCAGCCGGTTAAAGAAGGCTGCTGAGTTGATCCTGCAAAACAAGTTCAGCCTGAGTGAGATTTCCGAGAAGGTAGGTTTCAGTTCGCAATCTTATTTCAGCCGTTCCTTTTCGAAGCAGTTTGAAATCAGCCCTTCGGAATATGCCCGGCAGAAGGTCTTTACCCTGAAAACCTGAGAACTTATACCGGTTAATTGTTTCAACTGCTCCTCGCCCCTTCCACACGGCTATAGGTTCATTTTTAATTGATTCACACACCTGAAACAGCAATTTTTCTCTGGTGGGAGCAATGACCATGAAATCGACTTCCTGATTTTTAGCGGTTCTGTAGTAATAGATTTCAGTGAAAAGCCGGGGTAATTCCATAAATACCATATTTTCAGGCAAATGCCCTGAATTGACCATGATCCCGGAAGTTACGGAATTAACCATAGCATGGTCTATGCAATAGATTTTTTTCGGATTGCTATTTAACCGCGCATAGGAAGCATCGTATAAACGGACGGTAAACAAGAAAAATTTGTGGGAAAATATTAAACCTAAAGTGAATTAAGTCCATTGATCAGTTTTTCGGCATCGGAATATACCAGAGAATAGACCGGAAGAGAGAAATACCACTTCAGGAATGCTTCGGCAGCCGCAGTGTTGTTTGCGATCCAGGACTGCTTGAGGAAAGCATTCATCCTTTCAAGATTCGATTCCCGGGTGAGGCGGAAATCCACCGTCGGATCGTATTTTATAAAGAATATTGCTTTTGCCGGAATAGGGGAGAGGTCCCCGGCATTTCCGGAAAGAGGCAGGTAGGTTTCGTACTCTTCTTCCTCAGCTGCGAAAATGGCCTCTTCCTCCATTTCAGGATACCAGGGGAGCAGGATGGGAATTGCATTTTTCTTTACCGAAATCGCTGCCGGCATGGGGTAAATTAGCGGCGTATTATTTACTGCATTTTTTGGTATTCCCACCGGTAAAAAATCATCTGTCAGCACCCTGTATCCCTGTGCCATCAATATTGCTGCCACTGTGCTTTTTCCCGCTCCCGATTCACCTAAAAAAATTAATGCCTGGTTTTCTCCTGCCTCTTCGTCTCTCAGTCCCTCCATCTCTCCGTCCCTCAGTCCCTCCATCTCTCCGTCCCTCAGTCTCTCCGTCTCTAGGTCCCTTCGTCTCAAGGTTCCTTCGTCTCTCCGTCCCTTTTTCTCCTGAACAACCGCTGCAGCATGAAACACTCCCATCCACTCCTCCAGTTTCTTCCCGTGTAGCAGGTTAAGCAGTTCCGTATATACTGCTCCGTGAAAATGTTCCCAGTCCTCTTCCGGAAAAGAGTGCACTTCTACTCCATTTATCCCAATGCACCACGCATCCTTTCTGGAAAACAGTTCTATAGATTCCCCGGTTTCGCCACTTATTTTAGCCTTAGTCTCAGCTTTAACCTTAATTAGTTCGAACTGCTCAAACAACGGTCTGAACACTCCTTCCATCACTTCATCCCCATAGCGGAAGAGGATTGTTTTGCCCCCTATCCTGCAAAGATGTTCGTAATATTTTCGCTTTTCTTCAGCCGCTTTTGCTTTAATTTTATCCTCAGCCTCAACCTTATTTTGGTTTACGATCTCCTTTTTAATCTTAACCTTAACCTCAGCCTTAGTAAGCTTCTTCGTTTCCGATATGATCTCCCTTACGAACCTGGCAGCTTCTTTCGCCGGCAAATCGTACCGTTTCCTGCAATACCCGGCAATAACCTGAGGATCTGTTCCTGTCATACATTGTTCAAAGACAAAGAATGCGGGTTCTTTGAACTGGATAAACCGGTGTACCCTTTTGAGCCACACCACGTAAGTATCTTCGACAACGAGGTGGCTGTATTTCTTGCTGATATCCATACCAGTCAGGATAGGTTGCAAAGGTAGGAAACCTATTGTTAACCATCTATAACCTGACTGTTCATTTGATTTAATCTTGAAGATTTTAATATTCGAAACAACGAGTAACCAATGTATTATATTATCATGACCTCTCCCGAAGTACAGGAATTAATCAAAGAATACCGCCATTTGTTCTGGTACACATCCGAGGATAAAAAACCGGAATCTGTTATCGGGCAAATTCCGGCTTCTTATTTCAGGGAACAAATCAATTCAGATTTCAATAACTTGGCGGCAGATCTTCACGGCTTGCTTTTTTCTGTTTTGGTCTTCTAGGTCTGGGTTTTACCGGAGATTTTTTTGGTGGTCTTCTAGGCTGTCCATCAATATCTCCCAGCACGGCCATCATTGCAGCAGCCGTAAAGGCAGCATACTTTCCGGCTTTTAAAAGGGCTTCTTTCCTGGTTATGTTTTTTTGCCCGTTCTTACTATGTTGATCCTCTTTAAATTTCTGAGTCATGGTCATTTATATGCCCACGCATTTTTTATGGGGCTACCGGTGCAAATTTAATACTTATATTGGCAACTGGGTGCCTTACTGTAATAATAAATCAGGTGCAAGATAAAAAATATACCTTCAATCTGCGAAGGAATTGCCATATTTTATGAACAACCTTGCTTAAAGCCATAATGTTAAACATAATTTACATATGTGCATTCTATTTTCTCTGTCTGCCAGGAATTGAATTCTGGCTCGACGCCTGAAGGGCGGGCGCAACGATCCCTGTCCCTGCGGAAGCGGCAAAAAGTAAAAGCACTGCTGCGGTGTTCATCACTGATCGGCAGGCGTTAATGGACCACCACAGGGAAGGTTTTCCTGCCCCGGTTGTCTGTGATCTCCAGCAGGTATATTCCGGCAGCCACGCCGTTGAGAGGGATCACATTGCGCACTGCATGTTCAAGGTGAAATACTTCCAACTTAATTCCATCCATCCGGTAAAGGGCAGCCATGCTCTTTTGTCCGGGCATGCCGGTGATGATCACATTATTCCCATCGCCGTAAACGCTGAACCGGCTATGGTTTTTCAGAACAGCTTCGGGATTCCCTGTTTCGATCAGGCTACTGCCAAACCGGAGGTAAAAGCGGCCTTTTCCGCAAGTGCTGGGTGGAAGCGTTGCCCGGTATTCTCCGGTTTCCGGGCACAGGGGCGTACTTATGTTCGTTACCCGGTCGTCAAACAAGGGCATCCACCCTTTGGGAAGGGTGACGCCTACGGTTCGGAAGATTACGACACCTCCCTCCGGAAGGTCAAGGCCCACCGGGATCTCAATGGTGCCGTAAAGACCATTGGGAAGGCACTGTATTTCCAGGTCGGTCCCCTGATCCCCGCCCACCAGCCGGGTATAAAGACGAAAATTGTCGGATGAAAGCAATCCTGCGTCAAAAGTCTTGTCGACTCCCGTGGTCATGGATTCATGGAAGGCAACCACCGTTCGCCTAACTCTGGCGCCTGCTTCTGCCTCCAGGGTAAGGCCGTACCAGCCGGGTGCGCACTGTGTTCTTGTGTTAATTGTTTGTAAATATTTGCAGTCGTTTTTAAACTGACTAACGGTTTGCACATTCCCTGACTTTAATCTAACCTCCGGGGCATGGGTCTGCATGGCCCTGGAAAAAATGGCCACCCCGTTCCCCTTCACATTGATTAAAAAGCCTTGTCCGCTTTGCAGATAATCGGGATCCTCGCCTCCGTAATAGCTGAATCCCTCGTAATGGTACCCAGAATTGCCAATGGCCCGGTAATACTGCTGGCTTCCGTCGTATTCACCGGTTTGGTTCCAGAGGTAAACGGCTCCGTAGGTATCTTCCAGGATGTCTGCATTTCTGGCAAGGAAGTTTTCCGCGGTAGAAGCGAAGGCGGTAATCCCGATGGCCGGGGTGAACGGATTTCCCACCGCATTCCAGCCATGGCGGGGGGCGGTGCAGTACACTGCCGGACTGACCGTATTATTCAAGGCACCGTTTAATGTTCCGGAAAAGGTGATCATCCCCTCTTCCGGGGTGCCTGTGGCTGCTGTGCGGATCACATAGCCCCGCCCAGGCTCCAGGACGGAAGGGAGGGTGGGGAAGTAGATCCATCCCTCATTCCCCTCTTCACGGTACCATCCCAGGTCATAATCGTTGGCGGGGGCGTAAAAGTTGACGGCCGGAGCATTCTTTTCAAAACCGGTCGTCACTTCCAGCGGGGATGCCATGATGGTCCAGCGTGACGGGTCGAAATATTTCCGAACCTGAATCTCCCCTGAGAAGTTTCCCTGGCAAAGGAGGGATCCGTGTGCCGTTTCCAAGGCATTCACCAAAAAGCCGGAAGCTCCTTCCGGATCGGTGTTTGTGAGGGTGACTCCCTCTGCTATGGTGACGGCTCCGCCGGCTTCCACGGTGACCCGGGCTACGGAAACATCCTGCGTGACCTCCACCAGGTGGCCGGGACGAATGTGTGTTGAAAGCACCTGGTCGGTGGGGTAAGTGCGGGCGCTGCCGCACCAGGTGATGCCGTCGGCGCTGGTTTCCCAGATGGTACGGTCATGCCAGGCGCCGTCCTGTTGCGAACGGTAGTGGAAGTTGAAACAGTCGGCTGTGGAAAGCAAAACGACGGAGGAGGTCACATTTCCGCAGGAGACGAGGCCGGTATCTATGGCGGTCAGCCGGTACCATGCGTCGGCAACAGACACGGGAGGCTGATAGCTCAGGGTGTCAGCCCCGGGAATGTCGTTCCATACTTTGCCATCCCAACTCTCCTGCCATTGGTAGCGGAAAGATCCCGATCCTCCGGAAGCGGCCTCCGCGGTCATCAGGTCGGGAAGCAATCCAAGGCAGGCGGCCGGGGGCTGCAGAATTACCGGTGCAACCGGATTACCCTGGAAGGTGACCCTGCGGCTCCGGCTGTCGCTCGACACATGGCAGTCGGCCCCCGAGGCGTGAAAGGTGATGTTCACCTTGTATGCGCCCGATTCTGCCGGTGTGCCGCCGTTAAAAGCAAGAACAGCGGTTTGTGATCCCGAGATGATCGAATTGTCGGTGACGTTGACCCATATGCCCGGGGAAAGGTATTTCTTCCACTGATAAGCTACCGGCGGAGTTCCGGAAGTAGTTACAGAATAGGAAAAACTGGCTCCTTCGCAGAGGATCACTTGGGTTTTGGAAGGGAAAACCACCGAGGGGATGATATCGGTGATCTCATTGACGGTCAGCAAGGCGTCATTGGATGTGAGACTTCCCAGGGCGTCGGTGACCTTCACCCGGTAGCGACTTCCCCCGGGATTTTCAAAACCTCCCACGTTGTCGACACGGAGGGTGCCGGGTGATGGGTAGGTGATGTTGGGATCCGGAAGGGATATCGGTGAAATCCGGTTCCTCGGACTGCTTCCGCTGCCAGGTGAAGGTGACGGGAGCGGTGCCTCCGTTGACGACCACCCTGAAAGTGACGACATGATCCTCGCAGTCGGTCACGTCGGCGGGGTGGGTGACGATTGTCAGTGCTGCGGGGTTAATGAGATTTCCTGCATTTAGCAGGCCTAATGGACTTTCTTCGGAATGCCTGATACAGAGACCTCCTGCGGTTTGCAGGACCAATTGACTTCCTCCGGAATGCCCTGTAGAGGTACTTCCTGCCGATTGTACAGACATAAAAACTCCTGCCAGCAGTGCCAGACACAACGGGAACCCTGTGCCCGGAAAACTACTGCGGCTGTGACGGCTGGAACGGGAATCGCAAAGGATACTTCCGCGTGGTAAAGTACAACTCCTCATCGTTTTGTGCGTTTATCCGGACACAACTGTCCGGATGGCCAAAAATCATTATTACGCACCCCTGACAAGGATAAAGAATCACTCTGTCAGGGTAAAATTACGATGGTGGTTGTGGTTTCCGTTTAAGTGGGAAGAGTTCCTACTATTCAGGTCAATGTATCCGCCTGGCGGACAAGGGTTTTATTTCCTTCCGGAACAAGGCAAAGGACAGAATCAATATACGATAAATCCTGGAAGAAAGCAAATTTATTTGGAAGGTGGTTTTGGAAATTCTACTCCCGTCTTCCGGCGGGTACTCCTCCCGGGAAGGAAAGATTCTATTCGATTTCCGTTGGTGCCTCTGACAACAAATATCGCTATATTCGTTGTCCTATGATGACCAACGCAGCGCTGTTCCTTTTCATCGGCAAAAGCCTGGCGATGGATGGCAACCCATCTGTAAGGGAGGAGGTTGTAGCGGCCGTTTCCGGGGGAAGGGTTCCCTGGGAGGCGTTCGTGTGGACTGGAAGCAGCCATTATGTGCTGCCGGCGCTCTGGTCAGCATATGAGCGGAATGGAATAGCGCCCCTGATTCCGGAGGAGCTGGCGGAGCATATGGCTGCCATTTATGCCCTGAATGCCGTTCGTAGCCGGCGTATCACGGAGCAGTGCCAACGAATTCACGAACGGCTCGCTTCCGCGGGAATGCATCCCCTCTTTTTCAAAGGGGCGGCGTTGCTGATGATGGGCCTCTTCAGGGACAGCGGCGACCGGATGATGGAAGATATCGACCTTCTCCTTCCGGAAGCGGAAATTCCGGGTGCCGTGGATCTCCTGCTGAAAGAGGGATATCTGCGGCATCCTGTCGATGAAGAAAAGAAAGTGGTGTATACCGATCACCATCATCTTCCGCCCATGTACCACCCCCGGGAGGTGACCACCCTGGAAATCCACCGGTACCCTGTCCATGAAGATTTCCGGAAATATATGGCTGCGGAAGAGATCATCAGGGAAGCAGTTCCGGCAGGTTCCGCAGGGATGGTTTACAGCCACTCACCGGACGATCATCCCGGGTCTATTCCCGGAAAGATTACGGGGAGGCATAACTCCTGTCAGGCGCAAGGCGAAGATGGAGTTCCATTATTCGTCGCATGTCCGCGCCATGCCATGACCCTGGTTTTTCTCCACGAGCACCGGACTGGCAGCGGATACCTTTCTTCCTCCGGAACGCTCAAAGGGGCGCTGGACTTTTACCTCCTGTCCAGGCTCCGACCCCCAGAACCCGGCGATCTTCCGCATGGAAAGTTAAGGAACAAATACCTCCGGTATGCCCGGGCGGTACAAAAGATCATGGGCGTTGCCCCCGATATTCCGGCCACGGAAGCTTCACAAAACCCTTTTAAGGCAGGTTTAGGTGCCAGGGAAGAAGCCAACTCCCCGGCCGGGGTCTCTCTGATCAACAAACAGCTTCCGTCGGAATCGGGCGTACAGTTCGGACCGGCCCGGGAAATTACGGGGAGAAAGTGCCGGGAGTTATGGTGGCGGAAGGAGTTGTTCCTCCTTGACCATCCCGGGATCGATCACTTCTGGTTT
>Ga0302236_1002160_pt1 | contig 12268 bp, 15 predicted proteins | sample AAG_UR_Gly_MG_FD_193509 | JGI IMG/M metagenome (GOLD analysis project Ga0302236, IMG submission 193509) | Enriched activated sludge microbial communities from anaerobic digester in WTTP, New Holstein, Wisconsin, United States - AAG_UR_Gly | ecosystem: Engineered > Bioreactor > Anaerobic >...
CCACCAACACGTCCAGGAGAAACTGCTCCTTCATGTACTTGAGCCAGTTCTCCGGCGCCGAAGGCCACGCAGTGGTGCTCAACGACCGGCTGTATCTGCGGACGAAGAAAGTCGAGGGCGCCGACGGAACTCGTCCCTGGATGAGACTTCCGCCGCCGCTGGACCACCCCCTGCTGCAGTTGGTCAGTGCCATCGCCGGCCAGAAGAACCTGCCGCTGGTTGCGGCGCGCGAAGCGGCGGCCAGGGTCAAAGTGGTGGAAGCCCTGTATCGATCCGCTCGCGAACGAAAATGGGTGACGGTGGAGTAGGACCTCGCGGCGCCGGGAGGCGGGAGGCTTGCGCACAGCGCATTGGGCTCGGATTCGACACGTTTCTTACTTGCATGATCAACCTCGTTTTGCTATATTTGCAACTGAGACCGCCCGTTGGTTTCGTCAGCGGCCGGGAGTTCTTATCTTGCTTTTCTACTACGTTTTGGGAGGGGATAGCGATGAAGACTGGAAGACGGCTCGGATTCACGCTTGTGGAATTGTTGGTCGTGATTGCCATCATTGGGATCTTGGTTGCCTTGCTGTTGCCCGCTATCCAGGCCGCGCGGGAGGCTGCGCGACGCACGCAATGCACCAACAACCTGAAGCAGCTTGCGCTGGGGATCCACAACTACGCGGACGCAAACAAGCGCTTTCCTTCCGGGTTCATCTCCAGCCTCCCGGCAATCCCGGAAGCTACTTCGGCTGCAGAACGGTCGGTCTGGACGTGGGGGGCGCTGCTTCTGCCTTACGTCGAGCAGGGCGCCGTGCATGCGACCTTGCGAGTTGGCGATCTCGCGTTGTGGCAGAGCCTGGCGACTCCCGAGGGGTTCGCCGCGCTGCGGACACCGATACCCACGTTCGTCTGCCCGTCCGACGTTGGCCCGGAACTGAACGACTTCGGCGGCAAGTATGCCGGCACCGGCGATGTGTATCCCACCAATTCACCGCAATTCAGGTCCTATGAAAAGTGCGTGACGAGCGACGGCACGAACCGAATTGAAATCGCGAAGTCCAACTACGTGGGGGTGACCTCCGTCGGCGACAGCATGACCCCGCCCAGCGGCGATTTTGTTTCGTACGGCGAGCCGGTGGGAGTATTCTTCTGGAACTCCTCCATCTCGTTTCGCGACATCGTTGACGGGGCCAGCAACACGGGAATGCTGGGAGAACGCTGTTACCGTTTCCAGAACTTGCTCATGGGCGCAGGGACGGTTTTCGGGTGCAGTCCTGTGGCGACCGCCTACAGCAGCCGCACACGGGCGATCAATAGCGCCCTGGGCATCCCCTATTGGGGCATCAACCAGACCGTCACCGCCTGGCAACATCAAAATCGCGGCTTCAGCAGCGTGCATCCCGGCGGGGTCCAATTCGCGGTGTGCGACGGCTCGGTCCGCTTCATTAGCGATACCATCGACTTCCGCGGAAACAGCATCGGGGGCATGACGAGTGCGAATCAGGGGGTTGACAGCACGTTCGAGCGGTTCCTTTCGAGGAACGATGGCCAGGCAGTGGCGAGTTTCTAGGCATTGCCTGCTCTCCGCCAACAAGGCTGGGGCTGTTTATTTTCCCGACAGAAAGCGAGGCCGACATGATTTGTCCACGAGGGTTGACGCTGATTGTGCTCGCTTCGGCGAGCGCGCTGACCATTACCGGATGCGGCAGAGATCTGCCAGAACTGGGACGCGTGCAAGGCACAGTCACTCTCGACGGAAAGCCAGTTCCCGGTGCGGCGGTTGGCTTCTATCCTCTGTCGGGTGGCCGCCAAGCGCTGGCGATTGTCGATCAGGACGGCAAGTACGAGTTGACCTTCGTCTATGGCGTCAAAGGCGCCCAGACGGGCAGCAACGAGGTCACCGTTTTTTGGCCCGACGGGACGACGCCGACCGCGGCGATCCCTGCGAAGTATAACAGGGAGTCGGAATTGAAATTCGACGTCAAACCAGGCAAGAACACGTTCGACATCAAGATGGAATCCAAATAGAGCCGACGCAGGAATGGCGCGCGAGGTCCGAGCAGGGCCTCAATCGCGGCGTTTTCCGCGCCTGTTGTCGGTTCAGGATGCCGGCGGACGTTCCTTGTTGCAATCGAACCGGTGTCGTGGTGGTCGCCGGAGAAGGAACTACTGCCGCAAGTCAGAATTGATGGGACATGGAGCGAGAAGTATTCCCAGATTTCCACAAGAACGAGCTGGACACGACGTAATGGCAAAGGCAATAGCCGGGCGGCGACCGTAGCCGAGTGCGCCGCCCTGGAGGGACGCGCTCCGTCGCGTCCGCATTGTGCGCTCACGGCCACGACGGAGCGTGGCCCTCCAGCGTTGCGCATGTGTGACCGTTCTACGAACCACATCTTGCAGGCCGTGCTAGTCTGAGGGGCTGGTGGGCAGCCGAGGGTCTCGGGGATGGCGATGGTCGGGAACGGCGGCGTGGTTCCGCCGATCCGGCATAGCGTCGCCGCGTGCCCAGGGCTGTCAGGTTGGTTGTTTTCCGGCCCCAGCAGAGAGGACGAAGCATGGGTGGAAAGATGGATTCAGGTCGCGAAACGGTGTGGCGGGAGCGGTTGGAAAGGCAGTTGCAGGGCCCTTGGCCAGTGGCCGAATTCTGTCGCCGAGAGGGCGTGTCGCCGCCACGACCGCATCAAGGTGCTATCCTGGCAAGGAGACGGTTTCGCGATTTGGCACAAGCGATTGGAGGCGGGAACGTACGCCCTGCCTGCGAGTGAAGGGGAGCCGCTCCGCTTGTCGCCCACCCAGTTGACATTGCTGCTGGGTGGGATCGACTTGCTGCCACACGATGATCGACGAGTTGTTCGATCTTCGGCGATCATCTGCCGATACGTGTGCGAACGCCAGCGGAAGCCTCTGTCGGAGGAGGAACGTTACCAGCGGCGTCAAGAGATCGCCGTGCCGATCCTCGCGGAGTTCCACCAGTGGCTGCAGGGGCAGTCGGTCAACGTGCTGCCGAAATCGAAGATCGGCGAGGCGGTGAGTTACGCCCTGAACCAGTGGGACGCGTGGGTGCGGTATTGCGAGGCGGGCTATCTTTCGATTGACAACAACCTTTCCGAGCAGATGGTCAAGCCCTGCGCCATGGGCCGCAAGGCGTGGCTGTTCCTGGGCAGCGAGAACGGCGGCGATCCTGTACTCGTTGACGGCCAGCGCCAAGGCGAATCGGGTGCATCCGTGCTTCTACCTTCGCGATGTCTTCGACCGGCTGCCGGAGGTGATTCACGATCCCTTGATCCCGCCGCACCTGCAGGCCGCCTGTGAAGCCGCGCCCCTGAGCGATCCGCAGAAGCTCGCATTGCTCGGCTGTCGGCGCGCGCCGCAGTACCTGGACCTGCTGCGCTGCCATCCGCGCGTGCTGGCCGAGCGGTTCTTGCAGAACCAGATCGAGCCGGAGGTCGTGGCGGCATTCAACCGTTCTCGCTCACACGACTCAACCAGCGACTCGAAGAGCCTGGGCGTCTCCAACCGAGCCGAGGGCTCGCCGATGTCTTCTGCCGCCCGAATACCGGACGCAGTCGCCTGCCTGTGGTGTGTGTTTCCTGCCGCTGGTTCCGCCAACCTCCACCCGCCTGCGCACCCCGTCAGCGACTGCTGATGCGAGGCTCTGGGCACGCGTTCTCCGGCCAGCACCCTGCCAACAGGCGAGCCCCCACCGAAGGTTACTCCGAGGCATCCCCTCGCGTCGCTCGCCGTGGCCCCGGCGCTCCGATTCGCTCCTCGCCGGCCCCAAAACGGCGATCAGTAGTTCGTAGAACGCTCACGTGAAAGATCACCTACGGCGAACCGTCGTGCGGCGGCGATTCTGCGCCCCAGGCGCAGCATGCCGTCAGCCCGAATACGAGCCATGCGCGTTGCATCATCGTTGTTCACTCGCCATTGCGCTATCGATTCAGCGCCTCGCGGTGACGCCGTGTGTCCAAGCTGCTCAGCGTTTCGGCTCCGGCCACAGCGACTTGACCAGGTCGACGGTGCGGTCGACCAGCACCTGCCCGCCCTCCGGGCCCACCGTGTTGCTTTCAGCAACGGCGCTGTAACCGCCGCCGCGCACCGCCCGCGCCGTCGGCAAATACCCCTCGACGCCGACCAACTGCACGACAAACGTTTGCAGCGCGGGGCTGCGCGCCTTGATTTGGACGCCGAAATCGACGAACAGCTCGAAGGGATTGGTCGCAATCGCCACGTCGCCCAGGCGGAGCACGTGGATTTCGATTTCGTGAGTGGGGCGGCTTTTCTGGTTGGCATGACGGTCGACGATGCCCTGGTGCCAGCCGACGAGCGTCTGGTTGGCAGGGTCCTTGGAAAGCGATTCGACCTTGGCCTTGGCCGCCGCAGCTTCCTCGTCGGTCACCATGCGGACCGGAAGATCGAGCCGAGCCACGCGATGTGCCAGCACCACGTCGTTGTGGATCTCCTGCTTCGCGCCGTCGTAGGCTTCGTCGAAGGCCGACACGACCCGGCGGGCGATCTCCTGCAAGCGGGTCAGGCCGCGCAGTTCGCGCATGCGCTCTTCCGCGCGCTGACGGAACATGAGGTGCGGCGACTGGTCCCCGGCGGCCCCGATCCAGCCCAAGATCTTCAAGTCGCGACCATGTTTTTCCCGCAGGGCTTCGCGGACTTCGTGGAAGAAGTCGGCGTTGACCGCCGAACGGCCCTCGACCTCCTGCGCCGTGCAGGCGAGGTTGATCGCCGCAGCCAAGAGCTTCTGCTGGTGGTCGAAGAAGAAAAGCACTTCGACGGCGTGGTCTTCGTAGCCTTCGAGGCCGCGGAAGTCGGGCTGGTCGGTGCGGCCGTACATGACCGCCCGGCCGTCGGCGTAGACCGAGCGGCGGTTCTGTCCGACGACGGCATGCCCCAGGCCCCAAGCCACGGCGCCCCTCTGGCGCTCCTGCCAGGCCTTGGCCGCTACCTCCGACACCTTGTCGACGAAGAACTGGGCGTACTCCGTCGGCTGGACGACCCCTTCCTTGGGAATCTCGTAGTCCCCTTCTCGGAACACCGGGCCGGTGTGGATGTGCGTGCCGCTCACGAAGAGCTTCTGCACATCAAAGCCCGGCAGAAGTTCGGCAGTGCGTTTCCGCAGCGCGACGAGCACCTCGTGAGGCAACCCGATGATATCGCCGGAGATCATGATCGCCGCATCGAGCGGGCGGTCGCCTTCGCGCGACTCGATCGCCACCACCTGAGCCGTGACCGGGCTCTCGACGGATTTCGAGATCCGCGTGTGCATCTGGCCCCACAGGGCCATCGGCTGAGCGTGCGTGATGTTCGCTTCCGCCACACCGACATAGAGATCCGCTCCCCGGCCAGGCGACGCGACGACAAGCGTCGCGGCAGCTAAAACAAACAGGATTTCCGCGAACCGTTGCATGATGAACCTCCTAAAAGCTGATGACTACCTCTCCAACAATCCCCGCTTCCTCATCCACTCATCCAGCTTCACCGACCATCCGGCGAGTGGCGATTTCGTGTTCAGGCCCAGTCCCACGCCGTGCTGGCCTTCCTCGTACTCAACCAACTCGACGGGCACTCCCGCTTTTTCGCAGGCCGCTTTGAACATCCGGCTGTTCTCGATCGGCACGGCCCTGTCCTGCACCGTATGGAACAGGAATGTCGGCGGCGTTTTCGCCGTGACTTGTTTTTCGTTGGAATAGAACTCCACAAGTTCTTCGTCGGGTTGTTTGCCGATCGTTGGCCTTGGAACCGCCGTGCGTCTTGGCCTCCATGGTGATGACGGGGTAGGCGAGAATCGCGAAGTCCGGCCGGCAGCTCACCTTGTCGATTGGGTCGTTGGCGGCGGGCTGGCCTTCGTCGAAATGCGTGGCGGCCGTGGAGGCGAGATGACCGCCGGCCGAAAAGCCCCAGACGCCGATGCGACTTGGATTGACTCCGTAGTCTTTGGCCCGCGCACGAACCGTACGGATGGCGCGTTGTACGTCGAGCATTGGTCCCGGCTGCAAAGGCGCGGGGATTCGTGACTCGCCCACGGTGCGGTACTTCAGAATGAATGCATGCACGCCCCGCTCATTGAGCCACTCCGCGATCTGCTTGCCTTCATGGTTGGTCGCCCGACCGGAATAGCCGCCTCCGGGGCAGATGACAACCGCCGTCCCGCTTGCCTTGTCCTTGTCGGCAAGCTGGATGGTCAAGGTGGGCACGTTCTTCGGATCGCTGCTGACCGGGCCGGGAATCTTCTCGCCCCAGAGGTTGATCGTTGTCGGTTCGGCTCCGAGCAACAAAGTGCAGACGAGCAGCGGTAGCGCGTTCATGTCGTTTCTCCTGATGGCGGGCATTGCCGTATTGGAAGTTGCTTGTGTGGCCCAGAATTGCAGGCATTCCTCGTCCTTGGAGTCCGCCCAAGGAACAAGACGTGAGAGCTATGGTACCGTATGGTGGCCGGCGTGGGGAGTTGCCGACAACGGAGGCGACCAGCCGGCGAACCGGATGCCCGGTTCCAGGGCTAGGCAATCGGATCGTGGTCGGCCGGCACAGCCCAGGCAGAAGGCGAAAGGAGAATTTGGGCCCCCATACGGGCCAGACAGTGGCCGAGCGCGAGCGAATCAGGGAAGTTGTCCGCGCAGATGTTTACGCCGATGACGCCGCAGGCCGTTTCGACTACACCGAGCCGGTCGCCCGTGCAGTACACGCCCTGCTCGATGTCCAACAGGTTGATCTTGCGGTGTTTCAGAAGCACTCGCCCGCTGGCGTCGATGAGCACAGCCGCATTATAGGTCTTGCTCCCGTCCCGCTCCGTCAATCCGGCGACGACGTGCAAGCGTGCGTCGCTGGCTGCCTGGCCCAGCATCGCAGTGGCCGGACCTGGAATCTCTGCGGCCAGCTGTCCTGCGGCCGGATGAGCCCAGCCCAGGTCCAGGCACTCCGGCAGGACCGCGATCTGAAGGGTGAGAACCAGACATCCATAATCTCGAAAACCGAAAGCGGATACCGAAATCCGGTATCCAGCACGGTGGAACGTTCTGCCTTGAAACGGCTCAGCAGGCTGGCCGGGCGAAAATAGGCGTTGGGTGCGGCGTGGATTGCGCCAACAGCCTGTTCGTTGTCGTGCCCCAGGTCTCGATGAACTGCCCCTTGGCCATCGAGATCGTCGGGGTTGATGAAGCTCCAGCGGTTGAACCCATCGATACCCGCGCTGAGCCGACGCTGTGCCGAAGTGCCCCCGCAAGGTCAGGACAGGCCGGACGGCCCAGGCAGCGATGTACGGGTGGTTGGAGCAGACGCCTCAGGGCAGGAGTCCGGCGTCGAACCAGAGTCGCCGGGCAGGCAGCCGGAGTTCGCCATTCAAGTCCAGCGCCGCGACGGTCGCGCGACCTTCGGGCGTCACTCCGGTAATCACCGGCGGGTCATCCTGCCAACGAAAATGCTCTTCCCGCGCGTCGTTTCGTGGGTCAAACAGAACCACCGTCTGCGCCGTCTCTGGATCGACGCCCGACGTCCGACCACCTTTCGCCAAGTTGCAGGCCGCACAGGCGAGCGCGCGGTTTTCGATGTCGTCGGAACCACCCTGGACGGTCGGGACGATGTGCTCCAGATGGAAGCGATAACCGCAGGCGGCGATGCAATTCCGGCACGTTCAGACGTTTTTCCTCCAGGATTTTACGACCGCTGTTCCGCTTCGACTATTCCCAGGGCCACGAGCCCGGCGCGAAGATCGTGATGCGCCACGCCGGGCAGGCGGAGCAGATTCGCATGGAGCCCTGGTCGCGAGGTTCGGATCGCGGGGCCCAGATCACGTTCACTGGGTTTGACAAGCTCCCCATCACCGTTGTCTGCACCGTGTTCACTCGCGAGAGTGACGGCTTGGTGCATTGGGGGTTGGAGGCCAGCCTGCCTCCTGATGTGACGCTCGAAGCCGTGTCGTATCCTGTTATGGCCGTCGGGCCAACTCTGGCCGCCGCAGAGAACGGTGCGGCCGTCGTGGGATCCGCCAAGGGCGGCATCCATCGCTGGTCGCAGTGGAAGGAGGGCGAAACCCGGCAATTCGAGCAGCCAGGGAGCCTGACGGCGGGCTTCGGGTGCTGCTACGACGATGCGGGCGGCGTCCATACCGCCGCCTGCGATCCGAAAGGGTATCGCAAGACCCTGTTCTTCCAGCGGACCAAGGGCCGACTCGATTGGGGCTGGCGGCATCCGTGTTTGTGCCAACAGCGGTTCACGCTCCCGTACGACATCGTCTTGGGCAGTTTCACCAGTTCGGAGAGCGACCGCTCGGCGGATTGGCGCGATGCGGCCGATATCTACAAAGCCTGGGCTGTCAAGCAACCCTGGTGTCGCCAGACGTTTGCCGAGCGCAACGGCCTGCCCGAGTGGCTCAAGCAAGGGCCGATCAGGCGGAGTGGACGCGCGGCCAGTTGGACGTCACGATGCCCGCGGGAACGGCCGTGCTGCGCGTGATGCTGGTCCTGGACGGCCCCGGCGCGGTCTGGCTGGACGACTTGCAGATGGAGGAAGTGTTGGCCGACGGCCGGACCGTCGAAGTCCAGCGTCCCGCGCGGCCGGTGGACCACGAGTTCATGCGCCGCTGGATCGCGCTGTACCAGGGGGCCGGTCGCCCGTACCTGCTGTTCGGCAAGATGGTCCACCCGCCGCGTCTGGAAACCGGCCCGCTCATCCCCGCCGGCCATCGCCGCTTGGCCCCCGTGCTGCACAACGCCTACGAGGCCTCCGACGGTTCGCAAGCCGTCGTCCTGGCCAACTGGACATCCAGCACACAACGCGTTACGCTGACCTGGAAAAATCAGTCCTCCACCATCGACTTCCAGCCCTGGGAAGTGCGCTGCGAGGTCCGCCCGCGCGGCGGACCCGCCGAATCATCTTGATTTCGTCGTCAGCCATCGGATTCGCCTCTGCCAAGCGAGGTTCCACGGTGGCGGCTCATGCCGAGAATCGCCTGAGGGCGGGAATCAAGTCAAAGTGCGGATCGTTTGTAAAAACCTCGTAGTTGTGCGCGAGTGCCACGGTGGCAAGCACCAAGTCCGTCTGCGGCAGGACGTGGCCTGTGGCGACGAGTCCGCGTCCGAGCTTGGCGGCGGCACGCCAGTCATTCCACGTCACCAGCACGTACTGCAGCCCGCGCAGCTCCGAGGCGACCCAGTCGGCCTGCTCGTCCCGGCGGAATCCGAGCAGGATTTCCGTCAGCACAGGCCCAATCAGGGCCGCGCGGTCGCCGTCCAGCAACTCGTCCAATGCCCGTTTCTCGCGGGATTGCGGACGATTGAAGAAGGGGATCCAGATGCAGGTATCGACCAGCATCAGTTCAGCAACTGCCATGTTGTTCTTTCAGTTCGACTTCTTCGAGCCCACGCCAGTTGTCGTCCATCTGGACCTGGCCGGAGAGTTCCTTCAGACGCTTCCGGCGCACAAACCGGAGGTACTCGGTGGTCGCGCAGCGCACTGCCGCCGCCGCATCCGGTTGGTTCGTGAGCGACTTGAGTTCCGCAATTTCCTGGTCCGTGAGGTCAATTGATGTCGTCATCCGTCTTCCCCGTCTGCATCCGTCAATCGCACCCAGTATGATTATAGTCCGGACCTGCCACCCGGGACCAGTCGCCTCATCGGGCGTTCGGCAATTCACCGCACCGCCGGCACAAGGGCTGGCACGCGGAATGGCCACCGGTCCTCGCAAAGCTGTCCTGAAGCCAGAAGTCGTGGAGCACTCCCAATTGACGCGAAACCGAAGAAGGCAGCTCGCGGCAGTTTCGCGCAATCGCCTTCGTTGTTGCTCCACCAGTCCATGCCACAGGGACCCGGCATGCCTGCGTCGGACGTGGTGAGGTGAACGGATCATCGGACACTGTGTCGTGGTCGGGATCGACCAGCAGCGGGTCGGCCAGCAGCGAATCCTGGTCGAAACCCTGGGCCTGCCAGTCCGCGAACTTCAGCCCGCCAGGGAACGGCGCCGGCTCGTCGCCGCGGTACCAGTACAGGTTCCGCCGGGCTACGAGGTCGGCATTGCCGATCATCAGGGCCCCGCGGTCTCAGATGTAGAGGTTGCCCTCCTGGAGCGAGTTGCTCTGCTTGTCTTCGCGCCCGCCGCTGACCAGGTAGTCCCGGCTCATGCCGAAGATGTTGTTGCGCACGGTCAGGTCGCGCCCGTAATGGATGGAGAAGCCGCCCGAGGACGTGCGCCAAGTGACGTTGTTTTCGATCAGGATGCCCGTGCTGCCCTCGTCGGGATAGATGCCGCAGCCGCCGTAGTGGATGTAGCAGTTCTCCACGCGATTGTTGCCGGTGGCCAGCTCCGGCTTCGGCATGGCCGCCGTGCCCAGCCGCACGCCGTCGGCGTCCAGGTCCCACAGCTCGCACCGGAGCACTTGGTTGTTCTGGCAGCCGGCTTCGAACCAGATGGCGTAGTTGCCGGTGTGGGCCACCTCGCAACGCTCGATCGCGCAGTGGTGCGTCCCGTTGGCCTGGATCGCCGCGTTGATGGTGACCGCGGCCTGCGGGTCGCCGTGCCCGTCGGGCGGCAGCACGTAGTTGGTGTGCTGGAACGACAGGCCCTCGAAACGCAGGCTGTCGATCCATCGGCCCGCGGCGGCGTCGCCGCGCAGCACGACCAATTGTTCGGCCACCGGCGCGACCACGGTGGCCCGCGTCAGGTCTTCACCCGGCTTGGCAATGGCTGCCAATTGGCCGCTGAGCCGGTCGAGCTGCCATTCGCCCGGCGCGTCCAGAGCGTCCGGAGCGTTCTCGACGAGGTACCGCTGCTGCGCGCCGGCCCAGCCGAACGCCCAGTGCTCACGCCCGGCAATCGTCGCCGTGCGGCTGGCCTCATCGACGGCCTTCAGCGGGTTGATGCCCACTTCCCAGTGGTGAAAGACGTGCAGATCGATGTCGGCCAGGTTGGGCCAGTTGCGCAGGTCACCCGGCCGAAAACGCACGGCCGATTTGTCGCGGACAACCTTACTCGTGCAAACGGAGTTTGGCGAAGTCGTGCTCGTGGCGTTGACGGACGACGGGCCGGTTGAACGCGGGTCGCTGCCGGCGCTCCACGCCAAAACCTGGAACCATCCCGCACTGGCTGCCCCGTTGCTCCTCGTGCGGAACGATCGCCAGGCGGCGTGCTACGAGCTGACGCTGGAGGCGAGCAGAACCGGAAAACCAGAGAGAATCCTGCCGGCGTCTTCACTTTGATGAGCGGGCGGTTCCACCGACACCGGTGCATTTGGTAGAATCGGATGGGATTCCAGTCCTGTCGCTGGCTCCCATGGCAGAATCTGTCCCAACCCAACGCGGGCAATTGAAACTGGGCAAAGGTGATCCGGATGTCGACCGTCCAGCAAGTGTATGAATCGCTGATGGATCGCTTGACGCCGAAGGAACGCTTGGCTCGGTCCGTTGCGATGCTGAAATGGTCGCGGGATCTGATCGCCAGACGGATTCTGGAAACGGACGGCCCCCGGAGCTTCGAGCGTCTGAAGTGGGAAGTCGCCCTGCTCCAATATGGCTCCGTTCCCGAAGTGAGGTTCATGATTGAGAGGGCCCTTGACCGTGTTTCCGATTGATGCCTTCCAGAACACGCTGTGCAAGGCCGTCCGGATCTTCGAGTCCCATGCGATTCGCTTTCATCTTACCGGCGGAATCACGGCGGTTGCCTATGGCGAGCCGCGGATGACACAGGACATCGATATCGTCATCGACAACGCAGCGACCGCTGAAAAGCTCGACCCGCTGCTCTTGTCGTTGTCCCAATCGGACTTCCTGTTTGACGAAGAGGTGATCCGGAGCGCCGTCTCCCGGAAGCAGATGTTTCAGCTGGTGGACCTGCAAGAATCGCTCAAGCTCGCCATCTATTGCCGGGAACTGATTCCCGGCGAACTTGGACGGTCGACAACGATCGAAGTTTTCGAGGGGATCCGGCTTCCGGTCGCTTCGCGCGTCGATGCCGCCGCATCCAAGCTCGTCTGGATTAGCAAGGGCAGTCACAAGAGCCGCCGCGACCTGCGTCAGATCGTGAGGACGTCGAATCCGGCCGAACGACAGGCCCTCTTCGACCTGAGCGCGGAACTGGCTCTGTCGAAGTTGCTGCAAGAGGTGCTCGGCGAACCGGACGAGCTGGTTGAGTGATCCCCGGATTTCATCTCGTTTTCGATCCGCTTGCCTTGTCATTGCACTTTAGGAGAAATGTTCCAGTCAAGAAACTGATCTTGACCGAAAACCCCGCCCTCCGCGATGTTGCGTTTTTCAGGTCCGGAACATCGCATTGGGAGGGCAA
>Ga0302236_1002172_pt1 | contig 12231 bp, 8 predicted proteins | sample AAG_UR_Gly_MG_FD_193509 | JGI IMG/M metagenome (GOLD analysis project Ga0302236, IMG submission 193509) | Enriched activated sludge microbial communities from anaerobic digester in WTTP, New Holstein, Wisconsin, United States - AAG_UR_Gly | ecosystem: Engineered > Bioreactor > Anaerobic >...
CTTTCAGCTCAACAAAAGTGAACGTTGGCAGACTTAGAAATAGAGGTGTTGAAGCTCTGCTTTCACTTGTTCCTGTACGTTCACAGAATTTCAGCTGGGAAACTTCATTTAACTATAGTTACAACATAAGTAAGGTAATTGAATTAGCTGCAGGGGCTCAGATTTTTGATGTAAGTGCCGCCCCTATGTGGATAGGCAAGGTTTCCCATGAAGTTGGAAAACCGCTTGGTTCTTTGAGAGGAAATGATTTCCTGCGTAATGATAAAGGCCAGATATTAACATCAGGTGGGCAATTCAGGGTTGATCCCCAGCAGATGACTTATGGAAGTATTGTACCAAAACATGTCGGAGGCTGGCTGAACACTTTTAATTATAAGATGTTCCGTGTTTTTGCTCAGATCGATTTTAAAGCAGGTCATAAACTGATATCACAATCCAATTACAACTTCATTCGCGCAGGTTACCATAAAATTACTGCGGATCGCGAAGGAGGTATTATTTTCGACGGAGTGGTTGATGTTGATGGGAATCCGGCAACATCCGAAGATGATATTCCTAATACTACTCCTGTTGAAGCCCAGACATTCTTTACCAACTACTCTAGTGTGAAGCCTTATACTCCGTTTATCTATGACGCAAGCTTCATAAAATGGCGTAACTTGACAGTAAGCGCTGACCTTACGAGATTTGTCAACAGCCGGTTTATTAAAGGTCTCGCTGTCAATGCATCAATAAACAATGTCCTGGTTCTCCTTAAATATGTTGAGAACCTTGATCCTGAATGCATCTCAAATGTTAGCGATAACAATGGTGGAATTGAAGAGATGGGGCCTCCCACAAATCGTAGTTATGGATTGACATTAAACCTTAAATTTTAATATTAAATGACATTACCATGAAATCAAAGTATGTTAATATCATAAATACAAAATATGTGGTAGCAAGCCTTATTGCTATCCTTATAAGTGTGGCGAGTTGTGATAAGGATTTCGAGGAATTGAACAAGAACCCACTCCTTTTAACAACTATGGACCCTGTATATGAACTGGTCACAGCTGAGGCTACCTTTACTGACCAACATCATTACTTTGCTCAGATAATTCAGCAATGTGCACTGATAATAGGTGGTCAGGAAGCCGGCGGTAATTATAACATCCGAAACGATAATCAGATGCAGAGTATGTGGAATACCTCCTATAATGCTTTAAGACCTCTGTTTGATATTATGAAAACTCTTGAAGGCAATACTGAAAGAAGTAACCTTTATAATATGGCCAGGATTCTGAAGGTATGGAACATGATGCGCCTTGTTGATACTTATGGCAACGTACCTTATTCTCAGGCGGGCCTCGGTCTTGAAGGCATATTCAATCCGGTCTATGACGATATGGAGGAAATCTATGCCGACCTGGCTACTGAACTGAAGGAAGCTACTGACGCACTTGATGCCACCAAAAAAATAGAGACTGGTGATATGTATTTCAAAGGCGATATAGCCAAATGGAAGAAATTCGGGAATTCCCTGTTACTTCGTCTTGGTATGAGGTATTCAAAGAGTAAGCCAGCAACAGCAGAATCGATAGTTAAGATTGCAACCGATCCGGCAAGGGGAGGCGTGATTACAACGAATAGCGAAAATGTGGTTATCCCGTACAACGGAACACAGAATAATCCCAATAGTGCCGCATTCCTTTCTGGTACAAAGCATAACTGGCATGCCAGCCGCCCGTTGGTTGACTTCCTATATACTAACAAGGATCCCCGGATGAAATATATTATTTGCCGCTATTCCGACCCTGAAAGTGCAACGGGAGGTACAATTGATACAATCGGAGCAAATCAGATTGGCTGCCCGCATGGATATGACGAGTCTACTATTATGCAAGATCCACTTTATCCGGGAGAATTTAAGAGCTTTGTTTATAAGTATTCTCAGTTCAACAGACAGAGGTGTGTGAGGATTGAATCCTGGCATTTTATTGTTACAGCTGCTCAGACACAGCTTCTTATGGCTGAAGCACGTTCAAGAAATTGGATTACGACAGGTACAGCTAAGGATTACTATGAAAACGGCGTTAAACAAGCCTTACAGCTTCCTGATATGTTTGCGACCACCAGAGAAGGAGCATCTCCGATAACCGATGGAGAAGTTGCAGCATATCTTGCCCGGCCAAATATAGCTTTTTCTGATGCTACTGCTCTGAAACAAATAAACGAACAATACTGGCTGGCATGTTTCCTTTCATGGCATGAAGCCTGGTGTAACTTCCGAAGGAGTGGCTATCCTCAGCTGAATCGTATTAATTATAGTAAAGAGGATGCTAAGGTTCACGCCAGCACTGATGGTTTCATTCGTCGTTTATGTTATACGATCAGGGAATATTCAGTCAATAAGGAGAATGTTAATAAAGCTGCTACTGCAATAGGAGGCGATGAGCTGACAACAAGGATTTTCTGGGACACTGTATTACCTTAATACCTGATATAATATAAGGTAATTTTCGAAAAATATTGAATCAAAGAGGCCGTCTCAATTAATTTATGAGACGGCCTCATTATTCTTGAAATATCCTGCTCTGAACTAAATAGTTGATCCTTACAAACAGATAATATTCTGACTGTTAATAACTTATGTTCTTTGAGGTATTGTTTTATGTCGGGATTTTGACTAAATTCGATCAAAACCCTGAAAATCATGTTAAAAAAATTGCCATCCCAGCCTCAGTTAGAAATGTACAAAACAGTTCTGGTAAGCTTTATAAACCCGGAACATGAACTGTGCTTGTTGGCAAAAAAGATTAATTGGGATACACTTGAAAAGGAAATTAGTCCTCTATATGCGAAAGGAGGAAGGCCATTCATACCGATCAGCACAATACTAGGGCTTCTGCTTCTGAAACAGATATATGATCCGGGAGATGAAACGGTACTGGACAGGTATATTGACAGTCCGTACTTTTCCCGAATAATCGGGATGGTTAGATTTACTTTCAGTATGATTATCCATTTGACCCGAGTGATTTTGTGCATTTTCACAAACGTATCGGAGAAGAAGGGATGAAAGTGATCTTTAAGCAGAGTATAGATCTTTTTGGTGAAGAGAGAGTACGCAAAGAGGTAAGAGAAGTACGTGTAGACACTACGGTCCAGGAGAAAAACTTCACTTTCCCGACCGACCGGAAGCTTATCGAAAAAGTAATAGGACATTGCAGAAGGATATCTGAAGAAGAAGACATTAAATTAGAGAACTTACGGCAGAGAAATAAAAAGCTAAAACACCAGCTTAGGTTTGCACGAAAACCAAAGAACATGAATAAACTCAGGAAAGCACAGAGGAGGCTTCACAAGATAGCATGGAAGATCTATCATGATCTTGTCAGTCAGCTTAATCCGATACCGATATCATACATGAAGGAGTTTGATGTTCTTTACAGAGTTCTGACACAGAAGAGAGATGACATAAATAAGGTTTACAGTGTTCATGAACCAGACCTTGTATATCTAAGGGGAAAGAACATAAGCCGTATGAGTTTGAGAACAAGAGTTCATTTGCGTACACCAGGAAGGCGGTGATAATAGTCGGAGCGATGGCAGTAGATGGGAACGCATATGACGGACATTCATTAAAACCACAGTTGGATCAGATAAAGGGACTGACGGAAGGAAAATCAAAAAAACGATCGTTGATATTCAACTGATCCACGGTCACAGGATGCTTAGGAACTATCTCAGCGGTACTGCAGGAGACAAAATCAATACATTATTAGCTGCTGAAGCATACAATATGAAAAAACCCACATGTTACAGAAATCCCGAATAGATAAAAAGCTTAATTCATGTAGGTTCGATCAGCCCATTGAAATCAAGATCAAATTTCTGATCAAATGGATGATATTGGAGAAGCAAAAAATATTAACCTTAATTTATGGCTGGATTTACCGAAGCCTTGTATTGGTCCCGGTAAATATACAATCCTACAGAATAAATAAAAAATCGATTTAATAAGGATCAACTAATTAGAGCTGTTAATCCATAGAGAATTTTTTGAGGACGTAGTAAAAGCAAAGTTTATTTTGTCATGTACTAAGATTTTGTCATTTAAATATATTTTCCTAATTTGCGAAGGAAGATTAGGAGATGGCATAATATAATTGACTCTTTTTATTAACCAACTGTAATCTTTTTTTAATTAAACCTTTCTTAAACTAAAACCTTATTAACTATGAGAAAAGTAACAGCTTTGCTTGTATTGTTGCTCTTCGCGGGAATACAGGTTGCATTTGCTCAAAGGACTGTAACTGGTAGGGTTACTACATCAACGGACGGATCGCCCCTGGCAGGGGTAACCATTCTTGTACAGGGTACAACTACCGGGAGTCTGACAGACCTTGACGGAAGATACTCAATTGCAGTACCTAACGATCAGGCAGTCCTTCGTTTTTCGTTTGTCGGCTTTACAGAACAATCAATAACTGTTGGTTCACAGTCGACAATTAATGTTGTTCTGGAAGAAGCTCTTCTCCAAATGGAAGAAGTTGTTGTAACAGCCCTTGGTATTTCAAGAGAATCAAAGAGTCTTGGTTATGCGGTAACAACTGTAGACAATAAACTTTTATTGGAAAGCAAGGCACTTAGTGTAGCACAATCGCTTGATGGAAGGGTTGCAGGGTTGAACATCAATGTACCTACCTCCGGAGCTGGCGGTAGTGTGGCTATTGAATTGCGCGGAAGTGGTAATCCACTTCTTATCGTTAACGGTCTTCCTATGGGTACGGCAGGTGGAGGTAATAGTGGTATCGGCCGCGACAGAGGTAATGATTTCAACCGCATTAATCCTGATGACATTGAAGAGATGGTAGTATTAAGGGGGGCTACTGCAGCAGCTCTTTACGGTTCGCGTGCATCAAACGGTGCTATTCTTATTACTACAAAATCGGGGGCAGGACAGGGAATCGGTCTTGAGTATACTTCAAACTATCAGGTACAACAAATGCTGGATTACTTCGAATTCCAGGATTTATTTGGACAGGGAAGTGGTGGGAAAAAACCTGCTACTGTGGGAGCTTCAGTAGGTAACGCTCAGTTTATGTGGGGTGCTCCGTATGATGGAAAACCATATCCTATTTTTGATGGCACCGAAATTCCTTATTCATATGTTGGATCAAGGATTTCTGATTACTACAGACTAGGAAAAACGTTTACGAATACCTTAGCATTCTCGGGTAGCACTGGTGGCAGTGACCCGAAAAACAGGTTCAGGTTTTCTTATTCGAATGCTGCTGACGAAGGTCTTGAACCGAACAATGAGTACCAGAGACACATCGTGAACTTTAATGTTAATCATCAAATTTTACCAAAACTCGTGTTTTCTTTGAGTACTAACTATTCCAAAGAAAAACGCATTAATCCACCAAATACAGGGGGCCAGGGCGAAGGTTCTATGAACTTCCTTACCCGTATGTCCTTGTGTATTCCGTTAGAAAAATTCAAAAGTAGAGAAAGTGCATTCGACCCAGTAACAGGTACCGAAAGGGTAACTTCGGGCTTTCAGGGTACGATTCTGAATCCATATTATAGGATATTAGCAGGTTTTGAAGATATTACTGACGCCCAAAATTTAATGGCAACCGGCACAGTACGTTACGATATAACTGACTGGCTGTACATTCAGGGCAGGTACAACTACGCCGGTTCACTTAACGCTACCGAAAATAAAACTCCGGGGGGTATAGGTACAAGCGTGGCGACGAATACTGACGGTACATATAAGGGAAGCTACAGCAGAGGCAGCAGTTGGTCGCAAAACATAAATGCTGATTTCCTTTTGGGCTATAACAAACGGTTCGGTAAATTTACGACAAATGCAAACTTTGGTGGAAACACTCGCAGGAGTGAGAACCATGGTGTAAGCGTAACCGGTTCGAATTTTGTTGTCCGTGATTTTTTCTCGATAGGTAATGCTACAAACAAAACTTCGACTAATCCTACTTATAGCAACAGCAGGACCAATTCGCTCTACGGAATGGCAGAAGTTTCGTATAACTCTACTTTTTATCTTAATGTTACGGGAAGGACCGACTGGTTCTCGAATCTGGTAAAAGTCAAGAGAAGCTATCAATTCTATCCTTCGGTATCGGGTAGTATTGTATTTTCCGAATTTATAAAACAGAACTGGCTTGATTATGGTAAAGTAAGAGGTGGGTGGACACAGGTAGGCAACGCAGGCGGCATTAGTGCAAACTATGGTCTTATTACATACAGCCTTGCCACCAACCAGTTTAACGGAATTCCAACTGGTAGCATTTCAGCTCCGGTAGTTAATTTGAATCTTACGCCTTATAATGTTACCGAAAAGGAAATAGGATTAGAAATGAGGATGTTTAAAAACAGACTTTATACTGACTTTGCACTATATGAAAAGCGTATGGATAAACAAATATATGGCGTTCAAATTTCCAACATGTCAGGAACCGGTTCTATCAGTGACAATGTCGGTTCGAGAAAATACTTTGGTTTTGAATCGGTAATTGAATATAAGCCGATTCTTACCAGAAATTTTACATGGACTACTTCGTGGAACCATACCTGGATGTCAAGTAAAGTGCTTTCTTTAGGTGTTGATGAAGAAGGAAATCCAATTATGCTATCACAAACAGCCGACTGGTGGGCTAACGGTGGTGCCAACACTTTTGCAGGAATGTCGTATGATGTAGTAGGGAAGAAGGAAGGCCAAATATTCATGGGGACTTATATGAGAGATGCCAACGGTAATATAATGGTACAAAACAACGGAAGGTTGATTGGAACATACAGAAATGCAGATGCTCCTAAGGAGGGAAGTAATGGTAACGGGATGTACAATTGGGGTTCCGGAAATCCGGATCACATAGGAGGATGGACCAATTCATTCACCTTTAAAAATCTTTCAGCCAGCATATTATTAGCTTACAGATTTGGAGGAAAGGTAATTTCATCAACATACCTTAATATGACAAGGCAAGGGTTCTCGAAGCTGTCGCTCGTAGGTCGCGTTGATGAAAACGGCAAGCCAATGGTGAACGAAGACGGAAGTGCAAAACACTATCTCATAGTAGATGGCGTTTATGCTTATGATGGAACACATAAGGATCCTGTGACTGGTGCAACGGTATCACACAAAGCAGGAGATAAAAATGAATCAGTAGTTACCGACTTACAAACCTTTTATACTGACTACCGAAGCCTTCAAATCGGGGATCCATTTATATTTAAGACAGATTATATTAAGATAAGGAACATTTCGTTGAGCTATAACCTGACAAGTGCGGTTAGTAAAGTCTATTCCCTTAAATTTGTTAAGGGTGTAACACTTTCAGCATCAGTTAGGAACGTGGCACTTCTTTACAAAGATATACCCAATATTGACCCTGAACAAATATCAACAACAGGAGACAATGGCTATGAAGGCGGGGCATTACCAGTAACCCGTAATTATTCTTTTGGGTTAAATGTGAGATTTTAATACTTTAATACTAAGTAAATAATATTATGAAAAAGTTTAACTTAATAATATTTATAAGTGCTTTCCTGCTTTTATTTGTGGGATGCGACCAGGAATTTGAAGAATTAGCACTTGAAGGTCAAAAATATACACTAACAGATTTGGATCCCGGAATAGTTTTTGCCGGATCGCAACGTGTTGGCTTTGGCGGCTCCTGGGAATCTGAAGCTACTGTAGTTCAATATTTTGTGAACGCATATAATTTGGGCGCTACAGCAGGGTTTAATTTTAATTACGATGTCATGTCGCAACAAAATGCGGAATGGGGTAATTATACAGGTAGTCTTCTAACATATAAAAATCTTCTAAAAATAATTGATAAAGACTATCCTGAAAGAACAAACTTGAAAAGCGTTATCCGGATATGGAGAGCCTTTGTGTTTATGAACATAGTTGACACTCATGGTGATATTCCCTACTTTGATGCAATAAGAGCCGATGAAGGCCCGGATTATTGGAGGCCCAAATATGACGATGCTCAGGAAATTTACACCGACCTTGAAAAAGAAATCAGGGAAGCAGTAGCAGCGTTAGATCCAAATAAAGATTTCATGACATACGATGTATTCTTTGGACCAAATGGTTATAATAAAACAACGAATGCTGCAGGACAGGTTGCTAAGTGGAAAAAGGTTGGCAATAGTCTATTGTTGCGCATGGCCCTGCGTTATTCCAAGTTGAATCCGACAAAAGGTGCCGCACTGGCGACTGAAGCGTTTAATGGCGGAGTAATGGAGTCTAATACTGATAATGTAATGGTTACTTACCAGCCACCAAATTTTTCAAACACAAGACACAATAATCTTGTAAATGCGGCAACCAATCCGTACTATTATTATGCAGCCGAGCCGTTTGTAAATCAGCTAAAAAATACCAGAGATCCGAGGAGCAAATATATTATTGCAAAATTTGATGACGCTGTTAACGTTCAGAATGCAACCGGAAGTCTTGACTGGGATGATCAGTTTGGAGTACCTGTAGGAGTTCAGGCTGATGTGATTGTGGATCCTACACAAGGATACAGAGGGCCGCATCCCATCAGCAACGGGCTGAATTATTCTCAGATGAATGTACAGGCAGGTGCGTCGACGTTAACGCCGTCGTACTGGATTACGTATGCGCAAACTTCGCTGTTACTTGCCGAAGCTGCCCATAGAGGATGGATACCTGGAGGCGATGGAAAAGCTAAGGAATATTACGAAAATGGCATAAAAGCAGATATGGACAGGTATGAATTAATTGCAACTTATGCGGCGTCAAATCCGGCAAATGGAATAACATATCCTCTCAAAATTACTGATGCCGAAAAAGCGACTTATCTTGCTCACTCATTAGTAGAATGGAATACTGACGATGCGCTTAAACTAATAAATACTCAATATTGGGTTGTCAATATATGGGACCCCAGGGAAGCCTGGTATAACTGGAGAAGAAGCGGTTATCCTGAGTTAGAGCGCAATAAATATAACGATTATCTTCTGCAACACGGAGGGGATGGATATGTTCACAGATATCGTTATACTGATGAAGAATATAGAAGAAACCGAGCAAATGTTGAAGCTGCTGCTGCCAAAATGGGTGGAGATTTTTTGACTACCAGGGTTTTCTGGGATAAAAAATTATAATTATTTCAAAAGAAACACAGTTATATTTTATTTACAATAAAATTTTACAGGGAGTCAGAGTAATTCTGCCTCCCTTGTTTTTTATAAACCGGCAAAACATTTTATATTTGAACGTTTCACAATTCAATTAATTCAAAATATTATGAAAAAATTGTCTCTGCTATTCCTTATTATCTTTTTAGGTTTTACTGCTTATTGTCAAAATGTTGGATCATCGCCTGAATATATACAGGCAATTACCGCCCAGTGGAAAGGCGAACGATTTGCTGACGGAAGACCTAAGGTACCCGATGAGCTCCTTGAAAGGCTAAAAAAACTCCCTATCGAGGGTGTCTGGTCAGTCCTTCGTAACAGAGGTTACTCCAATCAGTTCGAAGGTAACTGGACAGTATTGCTGCCTGATGAGCCAATGACCGGCAGGGTGGTAACAGCCCAGTACATGCCTTTACGACCCGACCTTGATGAATGGGTTAAAGCTCAGGGTAAACTTGAAAAAAGAGCCGACCCGCCTACCAACTCGTGGCCAATAGATGTACTTGTAAATGGCGATGTTTATGTAGCCGATTCATACGGGAAGGTAGATGATGGTCCTATTTTAGGTGATAACCTCGGAACAGCTATCTATACCAAATCAAAGAGAGGAGTCATAGTATACGGGACTGTCAGGGATCCGGAAGGATTGAAGATGATCGGGGGATTCAACTCCTGGTCAAAAGGGATTGATGCGTCATTCTTACAGCAGATGATGCTTACCTCTATTAACGCTCCAATCCGCATCGGGCATGCAACAGTATTACCGGGAGATGTGGTTCTGGCAAAAAGTCATGGGGTTCTTTTTATCCCCGCTCATCTTGTCGAGGAAGTTGTCACAACAGCCGAAGTAACTCAGATACGCGATGAATTCGGTTGGGCTCGGCTAAAAGCAGGAATATACAGACCCGGTCAGATTGACAGCCAGTGGACAGAGGAGATAAAGAAGGACTTCCTGGATTTCGTTAAGAATTACCACGGTAAACTGCCAATGACAACCGAACAGTTCGAGAGATACATGAAAGAACGAAACTGGTAAAAAATGGTGCAGGTTACAGGGTGCAGGATGCAGGGTACTTGGTACAAAGTGAAAATTACTGATTTATGATTGAAAACAAACAACATGCAACCTGCACCATGCAACCTGGAACCAGCAACATACACGATGCACCATGCACCTTACACCTTGCACCTTGCACTATGCACCATAAACCCTGCACCATTAGAATTAACACTTATAATTTTCAACCTATTTTAATAACCCTTTAATAACCAACTATTTATGAAGACAGTATTACAGGAAATTGCTGAAAAATCAAAACAGCAGGAAAGGGCGGAAAGAGCTGCCATACAGGCAGAGATCGATAATCCCTCAACCCCTAACGATCGCCGTAATTTCCTCAAGAAAGCAGCCCTCGGGGGTATTGCTATCGGAGGATTAATTCACTTATCGACGGAAGACATTGTAGCACAGACCACTCAAAAAGTGTCCCGTGCCTCAAGTCCGTCAGATCTGAGGATTACCGATCTGCGGGTAGCCCAGAAAGGCTATGGCGGATTCCCCACCCGAATAATCAAGATCTACACCAACCAGGGTATTACAGGTATCGGTGATATCAGGGATGGTACGGATCAGCGTTTTGCTTTATTTCTGAAAAGCAAGATCGTCGGCCTTAATCCGTGCAACGTAGAAATGATCTTCAAGGTCATCAAGCAGTTCGGATTCCATGGCCGCCAGGGTGGCGGTGTAAGTGCCGTCGAAATGGCATGCTGGGACCTCGCAGGAAAAGCATACGGAGTACCCGTATGGGCTCTGCTGGGCGGGAGATACCGTGATAAGATGAGGCTGTATGCCGATACCCCCGGAGGAAGTGATGAAGCTGATCAGCGAGCAAGATTAAAAGACAGACTTGAAGTACAGGGATTCACCTGGCTAAAGATGGACCAGTCGCTCCAGGGTTTGGCAGCAAGAGGCGAGGCTGATCTGCTTGTGAACAATAAATTCTGGGGCTTTGGTGTTCCGAGGCAGGCTCCTGCTGCCGGTGCCGCCGGAGCAGGTCAGAGACCAGCAGGTCCTCCTCCGTTACCTCAGGCAAGCATCGAACAGTATATGAGCTATAACAACACAGAACACCCGTTTACCCAGATGCAGATGACTGAGAAAGGTATACATGCAATGGCTGAACAAGTTGCCAAAGTAAGGGAGATGGTTGGATCAGAAATACCTCTCTGTTCAGACCATTACGGCTATATGGATGAAAATCAGTTCATCCGCTTAGGAAGAGCCGTCGAGCCTTACAGGATGGCCTGGCTTGAAGATACTGTACCGTGGTTCTACCATGACAGACTGAAAGCATTGAAAGAAGCTATCGAAACACCGATATGTACAGGAGAAGATATCTATATGCTCGGAGGAATGCTGGGAGGATTTAAACCTCTCATAGATGCTCAGTGTGTTGATATCATCCATCCTGACCTTGTAAGTGCCGGAGGTATTCTCGAAACAAAAAAGATCGGCGACTATGCTGAAGAAATCGGTATACCGATGGCAATGCACCATAACAGCAGTCCGGTTGCTTTCATGGCTAATGTACATTGCGCTGCCGCGACTGAAAATGCACTTGTACTCGAATTCCACGGTGGGGACATCCTTGAATCATGGACAAATGTAGTAATCAAAACTGACGGAGTTCCTCTGATGACAAAAGGATTCGGAAATGTTCCTACAACTGCTCCGGGTCTTGGTATTGAACTGAACGAAGAATATCTTCTTTCAACAATGCCAAAAGGTTCGAAGATATTTGAACCCACACCCGAATGGGATAGTATTGGCAGAACCTACGATAAATTGTGGATCTGATAATCGTTTAATAAACGATCATTCTAAAAAGGGGCTTCGAAAGGAGCCCTTTTTTTTTGAAACATCTTTTAATAATTCGTTGATCCTTAATAATTATTAACATATTGATTGTTAATAACTTATGTTCTTTGAAGTATTGATTTTTAACTTGATTTTCAGTAAATTTGAATAAAACC
>Ga0302236_1002178_pt1 | contig 12214 bp, 11 predicted proteins | sample AAG_UR_Gly_MG_FD_193509 | JGI IMG/M metagenome (GOLD analysis project Ga0302236, IMG submission 193509) | Enriched activated sludge microbial communities from anaerobic digester in WTTP, New Holstein, Wisconsin, United States - AAG_UR_Gly | ecosystem: Engineered > Bioreactor > Anaerobic >...
CAGGATATAGTGACTCATATAATGAAGAAGACGTAAATTCGTATTTTGAATCAAATAAAAAATTAAAATATAACTTGCTTACACCAGTTGTTTCTAAATGGGTAGGTTTAGGAAATAATTGTCGAAGTAATCCATTACTATTTAGATTAGATTCTTCCACAGTTAACTCGAATACTAAGTCGGAATACATTCCAACTGATGATTCATTTTCGGGAGAAATTTCTTATCCTTCATTTAAGTATTTATCGCCTGGGACAAATGCATGGAAAGGATACGTATTCTACGATATTAATGATGTTGATGAAACAACAGGATTAACAATAAAAGAATTAATGTTTAAATACCCATACGTTGATTACTTTTCAAAACTTATGTATTCTAACTATAATGTAAATGATGTTAATACTCGTTCATCTATAATGTATTATAATGGGTATAAAAATTCATTAGATGTTATATGTACAGGATTAAACCTTTCATTTAAAATACAATATAATGCAAAAAATTTAATTGATTTAAAGAAATATAATCGCTATCGTTTTTCAATATTATCAACAGCATCAAAGAATAAATCGTCAAAACATCCCATAGAAGTAATAATTAATGAAAATACGAAGACGGTTTTAATGATATGGTACCAGGGAAACGATGAACTTAATTATACGTATAGACATTCTTCCTTTTTACCCGGGAAATCTTTACTTGATCCTTCCGACCTTAGTTTTGTTACAGGTGAAGACGTCTCAAGTTATTATTCATTTATTAAAGCGCCATTTATAATTAATCATTCAACGATAGCAAAAACAATGATTAATCTTTTTGAATCAGATGATATATTTGACCCAAGCGTAGGTTCACCCTATGCTCAATTTAATAAAGCGTTAAATGGAATAAGTTCAACATTTAATGCCTTTGCTGAAAATACAATTATTGATAACTTATTTTTTGCGCCATATTTATATAATACATTTATTCAGAAGGTACTTTATAATAATAATAACTATATTCCTAATTCTATTGCATATAATCGATATACGACAAACTATGGTTACATTTATAATACCAATAAAAATTTATATGCTGACAATACTACAGATATAAAAACATTGCGTTTTTTATTATCTTCAGTTTCTAATGTAATGTTTTATTTACTAAGGGATGATGACATATATTCTACATACGATTTTGATTCTTATAATATGATGTCAATATCAATAAATGAAGCTAGGGAATTTAACGGCACATACGCATATAACGGTTGGTTAAGTCCTAAATTTAATAATTTGTTTGAATTTGCCGGGAATGAAACAGACGATATCATTAACATATTTAAAAAAGATTTTACGTGTTCGAACACGAATTTACGTTTAGTTCGAACCATACCCCAATTATGGTGTAATAAATTAGTATCTAATATTACACAAGTGAATATAGATGAAGGAAATGCAATAACATATGTTAAAGATTTTGATTTATTCAAATCATTATGGGATAGAGGATATTTTATCGTAGATGACACGGAAATTAATGGATATCGATGCCCAATAGAAATGCCTGCATTTTTTGGATCTAAATTGCCTAAATTCCCCGATAAATTAGAATTTAATAGTTGGACCTCTTCTGCAATGTCATATTCAGAAAATGATTTAGAAATTACTATTAATTACAATTTATCGGAATCAATAATTAATAAATTTACGAACAATTTAACATTTGTTTCTAATTGGTCGAGCTTATCTAGCCAGGATAACATTATAATAGATTATATAAAAAATACGGTGTTCCCGTATTACAGTATTAATGCACCAAAAATTTCATTGGATCTTTATTATAAGCCTTATGATACAACGAGAATAGCAAATTCCTTCAATTCATCCTTCATATTAGACGAAAAACAGAATATTAACGGACAAATTATATATAGACAAAATGACTATTTTTATAAAATCATAATTCCAAAAACGGGAAATTATACATATTTTGTTAAAATTACATTACACGAAAAATAAAATATAAATTATGAATTTTAATTATTCTCCGGGTTTATTTGGTTATGGTGTAAAAGGTGCAGATGGTTCTGTGGGTATACAAGGCATGGGTGTATATTATACAGATTTTAATCTTATACAAGATATTGATATAATAACTAATCGAATACAACGAAACGAGACATTATATTCAATTGATCCGTCAGGTAAAACCTTACCGGGAGGAAGAACATATTTAGATTATGAATTTATAGTAGATAATAAAGGAAATATATGTATAATTACTGATGTTTGTACGGGCGAATACAGTGATCCGCCTTTTGTACGATTTGCTACAGCTAATTACTTTGAAGATGTATCTATACAAGCGGATTATGCATATAACAGATATTGTAACATGTATTCTGATCCTTCATTACCATATTATATTATTGATAATGTGTATAATGTTAAAAGAGGAAGTTATTTAACACACCCCGGAAAAATTTATGGCATACAACCAAAGAATTTTGCCAGAATTGAATTTTCAAATTCTGTCAGAGATAATCATAATCCCTTTACTGTTTATTCTTCTGGACAATTTAGATATATTAATGATAAAAAATCTGTAGCCATTGTTCGAAAAATAAATGAAAATCAATTTAGAATCGGTAACATACAAAATTCGATTGTTAATGATGTTAATATTATTTTTGATGTTTCGTTATTAAGAAAATTATTACCTTCTATTAAAATTAATTCTATGGAGGGTGAAATACTATCTAATTATGAAGCAAACTATCATTCTTTATATACAGGTGTTTTTTTAGAATCTCCTGCATCTTTATATGCACTAACAACTGATTTATCTGTGTTAACTATTTATTGGAATTTAAGTGATATTACACCTGATACTAATATCAGTGCAGATCTAAATGTATATAAGAAAAATGTGGATATGCCAACATCTGAATATGTCATTTATAATATTAGATCTGATGGTTCTATTAATTTTAGCGGCGTATTAGCAAATGAAATATATGAATATCATATAAGTATTATTAAAAATGGCTGGGTAAGAAATACGTTTAGAAAACAGTATACAATTGGTTCTGCACCTACTTTAGAAATTATTAATCCTCCTGCTCCACATACACTTACTGCAACTGCCGATGGATTAATAAACGGCTTATCGGAATATACTGTTGATTTATCTACAAATTCGACAACCGGGTGGTCATTATCAAATATCCCTGGATGGGTAACTTGTACGCCAACATCTGCTACAACATATTCAAACAATGAACATTTTATAGTTCAAGTTGCAGAAAATACAGGAAATACTAGAACTGCAAACATTAAAGTCAATTCTCAGGCATCTCCTGTAATATTACGTATTTCTCAAGAAGGTCGTCCTACACCTACATTGTCTACTACTAGTTCAGGTGTATGGCAAGATTATAATGGAAATGATTATGGTATACCATATTCTCGTAATGTAATAATAACTGCTGGAGCCGGACATAGATGGTATGCAACTGCATCTGATCCTACATGGATTATGATTAGCAATGGAGGAGACTATTATAGCCCTAGAATAGGAGACGGTGAATTTACAGTTGGTTGTAAAAGAACAAGCGGTCCAGATCGTGAAGGCCATGTAATTGTTCAATCTAGAGATGGTGCTAGACCTGTAATTGTTAGCGTAAAACAAACGGCTTTACCACCACCCTAGTATTGGTTGAACATAAATAAAAATATATAAATAAAATATACTAAAAATGGATAAATTTCAATATGCACCAGGACGCCCAGGGTTTGGATCACGTGGAGACGATGGTTCTGCGGGATTAACAGGATTATCATTGTATTTTACAGATTATGATACTGTTACTGAATCTGCTGCAATTCAAGCTGCAATAATCAATAATAATATATTGTGTTCATCCACGTTATATGAATTAAATGAAACGCCTTTGCCCGGAGGAAGAACCTATAACGTTGGTGATATTTTTATTGACGTAAACGGAGGTGTGTATGAAATAGTTGATCCCATAACTGGAGATTATGTTTACAAATTTGCGAGATTAAATACAACGGGTCTTTTTACATCTGCTGAAATAGAAACGGATACTCATAGATTTAAAAGATACTTTAATAATAATTTAGACCCAAAATATCTTATTGATAATGTTTATGCATCCGAAGAAGTTAATTATTACAGTGTGCCTTCAAATATTTATGATATTTTAACACAAAATTTTACTAGAATAGAATTTTCAAATATAGTTGAAGGTATTTATAATCCATTTACAGTTTATTCATCGGGAGAAAATGATAATAACGCAATTGCTATAGTAAGAGACATATGTACAAATACATTTAGAATAGGAAACTTAGACAATAATGGAAATGTTAGAAACGTAAATTTAATGTTTGATGTTAAATCTCTTATGGTTAATAAAGAAGATAATACAACACATTTTACACCTTCAACGCCCGCAGGAACTATAGTTACTAATTATGAAATAAATGCAAATCCATTATTTGAAGGAAACTTTAATTCAAATCCTTCATCATTCAGTGAAATGGCTGGGCATAATTATGCTATTATAGGATGGGACAAATTGGATTTTGCAGATGATTCAGACGTAATAGCCGATTTATATGTTTATAAAGATGTGTCTGCACAAACAACTATTAATGTAAACAATTGTTTTGACTATAGACCCATTGTTTATTCTGATTGTAAATCATCAGGAGATATTACTATTACAGGTTTAACTGAAACTACTCCATATAAATATTACATGAATTTATCAAAAAATGGATGGTCCAGGCGTTCTACTGTAAAATCATTTACAACTAGCGCTACACCTTATCTGTATCTTATCCATGGTTCTCCTAATACATATTTATGGGCAGATGCATCAGGTGTATGGGATGGATCTACACGCACAGATAGTAGTACATTATACAGAATTGACGTAAGTACTAATTCTGTTATTGGTTGGTTTATTGACGGTGTAGCTAACCCTGAAGATAATCCATGTCCTCCTTATGATTCAGGTGTCGATTGGATTACATGTAGTCCAATGGAAGGATCAGCAGGATATTCAAGTTTCTTAGTAAGTGTATCAAGAAATACAGGTTCGAATCGATCTGCAGCCTTCTATGTTAACTCAACTGCTACTCAAAGATATATGTATATTATGCAAAGATCACCAGGCAGCTCCGGTCCTACGCCTCCAGTTGATCCTAGTCCAGGTGAAGAAACACCATATATTTCATTTACAAACGATGGAATTCTTAATACTGCTACATTAGGTAATTATACGGTTGATATAAGCATTTACATGTATTCATATGCAGTACTATCTAATATGTCTCCTAATCCTAATCCAGGAGGTGGTTATGCAGTGGGTAGAGTAATCTTTACTCGTGAAAGTCCATTCTACACAGTTACATGTACTGCTGAATCTAATTGGCAAGAAAATGGAGAAAACCCGCAAACAACGACCGTTAAAAGAACTATTCTTAATATAGGTGTAGATTCATCGTGTAGAGTCGAAGGGGATATAAATGCATATCAAGATTATCCCGTGGAAACATATGGTACAACATATATTAAAATTGTTAAAGCAAAATATCATGATACAGGTGTCGATGTATCAATTGTCAATAATAAGTGGGTTATTGACTATGACGAATTTAACCAAATTCAAGAATATGCAATGTATGAAGCTCCAATGCCGCATGAATTACAATAACAACGTATATTTTTAAAACATGAAAATAAATTGGAAAAAAATATGGTCCTTCATTAAAAGCAAATTATTTATTGCTATTATAATAATTGGTCTTATATCATTGTCTGCTTATCAATGTTCACGTATCAGAGAACTGGAACGAAGACAACAAATTAGTGTTCAAAATGAAATAGCGTTAAATGATTCTATACGATATGAAAAATTAAAAAATGGAGAACTTCAAGCGTCTATTACCAGTTATGTAGCTTCAGAAAAAGAATTAAAAGAATTAAATAAAAAACTTTATGATAAAATAAAAGAGCAATCAGGAGATATTTTTTCTTTAAATAATGTTATAATTCAATTACGTCAAGATTCAACAATATTAAGAAAATATTTAACAGAAAAAGATAAAGTAATTGAAAGACTTTTAAAAATAGATGAAAATACGTATGTAGCTCCATGGTCATTAACATATCGTTACGATTCACTAAATTATGATGTATTTGCAGGAAGAACATACATACAAATAGGAAATAAAGATCCTCTTGAATTACTTCATGTTGATACTGAAATGATTAGTAGGCTAACTCAAATTGATTTAACGTGGGGCCAAAAAGTTGAAAAGGATAAATTACGAATATTCATACAAAGTTCTTATCCCGGATTTAATGTTGCTCAAATGGAAGGTGTATTAATAGATCCTAATAATAGCCCTTATATTAAAAGTTTATTAAGAAAAAAGCATTGGTTTTCAGGATTTAGTGTTGGTTTAGGAATATCGGGAGGGTTTAATATAACAACAGGAAAATACGGTTTAGTCGTAGGCCCTTCGATAATATGGAACATATATACATTTTAAAAAAATAAAAATTAAAAATGGCTACAAATATTAGCAAATATTTACAACTTAATGATTTTATTCTTCTAGAATATGAATTCAATAAAGACGGTGAGACAACAATGTTGACAACACCAAGTGTTGCTGTTCTTGACGCTAGTACCCTTTATTTCTATGAAGGAGATGGCGCAATTGGAGAAACAAACAATATTTTGTCAATGAATTCTGTTCCTACAACAGCTGATCGTACATCATGGCACTTTAATTCAGAAAATCCTGAAATTACATATCCTACATATTGGGATTCATCTATTGCAATATCAACTGCAATATATCCTCTTGATACAATAAAATTGCATATTGTTTCAGGATATAATTTTGACGATATTGACGGAATATTATTACAGGTTCGTGCAGAATCGTCAACAGGGTCACTTGTGGATTTAGCAAACTTTACATATGCAAGACAGGTCGATGCTCTTTCTGGAAATGTCATTAAATTTGCTGTTAACACTTTGTTTTTAGGAAATAAATTTTATGATAAGTATATAGAATTTGCTATTCCTTCTATTCAAGCATTGGGAAATAATTCACCTGCAACAAATTTAGGAAATACATTACAAATTAAACCTTTAAGCGATGTTTACTTAACATATAGTACAATACCGAATATTATAAATAACCAATTTATACTTCAGGAACAAACGTTTGCTCAATTGCCTGTCACAAGTGTAGCCGATAATTTCAATTGTTTTATTGCAGAATCTACTTCCGGCGATTACATTGAATACTATGCTTCTTGGAACGGCCAAATAATTGGTGATTACATAGGAGAAATAGAAAGTGGAAGAATTAAAATTTATACGTCAAATAATCCTAATGATAATTACGAAGAATTCCGATATTTATATGGTAATAATGCAAAAAAATGGGTAATTATTCATGAATTATTGGTTTATGAACATATCCCCGTTGGAACAAGTTTATTAACACATAAATATACTTTCACACAAGAGGATAGTTTTTCGTTGGCAAATTACTTTAGACCTATTTTAAGACACGCGGATCTTGCTTCATCATATACAATTCAGTATACATGTCGTTTAACAAATAGGATGGACGGAACACAAATTATAAGAAAGGCTAGTTTTTCCTCAAGCGATCCTAAAAAATATGGACTTAATTTTACAAGAATAAATGTGGAAAACCTTCTTCCTTATAAAGTATTTAATAGAATAGAAGCCGAAAAGCCAAATATAATTGTCAACAATCCACAACAAAGAACAAAGTTCGTAAAAGTATTTTATGATACAACAACCGTAGTAACAAATGTTGATAACGAGTTATTTCCTTCAGGAACAGGGCCACTATTTTTAAAAGATTTTGATTCTGTTTATAAATTTAAGTTTGAAAGAATTGATGAAAACGGAGATAGAGAAAATGTTGATTTATCTGGTGCATATTTATATTCGTTACTTTTTAAATTAGATAATGGAAATAAAATTGAAGTTGATGCCTATTTTGATAGCGACAACACAATAACAAACACAACTTTAGGAGAACTTGCTTTCAAATTAACTGAAGATCAATTGTTTACGATTAAAAAACAAAAAAATAATAATTTCTCAATAATTATTAAAAACCCAAATGGCGCATATACAACATTTTATAGTGGAATTTTTTATGATATTTCTGATGAAAAAGTTGTTATGGCAAACTATAAGGATTTGTATTCTGTAACTGATATGCAAGTAGAAATAAGAAATTTAAAAGCAGAAATTAACAGATTAACTGAAGAAAATAACGCATTGAAAGCACTATAACTAAAGCATTATGAGCATATTAAACGCAAAACTTAACCAGTTTCAAATTTGGATTCCCAGAGACTTTTTTTACCCTGAGGTTAGAGAAAGATGGACTCCTATTGTGAAACGTTTAAAGCTCCCGTATTTAACTCTTGAAGATTATATCAACGCAACAATTCAATCTATAACATTTCCAGAAGTTATTTTAACCCCTGCGCCTCAGCCACAGACAATGTTCAATATTCGTTATAGAGGAGGAAAAGAGCTTGAGCCAATACTCGATAAAAATTTAAACATAACATTCAAATTAAGTGAAGGATTTATAACATATTGGATGTTATTTGATCAAATTGAAATGTTTCAGTTTTATTCTGATCGTTTGCCCTTTTGGCCTTCTGTATTCATGAGTTTTCTTGATCATCATGGATTTGAACTAATGTCATTTGAGTTTCAAAAAATAATTCCATTGGGTATGTCTCAATTTAACGTAAGTTATGCGACACAAGCAGCAGAATTTAACACATTTACATTAGCGTTGGCATATAATAGATACAAAATAATACGTAGAATAAACAATAAAATTTATACGCTGGGACTTCCCGAAAAAGATATATAAAATAAAATATTGACATAAAACCAAAATAAGTAACATGAAAGATTTTCCAACATATAATGATTTACGAACACCTCCTATTTCAAAAATATTTGAGTCAGCACAAATTCAAGGAATGTCTCAAGAAGAAGTTCAAAGGGCAGAAGAAGCATATAATGTACTAGTAAAAAAGTTACAGAAAGGTGAGCAAATCGATGAAGGTATTTTAGGTTCTATTGCAGGTGGAGGTTTAGGGTTACTTGCAGGCCCAGCTATTGGAAAAGCAATATGTTCTGTATTAGGAATCAAAGAAGAAGGTCCTCTTGGGAAACTTTTAACAAGTCGTTTAGTTACAACTGCAATGGGTATCGCATTAGGAAAATAAAATTTAATATTATGAAAGCAAAATTAGTTAAAGAATCTCTCATAAAGGAAAAAAATCTCGAAATAAACGAAGAACTTAAAATTAAAGGGCATACGTTAAAAGTAATTAAGCTTGGTAATGATAAAGTTTACGCAGGAAAAGATGGCGTATTAGCAAAAAATGATGTTGTTATTCCTTGGCACATACTTGAAAAAATAAAAAATTCTATATAATATGAAAGCAAGAAAAATTAATGAAGGATATGCTTCTGAAGAAGGAAGACGTCTTGATAGAATATTTAGTTTATTAGGATATGATGGTTTTCACGAATTCATCGGAGACAATCCTGGATGTTATGAAGTAATAACAAATTGGATTGAAGAAAACTTTGATGATCAACTTATGGACGAAGAGATGGATCCCGATTATCTTGAGAAGTTAGGAATGTATCGTTTAGCTGATCAGGTCAGAGATAGAATTGCTGAAGAAGAAACTGAAAAAGAATATGGAGATATAGATGAAGCTGCCAAGCCATCAAAGAAAAGTCTTACAGTAAAACTCAAAAACGGAAAAATAACAACTGTTAATGTTAAAGACCCTGCTAATCATTACGCTATATATTATTATTTGCGCATGATGGGCTATCCCGAAGAATTAGCAAATGGATTTAAGATTATACAAGAATAACTTCTAAAAACAAACATAATGACTTTAATAGGATTTGATTTTTCTATAAACAAACCTGCCGTATGTATACTTAATGATAATAAATATACTTTTATTAGTTGGCCGTATGGAATTGATATTCGTGCGGTCAATGCTTTTAAAGAAGCCGGCATTACGATTATAGATAGGGAAGATGATAAAGATAAAGGTGAAGGCATTACTTCTCAAATGCGTCATGAAATTACAAATGCTCAGTACCTATCAAATTTGATTCGAGAGACACTCAAACCGTGGTTGAATGGTAATATATTACTTGGATTTGAAGGTTTATCTTATGGCTCCAGAAGTGACGTGGGTGTACAATTAGGGGCCTATAAGTATATACTCATGGACAGACTATCCGAACTTGTTCCAATTTGTAACATGTTCACGTATTCTCCTATCACTGTTAAAAGCGTGGCAGGCTGTGCCAAAAAAGGAATGGGAAAAAACGAAATGATAAATGCATTCATAGCAAATGGGCCAATGTGTAAATTTCGAATAAGATTGTTTGAACATCCTGAAAAATTTCAGACTCCTCGCGCGAAAAATTGGATAGTTCATTTAGATGATTTGATAGATTCGTATTGGGTTGTCAGAACTCTTCAGGAAAAAGAAAAATTAATATGATTTTCGCGTGCGTGTACATAACACGTGCTCTAGAAAAATATAGTATTCCAAAAACTTAAGTACCTTAGATTATATGAAAAAGTGTAACCAAGTTTCGTAAAAATTGTTAAAGTTTTGTTAAATATTTTTCTCATATTTTAAAGTCTAAAATGAACAAATAAATAGTTAAAATAAAAACAATTAAGGTCATGAAAAATACTAATGATAATGTGTTTTTTAATAAAATATCACAAAAAATTAAAAGAGGTGATTTTGATCAGTATTTTACACTTCCATTTATGTCTAAAGAACTTTTAATGGCTTCGATAAAAGGAAAACTCGATAAAAAGACGGCAACAGGAGCAACTCCCATACTTAGCGATGCAGATATTCAAGACAGTATCCAAGAAGTCAAAGAAACTGCTTTAAACATATTATCATTATATATAAAAAACGAATTTATTACAGTAACAGAAAAAGGATTAGAGTTTACAAAAAAAGGATATAATGCTATTAAGGAGGCATATAGATCATGAATTTTACAGATAAATTTTTTCTATTTCCATGGAGATTTAGAAATCCGAATAGAGTAGTAATTCCATTAAAAGTTAGTGATACACCTAATTCTAAGACCGAAGAAAATAAAAAGAAAAATATGTGGGAAACGTTAAAGCCTATAAGTTTATCAAAAATTGAAACTATAAATTTTCCAAAAGATCAGTATTTTAGAGAAGCCTTTCCGAAAAACCAAATTGTTTTACACCATACTGTATCAGGCGATGGCGTTAATGGTGATATTTCAACCTGGGAAGCTGATCCCAGAAGAATAGCAACTTGTATAATAGTTGATAGGGCAGGTACGCCTTGGCAATTATTTTCATCAAGATATTGGGCTCATCATATTGCAGCGGGGAACATAAGTCTTGAAAAGTATTCAATAGGAATAGAGATTGATAACTGGGGATGGTTAATTCCTTCTACAAATGGCAAATATAAAAACTATTACGGGCAAGAAATATATGCTGTTGCACAATATTATCCTGAAGGATTTATGGGATATAATTATTATGAGAAATATACTACAGCTCAAATACAGACAGTAGGGGAACTTTTACTTTATTGGAGAATGATGTATGGGATATCTTTAAAATACAACGAAGATATGTGGGATAAATCGATAAAGGCTTTATCAGGAATAGGAGGCGTATGGACTCATGTTAGTTATCGAGGATCCGGAAAAAGTGATTGTCATCCACAGCCAGAGTTAATAGAAATGTTGCAAACCCTTAATGGAATAAAATAATTTTGTTTTTATATAGGATAAATAAAATAAAATTGTTTATGCATTTTAAATCATATAAATCTTGGCTTAACGAAAATATTGAAGAAAATGTAATAGTTCTTTTTCCAGGAGGATTTAAGCCCTTGACAGCAGCACATATTCAATTAATGAAACGATATGCCGAACATCCAGAAGTTAAAGAGGTTAGAGTTCTTATTGGCCCAGGAATTCGAAATGGAATTGATCAAAAGCTTTCATTAAAAATTGCTGAAGAACTTCTTTCCTCTTTTGATAATGTTT
>Ga0302236_1002182_pt1 | contig 12195 bp, 12 predicted proteins | sample AAG_UR_Gly_MG_FD_193509 | JGI IMG/M metagenome (GOLD analysis project Ga0302236, IMG submission 193509) | Enriched activated sludge microbial communities from anaerobic digester in WTTP, New Holstein, Wisconsin, United States - AAG_UR_Gly | ecosystem: Engineered > Bioreactor > Anaerobic >...
ACCCAATCCAAATCCATGGAATATTGGTAAAATTGCCAGCACTGCATCACCCTCCGACATCCTGCCCCATGCTGCCACCTGTTTTCCTTCGCTGATAAAATTCATATTGGAAAGCATGATACCTTTTGGCATTCCAGTTGTACCGCCACTATATAGTATCACAGCCATATCATCAGTTTTCATATTGGATTTTGGAACATCACCTGAAGATTGTTTCATTACATCATGCCACCATACAACACGAGGATCTTTGGGCACCTTTGGTATTTTTCTACCCTTTGTTAGCTTAAATCCCAATGCTTTAAGCCCTGGTAAATAATCAGAAATCTTAGCAAGTATCAATGTTTTACATGGAGTTTTATCCATAATTTCGTTAAATGCATTATAGAATGCATCAATAGTTAATGCAAATTTGCTATTGCTTATATTGAGATAAAATTCTATTTCCTTTGGTGGCGATAGTGGATGAATCATACTGGCAATGGCACCAATCTTATTAACAGCATAAAAACAGATTATCCCCTGAGGCACTGTAGGCATCGAGATAGTTATTGTATCACCTTCTCGTAATCCCAATGCATATAAGCCTCTGGCACACTGGTCAATAAGTTTTGAGAATTCCTTATAGGTAGCAGTATGCCCCATAAAATCCCATGCAATAGTATTGGGTTTACGACTCACCGTATTCATGAGTGCTTCATACATAGTAACTTTTGGATATTCTAACGTATGAGGTACATCACCGTAAAATTTAAGCCATGGCTTTTTTTCGTACATATATAACCTCCTGCAAAATTATGATTATTGTTTTTTTATACACATCGTCATACGCCTTTACTCAATCACCTGCCATTCCGGACTTGATCCGGAATCTCGTTCAACCTCACCCCTAATCCCTCTCCTTCGTAAGGCGAGGGGAGTATGGGTATCTGTTGATCATGAATCCAGCTCAGGATGACTATCACCAATTATTTTCATTCCTTGTTGGTAGCCATAAGCAAGCCCTCATAAACTCCCCTAACAAGAACAATATAAGATTCTACTTTCTTTTATTCTTAATAATTTCCATAAATGCTTCAATTCTGGTAAGAATCTGGCTCTCACTGAAATTACGTTCATCAAGCATATCTGCCTCAATAATGAGTGAAGGAATATTACGTTTCTTCTGCACAATACGCTGTATATCATACTGTCCCAGTGAATACGGTTTACAGCTTCGGTTAGAATGCATAACCAGGCCATCGACATCATATTTATCAACCATACCAATAACTGCATCTGCCATCTGATCCACACCAATATTAAGATAGATGGCTGTATATCCTTCTATCATGCTCTTCAAAAAATCATTTTCATCCAGATAGTCTAATTGTCTGCACCACGCTGTTGTATAGGTATCCGCAACAAGACAGGCATCATGTGATGCAAAGGTTTCCGAAAGCCATTTAGTTTTATACCACACTGGCAGATTATCCCACAGCAGGCGGTACTTTTCATTGGGTATTGCACTGATACCATGAGCATTGCGCTCCTTCATCTCCTGTAAAAGTTCAGTATAGTAATCCACTGCTATTTGTGTACCGCGCAATGTAACAATAAGAGCCAGATGGAAGAAGGCATCAAATGCACTCATGGGTGCAGGTTTGTGCATGGTTGTATCAAGTACCGCCTGCCATAACCGTTGCCCTTCAATTGAAAGTTTTCCTACTTCTTTAGCTTTATCATAATCAAATTTCTTACCACAATGTTCTTCTAAAAAGGTAATGTACTCAACTATCTGTGCCCCTACATAATCTTTGGCTTCCTGAGTTATTTCTTCATGACAAAACGGCGTATCAAATATAAACAGCGGAACGTTGAAATAACGTGCCTGCACCTCGTACCACTTGAGCACTGTACCGCAAATATTATTGCAACAAATCAAAAAATCAGGCTTTGGCAAACCACCAATTGGACCACCATTAATTGGTGCCGCAGCGATATCACTGCGTGCATACGAGCAAAGGTCACGGCAATAGCCCATTTCCTCAGATTTTTCACACAACTGCACACCCATTTTTGAAGCGCCAATCATCGCGCCATGATTTTCTGGGTATACCGGTATAACATCCATTACCAGAAGAGGTTCCACAGGTCCTCCGCTTGTAATCCATCCAACCTTCTTATTATTTTGAGCAGCAGTCTTTGCATCAATATAGTAATTGGTCATTATCTCTTTCATCCGCTTAACGGATTTTATTCTGTTGTCCTTTTTATCCTGCATTTCACCTGACATAGTATCACCTCGCTTTAAATCATATCAATAAATGCTTCAAGTCGTGTCTTCATCTGCCCTTCCGACGGCAATTGAAGCTCTAATTCCAGCAATGTTGACGGAATACCCATTGTATCCAGAGCCTCTTTAATATAGGGATAATCAAACGAATGAGGATCACAAAATTTTAGGTACAAAAATATCGCGCCCTGAACATTATGCTCGCGTATCATTGATGTAATTGTCTCAACACGGGTATTCAGATCTCTATGCTTGGCAGGGCATATATTCCGCTCATAATACCGGTTGGCAATAGCCTGCAGTGGATTGCTATCGGTTGCTATCTGCCCCTCAAAATAACGTGAGCCAGTACACAGATCATCCCACACCACCACGCCACCGGAATCTTCAATATAGGTATAAATATCAGGATGATTGCATATACCCCCAATAAGCATTATGCGTTTTGCTTTTTCATTTTTGGGCGATAGTTCTGGCGATAGTTCTATTGAAGGGATTAGATTCTTTAACATACCTGCAAGTTCATCACGATCCCACACCATCGCAGCTTTAATCAGTGCATTCATCTGACTGCCATTCAACGTACTTTTATTATCACTCTTAAGCTGCCAGATAGTTTTTAAAAGCGAACGGATTTCATTATAGGTACTGATAGCTTTTTCAAGCTTTTCATTGGTTATTGTTATGCCAAATGCATCTTGCAATTCTTTGACAAACTTTGCCAGCACATCATACATATATTTTTTAGCGCTATCAGTATTTAATTTCACTGCCCATACAACATCAAAATGATGTTTCATACCGGCATTTAAGCGCCAGACATCAGACAGGCGCTGTATGGAATCGCAGGTATGGGGAAATACTGCCCCGTCAACAAATGATAATTTTCCGCTCAGCGCATCTTCAAGTGCACCACGCACCAGTGAACAGCTATACACCTGTAGATATGCATCAGCCTTTGCAATAGCATCAACCATACCGAAAATTCTGAATGGATGAATACCCGCTGCATAGATGACCTCTTCGGGTGTATATGAACACATATATGCGAGCACTGATTTGCCTGTTGCTTTTTTAATAGAAGCAACATACTCATAGGGATTTAGGTTTTCAAAACTTTTTATGATATCCACAAAAAACCTCCTGAGAAAATAGAATTATTCGCAATTTTCGGGCGCATCACAATGCGTATCTGCATACTTTACCTCTGCCGTCATTCCGGACTTGATGCGAAATCCAGATATCCAGCTCAGATCCTATATATCCTGAATCACAGTTCAGGATGGCACACTTCTCTGTCATCTTTCCGGGGGCACGTACTGCATTTCAGAATAACTGTTGCCAACTATTGCCATCTAATTTGTGCACTTACACATCATTTAATGGTAACTATCGAACACGTACAATTCGTTATAACAATTTTTTTATAACAATCTGTAATGCAACTGCACTCCCAAATACAGTATACTGCCCTGTAAAAAAATGGTTGACAGTGTACGATAATGTCGTACACTGTACGATACATATTTTAATATAAATTTGTATATGTATACTGTCAACAATTTTTTATTATATAGTATGACAAACATGAAAACTAAAAAAGTTAAACTTATCCAGTCAATTGCAAAGGCACATGATATTTTATCATTTTTTGTCCATGATAAAAGAACCATTGGCATCAGTGAATTTGCTAAAAAGCTTTCTTTGCCAAAAACAACCATACACAGTATTGTAAAAACACTTTGTTATTTAGGATATTTAGAAAAAGATGTAACAACCGGCAAGTACATGCTGGGTCCGTATGTATTCCAGCTTGGAATGAAATACGCAACCAATTTAGACATTGTCAGTATAGGCAGAGTGTGGGCTGAACGTCTTTGCTTCCAATATCGGCAACCGGTAAATATAGGTATGCTGGTTGGCAATAAGGTTGTTGTAGTACTTCGTGTTGAACCAGAAAATAGATTTATGACTTACCCTCAGACGGGTTCGGTCATTCCAATGCATACAAGCTGTATTGGCAAGCTTCTGTGTGCATATACCGATAACTATCGGTTACACGAATTACTTGAAAGCTATGAATTTCAGGCATTAACAAAGAATTCCATAAGCAGCAAGGAAAATTTTATAAATGAACTTAAAATGGTTCGTTCTATGGGCATCAGCTTTGATAATCAAGAATCGATTACAGGGCTTGCAGGTATTGGTGGGCCAATATTTAACTATACTGGCCAAATTATTGCTGCATTTGCTATAACCGGCGATGCAGATTTTATTGAAAAACATAGGCATGATATAATCACAACAGTAAAGGATACATCATTACAGCTCTCATTACAATTGGGTTATATCCCAGCCAACCATCAATAAAATACTTGACGAAAACGGGGTACAGTAGTATATTATGGTTAGCACTCATCAATGGGGAGTGCTAATAAATTCTATAACAGACAAGCTTTGCCCCTTGAAAAAAGGGGCTTTTTCTTAAAATCCTCCGCCATACAGGTTTTGATTATACTTAACTAAATCAATAGCAAAAATTTTAATGGCCTTTTCCTTCATATCAGCTTGTGCAGCATACAGCGAATCAACAGCAACAATGGCATTTTTAAACAAATCAAGAAAACGTTTTGTATCCGGTAGCAGATTTTCAGTATAATAGTAGTATTGTTTCCACTGTTTTTTTTCCCGGGCATCTATCGACATATATTCAATCATATACAATGAACGAAGCAATCGCTCATAAACATAGAGTATAGCATCAGGTTGTACTCTATACTGCTGGGCAATATATGCATTCAATGCTGCAACCTTTTTCTTATCCACCGGCTGGCTGCTCCAGAAGGTAACATAAACAACTTCAATAAAATCATCATATCCCAATGAAGCCTGCACCATATCAGTTGCTGATTTTATAAATGCAATCTGCTCATCATTGAAAATGGTATTGATGTCCACAGCATAACTATTGGTAACAACTATCACACACCATACCATGAAAACCAATCTTCTTACCATACTATATTATCACCTTTTTAATTTATGTCTCAACACAATCACTGGACAACAAACGGTATCATACCATCACTACTTTGTGTCAATCACTATTGGTTATATTCATCAAAGCTCTTGTTAGCTCTTCCTGTTTTCTAAATTCATTGGCTTCTTCTATTGTTTTAAACAAAAATATGCCACGTCTACAGTGCAGAGGATATAGCTTTGAAGACAATAGAAACAATTGTCGCACCTGCTCATAATACTTTGCATCAGGATTAAAATTCCATAATGCTCGTTGTGCTTCATCAAATGTTTTAAATTTACAGATCATTTTTCTTCTTTTTCATTAACTCATGTAAATATAGTGCATCTGCTTTATCAATTGCATGTACAGTATCATTTTACATTTTTACAATGTCTCAGCCTGTGCAATCCTCACCATATGCCCATCTATTTCCTTACTATCCCATGCAATGTCTTCATAACAAAATGCCTCTCCTAATCTGGTAATAATATCAATATCTTGAGTCATTCGTGGCATACCATATAAAATCACTGCATATCCGCCAACCAAAACATAGTCAACATCTTCTTTATTCAATGCTTCAATGAATGTTATAAATCGTTCAAATAAATCCATATTAATATCTCTAATAAACAGATTGTCAATCCATATCGTTTTCACATAGTGGCATATCTTTTATAATATCCCGTTTTACTTTTTTACCCACTATTTTGTCCAGGTATAGTGGCGATAGTCCCACACCAGGTCGTTTCAGTGTTAAATGTTCTTCAGTTACTATTGTTCCCTTCTGAATATTCTGCGCTGCAAATATGCTGCGACGAGCAGAGCGAGCTACACCAGCCTCAGCATCGTGATAATCTATTGCGCCATCACCCATCATGGTATAAGCCATATGTATATCGTCAACATAGCGTTTGAACGCTTCAGGCGATAATGACACATCCTTATCAATGCAGTCATGATCATCGAACAGTTTAAAGTGCTTTTCAAATACCAGTGCACCTGATGCCACTGCCATCATGGATGCACGATTATCATTCGCATGATCTGAAAAACCAACGGGCAAACCAAACTTTTGTTGTAAATGTTGAATGCGCAACAAATTTACTGCATGGGGAGGAACGGGATATAACGATATACAGTGCAATAAAACAATGTTGTTAACACCACCTCCCTGTAAAAGTTTTATGGCGTATTCAATCTCGTATGAATGCGATATTCCCGTAGAACATACCACCGGTTTTCCGGTTGCTGCAATGTTTTTAATCAAGGGCACATTGGTAATTTCGGATGATGCAATTTTATATAAGGGAACCTGTAACTGCTCAAGCATGGCAAATGATGGCAAATCAAAACAGGATGCAAAAAATACTACACCATCCTCTCCGGCAGTCTGCTGTAATTTCACATAATCACTTTGTGTAAGCTCAAATCGTTTAAAAAAGGTAATCATGGAATCATCATGCTGCGGTGGTTGATTGTTGATAAGCGAGCGTGTATAAACCGAGTATAACAGTTCGGCATTGATTATCTGAAATTTGACTAAATCCGCACCGGAATCTGCTGCCCGGTGGATGAGTTCAATTGCTTCAGTGAGGTTGCCATTATGATTGAGCCCAATCTCAGCAATAACAACAGGCTCTTTATGAGCTAATTTTTTTAAATATCTGTTGTGAAAAGTAGTTTTCATACTATTCTTTATTATATGTTATATTTCATTCTGCTTTTAGCCTTACAACACAGATCACCATGGCATTTATCAATATGTTTTTACTAATAGCATGAATGAGCTTGGCTATTATTTTTTATTTGTCTACTTTTTATCAACACTGTTACACATATTTTTTTATTATTCAAAAATTAAACTAATAAACCACTATATTCATGCTTGTGCTCACAATGATGTATTCATAGCAGAACCAGTAGAATTTCATTTATAATAGTGATAAACAAAACATTACTATCATTGAAGTTTACAAGGATAAAACGTCATTTGCTATATATATGAAATTAGCAAGTGTTTATTTTCTGTACAATGTTTCACTGTATTGTCAACTACTTTATTACGATTGTTCTATGAGTTTTTATTCACATGTAATTTTATTATTGACAAATTTTAATTTTAAAAGTTATTCTGTACACTCCACAGCAACAGTACTGTCATGATGAATAAACATCATTGTAACAGGCATTAGGCTGAAAATTTTTATTACTTGCATTAAAGCTTTCTTTAAGCAATGATTGCATACCATGAACTATCGCCTAAAATAATACCATTGGAGACTGCGCTATGGGCAAGAAATTTCTCATTGCAATTGATTTAGGTACTACAGGCAACCGCGTATTTTGCTTTGATGAACACGGGCTTCCCATTTCAAGCAGTTATGCTGAGTTTACGCAATATTTTCCAAAACCAGGCTGGGTTGAACACAATGCCATGGAAATATGGGAATCGGTTGCACAACTTATCCCTGATGCTATTGCAAAAGGAAATTTAAATCCAAACGATGCTATCGCTATTGGAATAACAAATCAACGGGAAACTTCAGTTTTGTGGAATGAAGAAACCGGCAAACCAATCTACAATGCTATCGTATGGCAGTGCCGCAGAACTACCGATATATGCAACCAGCTTAAAGAAGCTGGCTACGAAGAACTATTCAGAGAGAAGACAGGGCTTGTCATTGATGCATATTTCTCGGGCACCAAAGTAAAGTGGATGCTTGATAATGTCAGGGGGGCTCGTGATTTAGCAAAAAGTGGCAAATTGTTATTTGGAACTATCGATACATGGATTTTATGGAAACTTACCGGTGGAAAATCACATAAAACCGATTATACCAATGCATCGCGAACATTAATGTTTAATATTAAAAACAAAAGCTGGGACCTGGAGCTCCTTGAAATACTTAATATTCCGCGCACAATTTTGCCTGAAGTGAGGGAATCTGCCTCATATTTTGGCGAAACACAGGGAGTACCTGGATTGCCTGATGCAATTACCATAGGTGGCATAGCCGGTGACCAGCAGGCAGCAATGGTAGGACAAAACTGCGTATTTGAAGGAACTTCAAAAAATACTTATGGTACTGGCTGTTTTATGCTTCTTAACATGGGAAATGAATGGATGCTTTCAAAACACGGTTTGGTTACCACATTAACCTGTGACAACAGGGGACAGCCAGTCTTTGCATTTGAGGGCTCGGTATTTATTGGCGGTGCTGTAGTGCAATGGCTTCGTGATTATATGAAATTCATTGAAAAAAGCTCCGATGCTGAGAAGGTTTCACTTTCAGTAAATAAAGAAGATGAGGTTGTATTTGTCCCGGCATTTGTGGGATTGGGTGCACCTTACTGGAAAATGGATGCACGCGGTGCAATCTTTGGCTTAACCCGTGACACAACACCCGAGCAAATTGTTCGTGCTGCGGTTAAGTCCACTGCTTTGCAATCGTATGAACTCCTTGAAGCTATGCAAAGCGATTCAGGGAAAAACATCCATGAACTCAGAGTGGATGGAGGTGCAACACGTGACACGTACCTGATGCAATATCAGTCTGATATACTGGGTATACCGGTATTGCTACCCGAAATTACTGAATCAACAGCATTGGGAGCAGCATATTTAGCAGGGATTACCGGCAAGGTTTATAACACCATCGACGAAGTAGCAAAATTTAATAAAATAGCTAAACGATATAATCCATCAATGAATGAAACAACCAGACAGCGTGAAATTAATTTATGGAAGAATGCTGTCAGGCGATTATTATAATTTACTTATCAGTATAACATTAAATATAATGTACATCAACATTTACTCTTGCAAGGAGGCACTATGGCTAAACCACTATTGGGTGAAATACTTGTAGAAGATGCTGTTATAACCAAGGAGCAGCTCAATGAAGCACTTGCTATCCAGAAACGTGATGGAGGGCTTATTGGTATAATACTCATGAATTTAGGATATATCAACGAACCTACTTTAGTCAAATATTTAGCACTACAGGCAGAACGAGTTATCAAGTCAGAGTAAGGGCAGGCTTTATTCCTGTAAAGTGTTGTATCTACGTGCCATAATCTCATTGGTAAGTTTTATTATTGTGTCTATCTTGAATGGTTTGCGTAGAACACCTTCAAGTCCCATCATCAATAGTTTGTCTATATCAGGTATTGAATCAACTCCTGTAATAAATACAACATCAGTGGCAGGGCTGACATCGTGTATTGATTTAAACACCGCATCACCTTTATACCCTGGCATAAGATAATCTAAAAACACAATATCAATATTCTCAAATGTGCAAATATCAATAGCTTCCTGTCCATTATCAGTTGTTAAAACCTGGTATCCCATACGTTCAAAAGCTGATGACAGAAACTGTCTAATTGGCTCTTCATCATCCACTATCAATATCCTGACTTCACCTAAATACAGCATCTCTTTTTCTTCTTTTTTTTCAGCATCAGCAAATGAAGGATTAAATTTTTTAAAATATATGGTTACCTCATTACATTTTGCCGGATCATGACATAGTGTCATATCCCCGCCATGGCTTTTCATAATGCCAAAAGCAATAGCTAAACTTATTCCATTACCTACACTATCAACTCCATTGGTAGCTTTTATTTTATCAGGATCTCCATTTTCCCAGCATCCTGGCACTCCATCATTGACAAGCTTCAATATAACCGCATCACGGTTAAACGATGTTTCAATAGTGACAGTTCCTTTTTTATTGGGTTTGATTGCTGAACGTGCATGAGCAATCAAATTGAGCAATACCTCTTTAATCTGTCGTGGATCTACAAATACTTCCGGAACTTTACCTAATTTTAATTTACATTCAATTGATTCTTTTTCCAGTGTAAATCGTTGTACATCCACTATCTCTTTGATTAAATCATTTATTGAACAATACTCAAAAGAAATTTCTTTGCCGGTAACAAATACACTAAGCCTGTCAATGAGTGAAGAGCCACGGATGGTTTGCTTATCAATGATAGCAACTGCTTCTTTCACGGATTCGTCAACAGCTTCATTCATCAGCAAAAGTTCAGCATATCCTTTAATAACCGCCAGTATATTATTAAATTCATGTGCCACACCCTGTGCCAATACCCTTAAGCTTGTTATCTTTTGCTCAAACTCCTCTTCAGCAGTATCAGCTTTAGCTACTTTAAGCCCTGTTTGATAATATCGTATTGTGCCTGCTATTTTACCTATGAGTGTGAAAAATGGTGTGCTATTTTGTATATGCTGCAATTCCTCCAATGGGAACACCAGACATATCATCCCCATCACTATATCAGAATGCAAAAGAGGAATAATTGCAACGGATATGTTTATTTCATCGTTCTGGAATGGTTTTGATGTTGGTAAAAATAATACGCTCTTTTTTTTAATTGCTTTACGGACAATAAGCGAAAAATTATAAATATTAACAACCAGTTCATCAAAATTTTTACCAGCTTCATGATGCAATACCAAACGTTCATCGCCAACCAGCGTATATACAGAAACAGAAATGGGTTTTAATTCATTATAAAGTAAATCAACAATATCTGAAAGAAAAGCATCGCTGTTTTTTGCATTTTGGGCTGATTTAAAAGTGTCAAGCAATAAGGCATATTGCTGTTTACTTAGCATATATAATTCCGGGTACAATTATTTCTATTAGAATCTATTAGAGACTATAGCACACAATCTATTTTTATTCAACAAATGTAGGAAAATTGCGGGTATGGTTTTATTTCTTTGTGTAAAATACTTTACCAACTCTTTTGATATGATCCAGCACATCATGATCAGTAATATATCGTAATAATGATATATCAAATGTATAGGGTAAAAAAAGATCATCAATTTCATCTATAATAATAAACATGACATCAACCGTAAGATCTTCTCCACCAATAAGGGCAATATCAATATCTGAACCATTTTTATAATTACCCTTTGCCCTGGAACCATATATAATAACTTTTTCCACACCGGGATGTTTAGAAAAAACAGAACAAATTTGTTCTATTATAGTATTGCTTAATCCAAAATTCATGATATCTGGTTGTTATATAGTAATTTAATTTTTTCTATAAAACGTTTCAACTCCTCAAAATAACTTTCTTTGATTCTCTTTATTATCTCCTGAGCAAGTTCACTATGATAGGTATGTGATGTCAGATTTCTACTTTTTATCATATCCATCCAGATTTCACCATTTTCAATTAGTCCTCGCCTGAAGGCTTCTCTGGTTGTATCTTTTGAACCATATAAATTCTGAATACCCTGCTCTTCAAGGAAATCTTTAAACACATTCCATGCCAGCTCATGCGTATATTCAAAACTTTGTATCAAGCCTTGCCCTTCCAATTCTGTTAATGAACGCTGATTAGCAAGATGAATTGCTTTTTCTAATTGAAGAAACGCTTGCATGAGATGTTTAAACCTTTGTATCCAGCGGATATCTTGATTATTCATGCTATCTATGCTCCAGAATGAATAAAAAACACTTTACTTAACTACAATCTCATGCAACCAGCCAAAGGTATCTTTTATTTCACCTGTCTGCAATTTAGTCAGATATTCATAAAGCCTTGTTAATACCGGGCCAGCTTTATCAGGGTCGCAAAATGTAAATATCTTATCACGATAATGAATACTACATACCGGTGATACCACCGCTGCTGTTCCAACAGCGCCAACTTCATCAAAATGCTCTACCTCATCAATCGCAATTGGTCTTTTTTCAACATCCATCCCTAACAGCGCAGCAATATCCATTAAACTTTTATTGGTTATACTGGGTAGTATTGAACTTGATTCAGGAGTAAGATAGGTATTACCTTTGGTAGCAATGAAGTTTGATGTTCCGAACTCATCTACATATTTCTTTTC
>Ga0302236_1002192_pt1 | contig 12152 bp, 7 predicted proteins | sample AAG_UR_Gly_MG_FD_193509 | JGI IMG/M metagenome (GOLD analysis project Ga0302236, IMG submission 193509) | Enriched activated sludge microbial communities from anaerobic digester in WTTP, New Holstein, Wisconsin, United States - AAG_UR_Gly | ecosystem: Engineered > Bioreactor > Anaerobic >...
CCCTCAAAAACCCCTGGGGGGTCTGGGGGGGAACCCCCCAGGGAACTGCCCATAACCGTACCACACAACCAGAACTACACTAAATTCCCGAGGTCACTGTCTCAAACCCATTGACACATTCCGCGACGCGAGACGGCCAGGAGGCGCGCGGCCCTTCTGGAACGCTGCCTGGGGCGGCGAGGGGGCATGAGCGAAGCCTTCGATCCTTATCGGGAATGGCTCCAGATCCCGGACGGCGCGCGGCCGCCGGACCATCATGCGCCGTTTGGCTTGACGCTCTTGGAGCCCGATCCGGTGCGGATCAAGGAAGTCTTCTTCGGGCGTCAAGAACTGCTGCAGCGTTACGAAGTGGGCGCTTGCGAGGAGGAGGCTCTGCGACTGTTGCACGAATTGTCCGCGGCTCACAGCTGCCCACAGCCAGCGGCCGCTGCCACTGTGCCCGTCCCTCACCGTACTTGGCCGTGGAACAGTCGCGTCGAAGCACGCGTCAATCTCATTCAGTGGCAGATTCTAGGCATCATCGAGGTTTCCGAGACCGTGTTTCGATGCTAGATTGTTTGTTCGTGCGTCAAAAGAACCCGACGCGGTCATCGCGAACGTTTTTGCCCGTACGCCTCCGCTTCGGCGATCGCCGAGCCCCGCAATCATGACTCGAGAACTCACGTTTTCACCGCAAGCCCAACTGCGTTACATTCGTATCACCGCGTACGGAAGCGCGGCCATGCACCTGGCAGTGGTCCTGCGCGCTGCGGGAATCCCAGCAATAATCAAAGCCCAAGACCTGACCGTTGATCTCGCCACCCGCACCGCCAGATTCGGCGTGCATGTCCTGCACGAGGGAGACTGGGTGGGCGTCGATGGCGATCGGAACGCGGTACTCTATCCGGCTGATCCGGGCTGGCTGGAGCCAAACACCGCCTTGTTCGACAACACGTTTGGCGTCGACTTGGCCGATTTCGTGGACCGGTTCAAGAGCGGATACCTTGAGGATCGAGGCGCTGTACGAACTGCTTCGGATGGAGACTCTTGGCGGCAACGACAATGCGGAATCAATCACTCATTGAACGGTGGAGGCAGTCATGAATCAACCTGCTACGGCGTCCAATGGCCCCAAGCCTTGGGAGACCCACCTGCGTGCGATCCTCGATCCCAGGCCGGGCGAGATCCGGTCGGCGATCAAGTCGCTGGTTCTTGACAAGGAGAATCACGCTCGAATCCTCGATGACTTGTTCGGCCTTGTCACTCAGCTCTCCGACGAGTTGTACGAATCGACCCCGGCGGGGCTCAGGCCGAGGGAACCCAAGACATACGAGGAGCACGAGGAGACCGCGAAAGCGGCAACCGCTCAGCAAGCCGCGATCCAGGCCGCACTAGGCATCCTCGGCCCGCGGGCCCTGCTGGATGAACGCCGCTGGATCCAAGCCGTGGACAGATCGGGCATGCTCCAGCGCCTGGGACGCTGGCCGGATCACGTGACCGCCATGCGGACCGAAGCGAACCGAGCGTTGGAAGCATTTCGCGTTAAGTACGGCGCGGCACGTCCAGCCAAGCTACAAGTGTTCGGACTCGGAGGCTCCGGAGCCCCGCACGACATCGCGGCGCAAGTCATCAGCAATTTCCGCAAGTCGCGAATCCCTCTCGAGGTCATTCATGCGGACGATTCGAACCCTGATTTCACCGACGAAACCACGCTGGCGATTTTCTCCAGCTTCTCCGGCAACACCGAAGAGACTCTGAACTGCTACCAGCGCGTCCACGCCAAGGCCGGGTCCATTCTCGCCCTGGGCCAAGGCGGCAAGTTGCGGGAACTGGCCAAGGACCACGGCATTCCGTTCATCCAGTTGCCGGAAGATCCGCAGCATCCGGCCCACGTGCTCCAGCCGCGCGAAAGCCTCTGTCTCCAGCTGGCCGGCATGCTCTGTTTCCTCGCCGGACTCGGCTTACCGGCCGGCTCCGCTGGCAGCCTCACGCTTGAAGACCTCGACATCGACGGCGCCATCGCGCAACTGCGCCAATGGAGCGCGCGTTTCGAGCCAGCCACACCCTTTGTCAACAATCCCACGAAGCAGTTCGCGCTATTCCTTCTGTACGGCGCCGCGGACACCGCCGGCGCAGAATCCGTGCGCGACAACCTCTGGCAGAAGAAGACGCCTTTCGTCCTCGCCGACCGGAACAACGCCGCGCTGGCACACGAGGTCAGGACGCAGATCCACGAACGTTCCAAGGTCAACGCAGCGTGCTACGATGCCCCCGAGTTCCTTCACAACCTGGTGGAATCGGTGCGATCCACCTCCCGCTCGTCGCAATTCGGCCTGGATGACGATCGCTGGGTCTACTACTTCATCCGATCCATCGACGAGGAGCCGAGAATTGCCAAACGGCTCGACAAAACCATCGAGCACGTCTTTCGCGATCGGGTCCCCTTGGCCGTCTTGACCGCCGAGGGCTCCACCCCCTTCCACCGGGCCCTTTTTGCGACGTACTTCAACGCCTATATGTCGACGTACCTCGCCATCCTCAACGCCGCCGATCCCCTCCCCGTCCCGACGATGAGCTGGCTGAAAAACGTCATGAAAGACATCCCGCGGAAGACAAGCACAGGCTTGGCTCGGTATGCGGGCCTGCCGAAGGAGGAAGGCCTCTTCCCACTAGTACAAATCGAGGCGGAAACCGTGAGCCTCACCGCCAGCGCGATTGATTGACTCCGCAATCTCGTCCACCAAAGCACGCTCTTTACGCACATCTCCTGGTGATGAAGCAAACACGCGGATCGAACGAACGGATTCTGGTGTGGAAGGCAACGAATCCATCGAAGCCGTCGTAGCTCCGGCAGCCACGTCATACCCGGATAGTCCCCATCGACCTCACCTCCAGGCTTCAAGGGATATCGCAGATCCAACAAAATCAAGTCATATATGGGCGGGCTAGTGCGCGAGAGCAGCGAGTCAGCGATTTGCTGGCGCACACAAGCCCACACTGGCACGTCTGATCTACCGCCGGAAAAACCGCCTTCGGGTTCAAAAGTCGCTCGACGTTCTACAATCTCCCCATATTGTTTTGCCAGCTCAAAACACGCTGGCAGCTCAGTTCAAGGAGGGGGCGAAGTTGGAGAAGGCGATCCTGAAGAACCTCGCAAGCGTTGGATTTTCTCCAAAGGAGCCAGCATGACCGACAACCTGCCCGCACCGGCCCAGGGACCGACCGGCGAGATCATCCTCTACCAGTCCGAAGACGGTTCGGCCCGTATCGAAGCCCGGCTCGAAGGCGACACCGTCTGGCTTCCGCAGAAGGCGATGGCCGACTTGTTCCAAACCACCGTCGCGAACATAAGTCAGCACGTGAAGGCCATTGGACCGCGATAACGTCGGCATCCCGACCGAGCAGGCGGTCGAAGTCCTCCTGGAGAAATACGAGATCGTCGTCGGGATGTTCTACGGGTTCGACTACGGCGAAACTCATCAAGTATCCCGGCCACGACGAGTGGACCGAGGTTTTCGACCTGAGGGCCGATCCATTCGAGCTGCAAAACCTGGCCAACGATCCGGCGTCCGCAGCCCTCCGATCGCAACTGGAGGCCGAATACCCGAAGCAGTCGTCGGCGATCTCGTTCCACGTGCCCCCCTTTGCCGGCGACCCGCGTCAGGCCGGGCAGCCGGCGAAGGCAAAAAAGAAAGCCAAAAGGAAGGCGAAGCCTTGAACGGTCTGCTTGTGTGGCACGGCCTGCTTGTTGGCCGTGTCCGCCCGCGTCAACACGGCCAACAAGCAGGCCGTGCCACGCAGAACGTGACATTGGAAACGCCAACCAAGTGCGCGGAAGAACCGTGGGGTGCTAGTGCGGCGGCTCGATGATCTTCTGCGGCGGGCCCGCCTGGTTTGCCGGGGGCGCCAATTCGGCCAGCATGCGGATCGCCGCCGTGACCATCAGCTCGCCGGAGCCTTCCGCGCAGCGGGCACTGATGACCTCGTAGTTCCCCTCCGCATAGGCGGAACGATTGGGAATGTAGCTGAACGAGCCGTTGGCCAACTCGACGATGTGCGTTTGCGGGAACGGGGACGCGGCTTTGATGCTCAAGCCCAATTCGACAAACACCTCGCCGGACAGCGCCACCCAGGCCAATTCGCGGCCGAGCGCCAGCACCTGCACCTCCGCTTCCCAGGGCTGGCCGTTGCGGGCCGCGACATCGAGCACCTTGTACGCTTTCACCTGCTCGAAGAACGCCGCCTGGGCACCGCGCTTGACTACTTCCCGCGCCTCGGCAATCTCCTGTTCGGTGATCGGGGGCAGCGGGAGGGAGACCAGTTCGCTGCGGGCGGCAAGCGGCCCGGCGGCGGCCGGCTTGAGGTCCATGTAGATCTTGAGCACGTTGCCGGCCAGGATCGTGCCCAGCCGGATGGCCTCTTCCGGACCGTGCTGGCGATCGGACCACTGGACGTTGATGTGATTCAGATTGCCGCAGGCGCCGTTGGCGAAGATCGTCATCATCTCGGCGCCTTTGTATTCGGCCAAGCGGCGGGCAAGGACGCCGGGGAAATCCGGCCAGCACTTCAACCCGCCGGTCGTATCGGCGTGCATGGCGTAATTGACGTAGGTCAGCACGGGCTTGGCGTCCGCGCTCTCGAAGTAGACCACTCCGACCTCCGGATCGATGGGACTCACCGGCCGGATGATGTCTGGATTGTTCTTGCCGGGGTTCCAGCCCACCGTGCCGTCCTTCATCCAGAAACGGCGCGTGAATGCCAGGCGGTTTTCGTGGCCGCAGGCGTACGACGCCCGCACCGGCACGAGGCGTTGGAGGGCTTCCGCGACGCCTTGGGCAATTTTGGCCGGCAACTCCGCAGTGTACTTGTTCACCAACTCGTTGCCGCCGTCGAGGTCATCGCGAGCCGATTTCCGGTTCACCGCGGGTCCGGTGTGCGTGTGGGTGGCCGAGATCATGACGTGGCTGCCCGGAATCTTGGTTTGCTGTTCGATCAGCTTCCGGGCTTCGACCACCGTGTGGCGGGGCACCGTGATCAGATCGCACACGACCATCGCAGCCTGGGTCCGGCCGTCGTCCAGAACGGCGACCTTGGCGTACAGGTCCTCGAGCACTCCCTCGCAGCCCCGCGGGCTGTAGTAGCCGGCCAAGGGGATTCCCATCGGCGGGTTGATGTTGACAGCGGCGGTGCCGACGCGCAGCGAGTCCGCCGCCGCGGGCGCGCTCAGCAGGGCCAGCAGGACAAGGAAGAAGCGGCAAGTGCGGCGTGCAAGTTTGGTTGGCAGCATGGCAGGACCTCCCCAGCGGATTCATCACGAAAACAGCCGATTGCTGCAGGGTACACCACTCGGGGCACGAACGCAAGCGAGCGAAGTCTTTGAAGTTGCGCGTCGCCGAATTCGTGAGAATTCGGGGGTGTTTCGCAGGGGCCAGCGACCACCGCAGCCTCCGAATTCTCACGAATTCGGCTACTTCCCGGCGAAATGCGCAACTTCAAAGACCGAAGTCGGTGGGCGGATGTTGACGAAGCGGCCGGTCCATGATGTCGTCCAGGTCCTATTCGAGGAACCGGTGCGTGAAGTGCCAAGAGTCGTCCCAAGCGATTCCGGTCCCCGGTTCAGACTTCCGGGAGAAGTACGCCCGGATCCACGGAAAAATACCGGGCTAGTTTAATCACGTTGTCCTTACTCATCTGGTGTCGCCCGGACAGGACGTTGGTGAGCGTTGACCGAGGAATGCCGGTGCCCCGCGCCACGTCGGCCTTCGTGACCTGCTTGGCATCGATGAGATGGGCCAGCGTCTCCGCCGACGACGGCTTTCGTCTGGGGAACTTGTCCTTTTCATAACTTTCGATCAGCGTGGACAAGACGGCGATCAGTTCCCCTTCGGCACGTGGCGGATGAGGTCCATGCTGCCTAATCAGTTGCTCGACCTGTTGCAGTGCGCGCCGGTGCTCACGCAGCGTGCGGATCGGACGAGGCTTGTATTCCAGCAGCAGTGTATCGTACGTCGACAGGGCGCTAAGCATCTTTCTCTCGCTATCGTTCGCAGTCCCGTTTCCACGTGGCTTTTCCGTACTCGGCGTGAGTCAGGAAATGCTTGACAAACAGCGTTCCCTTTACCCATTGATTGGCATAGCACACGCCGCAGATCAGCCGGTACTTGTTGCCGCGGATGTTGAACACTAGGCAGGAACCAACTTGATCCACGCGTGCATACGTTTCCAGTACCTCGTTGAAGTTCTCCCAATGTGCCTTGCCGGCCACTTCCAACCAAGTATCGAGCGCACTGCCAGCGTCGGGATAGTCTTCCTGGTATTCTCGGATGGTGCGCGTTGCGATGATGTTCATGGCGTACCGATTCGAACCTTGATTGTATGCAGAATACAAACATCCGACAACAGCAAGATGCCATTGCGTCCGGGCATTCGATGGCAAGGAATGCTTGACGAAATCGGTGTCCTGTGGTCTTCTAGATCCGTGCAACCGGTCGTCCGACTGCATTTGATCTTTCCAGCCCGAGGCTCTCGCCATGCGCAGCACCGTCTCGATCAGGATCGTTTTCGCCGCCTTCTGTTTCACGGCCGCTTTTTTTTCCGCGAGCATTTCCGCGAGGGGAGATGCTTCCGCGCAGACGCCGGCCGGGGCCGGTGTGCAACAGGCGATGCTCCGCCTGCTCGACGCGCCGCTGTTGTTTGTCAAGCGGCACTCGTACACCGGGATTCACATCTACGACACGTTTTACAAGTGGCCGCCGGGCGGGGGCGGGATTTATGTGCTGGAGAACCCTTCGGCGCCGAAGGACCAGTGGCAGATCCGGCCGGTGATCGATCCTACCACGCCGGAAACGCTCGGTCTGGGCGTGTACACGCATCCGGAATTGTCGTGGGACGCCACCAAGCTGTTGTTCTGCTTCAAGGGCGAGCCGACGGGCAGCACGAGCATTTACGAGATCGGCGTCGACGGGCGCGGCTTGCGGCGGATCACGGATCCGGCGTGCGCGTGCGACTGTTACAAAGGCAGTCACGGCGGCCAGCACGATATCGCTCCGGCCTACTTGCCCGACGGCCGGATCGTGTTCTTGTCCACGCGGCCCAGCGGCCTGGTCCCCTGCGCCAACTCGGGGGTGAGCATCTTGCACGTCATGAACGCCGACGGTTCGGACATCCGGCCGATTTCGGTCAACCACGTGAACGAGTTCGATCCCTGCGTTTCGCCCGACGGGCGGATCCTGTTCGGCCGCTGGGAATACGTGGACAAGAACGCCTTGACGATCCAGTCGTTGTGGTCCGTCAACCCCGACGGCACTCAGGAGACGGCCGTGTATGCCAACAACATGGTCTTCCCCGAAGCGGTGCTGGACGCGCGGCCCGTGCCGGATTCGCACTTGATCGTAGCCACGTTTGCCAAGCACAATTCCACGCCGCGCGGCGCGATCGCGCTGATCGATCCCCGACTGGGCAAGAACAGTCCCGCCGCGGCCACGAACCTGGAGCATCCGGAAGACCCGACCTACGACCGGGGCGATTCCTGCGAGCCGTGGCCGGTGACACGGGATGTGTTCTTGTTCAGCGGCCGGCCGCCGGGACGCACGCGCAACGTCCTGGAAATGATCGACACCGCAGGCCGGCGCATCGAGTTGATGTCCGACCCCGACATCTGCCTGCACTCACCGATGCTGATCAAGCCCCGTCCGGTTCCGCGCGTGCTGTCGGACACGACGGACCGGCAGGCGACCAGCGGCCGCTTCTTCGTGCAGGACATCTACAAGGGGCTGACCGGGGTGCGGCCGGGCGAGGTGAAGTACCTCCGCGTGATCGAGGAAACGTCGCGCGTCAGTCCCACGCTGATGGGCGGCAGCCCGTACAACCAGGTGTTTCTGGTCAGCGCCGCCCTGGCCTTCAACGTCAAGAATTACCTGGGAATCGTCCCCGTCGAGGAGGACGGATCGGCCTATTTCGAGGTTCCTGCGGGCCGGGGCGTGTTCTTGCAGGCGTTGGACGCCGAAGGACGGACGATCCAGGTCATGCGGAGTTTCGTGCAGGCCGTTCCCGGCACGACTCGTTCCTGTATCGGCTGCCACGAGCACAAGTACAGCACGACGGCCGCCTCGGCCGGCTATCCGGACCTGCTCGCCCGCACGCCCCGCCCGTTGCAGAGCGAATCGTGGGGCAGCGGCTATGTGGATTACCCCAGCATGGTCCAGCCGATCCTGGACAAGCACTGCGTCAGTTGCCACGGGGGCGAAAAGGACATCGCCGCCGGCATGGACCTTTCCGGCGGCTGGACCGAGCACTTTAACATCAGCTACGAGAACCTGGCCAACCGGCTCGAGACGCAACTCACCGCGTACTGGATCGCCGGCATCGACTGCATGAACGGCACGGCCCCGTGGTCGTGCCAGATCTTTCCGCCGCGCGGCCACGGTTCCGGCGCCGCGCCCTTGGCGCAACTCCTGGTCAGCGGCCATGACGGACAAATCCCGAATCTCAGCCGGCCGGAACGCGACCTGCTGATGGCCTGGATCGACACCAACGGCCTGTACCACGGCACCTGGGACTCGACCCAAGCCGGCTGCGCGATCCGCGACTGGAACAGCATCAAAGGCGCCCTGACGGCCCAGATGCAGGCGGCCGGCTGCCTGCGCTGCCACGGCGACGGCCAGAAGATCCTGTATTTCGAAAACGACTGGATCAACCTCCGCGACCCGGAATTCAGCCGGATCCTGCGAGCGCCGCTGGCCAAGGGCGGCTCGGGGTACGGACTCGGCCTGTGCCGCGACCGCACGGTGAACCTCGACCGGCAGCGGATTCATCTGTTGTGGAAGGGCTATGCCCACGCGGTCCAACCGCCGGAGGCATTTCCCAAACGCCAGTGGGTGCCGTATGACCCCAGCGGCGAGGCGGCCGTCAGTTTTGCTTCCACGGAAGACCAAGTCTATCAGTCCATGTTGGCCATCATCCGCGATGCCCGCGACATGGTGCTGAGCAACCCGCGCGTCGACATGCCGGGCGCGGAGGTCATCCCCGGCGTTTGCCGGCACGATCTTCCTCCGCCGGTGCCGGAGATCGCCCCGCCGTTGTCCGCTACGACAGATGCCGCAGGCGTGGTGCACTTGTCGTGGGAGCGATCGGCACGAACGATCGGTCTGGAGTCAGAAGTGCACCGCAGCAGCGCGGCCGGCTTTACGCCGGACGCGAGCACGCTCGTCGTGCAGACGGGGTTGTTCAAGTTCGCCGATCGACAGGCTCCGATTGGCCGGCAGCATTACGCGCTGGTCGTCGCGCGGGGCGATCAGCGCAGCAAACCGGCGTATGCCGGCGTGACGGTTCCGGAACCGCCACCGCCGCCGGCGCCGGAAGATCTGAGAGCGGCTTCCGGTTCCTGTTCGATCCGCCTCGCGTGGCGTCCGCCGCCGATCGCGGTGGCCGGTTACCAGGTTTATCGGAGTGCGGCGGAAGGGGATGAATTCAAGCTCGTCACGGCGGCGCCCATCCGGCAAACCCGCTTTTCCGACGCGGGCGTGGAGTCCGGAAAGCCGTACCGGTACGTCGTCCGCGCGATCAGTCAGCGAGGGGCCGAGGGACCGCCAACACAACCGGTGGAAGCCAGCGCGAGCATCATCCGCGAACCGGTTTTTGCAGCGGCATTCGAGACTCAACCGGGCGCGGCGCTGTGGGGCGGGCCAACGCTCAACGGCAAGCTGCACGGGGCGGCCGCCTGTTCGGCAGGTGGCCTGGAGTTGCGATCGGAGGGCCATCTGACGTATCCGCATCATGAGCATTTCGACCTCACCCAACCGCTAACGGTCACCTGCTGGGTCCGATTCGATGCACCCGGACAGATGCCCGTGATCGTCAGCTGCGGCGTCTGGAACCAGGCCGGTTGGTTCCTGCAGCGATTGGGCGGCGTTTGGCGCTGGCACGTCGGCGGCGTGGACTGCGACGGAGGCCGGCCGGCCGAGGGACGGTGGATGCACCTGGCCGCCGTGTACGATGGCCAGACGTTGCGACTGTACGAGGACGGCGTTCAAGTGGCCGAGCGGGCCGCGAGCGTCAACGGGTCAATTTGGCCCGGCGAACTGCACGTGGGACAGTACAGTGGTGGGCCGGGACCGGCCTACCAGGTTACGGGGCGCATCACCGGCCTGAAGATCTACCATCGCCCGCTGGAGGCCACCGAGATTGGCGCCGGGGCGAAGGAAGTGCCCAAGATGTCAGTCATGAGCGATAAGCGGTTCTTCGATACCAACGTCCTCGTCTATGCCTGCAATTCGACCGATCTCGGGAAGCAAGCGATCTCGCTGCAGCTCATTGCCGAAGCAGCGGCCAGCGGCAGCGGTCGTACCGCAGCTCGAACATCTGTGGGGCGCGAGATGGCAACTCTTTTGCAAGTAGAGAGTTGCGTCGCGAATGACAGATCGAGTCACCGTTCTGATCGAGTCCATTTTGAGGCTCATCCCGCTCGTCTTGTAGGCAGGGTTGCCTGGGAAAATGACAGCCTCGACGCTGGCAGACCCACGGGACGGCGTGGCTCGTGCGATCGTTGGCGGATAGAGGCTCATGGTCATGGATGGCGATTTGCCGTATACTGACGACGTGGATCACATCTGCGCTACCAACAGGAGATAGGCCATGCCAGTACTGCGGCTGGTAAAGGGGCCGGGGGCGCCACGGGAATTCACGCTTGACGAGACCGGAACATCGGCGGAGCCGTTCAACCTTTTGATCGGTCGCGACGAGCGGATCTGCTCGGTTCATCTTTCCCACCCTTGCGTGAGCCGGCGTCACGCGCGCTTGGTTGCGGGCGAGCAAGGTTTGGCCGTGACCGACGAGGCGAGCAAGGCTGGCACGTTTGTGAACGGCGTGCGACTGAGGCCTCACGACCCCCGCGCCCTGCGCCATCGTGATCGAATTGAAATCTGCGGCTATGCCTTCGTTTACCAGGACGAGGCGGCTGCGTCTGCTGTTTGCGCGGACGAAGAGGACACGAGTTCGTCGGGGACGGTCAGCTCGGACATCACTTCCGTGTTGGACGGCTCCACGACGGCCTGGATGATGCGGAGCGATGTGCATCCGCAGCACAAGCTGTTGGCGTGGATGAAGTTGACGCAGGACTTGCGCAAGTTGGTGACGTTGGACGCGCTGCTGTCCCGCGCCTTGGAAGGTCTGCTGACGCTGCACTCTCAGGCGGACCGTGCCCTGATCTTGCTCCGCGAAACAGCCCCCGACCGGCCGGCCACGTTGCGCGTGCGGCATCGGAATTCCCCCCGGACCAGCGACGTTGTCCAGGCAGGCAAGCTGATCAAGGATGTGATTGCGACAGGCCAGGCGGTCCTGTCCGAGCAACGGCTGAGCGTCTCGGCTCCGCTGCTGGACTTGGAGGGGAACCCCTTCGGGGCCATCCAATTGGACGCCTTGGACAGCCAGCGGATATTCCAGCGGGAAGACTTGGAGTTGTTGGCCACCGTGGCGTTCCAGATTTCGTTCGTCCTGGAGAACGCGATTTTGCACGAAGCCGCCCTGCGCGAGCGTGCGCTGGAAACGGAACTCAAGCTGGCCCAAGAGATCCAGGTCGTGTTGCTGCCGAGCCAACCCCCGGAGATCGAAGGGTACGAGTTCTTCGATTACTACGCGCCGGCCAAATACGTCGGAGGTGACTACTACGACTACTTGCCGCTGGAGAACAACCGTTTGGCGCTGGTGGTCGGCGACGTGTCGGGCAAGGGCGTTCCGGCCGCGCTGCTGATGGTCAAGGTCGCCAGCGAGTTGGAAGGCTCGCTGGCCACGGAACTGGATCCGGTGGTTGTTCTGAACAAAGTCAACCGGCGGTTCTCGCGCCGCAATCCGGACGGGGCGTTCGTGACCATGGTTCTGGCGGTTCTGGATTTGTCCGGCCACCGGCTGAGCATCGTCAATGCCGGCCATCTGCGGCCGCTGCTGCGGCGAGCCGATGGAAGCGTCATCGAGATTGGCGACGCGGAAGCGGGCCTGCCGCTGGGCGTCGTCCCGTTGCAGTCCTACAAGCAGGCGCAAATCGAGATGGGAATCGGGGATGCCCTCGTGCTGATCAGCGACGGGATCACCGAGGCCCAGGACGCCAGCGGACGGCAGTACGGGCAACTGCGGCTGCTGAATCAGATCACGGCGTCGTTCTCCGATACGGCGGCGGACCT
>Ga0302236_1002209_pt1 | contig 12065 bp, 2 predicted proteins | sample AAG_UR_Gly_MG_FD_193509 | JGI IMG/M metagenome (GOLD analysis project Ga0302236, IMG submission 193509) | Enriched activated sludge microbial communities from anaerobic digester in WTTP, New Holstein, Wisconsin, United States - AAG_UR_Gly | ecosystem: Engineered > Bioreactor > Anaerobic >...
TTGTACGCGCCGTGGCTGGTGCCGATCGCGACCGCCAGCGCATCGACCCCCGTGTCGGCCACGAACCGTGCGGCTTCTTCGGGATCGGTCAGCAGTTGGTCGTGGCTCAGCGCGCCCTCGAAGCCGTGACCGTCTTCCTTTTCTCCTTTGCCGGTTTCCAGCGATCCCAGGCAGCCCAATTCGCCTTCGACCGAGACCCCGCGAGCGTGCGCCATCCGCACCACTTCCGATGTCACTTCGACGTTATAGGCGAAGTCCGCCGGCGTCTTGCCGTCTTCCTTCAGCGAGCCGTCCATCATGACGGACGTAAATCCGTTATCGATCGCGCTCATGCACGTCTTGACGCTGTTCCCGTGGTCTTGATGCATGACGATGGGAATATCCGGATACAGTTCAGCGGCGGCCAGCATCAGGTGCCGCAGGTAGGCGTCCTGGGAGTATGAGCGAGCCCCGCGGGACGCTTGGACGATCACCGGGGAGTCGGTCTCGCGGGCCGCCTCCATGATGGCTTGGATCTGCTCCATGTTGTTCACGTTCAGTGCGGCCACGCCGTAGTTGTTCTCGGCCGCGTGATCCAACAGGGTGCGCAAGGGAATCAATGGCATGCTAGGTCCTCCTCTTCAAGAATCGTTTTACGCCGCCACTATGATAAGCTATGGAGGCTGGGTGGCGATAGGGGTGAGCGACTGTTGCGGGGCAAACAGGTCGTCGAACTGCGTCTGGGCCAGGCGCACCAGCACGAGCTTGCCTTGGGCAGAAGCCGGGCCGGATGTCTTGTTGCCGACAAAAGCCTTGCCGACGCCGTTAGCGTTGGGCAGGCTCTCCAGAATCAAGGTCTGGCCGGGCACCAAGGTCGCAGTGACCTTCAGGTCGTCGTAGCGGATCGAATCGCGGCTGGCGTCCAAGCGGAACAGGCCGTCCCCGCCCACCCAGCGCTGACGCGGTGAACCGTGTTCAATCTCGGGCACGAGTTCCAGTGCGACCCGCCCGTCGCCTTTGGGGTTGGCCGTGATGCTGAGGTGGCACTGGGCGTCCACATATTTGGTCAACTCCTCGGAACCCGGGCAACTCAGGCTCAGTTCCTTGCACTTCGACCCGACGGGGACGGAGCGATGTTGATTGGCTCGGCATTGGATGCGCCGCTGTGCGAGCAAATCGCTGACGACAGCCGTGCATTCGGATTCGTCCAATTGCAGCAGTTTCCCGCGGTCTGCCAAATGATCCGTTATCCAGGACGGCAATTGACCGCCGAGCACGCCGCAGCGGAGGCCGTTTCTAGCCAATTTGCCGCGCAATTCGGTCGGGACCTGCTGTTCGTCAGCCTCCCGCCACAGGTCGGCAGTCCAGGCTTCCTGGACTGCCGCCAAGTCCAACATCGCAAGCTCGAGCACGACGCTGTCCGGCGACATCTTAGCGGACTGCAGCAGCGACTTGCCACCAGGACTCGTCGACCAAGGCGAGCAACCGATGAAAGCTGCGACCGCCAGCAGAAGGATGCGGGTTGCAGGCTGCGGGATGCGGGTCGCGGGTTGCGCGTTGCGGGAGATAAGATAGCAGGACGGCCGGGTTGCGGAAGAGGGCTGCTTGGAAACCCGTTGCTGTGGTGATCTGGCGCGGGAAAGTGCGATTCCCAACTCAGAATCGCTGCCAAACACCCCCTCCCTCATCTCGCATCCCGCATCCCGCATCTCGCATCCCGCATCCCGCGACCCGCGACCCGCATCCCGCATCGGAGCGGAATAGTAGTTCAAGCCCGCCTGCAACGTCAATACAACCAGACGCTGACCTCGGCTCCGGCCGGGTATCCCTCGCTGTTCTCAGGTACGACCACGAATCCATCCGCTCTGGTTGTGGAACTGAGGATGGAAGCTCCGCTGATCGCTATTGGCTCGACTTCGCCATCGACAATCTTCACGCGAGCGTAATCCAGCCTTCCAACGGCCGAGACTAGTTTTCGTCTAAGTCTAAGCTGCGTTTGAAGATAGGGCCATCTATCCGATATTCCAGCCAGCTTCCGGATGGCCAGTCCGGCAAAGAAATCATACGCGCATAGGCAGGAAACGGGATTCCCGGGCAACAAGAACACCAGACGCCGCCCCAACCGTCCCATTCCTGCCGGACTGCTGGGTCGCATGGCGATGCCGTGGACCGCCAAGTCGCCGAATTCTGCCAGCAGAGCGGAGGCGTGATCTTCTTGGCCCACACTGGAGCCTCCCGAAACCAGGACGACATCGGCGTCACTTCGCATCGCATCGAGAATCGCGTCCGGATCATCTGGCACGATGCCAGCAGTTGTCGGGATTCCGCCATCGCGGCGAACGAGTGCCGAGAGCATTGGGCCGTTCGCATCCGTGATGCAAGATCCGCTTGGCTTGCTTCCTGCCGGTAATAACTCGTTGCCCGTACACAAGATACGCACACGTGGCCGTCGAACAACCGTGGCTTCGTGAATGCCGATCGAAGAAAGGACCCCCAAATCCTGTGGGCGAAGTCGACGGCCGGCCGTAAGGACCGTGGTGCCGCGAGCGACGTCTTCGCCGCGCCGTCCAATGTGCTTGCCCGGAGAGACCTCGCTGACAACGAATACCTCGATGCCCCGAGATTCGGCCTGCTCAACGGGCAGAACCGCATCCGCGCCGGGGGGGATTGCGGTCCCTGTCATTATCTTAACTGCTTGGCCAGCAGAGACTTCAAAAGATAGACCGCTACCGGGTAGAATCGTCCCAATGAGGACCAATCGAAGTCGGTTGTAGGGCGAAGCCCCCGAAGTGTCGGCTGCCTGAACGGCGAACCCATCCATCATCGCCCGGTCGAAACCCGGCACGTCCACGTCGCTGATCACATCCTTCGCCAGAACACGACCAGCCAACTCCCATAACGGGACTTGCTCGGCCTCCAAAGCGTTGGCCTGCGCCGTGACCCATGCCACGGCTTGCTCGACGCGAACGCGACTGGAGAAGCCACTCATACGGACATCGTCTTGGGCCGCTGGCGGCAATTGCGAGGTCATGATTCACCGTAAGCCGCTCCCGAACGATGGCTTGGCCCGTAGCCAAAGAAGCACAGCGTTTCTCGGGGAAAAGCCGACTTCTGCAGAATTCTAGCGAGGTTCGACAGCGTCGGGCAAGCACCTTGGGAGCGGCGGGGCTCATTTCTTCGGACATGCATATCCGAACTGCAGTCTGATGACCTATGCTAGCTAGGCCCAGAAAACGGTGGCCCGGTGCCGCAATGCGCGGGGCGTCCAGGCAGAGTTTCCGACACAATCGCGCCTGGATTACGACGCTTTAACCATCAGTTACAATGGAACTTCGCAAAGGCGGGACTCGTCAAAGGCGGGTGAAATTGTCGCCAAAGGTGAGGAAGTTTGCGGGTAGGCAGGGTCAGCTGTTTTGCATAACCCGTACAGGCAACTATAATCCGACTTGGGCCGTTGTTATCTTCGCATATTCCCTATATTTCTCATGTTCACATCGAGTTGCCCCGATTTGACGTAAAGTGAAGGTGCATTATCAGCATCTGCTAGGGTATCCGTGTTTCGACCTGGAAGGCTTCCTGAGATCAAGTTTTGTTCCCCGGGTGCGAAGGTCCGAGTCTATTGATTGACACGAGGTTGGTATGACCATTGGTCGTTTTCGCAAGTCGTCGGCGAGGGCGAGAGGGACGTTCAAACGGCGCGAGCAGAAGCGGCGCCGGCGTGCCAGGCAGGGCCTGCGGATCGAGGCGTTGGAGGATCGCCGACTGTTGGCGACCGGCCCGCAGTTGGTCGGCATCCAGCCGAACCAGGGAGATCTGCTCAAGGACGGCGACATTCGAAACGTCGCTCCGCGCGAGTTGGTTTTTCGTTTTGATCAGGCGGCGGTAATTGACGACACGACGCTGGACGCGATCCGGATCACGCGGAGCGGCGGCGATCTCAAGTTCGACGTCGCGACGGCGCGGACGGATTTCAACACGTCGGGGCAAGTGATCGTCGAATTTCAGGCCAAGGCTCCGGGAGAAGCGGGCAACGGCGTGTCGCTCTTGTTCAGCAAGCGCAACGTGGGCAGGTCGGCGCCGCCGGCCATCAGGGTCGAGGGACGGACCATTCTGGTCGAATTGAACTCGACGCCTCAGTACCCGACCACGGCTTCCGGCCTGATCAACGCGATCAATCAGAACGCGGCGGCGAAGAAGTTGGTGCAAGCGGTGTTGGTGTCGGGGCCCTCGTCGACCAATATCGCCACGCCGGCCGTGACGTACTCGCCCCTGAGCCTGACGGGCGGCAATCAAGCGTCGGTTTCCTCGAACTTCAATACCGGCGGCAACCTGGACATCACGTTCACGGCCGTCGCGACCGGCGCCGCGGGCAACGGGATCCGCATCGAGGTGACCAAGAGCAATCACGGCGGCGCGGGCAGTCCGATCATCAAGGTGGTGAACGGCCGGACGATCCGGATCGACTTGAACTCGAATTCGGGCAACGAGACCACGGCCGCCCAGTTGGTCAGCGTCTTCAACGCGACCCCCCAGTCCCGAGCGCTGGCCGTCGCCTCCAATCCCGTGGGCAATCCGAACACCAAAATCGGGCTGGCTTCGACGGTGATCAATTACTCGCCCTTGATTCTGAGCGGGGCGAACGACGTGGTGGTCGAACCGGGCTATGTCGGGCTGGGCGACTCGCCCCGCGAAGTGATTTTCCGCTTCGCCGAAAACTTGCCGGACGACGTGTACCGCATCGACATCGCCGGCACCGGATCGGCTCCGCTGCGCAGCCAGAACGGTTTTGCTTTGGGCGACGACACGGACGACGGCAAGGACAACGGCAAGGACTATGCCCTGCAGTTCGAGTTGGATCTCGGTCCGCAGATCTTGGGCGTCGTGCCGCAGCCGATCGATCGGACCACCAGCGGGGTTCTGGCCCAGCGGACCACGCAGATCGAGGTCTATTTCAACGACGACGACTTGTCGCCGGTTTACGCGACGAATCCCAACTTTTACCAGTTGATCTACACCAACGACACGGTACAGACGACGGACGATGTGGTCTACAAGCCTATCGCGGTCCAGTACTCGCCGGACACGGACCGCGCGGTGTTGACGTTCGGGGCGCCGCTGCACCAACTGGGCAGCGGAGCGGGCACCTTCCGGCTGCGGATTGGGACGGACGAGCTATTCCCCTTGTCGCCCAAGACGGTGATCCCGGCGGCCGATCCCGGTTCCAGTTTCGAGACGGCGATGGACCTGTCGTCCAGTTTGCGCCTGGGGACAACGTTGGAGGTGATCGGCAGCGGGGCCTCGATTTCGGATGGTCAAAGGTTCAGCGTTACGGACACCGGCGGCAAGTCCAAGACCTTTGAATTCAACGACCCCAGCGTGGGCGGCGGCGGCCTGAGTGCGGCGACCCATCGCGCGATCGTATACGAGTCGGGCGACAACGGCACGCCGACCACGCCGGCGGCCGTGGCGGCGGCGATTCAATCCGCCCTTGCGGACGCGGTGATGCTTGGCGAATTGTCCGTCTCGGCCACCTTGAACCAGACCCTGGCCCGCGTGTACCTGAGCGGCGAGCAGTCGGTGACCTTGGGCGACGGCTTGCGCGCCGTCCGGACCGGTATCGAGCCGCTGTTGATCTCGTCCGCGATCGAGCCGCAGGTATACCAGTTGGACTTGCCGGGAGCCAGCGACGAACCCGGCCATCGCGCGATTTCGGAGCAGATCGAATCCCACCTGCTACGATCCGCCGACTCGGAGAACGGGATCGCCACCATCTTCTACAATTTCCGCAGCGATTACGGCTCGGACCCGGCCGGCAACAAGCTCTCGAACTTGATCACGGCCGATCAGAAAAAGCGGGCCCGCGAGGCGTTTGAGTTGTGGAGCCAGGCCATTGGCGTGCAATTCGTCGAGACGGCGTCTCAGGGCATCGTCGTGGCGACGGGTGACATGCGGGCGCTGGACCCGACCGTGTTGACGGGCCGCGGGGACGGCGTCCTGGGGCTGTCGGGGCTGAATCCGTTGACGGGCCAGCCGACGGTCATCCTGGACAACGCCGAGAATTGGTACACGTCATTCGGCCAGTCGGACGATCCTTTGCGGCCGTACAGTTGGTTCGAGGTCGCCTTGCGCGAGATCGGCCGCAGCTTGGGCTTGGGGGACACGAGCGATCTGCCGCCGGGGACCATCATGGGCAGCGACTCGGTGTTGGCGTACGGCAACGACAACGTCCCGGAGCCGGTCTACCCTGGAGATCAAGACATCGTCCACGGCCGCCACTTGTATCGCAACGAAGGCAAAGACATCGACCTGTACCGCTTCGAGTTGACGGAGAGCGGCGTGATGTCGGCGGAGATTCTGGCGGAACGTCGGGGGGACTCCAGTCTCTTGGACGCCGTGCTCGCGTTGTACCGGGAGGAGAACGGCCAGCGGGAGCTGATCGCCCGCAACGACGACTACTTCAGCGACGACTCTTTCCTGCAAATGGCGCTGCAGGCCGGCGTGTACTACATCGGCGTCTCGGCGGCGGGAAATATCGACTACAACCCGGCGATTGAGGACACCGGCTTCGGCGGCTTGTCCGAAGGGCCTTACGATCTGCGGTTGACGTTCCGTCCGGACGCCGACAACAGTCTGGTGGATGTGGACAACGCGCTGAACACGAACGCGAAGCCGCTATCGCGGGCGACGCCGCTGGATGGAGACGGGGATGGAGTGCCGGGCGGCGTGTTCAATTTTTGGTTCCGCGTGGATGCGACGCCGATCATCGTGGACAAGACCGCGCCCAGCGGCGGCACCGGGAACCTGACATCGCCCTTCAACACGATCGCGGCGGCCCTGAATCTGGCCCGCAACGGCGACGTGGTGCGGATCGTCGGCAACGGTGGGACCGACGGGAATCTGGGGACGCCGGAGGATGCGAAGCCCTACGAGATCGGTTTCGGTCTGCTGGGCCAACCGCTGGCGGACGGCAGCACGCTGAACGTGCCCAAAGGCGTGACGGTGATGATCGATCGGGGCGCGGTGCTCAAGCTGCGGCGGGCCCGGATTGGGGTCGGCAGCTTTACCGCGACGGGGGACGCCAGCGGCGGAGCGCTGCAGGTGCTCGGCACGCCGCGGCTGGTCGACAACGCGGGTTTCCTGGTGAAAGACGCCAACGGCAACGCCGTCTCCGGGCAAGTTACTTTCACTTCCTACAACGACGAAAAACTGGGCGGCGACAGCAACACCGCCGTGCCCACCACGCCGGCGGCGGGCGACTGGGGCGGGCTGATGTTCCGCCGCGATCTGGATCAGACCTCCGGCCGGCTGGACCGGGAAGACGCCGGGATCTTCTTGAACTACGTCAACCAGGCGGACATCCGCTATGGCGGCGGCACCGTGATGGTGGACGGAATTCCGCAGACCGTGACGCCGATCCATGCCATCGATGCCCGGCCGACGGTCACGTTCAATTCGATCACCCGCAGCGCGGACGCCGCCCTGTCGGCCAACCCCGACAGCTTCCAGGAGAGCAATTTCCACGATCCGGCCCACCAGACCGTCCCCTTCACTTCGGACTATACCCGCGTGGGGCCTGTGGTTTACGGCAACCGCCTCGTCGGCAACTCGCTGAACGGCTTGTTCGTGCGGCTGCAGACCCCCGCCGGCAGCCAGTTGGAGCAGATGACGGTTTCCGGCCGCTGGGACGACACCGACGTGGTTCACGTGCTAGCGGAGAACTTGCGGATTCAGGGCAGTCCCGGCGGTCCGATCCAGGCCCAGACGCTGACGGCGCCGGCCGTGAACCTGGTGACGCTGACCAGGCAGAACAACGGCGGTGTGCCCGCCGGCAAGCAGACCTACAAGCTGACCTTTGTAGACGCCCAAGGCCGCGAAGGTCCGGCGTCGGATCCCACCGCCAGCGTGTTGGTGGTCGAGACGGATGCGGCCACCGGTGCGACGCAGAATGTTCTGCTGAGCAACTTGCCCACAGCGCCGGCGGGTCACACCCGGCGGCTGTATCGTTCGGTGAAGTCCGAGTACGTGCTGGTGGCCGAGTTGAACGCGGGGGACCGCTCGTACCTGGACAAGGGTACGGTGCTGGGCCAACGGTTGACAGGCTCGGCGGTCAGTCTTCAGGCCCGCTTGCACGGCAGCTTGACGATCGATCCGGGGACGATCGTGAAACTGAACGGAGCCGGCATCGAGACCGGTTTCGGCGCACAGTTGTTGGCGGAAGGCTTGGACGGCAGTGAAGTGGTGTTCACCGCCCTGCAAGACGACCGCTACGGAGCGGGCGGCACCTTCGTTACCAGCGACCGCGACGATCTGGCCCCCGGCGGCTGGACCGGGCTGTACCTGGGGCCGGCCAGCCAAGCCAGCCTGGACCATGCCGTCTTGGCTTACGGTGGCGGCGTGTCCAAAGTGCCGGGCAATTTTGCGGCCTTCAACGTCTTGGAGATCCATCAGGCGGACGTGCGGGTGGCGAATTCCGTATTCGAGCAGAACGCGGGCGGAACCGGCGGCCAGTCGCCAGCCAACCGCGGCGGCCGCGGCGAGAATGCGGAAGCCCTGATCTTCGTGCGCGGCGCTCAACCGGTGCTGCTGGGGAACGTGATGCAAGACAACGCCGGACCGGTGATCAGCATCGACGTGAATTCGCTGAATCACGAATTGATCACCGATCCCGGCCGTGGGACGGGCGCGATCGGCCGGCGGTCGGAAATCGTGGCGAACGCCGGTCCGCTGGTCCGCGAGAACCGACTGGGCGGAAACGGCATCAACGGCATGGCCGTGCGCGGCGGCACGCTGACCACGCAAGGCATCTGGGACGACACGGACATCGTCCACGTAGTGCGGGACGAGACGATCTATGTCCCGGACTTCCATACCTACGGCGGGCTGAGGCTGGAGAGCGGCGCGACGGCCAGCCTGGTGATCAAGTTGCTGGGCAACGACGCCGGCTTTACGGCCACGGGGCGGCCGCTGGACATCACCGACCGCATCGGCGGCGTGTTGCAGGTCCTGGGCCAGCCCGGTTTCCCGGTTGTGTTCACTTCCTTGAACGACGACAGCGTGGGCGCCGGTTTCCAGCCCGATGGGAGGCCCCAAACCGACACCAACAACGACGGCGATCCGCGGGACGCCGATCCCGTCGTTTTCCCCACCGTGCCGAACGTTCCCAACGGCGTGCGCATCGACAACAACGTGGCCACGAATGTGGTCGGTCACTTTGAATTCGAGCCGGAAGCAGGCGGCGGCGGCAGGACGGTGATTGGTCCGACCGGAACTTTGGTACCCGACGGCGTCACGGTCCAAGGCAACACGCAGCTGCTGCTCAACAACAGCTTCATCTCCGAGTACCTCAACTACATCGACGTGGGCAGCGACGGCCAGGCCATCGATCTTTCGACCACGACCATCGTCACGCCGCCCACGCTCGTGTCGCCCGACGAAGTGATCAGCGAGGGCACCTTCCTGAACGCCAATGGCAACGTGGTTAACTGGCGGGCGCGATCCTATTTCGCCAGCGGCTCGGCGGCCCTGTACAACGAGCTGACCTTCACCGGCATCGCGCCTCTGGGGAACATCCGGTTGATCAGCTACCTGAATGCAAATGTCCTCACGATCGATGACGACTTGTTGTCCGTGAGCGGCCAACCGGGCGAGCCGGGTTTTCAGGTTCTCACGCTGGATGACGGCGAACGCATCGGTCTCAGCCAGGGTGGCTATTATGTGCCGGGAGAGCAACTGGTCAACGCGACCTTTGACGGCTGGGCGGCCGACCAGGCTCCGCTGTTGGGCAGCGCGATCACCGGCGCGGGCGCGACGTACTCCGTCGCAGGCAACGTCAACACGGCCAACTTGGTTCCCTTTGTCGATCCGGCGCTGGGCCCGGTTTACGGCTTGGGGGACGTCAGCACGGCCTTTGCCTGGACGCTGGATCCCCTGGCCACGACGGCGACCGTGGTTACCTTCCTGAACCTCGTCCCGCAGGATCCTTCCCTCGCAGGCCGTTTTGCGGGCGACTGGCGCAGCCTGCAGATCCGCGAAGGCGCTCACGATCGCAACGTGAATTCCGCCGTGGAACACGAGACGGGCAACGCCACGGTGACGGGCACCAACGACACGCCCGCCACCGCCCAGTACCTGGGCGAATTGGCTCCGGACGAGAAGTCGGGGGATGACACTCGCCGTCTGGGGCTGGAAGTGCGCGGCGCGCTGAATCGGCCCAGCGACCTGGACGTGTACATGTTCCGGGCGGTCGCGGGCACCGAGGTCTGGTTGGACATCGACCGCACGTCGCCCGCGTTGGATACGGTGCTGGAACTGATCGACGGAGACGGCCTCATTTTGGGGCGGTCCGACAACTCGGGCGAGGAAGCCGAGAACCCGAACCTGCTGTACCGCAACCCGGCGCTCAGCGATCCGCTGGTCATCAATCCGCTGGCCAAGTCGGACTTCGAATCGCAGGACCGCTGGACCACGAACCCGCACGATGCCGGAATGCGCGTCGTGCTGCCGGGTCCCGTGGGGGCGACCAACACCTACTACGTGCGCGTGCGCAGCAGCAGCAATCAACTGGGCTCATTAAACGCGGGACTGACCACCGGCGTGTACCAGCTGCAAGTGCGGCTGCGAGAACTGGACGAAATTCCGGGCTCGACCATCCAGATGGCCGACATCCGCTATGCCACCACCGGCATCGAGGTGACCGGCGGGGTAAGCCATTCGCCGTTGACCGGCGAAGCGGCGGAAGTCGTCGACGAACAAGGCGCCGACACCAACGACGATATGCCGGCGGCGAGTGCTTTGGGGAACTTGCTGACCACCGACCGGGGCACGCTCAGCGTGGCCGGCGAACTGGCCAGCCGGACCGACGTCGACTGGTATCAACTCGAAATCCAGTACGGGCCAAAGCCGGAGTCGAAAGTCGATTTGACGCAGGGTGTATGGGACGTGACGGGGACTGACACCGGGAATATCAACTGGAACGGTTCGACGCTGGTCTTTCAAAGGCAGACACCCGCGGGAGACGATTTCACAGTCACCGGGTACTTTTATTGGACCGGTACGGGCGGACGGTCCGGACGGGAGAATTTCACCGGGACGTTGCTGGCGGACAATAGCCTTCAACTCACCGGGACCCAGATCGTTCAACCCGCATCGCAGATCGCACTCCGGAACTACAGCGCTCGAGTCTCGCGCGACGGCCGTTCGATCACCAACGGCACGTGGGCTCCCGTCACGGGCGGCCAGGGACAACCTGGCACGTGGAGCGCCAGTCGAACCGTGACAACCGCGCTGGGCGTGACTCCGCAGCACGCCGCCGTGGTGTTCGACATCGACTATGCGGACGGGTTTGCCCGCGCGAACACGAATCTGTGGGTGTTCGACGCGGCCGGGCAACTGGTGCTGGTGGGCGGCGACTCGGATACACTGGATGATCGCCCCGTGAAGGCCACCGAACTGACCCAGGACCTGTCGCGTGGCTCGGTGGGGGTCCTGGATCCGTTCATTGGTCCCGTCCAGTTGCCGGCGGCGTCGGGATTGGTCCCCGGAACCTACTATGTGGCCGTGACCTCCAACGCGGTCATCCCCGAAGAAATGCAACAATTCCTCCAGGCCGCGCCGGCCAATCCCCTCGTCCGTTTGGAGCCGATCAACTCCGTGATCCGCGTGGCCGAGGATCGTGTTGACGCCATCGGCAGTTACAGCACGGCCAAATCGCCTCAAGTCCCGGTGCTGTTCGGCGCGGACAACATGGTGACTCTGTTCGTCCCCGGCGGCAGCCGGTTGAAGGACGGCGAATCGTTCACCCTGACCAACGCGGCCGGCAATTCCGCGACCTACGAGTTTGACGCCGACGGTCGAGTCACACCGGGCCGCGTTGCGATTCCGTTTGCCTTCGCAGACACCGCGAACGACATCGGCCGGACGGCCGTCGAGGTCATCAACGAAAACCTGCCCGCCGGACTGAACTCGAACGATCCCCTGCCTGTGCCGATGAAGGACAGGCCGTTGATCACCTCGACGGTGTCGGCCAGCGGTGGAGAAGCCGGCCAAGTGACGATCTCGGAGTCCGTGGAGGTCCAAACGCTGCTGAA
>Ga0302236_1002213_pt1 | contig 12031 bp, 7 predicted proteins | sample AAG_UR_Gly_MG_FD_193509 | JGI IMG/M metagenome (GOLD analysis project Ga0302236, IMG submission 193509) | Enriched activated sludge microbial communities from anaerobic digester in WTTP, New Holstein, Wisconsin, United States - AAG_UR_Gly | ecosystem: Engineered > Bioreactor > Anaerobic >...
CACGATTCAAACCCAAGACCATTACCGCCAGGCGATTACGTCGGTCGAGCGCACGCTGGACCGGCTCCGCGGTTGTACGGACGCCGAGCGGACGCACCTGCGCCGGGACTGGGACCAGCTGCAGGAGATGCTTCGCAAGCTGACCGAGGGCCGAGTCGAAATCGCCGTGTTTGGAGAGATCAGCACGGGCAAGTCGGCGCTGATCAACGCGATTGTCGGCGAAGCGGTGGCCGCAGTGGACGTCCGCGGGGGCTGGACCAAGGAGGTCTGGCACGTTCCTTGGAACGGCTGCGGCTACTGCGTGCCGGGATTGGCTCAGTCCCAGATCGTACTGGTGGACACGCCGGGCCTGAACGAAGTGGGCGGCGCGGACCGCGGCCGGATGGCCCGTGAGGTGGCGGAGCGTTCGGACTTGGTTTTGTTTGTGACGGATTCCGACCTGAATGAAATCGAGTTCTCGGCGTTGACTTCCTTGGCGGACATCCACAAACCCATTTTGCTGGTGTTCAACAAGATCGACTTGTACAGCCGCGATCAGCGAGCGCGGTTGTGCGAGGTGCTCCGCGACGAACGGCTCAAGCATATCGTGCCGGGCGAGAACGTGGTGATGACGGCCGCCGATCCGCGGGAAGTGGAGTACATCATCGAAGCGGCGGACGGGTCCAAGCGCAGCCAGTGGCGGCGTCCGCCGCCGGACGTGGTGCAGCTGAAGGGGCGCATCCTGGAGATCCTGGACCAGGAGGGCCTGGCCCTGCTGGCGCTGAACGGCGCCCTGTACGCGGCGGACCGCAGCGACCGGATCGCGGCGCTCCGCGTGGAACTCCGCGACCGCAACGCCACGCGGGTGATCTGGAGTTATGCGGCGCTCAAGTCCGTCGCCGTGGCCTTGAACCCGATTCCGGTGGCCGACATCCTGGGCGGCAGCGCCGTCGACGTGACGATGGTCATCACGCTCTCGCACATCTACGGATTGCAGATTTCCTGGGGGCACGCGCGGGAGTTGGTGACGTCGATCCTCAAGGCGGCGGGCTGGATGGCCGGCGGGATCGCGGTCGAGTATGCGCTGCATTTCGCGTCGTCGGCCTTCAAGCTTCTCACCGCGGGCTATGGAACCGTGCTGACCGCGCTCCCGCAAGGCGCCGCCGCGGGCTTCGGGTCGTACATCGTGGGCCACGCGGCCCGGCACTATTTTGAACACGGATCGTCGTGGGGCAGCCAGTCGCCGAAGGAAGTCGTCAAGCGGATTCTGGACCAGACCGACCGCCAATCGGTCCTGGCGGGTTTGAAGGAGGAAATCAGCAAGCGTTTGCGCGGCAATCCCCATGCGCGAGGAACGTAGAGGGCCGGAGTCCACCGGCACGCGCCCTACAATCCTCCCAGCCGGCCACGCGTTGCAGAAATTCAACGCCCAGAAACTTGCCTGTTGCGTGAACGCAACTTATGTTTGCCTGGGCGCACATCGGGCACTCGCCACGCTTCCGCAACGCCTGGCGCAGATGGATCGTACTGTACCCTTTGCCTGGGTCCTTTGCTCGGTGTGTTCGTTCTCGCAACCACGCTTTTTGTGAAGGAAACGAAGATGAAGTGGTTCCGTTTGCCTGCCGCCGCCTTCCTTGTGGCTCTGGGACTGACCGCCCACGCCGATCCCTATACGCCTGCCAGCGGCGCGCCTGGCGCTCCCAGTGACGCGGTGCCCGTGGGCACCGGCGTGGACACCGACTTCCCGTGCTATCCGCCCGGCTTCAGCAGCTACCGCGGTCTGGGGTTCATGGGCAGATGCTACGAGCCTTTGTCGCCGTGTGCCGAGCACGCTTGGGACGGTTACTGCGAGGGCTGCTACGAGGCGCCGCCCTGGCGCGCGCTGTTCGACAAGTTCCAAGGCTGGCTGCACCAGCCGGGATGGGGTTGCTGGCCAACGGTCTGCGAGCCCTGCTGGGCACCCGGCGCCAAGTGGTGGCCCGTGTCGAGTTCGTGCCACGAGCCGCTGTCGCTCCGGCTGCAGCGGTGGCGGGCGCAATGGTCGGGCAAGTTCGGGCGCGGCTGGACGAGCACTGACTGCGACGGCTGCGACGAGGCGGGCCAGGCGTTCGAGCCGGCGGCGGACGAGTTCCAGGAACCCGCTGAGCCCCCTCCGGCACCGGCGGTTCGAGAAGTTCCGGCGCCGGCAACACCGGCAACTCCGGCGCCGCAAGCCAGCGGGCAAATCCCGCCCGAATTTCCTCCCCTGCTGCCGGCGCGGGACAGGTCGGCTTGGCGATGGTTTCCGCTGCCGCTGACCGGCCGCCAAGACGGCTTCTAATTTCGACTGCCGCGCATGTCGTAGAGCGGAATTCATTTCGTTCCGAACGGATTGAAATCCGTTCTACTTGGATTCCAGCCGCAGGATCTGCCTGCGGCTTTTTTTTGCGCCGCAGCGCCGGCTTGACACGAGCCTTGTCAGACTTCAGGATGGGACCCTTGGAGAGGCGCGCCGAGGTTGGCTCGGAGCCCTGTACCTCTTTCCCCTCGCGTTCGAAGGAGCATACCGATGGCCAAGATTTCGGTCGGGTTGAACTTGGAGTACGTGCGACATCATGACAAGCCGTTTGAGTGGGCGGTGGACAAGGCGGCGGAGTTGGGCTACGAGTACATTGAGCCGATGGTGCATTTCGGCCGGGAATTGATGAGCGAGGCCGGCTACTTCCACACCGTTTCCCTGTTCGACGATCCGTACCGCATCCGGCGGGCTGCGGAGAAGGCCGGCGTCAAGCTCTCAGGACTGCAGGGCCACGGACCGATGGGCCGCCCGGAGGTGCACGGCGAGTACCTGAAGCTGGCCATCCGCCACGCGGCCGAGTGCGGCGCGCCGGTCGTGAACACGGATGAAGGGATCAAGGCCAAGTGGACGACCGAGGAAGAAGACCACGTGCTGATCAAGTACACGCTGCAGGAAGCGGCCTTTGTGGCCGAACCGCGGGGCATCCTGATCGGCCTGGAGTGTCACGCCCAGTACTCCCGAACGCCCGACGGGCTGGACCGCATCTACAACCTGGTCAAGTCGCCCGCGATCGGCATCAATCTGGATACGGGCAACGCCTACTTGGCCGGCCAAGATCCCTACGCCTGGCTGGAACGCGTCCTGGACCGCCTGGTCCACTTGCACGCCAAGGACATCTCCGTCCAGCAGTCTGACGCGGAACGCGGGAAGGTCACGGGTACGGCGGTCGGCTGCGCGTGTGGCGACGGCGTGATCGACTGGAGTCGCATCGTGAGCATCCTCCGCCGCTGCCCTCGGGACATCGTGATGTCGGTCGAATGCGGCACGATCGAACAAGCGGAGCGCAGTATCAAGCACTTGGCGCCGCTGGTCGCCAATACGTAACGTCGCCAGTAGCCGTAGCCGCAGAAGCGCGGCTTCTGCGGAGAAGCCGGGCGCCTGCAGAGGTCAGCCATGCGCAGGAAATCGTGGCCAATGTCGCTCCTCGGCCCCGCAGCGTTGCTCGCAACGCTTGGCCTGGGTGCGGCGTCGGCCCCCGCGCAGATCGGCGATGCTGTGCCCACGTACGCCGGCCAGACGATGCGCTACTGGCAGGATCTGCTGGCCCAACATGTGGGCAAGGACTCCGGCGAAGACAAGCAGCAATGTCGTCGTGCCGCGCAGGCGTTGGGCGAGATTGGCCCCAACGCCAAGGACGCAATTCCGCTGCTGATCCAGGCGCTCCAGTCGCCGTCGCTGGAGGTCCGCGGCTTTGCGGTCGACGCCTTGGGACGTATCGGCCTTCGCGCCCAATTTGAAGCACAGGCGGCGGTCCCCGCGATCATCGCCGAGGTCGATCTGCCGAAGGAGCACATCAACTACGCCGCCTTGGCAGATTTCCGCCGACTGGCAGCTCGGGCGCTCGGACGGATCGGCGTCGGCGCGACGGCGGCCGTGCCGGTGCTGGAAAAGGCGCTGCAAAACGAGGACCCGCTGTATCGCGTCCAGGCGGCTCTGGCACTCTGGAAGATCGCCGGCCATCCGCAGGCCGTTCCGGCGCTTCAGGCCGCGCTCAAGCTGAACGATGCAGAAGCCGTGTTCGAAGCCGTCCAGGCCCTGGGGCAAATCGGCCCCGGCGCGAAGGACACTGCGCCGGACCTTCTGGCCGCGCTGGCACATGACGATCCCGACGTGCGGCGGGCTGCAGCCGATGCGCTGGTCAAGCTGGGACCGTCCCAATTGGAGCCGATCTCGCAGGCGCTTGCCGCAGGGCGCATCGCGTCGCCGGCCGCCGCTGCCTATGCCCTGGGGGAAATCCTGGACGCCATGCGGCAGGACGTATTCTACGATCCGCGAATGGACGCTCAGAGTCTGGCCGTGGCGACCCGAACGGCCCTGCGTCTTGTTGCCCCCGCTTTGATCGGCCTGCTGCCTCATGCAGATCCGGAAGTGCGTCAGACCGCCATCCAATCGCTTTCGCAAATGGGGCTGCTCGCCGCACCGTTCTTGCTGCAAAACCTGAAAGCGGACGACGCGGCCGTCCGCCCCGCGGCCATTGCCGCCCTCACGCGACTGGAAGGCTGCCTGCCCGCGGCTTCCCCGGCGGGTCCCGGCCTGGAGGTGTTCAAAGCCAACCTGGTGCCGCGGCTGATGGACTTGATGAGGCACGCGGATCCGCAAGTTCGCCGTGCCGCGTACCGAGCGTTCGCCAGGTTCTCATTCGGCGCGGGAGGCAAAGCGGCGTCGCCCTTGTTGCGCAGCGCCCTCCGCGACCAGGATCTGTCGATCCGCCGATACGCGTTCGAGGCCTTGCAGCAGCAGGGGGAGAAGTGAAAGTCGAGAGGTCGAAAAGTCGAGAGGTCGAAAAGTCAAAGAGCTGGAGACGTGAGCAGGGGGCGCGTTGCCGTTCTTGCATTCGGGGGCATGGGAAGTTTATAACCAACGAGCCCCGCACGTGGGCACGGCTCGCGCGGCTGACGGACTAAGATAATCACACGGGAGAGCCCGGCGATGAGTGACGAACCCGATCTGAAACAGGAACTGGGGCAGTTCGCCAAGGATTTCGACGCCTTGCGGCAGGCTCTGGCCGAAGTCCTGGTCGGCCACACCGAGGTGATCGAACTGACACTGGCGGCCCTGGTGGCTGGCGGGCACGTCCTGTTGGACGGCCCGCCGGGCGTCGGCAAGACGCTGCTAGGCCGCACGCTGGCGCAACTGCTGGACGTCAAATACCGCCGCATCCAGTTTACGTCCGACCTGATGCCGGCCGACGTGATCGGGACCTACGTGGTGATGGAATCGCAAGGCCGGCGGCGGTTCGAGTTCCAGCAAGGCCCGATCTTCACTAATCTGCTGCTGGCCGACGAGATCAACCGGGCAACGCCCAAGACCCAGGCGGCCCTGTTCGAGGCGTTGGAAGAAAGGGCGCTGACGGTGGCCAACGAGAGCTACGAACTGCCCGCCCCATTCTTCGCGCTGGCCACGCAGAGCTTGGGCGATATCGAGGGCACGTTCCCCGTGCCGGAGACCCAACTGGACCGCTTCTTCTTCAAGTTGACGCTGCCCACGCCGACGGGCAGCGAATTGGAGACGGTGTTGCAGCGCGGAACCGAGGCCCAGGCGGTGCCCGTGAGGCGGATCCTGGACGGCAAGCGGATCGTGGCCATGTCGCAGCTGGCGCGGCGTGTGGCCGTGCCGCCGGACGTGTTGAGCCACGTGGCGAACCTGGTGACCGCCACGCATCCGGCGGCAGCCACGGCTCCCGAATCCACGCGGCGGTTCGTACTGCGCGGGGCCAGCCCGCGCGCCGGCCAAGCGATGATCCTGGCGGCGAAAGTGCTGGCGGCGGTCGCGGGGCGCACCCAGATCACGCGCGACGACGTGCGGCGCGTGGCGCTGCCCGCCCTGCGGCACCGGATTACGTTGAGCTTTGAAGGACACGCCCAGGAGGCAGGCGTCGATGGAATTGTCGCGGACATCCTGCAATGACCCTGTTCGACACCGAATTTCGCCGCCGCTGTGAGTACCTGGACCAGGCGGCCCGCCGCAGTTGGGGCAGCCGGTTTCTGGGCCGGCGTCTGGACCGGCGCTGGGCGGGGGGCAGCGAGTTCGTGGGCCACTCGGACTATACCTGCGGCGACGATTTCCGCTACATCGACTGGCCCATCTGCGCCCGGCACGACGAGTTGCTCACGCGCCAGTACCGGGGCAGCGAAGACCGCATTGTGTATCTGCTGGTCGATTGCTCGCCCGGCATGCGAGTGGGAACGCCGGCCAAGTTCGACGTCGCCCGCCGCCTGGCCGGTGCGCTGGGTACCATGGCCCTGGCGAACCTGGATCGAGTGGGCGTCGTCGCCGTGGCCGATCGAGTCGTGGCGGAACTGCCGCCGGTGCGCGGCCGCCAGCGTGCCTTCCGACTGTACCGATTCTTGGATGAACTGCAGACCAGCGCCGCGCCGGTCAAGCTGAGATCGGCGGCCGAGGCATTTGTGCAGCAACGCCCGCAACGCGGTACGACCGTGGTGATCAGCGATCTGTTCGACCCCGCCGGTTTTGAGCCGGCCATCGACCTGCTGGCCCAACGCGGATTCCCACCGTACTTGCTGCAAGTGGTGGACGAGCGCGAGATCGATCCGCACCTGTCCGGCGGCGTGACCCTGGTCGACGTCGCCACCGGCCGCTCGCGCCGTACGTACCTGGAGGACCTGGACCTGGTCAACTATCGCCGCGTGTTCCAGGAGTTCATCGCGTCTTGCCGCGGATACTGCGCCAGACGTTCGATCGGCATCCTGCAAACGACGACGGGCACGCCGGTGCAGGAGTCCGTGTTGCGAGTGATTCGGACGGCGACCAGCAGGATGTATGCTCCGTGTGGTCGGTGATCGGTGATCGGTGACCGGTGGTTGATAGAAAGTGACAAGTTGGGAATCATAACTGATAACTGATAACCGATAACCGACATGAGTTTTTTTCATCCAGAACAATGGTGCTGGGCCGGCTTGGCGGTGCTGATCGCACTGCTGTACCTGTGGAATTTCGCCAGGGGCCGGCACGAGGTAGCTACGTTCTGGCTGTGGCAGCGGGCGCTGGCCCGGCGGCCGGCTTGGCTCCGACTGCGATTCTGGCTTTCCCTGGCGGCCCAGATCGTCATTCTTTTGCTGCTAGTCGCCGCGCTGGCAGAACCGTACTGGAAAGCAGCCGTGGCAGGACGCCGCTCGATGGTGCTGATCCTCGACGTCTCGGCCAGCATGTCCGCGACCGATGTCAAGCCGACACGACTGGCCGCCGCCCAGGCCGAGGCGCTGCGCATCGTCCAGGGCCTGCAGCCGGGCGAGCCGATGACGATCCTCAGCGCCGGCAGCGTGGTGCGGGCGCTCTGCCGCTGGACGGACGACCCGCAGTCGCTGCAGGCCGCGATCGACACGGTAAAGCCAACGGATGGGACCACAAGCATGACGAACGCCGTCGAACTGGCCCGCCGGCTGCTCGACGGCAAGCGGAACCCGAAAATCGTGTTGCTGACCGACGGCTGCTTTCCCCAGGCGGCCGCGCTGGCGAAGGGCGAGCATGTCTATCTGAAGCGGTTCGGTCAAGGCGGCCGGAACCTGGCCATCACGCATTTGGCGGCGCGGCCTGACCCGCTCGATCCGGCACAGCAACTGGTGCTGATAGAAACGGCTAACGACTCGGAGGCTGCCGCAGAGTGTCAGCTTCAAGTGTCGATGGAGGGCGGAGAAGCTCAGACCACGACGGTGAAACTCCCCGCGGGTGCTGTGGCGCAGACCACCTTGTCGGTCCCGGCCGAGAAGAGCGGCGTGCTGACAGCGCGGCTGACCGGCGTGGACGACCTGGCCGCGGACAACACGGCCCACGTGGTCGTGGCCGGCCGCCGGCAGCCGAACGTGTTGTTCGTCCCCGCCGGCCAAGGTGCGCCCGATGGCGCGGTGCAAGCGGCCTTGGAATCCGTCCCGGCCGTCGGCCTGCAGGTCGTCGAGCGTCTGCCAGACAGGCTGCCGCGGCAAGCCGTCGCCGTATTTCACCGCCAAGTTCCCCTGCGGCTGCCGGCGTGTCCCGTGTTGGTGATCGCTCCGCAAGGGCCGTGCGAGTTGTGGGAGGTGGCGGGGGCGATGCGCGAGGCAGCCTGCGCGGTGAAGGATGTGCAGCGGGGTTCGCCGCTGTTGACGGACGTGCGGTTCGAGGACATCGTGGTCGAAGAGGCGGTGAAGCTGACATTCAAGCAGCCGGCGGAGACGCTGATCGCGACCGCCACGGGCGAGTCGTTGTACACCCGGCTGGATCCGTCCGCGGGCCCGGTGCTCGTGCTGCACGTCGACCTGGACAGAGAAAAGAGTGACCTGGCGTTGCGTGCCGATTTTCCGAGACTGGTGCGGCAGGCCGTCCGCTTTCTGAGCGGGACAGCGGACAGAGACGGCCAGGCTGCCCGCACCGACGTGCTGGTCTCGCTGCAGAACACGAAGGGCGCCAAGCTGGTGGCCCAGGACGGCCGCTCGATCGACTTGCCGGAGTCTCCGCAGCGACGCGCCCTGTTTGCCCTCGATGCCGTGGGCGTCTGGCCGGTTGATGCGGCGGGCGACCCGCGATCGCAGTCAAAGCAGGCCGGAACGACGCCGGTGCTGCCCGTCCATTTGGCGAGTCGCAGCGAGAGCGGCATCCGCGCCGGAGCAAACGTGCCATCCCGCGACTTGGAATCGCCCGCTCCGACGCGGCAGCAACCGCTGTGGGTCGGGCTGGCCGGCGCGGCTGCCGCATTGCTGTTGATCGAATGGTGCTTGTTCCATCGGAGAGTTGTCGTTTAGAGTCTGAGCCCTCGGTACGGCCGTTTTTTTCAGGGAAATTTTCTGCGATCGGTTTCTGACTTTCGCCCATGTCCCCCTTGTTTGCCGCCATCGAATTCGAGCATCCGCTGTGGCTGATCGGCCTGGCCGTGCTGCCGGTGATCGCGTATTTCGCGATCCGCAGTTCGGCCGGCGCGCCCGTCTGGAGGCGTGCTGCCAGCCTCGTCTGCCGGGCAGTGATTGTGACGCTGGTGATCCTGGCCTTTGCCGGCATCACCAACCGCGGGCCGAGCCAGCAGCGGTTTGTCGTGTTTGCCACCGATGTCAGCCGCAGCGTCGCGGGTGGCGCACGCCGGGAGGCCGAGGAATTCATCCTGGCCGCGCTCGCGCAGCAGGGCGGCCACGCAGCCGCTGTACTTCCGTTTGCCGGCCGCCCCGGATCGTTTTCCACGGAACCGCAACTGGCGATCGAGGGACTGGACGCCAACGCCAGCAATCCGGCGGCGGCCCTCCAGTTGGCTGCTGACTCGATCCCCGACAACATTGTTCCGCAAGTCGTGCTTTTCAGCGACGGGAACGAGACCGCCGGCGACTTGGCCCGCGCCGCTTTGGGCGTGAATGTGCCCGTCTCCGTCGTGCCGTTGCCGGCGTTTGCCGATCCGGAAGTTTGCGTCACGGAGTTGCTCGCGCCGGCATCCGCCGCGCCGGACGTCCCGATTTCGTTGGAAGTCGTGATCCGGTCCAACGGCAAAACGGCCGGCTCCGTGGAATTGCTCCGCGACGGCGACCCTGTCGCGCGTTCGGACATGACCCTGCAGCCCGGCGAGAATCGAGTCCGCCTGCCAACCGCGCTGGACGCTGGGCCGGCCCCGGTCTTCACGGCGCGGGTCACTGCAGAGCGAGACACGAACGCCGAGAACAACCAGCGGCGCGCGCGCGTCGTTGCCAGTCGGCGGTTGCGAGTTTTGCTGGTCGACGCGGAACCCGCCGCGGTCGGGTCGTTTCGCGATGTGTTGGCGGGGCGAGGGCTGGACGTGACTGCGCAGTCGCCCGCGCAGCTGACCACGGACGCGGCCACGCTGGACGCCTTCGACTTGCTGATCCTCTCCGACGTGTCAGCCGAGGATTTGAATCAATCCCGGTTGCAGGCCATCGACCGCTACGTTCATGAACTGGGCGGCGGCCTGATCGTGTTGGGCGGCGAGAAAACGTTCGGCGAGACCGCCCTCCGCGACACGCCGCTGGAACGGATGTTGCCGGTCACAGCCGCTGCGGCGCCCGAGGAGGCGGAGAAGTCCGTCTTGGCGATGGTCCTGGTCATCGACCGCTCGCAGTCGATGGAGGAAGACCGCCGCCTGGACTTGGCCAAGGAAGCCGCAAAGCAATCGGTGGGGGTGCTGGAAGCGCACGACAAGGCGGGCGTGATCGCCTTTTCGGACGACGCCCAGTGGATCGCCGATCTGGCTCCGGTGGCGGACAAGGCCGAATTGCTCAAACGCATCGATACGCTCACGCCCTACGGCCAGACGAACATGTACCGGGGCGTAGTGCGGGCCGTGTTGGCCTTGGAGCAGACGGCCGCCGACCGCCGGCACATGATCCTGCTGACCGACGGCGTTCCGGCGCCGGGCGATTACCGGGAAATCGCTCAGCGCTTGGCCTCCAGCGGCATCACGCTGTCGACGGTTTCGATCAGCAAGGGCGCCGAGCAGGACATGCTGAAAGAAATGGCGGCCATCGCCGGCGGCCGCCACAACCACTGCGACGATCCGTCCGCGGTGCCGCGCATCCTGGTGCAGGAAACCAAGGTCGCGGCCAGCGGCGAGGGCTACCGTGAGTTCCGCCCGTTCGCGCTGCGGGCGCTCCCTGGATTGGAAGTGGGCTCGACCCCGCCGCTGCTGGGCTACGCCCGGACGGATCCCAAACCAGAAGCCGAGCCGCTGCTGTTTGCCGCGGCCGGTCATCCGCTGCTGTGCTGGTGGCGTTACGGAGCGGGCACGACGCTGGCCTTTACGTCCGACGTCAAAAACCGCTGGGCCGCCCGCTGGCTGAAGTGGCCGGGCTACGGAGACTTTTGGAAACGTCTGGTCCGCCACGTCGCCCGCCCGCCGCGTGCTAGTCCGCTGACCGTCTCGGCGCGCCGCACCGGCGAGACGATTGCGGTCACCGCGGAATTGGCCGCAGCCGGCGGCCGGTACGCGAGCGGGGCCAAGCTGTCGGCGACCGTCTCCGGACCGAGCGGCAAGCAGCAGACACACGACCTGCAGCCAGATGCACCGGGTCGATGGACCGTCAATTTCACCGTTCCGACGGGCGTGCCCTCCGAGTTCGAGATTCGCGTCAGCGGCGAAGGCAGCGCCGGATCATCGCTGGCGGCAACTCGGACCGTCTTCATCGACTATCCCGACGAACTCCGGCTGCAAGACACGAACGAAGACCTCTTGCGCCGGGTCGCCGAAACCACGGGCGGCGTCTTCCGCCCGGAGCCCGCCGCGGTCTTTGCCCCCGACGGCCGGACCGTACCCCGTGTCACGCCGCTGTGGTCGCCTCTCCTGCTTGCCGCCCTGCTGTTGTTCGTGGCCGACGTGGCCCTGCGGCGACTGGAGGTTCCAGGCGTCAAAACGCGCATTTCGCTGTGTGAACGGTCTTCTCCGGAATCAGCCTGTAGATCGAACGCTGTTTAGCTGCAGCAATTCCCGGCGAAAAAACCTGTGTGCTCCCTGGACAAATGGTTGGGCAAGTGACTCTGCTCGTTAAGTAGAATGGGTATTCGCAGCGGGGGCGGCCAACCGCCAGCCTCGCCCAATGAAACCTTCCGCCCCAGCGACGAGTAAGAAGACGCCGAAAAAACGCACTGCCAGCGCGCACCCCGAGCGCAAAACGCCATGGGCAAGAAGAAAAACGTCATGGAGGTCAAGCGGCTACCAATCATTCTCATGGGCGTAGCGGCGGCCAAAACAAGGTGCCGGTAAAGATCTCGCTGCATCCGACAAAATCACCTCGTAAAGATGCTCCATGGACGCAAACGCGAAATGCCGAAAATGAGAACGCACGTGATCCCACACCAAACGTAAACTCGAAAACTTCGCTCGCACCGCTTGGAGCTTTGGGCAGCAAAGGGCTTGCACCTGATCCAGCAAGAACGCCAGCATCATCAGCATCGCCAACACCACCGACAGATGTTGCTGGCCGTGCCCGTAGTTGTGTTCGAAATGATACCCCTGATTCTTCAACGTGTTGAACGTCTCGTTTTCGATCTTCCAACGGCTGCGGCCGCCAC
>Ga0302236_1002220_pt1 | contig 12007 bp, 14 predicted proteins | sample AAG_UR_Gly_MG_FD_193509 | JGI IMG/M metagenome (GOLD analysis project Ga0302236, IMG submission 193509) | Enriched activated sludge microbial communities from anaerobic digester in WTTP, New Holstein, Wisconsin, United States - AAG_UR_Gly | ecosystem: Engineered > Bioreactor > Anaerobic >...
CCAGCAGTAAACAAGTCCCTGCCCAATTGATGGAGAAAAGAAAGAGGCACCTGCAAAAGATTTTAACCAGACCTGTTTTCCATCGTAGGCATTAAGGCAATAGATTGTTCCCTGGAAAGTTCCATACAACTTACCTTCACAAACAACGTGGGAGGTTTGGGAGCCTTTTCCCTTTCCCGTCCAGATTGTTTTGCCATTTGCGCAGTTGAGGCAATAGAGATCTGTTGATGAAGATTTACCAGACACATACAGCCTGCTGTCGGAGACAGCCGGAGAGCTTATTGCGGTAAACGGGAGCGAAATTGAGAGCACTTTTTTACCATTGGCCATGTCAAAACCAGCCAGTGTCTTGCCGTATGCAACATACGCTTTCCCTTTGTAGACAACCGGTGCAAATGGAGACAGACCAGACGTCTGTGGCAGCTGCGCGCTCCAGATAACAGAGACATGTGGTTTATTTGGCGATGTGCCTTTTGGTGGGATGCCAACTTTTTTTTCGTTATATCTTGGCATGAGCCAGTTGTTGTCAATCGGTTTGTCGACAACCTTTGCCGCAACACTGACAACAACTGATCGAGAACTCCAGGAAATTTTTATGGTGCCATTTTTCTGGCCGGCTGACGCTAGCTTGATAGGAACGGTAGTAATATTAATAACAAGCCTTTTTTGTGGCTCAATCACAGCAGATTTGACAGAAAGTGTTGCCCAGTCAAACCCCTGTGAAAGCGCAACAGATACTTTTTCTGGCAGGCAATTTTTTATGGTGAAGGATGCCTGTGCAGCCTGGTATTTCGGTACTTCCCCAAAATCCAGCTTCGTTGGAGATATATAGAGTCCGCCTTCCGGCATCTGCCCAAAACACTCTATGTTATTTCCAGAACCGGCATAAATCCTTCCCAGAGTTGGGATTACAATAGACGGCAATTCCTGGGTTTTGATTCTGTAGCGCTCCATTCCGGAAAGCGCCCCCATTATACAAACCACGCTTGATCTTGTTGGCATTATGAGATAGTCACCAAAAACACTCATCGGGCTGATGTTTGTTTGTGTATCTCCTTTTGGAGCAGTATTTCTTATGTTTGTAAAATAGAATTTTGAACCATCGGTTTGCGACAGGGCATAAAGCACCTGGCCTTTTTCATCAAAGAGGTTTGCAATGATCTTTCCCTGCCAGAGAACAAACGAATCAAGGAAAGTTTTTTCAAATTTTTTCTCCCATTTCTTGTCGCCATTTTTGGAGTCAAGTGCAACAATCAGGGAATCGCCTCCGGATCGGGAAACAAAAACTGCGTCCTGCAAAACAGACAATGCCACCCTGTCTTTCTCGGAAACTTCGCCAAGTATTCCATTCGCAGTCCAGAGTTGTTCTCCTGTTGAAAGATCGATCGAATTGATAGAACCATCAGATACCACAGCAAAAACGCTATTTCCGTTTGAAGCAAGCCTGGACAACGGTGGATAATCAAGTTCAAATGAGAATTTTTTCTTACCGGTTGCAGCATCCAGTGCCAAAATAGTTTGCCCATAAAGAAAAACAACTTTTCCACCAACAAATAGCGGATCTGACTCTACCTGGTCCTCAATAGTAAATTCCCAAACTGGTTTCCTTTTGACAGTGTCAAAACAGGTAAGGCTGCTCGTATAGGAAATGTCATAGGAAATGAAATAGAGCATCTTTCCAGAGAGGCATGGCCTTGATATATATGCTTTTGGACCTTGTCCCCAGAGGTAACCCCCCGTTGCATAGTCATAGCACCTCAGCTCGTAGTAACCACCAATATCGGGGTCTCTTGATACAGTATAAAGTGTCTTCGAATCTGATATAACAGAAAAAAAGGCTTTATCATTGACTCCCTGCCAGAGCTGGCCAAGTGAAGTTGCAGATGGGCCACAAGAAGCGTTTGCTGATCCGGTTCTCCCCGGATCTCCCCCATCAATTGCCCAAAAACTTGCAGGTGCAGCAGAAATGTCATCAGGACAACTAATTTTTGATATGCCATGCGAAGTCAACGCCAAAAATGCAACCAATATTACAGCAGCAAAACTTCTCCCATATTTTCTCATCAATACCAAGGATAGCTGTTTGTGGCGCATTGTCCAGAAATCATCAAAAAGGCGGCATGTATGCCGCCTTTTTTTGTTATTGAGCTTTTATTAATTTACGGAGCGCTTTCGCCCTTGAACTGTTTCCAGACACCTGAAAACTCTAGAACTGTCTTCTCTATGATCGATTCCCACTGGGCATCCGTAAAATTGATGCCACAAGATTTTGCCCAATCCTTCAATTTTTTCTGCGCCTCGTCAAACTTCTCCTTTGAGCTCCACCCAAGCCTGTCAGCCATCTGCTCAACGCCTGTTGCAACCACCTCGGCCATCTCGAGTGCCCTGTCGAGCTTCTCTTTTCCAAGCTTTGACATGAGATATAGCCTCAGCTTGACTGCAAACCATCCAAGGATGGTACACAAAATAGCCACCAATGTTGTCACCACCGCTTCATTCCCCAAAATCTCCCAGATCGTCTCCATGTTTCCCTCCTATCGAACCAGCTGTGTTACAAAATAAACTGCTGTCCCGGTAATCACTGTTGCAATGAGTCCCATGATCCAGCCAACAGTCCTGGAAAGTGACGCCTGGTCTCTTTTGACGCCCTCGATTCCGGTCTGTACCGGACATTTTGAAGGGTCATGGGTGTCCACCTCCAGTTTCGAAGTTCTTTTGTCCAGCCACTCAAGACTCACAAGCGCCCTCTCGCACAAAACTGACAGCCCGGACAGTTTGTCCCAGATTGCGTCCAGCTTTCCTTCTATTCTCTCCTCAAGATTACCATTTTCTTCCAATATTGGCCTCCCTTTTTCATTGGATGCGAGCAAATATCACATTGACAAAGTCTGAGTCAAAAAGAGTGATCGGGTTTTCAAAATATGTGTCGTTGCCCTGGAATGGCGGGCCAGCTCCCGATAAAATTACATCGCACACCAGAAAATTGGTTCAAAAAACAGCTGAAATCATGACATTTTCTGATGAAACATTCCCATCTACAGCCTGATTGCTAGATGAATCCTAAAGACTTTTTCAATATAATCGTTACATCCAATATAAAAGTCTCATAAATGAAGAAGAAAAATGTAAAAACAGACCCAAAAGGGATATAACAGATATGTGGTGGCAATGACCCAGGCAATAATGCTCACGACCTTCGTCGGCATCCTGATGATACTTGGGTATATCTAAGTATCGCAATTGGCTTTATGACACAAAACACACATAAGTAATAAGCAAACTGCATAGTTGACATTTAGTGTAAAATCAAGTTGGAGGTAGAAAGTGTCAAAATCAATTCCAAAAGTAGGAGATATTTTCGAAGTTGGAGATATTTGTCCTATAGGAGGTGTTTATCAACATTCGTGTGGTAAGATGGAAGCTATTGAAAAGGGAACAACATTCCCTCAACATACATTTGAGGCATTTCATAATGAGTTATCATTTATCTGTAGTAAACCCGACGGTAAATGGATTCTAATCAAAATATGGGGAGTTTAAACACATCTTCTTACATTATACCAAGAAATCAGTCTTGCTGAGACTATAGTAAAGGTTTGCCTTTGAGGCAACAAACTCAATAACAGAATAATCGGGGTCATTTACCCCCAGCTTGTAATATCTCTCAAAGCCATCGACCCAAAAACGCTTTCTTGACTCCTCGTCCTGCAAAACTCTGGCAGTGCCAACAAGGAGGAGGCCAACAAATCTCTCCTGGTCAAAAAAATAAACACTGGCACGCCCATCCTTCAGGATATGCGTAACCCTTTTTGAGGATGTGTTTGTGCTGAAATAGATTTTCTTCAAGCCTTCAGGAGCAATATTAAACATCATCTTCGTCCATGGGTGCCCATCGTCACCAATTGTTGAAAGGAGAGCAAATCTGGAGCTTTTCACAAGCTCTGAACCAATCCTTAATGCCTCTTTCTCGTCCATTATTTCACCTATTTCGCAGAAACTGATGCAACAAAGTCAGAAAGTTGCTTCGGAACACCCTTGTCAGATGTAAAAATTGCCTGGTAAGACCTGTCTCCAACCAGAAAAACAAGCAGTTTGTCCTTGCTGGTTTTATCACCCAGAGATGTCATCACACACTCATGCTTCCCGATTTTTATGTCTTCCTGTTTTCCTTTGAAATCCAGCGCCTTTGCAATCTCGCCAGCAACAGTTTTCAGGTTTTTGCCAGAAGAGTAGAGCATTCCAAACCTTATCGGTTCCGTCAGCTTGCCGTCATCCGGCCAGATGACCATCGAATTTCTCTCGGTCTTGTCGACAAAATATCCATCTGGGACAGCAAAATTGATTGATTCATCAAGGTTGTTTGTCGCGATATTGAGGTCATAGGTGCCGTTTTGCAGGAGTTTTATGACATCCTGGATCTTTTCATTGTCCTTGTAGGTGGTGTAGTAGACGATAAACGGCTCCTTGAAGGATTGGAATATCAGCTTGTGGACTGCATTTTCGCCATAGTTGATGACCTGGTAGAACGTCGGGTTCTTCTCGCTAGTGTTCTCGTTCATCACGATGCCCTTGAACACCCCCTCCATCTTGACCACTTCGTCATTCTTGTCTTTTGTCATCATCTGCGCGAGCTTCTTCTGGTCCTGGAAAATGAGTGTCTCGGTTTTCTTTCCAGCGCTCTTGAAAACGTAGCGCCCCTTTTTCCAGTCGGTCTTGGCGTCATCCATCACCATATACGCAGGGACAGATACTTCACACGGTCTTATAATGTAGGCATGTGTGGCAACTTTTTTTATCTTGACGGTCTTTGCAATCTCAAAGAATCTGTCCGCAGGCAGATCATCTGATATTGCGCCAGTAATCATCACAAGAAAATTCGTCCATGTCCAGACCACAACCTGGTATTTCGTGCCAGTGGTGGTGTTTTTGCTTATGAAACGGCAATATTGCTGACCAGACGGATTGATGGCCTCGAAATTCTCAAAATCGGTCGAGGAATCCCAAAGATCGACCATCCTGAGCTGGGTGGCAAGCGAAACACCAACCGGTATCGTGGAGGCCGTTATTTTGAACTTGAACTTGCCCGTTTTTGCAAATTCCACTTTTGGGCCGTCATCCTTTGGCTCCCAGTCGCCAGGAACTGTGGCAACAAAAAGTTTTCCTTCAAACGGCTTGTCCTCCACTGGCTTCGGAATCGTCGAAAGAACAACAAAAACAACAATCATCGCAACGACACCAATAACAATTATTGGAAGGACAATCTTCAAAAATGGAGACGGCTTTTTTGGCCCGGCTGGTGGTTGCTGGGGAAGCGGGGCCTGTGGCTGGTCGCCAGTTTTTTTCTCTGCCTGTCTGGACCTTTTATATTCATCCGGAATTTCGATTGGCTTGTCAAAATCCTTCGAGCGCCTGAAAAACAGCACCCTGCTGTTTGGCGCAAAGGCAAAAACCGGCCTGGCAAGAAGCGCCAGCACAAAAGCGGCAGACAAAATGGCAACACATGTTCCGAGCATCACTGTCCTCTTTTTCTATAACGAGTCTTGAAAAGATTTTAGGGCAAGGGGGCAGAATGTAAAGCCGAAAAAGGCTCGAGAATTAATACGACGACCACAAACCAAGAAATAGGTATGATTAATTTTTCTTGAAATAACTTTCTGCTAGTGCCCATGCTCCATCATATTTCTCCATAAGATGAGGTTTGAGCACATTCATTTTTTTCTTAACAATCTCTTTTGAGTTTTCACAAATATTCTTGTTCACCACAAAAACAATAGTTGCTGTTAACTCAAGGGTCTGATAATCCTTTTTAGCCAACTTTTCTACAATTTCTTTTAGTTCTTCTTCTTCAATGCCAAAAAGAGATTCATAGTCTGGCAACTTTTCTCTTGTTGAGTCTTCAAGTTCTGACGAATATGTCCAAGGGTACTCATTGCCAACTGGCTCATTCTCAATTATAAAACTAGTTTCTTTTGCCAAATATGTCGCATCAATACCCACATTCTTATCAAAAGGTCCGTATGTATAATAATCAAATTCATAAGTGAAAGTTTTTTTATTTCTTGCTTTCGCATACTGTTGAACAAGAAAAACTATTTTTTGTAGCTTGATTCGGCCAGCAATTTGTTTCTCTGGTGCAATATCAATAAGCCTCAAAAGCCTGACTTTGTTATTTATCAGTTTTTCGTTGTTCATAGTTGGCTATTAGTCTACTGACATCTTGGTCTATAAACAAGTATTGCTTTTCCTCGTTGGCTATAGGCTGTTTTGCTATATCAGAAAGTTCGGCCAAATTTTGAATTTTTCCATCTTTTGAACGAATATAAATATAATTCTGCGCCTCCTGTATTAAATCCTGTATTAAAGCTTCCCGTTCTTTGTGTTCAGAACTGTTATCATGCATAAAATCTTTTAGGTGATAATAATTATCTTTATTAAAAATATATTGTTCCCTATTTTGAGATTTATGCTCAAAAATAAAACTATCGAAATCACGGTTCGCATACACATCGTTACGAGTTTTTATTAAATCAAAACTTCTTTTCTTTTCACAGTATTCTGAATCAGAATCTTTATTTTTCTCCGATGATATTTTACTCATAAGTTTAGGTATTTTTCTGCATAAAAAACGCTTGCATAAATATCCAGAAATATTATTTTCGTCATTCGCCTGGTCATTGATTTTAGCAATAACTGTAAAATCGTCCTCTCGCAAGAAAGCTTTTAGATCAAACTCACTTTTACAATCTTCAATTCTTCTAATATCTTCTGTGGTCCCTTGACTGGTCATATTATTCTCAAACTCTCTTATTTTTTCCATTACTCTAATGAGGAAAATTTCAGAAGACAGGCAAGCCTTATGATTAATTGTTTGTTTGTAATGTATCCATCGAGACATCAAAAAATGCTCTATTGCTGATATTGCATTTTCTAAAAATACGATTTTATGGGCATTATTTAATACAGGTATTTTATCTAATGTTATACATTTTAATATGTAATCGGAATCGATTCTTATTGGAGTCCCACAAAAATAATTATCCCTAAGGATATAATCAATTCTGTCACAATCCAACTGGCTTGAAATAAGGTCCTTAAAAATAGCTATTTGATTAGTGGAATCATCATAAACTTCTGGTACATATTGTTTCTCCTTCAAAAGAGATGCCATATCGTCAATGGCAGATGATGGTAATTGTCCTTTTTTCATCGCATCATCAAGTACTTGATGAGTTTCACTATTTGTATCCCTAATGATAGCTATTGAATTATCCTCATGATTTTGTTTGTAATAATCTTCAAGTGTGTGACTAAAAGGAGTATGACCTATATCATGTAGCAAACCAGCGCAAGTCAAAGCTAATACGACTTGATCCTGATTATATGTTTCTAGTAAGCCTTCATCTTGAAGGGATTCAAAAATATTCTTACCATTTTCATCCTTTTGGTTTAATAGATAAGTAGCCGCTTTTTCTACAAGGTAAGCTACACCAATACTATGAGAAAATCTTGTATGGACAGCACAGGGATAGACAAATTCGACTGTACCTAATTGCCTTATTCTTCTTAAGCGCTGGAATTCCCTGGTTTCTATAAGCTGATGAATCAAACCATTTTTAGGAAACTCTATTATCCCATGTATTGGATCATTTATTCTGAATTTTTTCCCATTTTCGTTCAATCCCATGCCAAGATAAAATAACTAAATAATAGGGATTTGTAAATATGTAATGGAAGTGCATACAGCCTCTGGGGTTGCCAAAAATAAAGCCGGTATTATCATCTTGGCATGACAGGAAATCTATTTCTGGACATTCTGGCGTGGGTCGGGATTATTTTCGGGTGCTTCCTCTTCTTTTTTCTCGTTATCCTCAAGATAGTCAGGCACTATGTCCATTTTCCAGCACCGGCTTTTGTCACGGTCTTCATAGCTTCAAGGCTCAGGAACATCTCCCAGCCACCAGATCTTGTGGCCTCGTGGCTTGGGCTCGAAAAGGGCATGAAGGCGCTGGAAATCGGCCCCGGATATGGGACTTTCACCGTTCCGGCATCAAAGATTGTTGGTGAAAGCGGTAAAATCCATGCGCTGGACATCCAGCCAAAGGTGATCAAAAATCTGACCGCAAAGATCGAAAAACTCGGAATTAAAAACATCTTTCCGATTGTTGGCGATGCCTATAAACTCCCATTTGGCGACAAAATTTTTGACATTGTGTTCATGGTTGCTGTGCTGGAGGAAATCCCGGACAGGCAAAGGGCACTTGCCGAGTGCAAAAGAGTGTTGAAAGATGGCGGTCTGCTCTGCGTTGGCGAGCTCTTCCCCGACCCTGATTACCCACTGATGAAAACAGTCATAAAAGAATGCGGGAAGGCCGGCTTTGTTTTTGAGAAGAAATTTGGCTCATGGTGGCACTATCTGGTGAGGTTCAAAAAATAATACTCTGACGCTCCAGGGAACAACTCTGTCACCCTCCCGTGTACTGTAGGTGTAAGGGAAAGCCGAGAGGGGGATTTTATGCAAAAGAAGCTTGTGGTTCTGGGCGTGGTGACACTAGTGGCCATACTTTGTGCTTCATGTGGCAGCGGGTGGATCAACAACGGGACCTATCTTGAGAAATCCACGGAAGAGCTCCAGCCAGCAAAAACCGGCTGGATTGCAACACCAAAAGAAGACCTGAACAACAAACTGGAAAAGGGCCAGCCAATGGACAAGGATTTTGTGCCGTGGGAGGCAGAAGAATTTGACGGCTCGGGCCAGCTAGGCAAAAAGTGGAACATCAAACTAAAAGACAAAACAATTCCTAGCTTCTTCTTGGACCTGAAGGCGCTTAAACAAGGCTGGATGGTTTCCACTCCCATAGATGCTTTTGATGGTTACAAACCCTTTCTTGGAATGATCGATCCTGAAACCGGAAAAATCAAAAAGATTAAGGATAAGTATTATAAAATGGGGCCAACTAATGGAGAGTATGTCATTGTGAATGGTCCCCTGGGCTCTCTTTCGGCAGATTCATGCTGGAAAATATATGGTAGCAAGGTATTATGGTCAAGTTCATCAACTTCAATTATACCAGAATATTATTTTGTGTCTGGAAAGCTTATCAAAACAGGCATTCTTGCTGAATCAATAAATAAAGAAAATGATATTCGTAGCATAAATAGTATTGATCCCTGGACTGGTGAAGTTCTTTGGGAGATTATAAATCCGCTTTACGATCTGCACTATGCCAAAACAAGCGACAAGTACGCTTTTACAAAATTAAATGACAGCAAAAATAAAATGTCCTATTTAGTCAGGATTGACCCGGAAACAGGAAAGGTGGATGAGGTAAAATTGCCATATTACCAAATACACGGAATTGAGCCGATCGGGAAAAATATTTGGATTTCATCGTCAGAAGGACACCTGGCCATGATTGATGAAGAGAGCATGAAAACAGCCACAAGTGTAAAAATAGGTATGAGTGGCACTCTTTACTCAATTGGCGGTTACATTTTGGTGAGTAGCAATATAACCAAAGAATCGGTTCTTTATGACCCTGAATCCGGAAAAAGCATGACCATAAATGCTCAAAGCGCCAATGTTATAAACGGCACATTGGTTCTGGAAGAAAAAGACAAAATAAGAGGTGCGGACCCAAAAACGCTGGCAACCACATGGTGGATAGACAAAAAGGATTTGGGGACTGAAACATCAGTTGTCTGGCTCGACTGGCGCGGTGTTGTTGTACAATCAAAAGGAAGTATGGCCTGTTTTACAATGCCAGGCAAATAAATAAGGCCTGCCTTCCGGCAGGCCTTTGAATACATCTTTTCAGTCAATCAGGCAATTTCGTTGTAATAATTCTGAAGAACCGCAATACCTATTGGACCAAGAAGGAGAAGAAGAATAAAAGCTATAACGTCAGTACATTTTCCACTTGTGACCTTCTCTACACCCTGAGAATACTTCCACATCCACCAGATATTTACAAATGGGATGATGATAAGCCAAGTGGTTGGGATGTCTGCACCCTTGTCAACCATTTCATGTTTTGTCTTCCAGAGCCACCAGATGCAATAAATGCCAAATGTAATTATTGAAAAAACAAATACAAGAATTGGATTGCGCTTTTCCATTTTTAACACTACTTTCATTCAAGATATTACCATATACAGGCGCTGTTTTTGTCAAACACAGCCCCTCTAAACCATCGATTGGAAAGAGCCATCAGAGTTTGTACTTGATGTTTTCCAGTATAGTCCTTACATCCGGATCACCTGCATGGTCTCTGCCCTGGACTGTTATCGTTATCATCGTGTTGTTTATTTTTGCGGCATACTGGGTTTGCGGCAGTCCATATACATAGCTGGTTGTCTGATACTGGGTGCCACCGTGGGTCTCCGGTTTCATTGGGGTGGGATTATACTGGGGGAAATTGTTAATAAAAGCACCCAGATACTGTTCTGGTGTTTGCGAGTTGTCAAACTGGAACTTGAGCATCACATAAAATTCCTTGCCTTTTCTTTTCATATTGAAAAATCCTGCACCCATATCCGGTTTTATGCCTGCCATGTCATCTGTATAGCTCCACCCTTCAGGGATGAAAATTTCGATTTTTTCTCCGGTATATAAAAAACCATCTGCGGCTGAATGATTGTTGTTCTCCTGTCCTGCTGATTTATCGGTATTTACAGGTTCACTTGATGGATTTCCACCACAAGATGCCATCAGGATACCAGAAAAAACAATAAGGAGTAGCGCGAGATATTTCTTCATGTTAAAAACCTCCTATTTTTTGGAATGAAACAATTTTATCTGTTTCAATGAAAGTCATAAGGTGTATTTTTTAATACGGCATTATATATTTAGCAAGTACATAACAAATTTGTTTTGCTCAATTTTACACAAAGGGAGATTTTCCAATTGACACAAAATGCTATTTGTGCTAATTTTTGTAATATGGTAGAAGATTCTGGAGATGAAAAAAAGCTTGTACCTATACCTATTCGTGATGATAAAGGCAATAGTGTGGGGGAAGGTTATCAAAGAGAGATTGTAGAAGAGATAACACCTTGGTCTCAATTCAAATTAGATGACGGAACCATAATCAAAATAAAGGTTTTGGTTTTAAGTGTATTGAGAACAGATCAATACACACCTTCAGGAGAGCCAATTTATAGTGTTAAATCACATAATGTTACAATTTCACAATCGCCTGAAGATTTAAAAAAACCGCTTATATCAGGGAGTGACCAAAAATTAGATGATGAACAACAGCAATGAGTCTGATGTAAAAACTGAAAATGTGTTTTCCATGACTAACATCATGGAAAATGATGCGCAACAAGGTTTTTGTTTTGAAACAAATGAAAAAGAAAAATCTACATCATCATTTACATTTCAAAAATTTCCTAGCTATAATGAATATATGCTATTGTCAAAAACTGACAAAGAAAAAATTTGGCTTCGAGTTCGCGTTTTAGTGGAAGATTTACAACAAAAAGGAATTAATCCTTTTAGTCTGTAGATGTCTTTCAATCCTCTTTTTGGTGAAATATGGAAAGTCCAGTTCCAACCAGATTCCATAGGAAAAGAGATTGACGCACAAGAAGCTACCAATTGTAAACCCCAAAGACCTGCCGTCATACTTACCATTTATCCGATATTAGATGCTGCTCAAAACAGAATAAAGATTACAAGTAGCGATTTTTATAATATACGTTTAGTTGTTCCTTTTACTGGTTGGCAACCATATCATGATGAATTGCCTTGGTATGTTGTGATTCAACAGAATAGCAAAAACGGTTTAACAAAAAAATCAAGTGCCAACATATATCAAGCTCGTTGTTGTGATTTGATGAGATTTGAACATAATGCTGGGTATCTTGGTAAACTCAATAAAACTGAATTGCAATCAATTATTGATCGTTTCAAAATATGTATTGGCGATGGTTTTGTTTTATAGATTTTAATGATAAATAGTATTTTCAAGCCCTTATTATCCCCAACAATGCCTTATCGAACCTC
>Ga0302236_1002222_pt1 | contig 11987 bp, 8 predicted proteins | sample AAG_UR_Gly_MG_FD_193509 | JGI IMG/M metagenome (GOLD analysis project Ga0302236, IMG submission 193509) | Enriched activated sludge microbial communities from anaerobic digester in WTTP, New Holstein, Wisconsin, United States - AAG_UR_Gly | ecosystem: Engineered > Bioreactor > Anaerobic >...
TTTGTCTCTTGGATTGTATTCAATGTCTGCTTATCAATATTTAATAAATTTGATAATATTATTGAACTTTGATCCGTAACTCCTGGACTTATTTGCTGAGGAACATTTATTATCATTTTCGCCTCCGATTTTATCGGCAAGATCTCTTATAAAAAACAATAAGAGATCTTGCCGATATGAAACCTACTACTCAATTGACATTACAATATCTAAATTTTCAACATCCCAATGAATCATAACAGGTGAATATTTTACAATATTTAATTTAGCTTTTAAATTTGATAAAATTGTATTATCTGCCAATACTTCTATTCCATTATCTACTTTATTTGGTGTAACAGAAGAATCTGTTACATAAACCTTTACAGACTTAACATATGATCTATTAGTGTGGACAAATTCAGTTATTAAACTATTATAAAAAACAACATTTGGTCCTGAAAAACTCTTTTGCAAATACTCAGCAATAGCCAAAATCAAATTTTCTCTTTCAGTTGGTATATCTACTGAATTTCTCTGAATATATGTTTTATCACATTTTACTTCAACTCTCATCTTAAATGGTAGCTTTATAACCGGTAAGCTAATCCAATTAGTTCCGTTCCACCGATAATAAATATTGGTATCCGAATCTAAAACAAAATCTTGTTGTAATCCGGCTAAATAAATAGGAATATAAAAATCCCATCCAGATCCATTATAAGTTGCAATTTCATTATTATGACCCGTAAATGCACCAACCCCAGCAGTTCCTACTCTAAATCTCTGTCCCGTTAACGCAATTGTTGGGGGAATGTTTCGAGTATCAATTACAGGATCTAAATAATTGTAATAGTCTTCTGAAAAAATTTCTCCACCTTGTAAAAATATAGCTTCAATGAAAGGAGATTCAATATAATAAGAATTTAATAATCTGCACTGAACATTATCTGTCACCATTCTATTTTCATTAAAAACCGCGGTCGTAATGAAATTTCTAAATTTATCAAGGTAATAATCTGGATCAGTTGCGAAAGTAGTATTATACATAACTGGAATATTAACGATATATGAATCTTGCCCAGATTGATACCTAACTAATGTTAATTGATCTGAAATGTCTTCTAATTGATAAAATTTATTAGTTGTATTTGTGAATTTAAGTGTAGTTAAAGGACCATTTAATACTGCCGGAACAGAATTGTCCCCAGTTAATCCTAATGCAGTTAAACATGTTGATCCAGTTAATGCTATAAAAATATTTTGAACAGTTTCTGCACCGGCAAGAACTGGAGGAGTTAACTTGATTCTCACATTACCATTATCATCAGTATAAGATGAGGCGATAGTACGACCAAATTGAGTATTGATTTCTGTAATCAGTGTCGCAGCTGTCACTGCAGCACCAGCTGTCATTGTGATTGTTGTAAATGATCCGGAATAAGGTGATGCATCATTAACTTTCACTTTTAGAACATTTGCACCAACTGTATTAAATGGACTATAATTATTTGTTAGAACAGAATCTGAAATTCCACATTTGATTTCTATTTGAATTTCACTTTCAAAAAGACCAAACGTGTCAGCGTTGTCATAGATGTAAGTGAATTCATTTTCAGACAATGGGAAACAGCTCATGCGCTTATCAACAATATTCAAATCTGCACCATAAATAGACACATTAAATACAAGATCACTAATGGTTTGATATGATTTAAGTCGAATAGTTGTCTCATAAGTCGTTTCATCATAATCTAAATTAAGATAAACAACAGGAATATCAAAACCAGTTCCAATAATAGCTGGATCAAGAACAACATCTGCAAAGTCAATTCGAGATAAATCTTTTAATATATACCCAGCATAGTAATTCATTCGGGTATTTCCTTTATAGATAAAAGGGCTTATAAAAGATTCCGAATTTATTGTAAATGTTGGTCTATAATATAATGGTTGAAGTTCGTAAGAAATTGGTTCAATGTCAGCTGTACCGGCCGTACCATCATCAGTGAATGTTACAGTTGGAGCATTCACCTCCCAATATTGATCTCTAAATGTTGGAAATCTTCCATACACTCTATATTTCGTAGCGTATGGCACTGCTACCCAATCAATTTTTACAGAGTTGTCTGTTCCACTGGTAGTAGCTGTTACGACTACAGATGGTGCAGATTGTCCCCATTCATCAATTGCTACCACAAAATAGCCATAAGTATCATCAGAAAGTGATCCACCAGCAACTGGCGTTGCTGTCGGAACATATGCAATATCGGAAGTGGAATTTAAATCTAATACTTGTTCATTGTGATTAAGAGTATAACAAATTGATTGATTTCTATCCCGATAAGCTCGACATAGATGAAAAATATTATCAAACACATTAAACTTCTTAAAGAGAAATTTAAAATCATCAAAGTAATTAGCAGCAATATTATAAAAATCTTGCTGACTCATCATATTATCACGTGTTTGAATAAAATTAACAATTGCATCTCGTAAATCTTCACCACTCAGTGGATCTAATCCAGCTTCAGAATAATCAAAATCAACAAGTGGTTGCTGCGACACAGATGGTAATGAACTAGAGGGCGTTAAATCTCCAGCAGGCGTATACATATAATCATATGCTAATACATTGCCGATAATTTGAATTTTCAAATTTGTTTTATCAATAAGATTTCCAGAAGTACCTCTTGTAGATTTAATAACCAATCTAATCGAAGCCCCAGAAATCCAATTTCCTCTAATCCCTGATCCAAATTCGAGAACATAATTTGTTGAAGTTATTTTTCTTAAGAAAACACTTTTGCTGTCTCCCTTTTCAAGGTATTTCGTATATTTTATTTGATATTCTTCTTCAGCAACTGATCCAGATGGAATTACGAAAACTTGTAAATCCGAAAGATAATACCCAGCATCAATTCCGAAATAATATGTTTGAAATGATCCAAAATTATACGGCTTGAGCACAAAGGATATTTCTTTTTGTGAATACTGTGTAGTAGAATAAAGTGGTACAGATATTGTTGAAGTAGATGATGGAATTGTTAACTTTGTACCATCTGCAGTAATAACATCTGCAGAATAATAATATAATCCATTGTCTTCAACTTCAATAAATTTATATATTGCATCAATGGTAAATTGAAAATTATCAATAAAAAATTTGGCATCTATTTGGGTAATAGTTCCAGAAGAACTACTATATCCCACAATAACCTCTCTTCGAACAACTCCATAAGGTCGACGAGGTAGCCAATTTACCATATCAAACTCTATAGTTCCTACAGCAGAAGCTGCCGTAGCGAAAGTAGGGATATAACCATATGTTGATGCATGAATGTATTGGCTCTCTTCTGTTTGAGATGTTCCAATAAATGCTTCTTTAAAAAGACTATCATAATATTGTTTTAAATCAAAGTGAGTATATCCTAAAAGATTCATAAAAAAACCAACAAATCCAACTTTACTGATTTGTAGGTCAAATATTCCCAACTCTGTTTTTAATTGATCATAATAATAATTTACAAATTCCTCTGGAGTTGTATAATTTAATGTTGGTAATAGATTTGCCATAATTTTTATAAGCTCCCTACAACACTATATTTATATATTATTATTTTTTATATTAAAAATTTCCTGAAACCCATTTGCCTTTGCTACCCCTTGTACACTTCCCCACATACTTTTCACACCACTAACAGTGCTTCCAACGATTCCACCAAGTTTAGCAGCATTGCCTGTTAGATTTTTTAAAGCTCCAGATGTTGATCCTAAAGCTGTATTTAATACTCCACCAAGAAATCCACCAAACATTCCACTCCCATCTTGTGAAGCAAATTTTTGAACAACTTCATCTAACTCATCAAAAAGCCAGTGTCTAGTTCCGCTAATTGCTGTGTTCTCAGTATATAAAGCCTCTCTATAACCACTACATGAGTATGTAAATGGTAAAGTAACCATTTCATTTGTTGTTCTTGACCCAATAAGTTCTTTATTCGGCAAGCTCTGGGGGAAGACTCCGACACATTTACTCACAAAAGTAACAGTTTGCATGTCTGGACGATACTTCACAATATAAAAAGAAGCAGCATAATCTATTGAACTATATAATTCTTTTGCATCACTAAATTCAGATTCTTCTGGACTAGTATAATATCCCGGATTTGGTTCAATGGTTCCTTCTAAAATTTCTCGAATATATTCAATCCAAATATGATGAAACATATATATATCTAGTTGTCGATTATCAATAAATGTAATAGAGCATGTATCAGTTTCTGATACTTCTGATGCTATCGGAACAGCACCACTTCGTAATGAAATATTTTCTGATCGTATTTGACTTTGCGGTGGAGTAAAATCTATTGCAGCAAATGTCATAATTTTACCAACAATATTCATGTAACTGTCTTTATCATCTTGACTATAATGATTTGAACTACTTAAATAATCATATCCAGATAAATGTGGTGGAATGAAGAACACTAAAGTATAACCATTAATATCAGGTGCGAAATCCCGATACAGTTGTTGGTAAAAATATTTTATTACATCGCTTTTTGGTGAAGTAAATACAGTATTTAAATATGATACTAAATCTGCCCCTTCATATCCAAACATATCACCCATTATACTTCCACCGGAATTTTTAAATATTCCACTTGTTACATCTTGAATTATTCCCATATTTTTTCTCCATTATCCGGCAAGATCTTAAGCTAGATCTTGCCGGATAAAACTTTTAAATCACATAATATCAACTAATCCTTGACAATTATGCTTCTTTAAATTATAAATCAATCCATACAAAACAACATTACAAATCTGCATCTGTTGAGCTTTTCCATAATTATCAAAATCTAACATCAAATCTTCTTTAAAGATTTTAGAAGACAATCCGTTTAAAATTTTCTGCATTTTACGAATTTCTTCAGTATTCTTTGATGAAATAATATTTCGTTTCACATTTACCATAAAATCTTTATTACAAATATCATTCTTGTCAGAAACGTTTGTACGAGATAAAATAATTGATAATGCATCATGAATCATATCATAGTTTTTATGATTATGCAAAGCAGATAACATGGTTTCAATAACTTTTGTAGATACTTTTGTTGCTTTGTTTATTTCCATAACAAATGAGTTCGGGTATTGTGCTTTAGCATTCATGGAAATAAAATCAGCTGTAGATGTGACTATTTCATCTCTATTATGAATAGTTGAATATTGATCAAATCCAGTTTCTTCATCATCACCTTTAATAATTGTTGGAGTTGTTAAAAACAATCCATTCTCTTTAGCTTTCATATACAATGGCAATAAACCACCTTGCGCTCTTTTCTCGCCAGAAGCCGCATCTATTACTGGATTAAAAACAAACAACTGATCAATTCTCGCCCAACTTTGCATAAATAATTGTCGCAATCTATATACATCTTTTGCAATCTCTGGACGATATTTCTTCATCAAAGTTGTAACATAATAATCTTTCAAAAGTGCTAGCGGCGAATCAAACTTCGTAACATTATGTTTTTTATTAACCAAATGAGCTACGACATATTTCATAACTCTTTTATCACAATATTTAATATATGCATATTTTCGACCATTCCAAAGTTTCTGTAATAGTAAAAATAAGGAATTGTTAATCATTTGATCATCATTCTTTTTAATTCCATAATAAACTAGCAGCAGCAATATTTGATAATATGAATCATTATACATGATCGCATTGTTTGGAAATTTCCAATCAGCTTGAAATGCATTTCCTACTGTTTTAGGATCAAGCTGTAATAATGTAAAAAGATTCATCACTGCTGTTGTTGGAATGGTGAATTTGTAACAATACCCCTCATCAGAGTTCATAGCCTGTGTGTATGTGGTAGATATTAATCTACTTAACTCACCATGAAGTTTTGTTCGTAGATTTGGATTTGCTTGAATTGTTTTATCTAATTGATTATAAATTGTCAATACTTGATTGCTCACAATATACTCTCCTTTTATAATAAAAAATTAAACGACAGCAGCAACCACTTTTGCAATATTATGTACCTTACTATTAAATGATTCTACTAATTCGACCAATGTTTCCTGATCAAAAACTTTTCGATAATCTGCAGATTCAATAAGATAATCAATCCTAGATTTTACAGCAAATGGGAAAGCAATCCGAAGCAGAAGATTTTCTACGATATTAACTTTTGTACTGTATGCTATCGCTTCCTCTGGATTTGCTCCTTCACTAATAAGGGTCTTGGATAATTCTCTTGATTTCTCAAGATATTTTTCGGTTCTCTGTTCTGGAGTTAATGAATAAAATGATTTGTCAAAATATTCATAAATGATCGTTGATAGAGTTTGCCGCTGAACTTCATTGGATTTCTCAAGAATTTCAAAAGTCAAACCCTTACCATAAATCTCTGGCTTTAAATTTACAAATTCATAAATCTGTCGAATGTTTTTAAAGTAACTACCAAGAGCTTTATATAATTCATCGGACTCTTCTAATTTCTGTAGGAACTGATCAAAGTAAAGCATATCAACTTTAACTTTGCCTTCCCAAATCAAAGCATCATATGATTCAAAAAAATCTGCACCGGCAGTAGCTTTGGTAATACCTTCTTGGATAATTGTCATATGATCTTTCTTTTTCTCTTTCGCCTCTTGAATCTTTATAAGAGCCGATTTAGCATCTTTCATCACATCTAAATTGTAATTGTCAAAAGATAATTGCATTTGAAAATCCTCCTAATAATAATTTTGAGATTGTGTTGTAGTTAATGGTCTATCCACTTTAGATTGTACAAATGTAGCTAATGTTTGAATTCTTGATTTGTTCACATCTGTTTGGTTCATTAATTGATAATGAACTTCTCCTCTTTTAGAATCTACCACAATTAGATTCGGAACATTTAGTCGGTTGGCAATAAATTTCACAATACTTTTAATATAAGTAGCACTTACATCTGGCATATTTACTTGTTCTTTTGTTAAGGGTGTGGAATTTGGTTGTAATGATCGCCCAATCTGTCCACCAGACAACATGTGCTTCCAGCTTTTACCCATAATTGCAGCGTGTAACGCAACTACAATTTCAACAGGAAGCACTAATGTATAATTCGGCCAAGATGTAACCTCATTCACGGACTTTTCAATTTCAACATCAGCAATTAATATAAATTTACACAATACCTCTTGAAATTTAGCTAAAAATAGAAAATATAAGATATCAACAATCCCATCATGAAACGCTGGAATAACTTGTCGTAATATTTTATTTCTATCAGCAATTCCAAGATTCTCAAGAGTAAATTCGCTGTCAGGGGTTTGATCTTCTTCATCCACAAACTCTTTAATAAAATTCTTAACAACTTGATTAATAAGATTTTTAACTACTATCAAATTTGAATTAAATTCTCTTGAATAAGTATCGGCAACTACTGTCTGTAATTGTTTCTCTAATCTTACAGATAGAGATTTACTAACTCCGCTAGCTTTCTCAAACATATCAACAAAATGTAGATAAGTTGAATTATTGAATGATCCAACCGAAATAGAAGTATCTCCTGCCCAACGACTAATATTTTCGACAACTTCAACACTATCTATTGCACATAAATCTTTTAATGATTCTATTTTTTCTTTTATATTCTCTTGTCGAAAACTCTTGTCGATATTTGCAAATAACTTTCCAACAATATCAGTTATATTATCAAACAATTCGTCATCAATTTTCTCTTTTTTCACATTAACAACATTTAAACCACTTGATGATATACTAATTAAATTACCTATTGATAATAACCAGATTGTTCCAGTAGTTCCCATAATATCTGTAAAAGAATTTATTAAAAAATTTCGATATCGGATAGATTGAGATCCAAGACTAGCTTCCTGTACTCTCACTCTACTTATTCTTTCATCGGTAGCATCAAGACCAAAACGTCTTTCTGCCGAAGTTCGATTTAGTACAAACTTAAAATATGTTTTAGTATTATCCAAATCAGTTCGATTCAAATACAATGGTATAAATTGTTGTTGAGTTTTGAGTTCTTCTTCATTATCAATTTGAGACTGAATTTTAAATCTTTTATTACTCGCTGCCTGTTGAAGTGAAGGCAATATATTAAAACGCCTAGTAACCCGCTCAACTCCCCTTGAAATACCAATGACTCCTCGTTGAAACCAACTTCCAAGATTTTGTCGAACTGTCGGATCAGTTATTAAGTTATTTAATAACCGCCAATATTTCTTTTCATCCAAACTTTCCAATTCTTTAAAAACAGCATCAATATTGGTTTCTGAATCTAAACTGAGATTTAATCCAATAGAAGCGATTAGGACCCACATAAGAGTTAAAGTATCTACTTGAAACGAAGACGTACCAACGATAACGGGAACTTCAATCATGTTGCCCATTGTAATTGTTTCAATATAGGGTCTGAATTTCGCTAATTTTGGATCTGTTTTAATAAGCTGTTGAATAACTGCTGTTTTCTGAGTAATCTTTTGTTGAAGAACTCCAGCGTAAGCAGCATCAACATTATAGTTTGGAGAAGCAGTTCCGTAACCAGCCGAACTTATTCCCTGCTGTGCAGCGAGTGTCCGAAGGATTCCACTAGTAGGATCTACCGATTGTTGTCGTTCATCCCAAAGTGGGCGAATTTGATTAGCGGTTCCTATAATACTAAATGCATTCTCAACAAATAAATCTGATAAGAAAGTAACAGAAATGAAATCTCTTATAAGTTGTTCAAATGGGGGAGTACTCTGAACTTTTATCTTATCCGCGATAAGGATTGGATAAATAAAAATCAATTTTAGCTGAGAATTTATATTTCTTTTAGGATTTCTAACTCCAGCAGTTCCTTTTGAATATTGACCATAACCTGTTATATTCATAATATACTATTATCACCTCACTTATGTTTAATATCTTTTAAGATAATACTCAGTTCTTTATCTAAATTTGGATAAATCTTTTTATACTCATCTAATATTTTATCAGACATCTCATTAATTCGTTTCGAACTTGCAGGATGTGTTGACGGTATAAACCAACTGTTGATAAAACTCCATAATTTTTCATACCATGATCTGTGTTTTTCTACTTCAACTTGTCTACTATGGAGTTTATAAAGAACTTTTACAAATTCATCACCATAACCATATTTAATCGGAAACTGATCTGCTCGATATTCACTCTTATGTTCCAAAAATGTAAGAGAACGAGTTAAAGTAATAACAATTAAGCTAGCAATCGCGTAAGCTGGAAGAGAAAGAAGATTCAATATTGCTAGAATTGGTGTTTTGAATATTTCTCCAACAAATCCAACAAATTTTTGAAAAACATTTAATAATAATCTAGGAAGATTTGAAGTGTAAGTATATACATGTCCAAGTTCATGTAAAAGAATTGATGTTAATTCTCTTGGAGAAAACATATTAATTAAATCAATTCCTATAATAATGTATACTTTTTTAATATATTTTGATGGTTCTTCAATTACATTTAGATTTTTAAGATTCTCCCCAGATTCAAAATCTTTTAACAAATTGATAAGATCTGTAGATATTGTTTGATTGTAAATCGGTATTACGGATGCATTAGTATATTTTGGTTTTAAAGTTAGAACTACGTGCTTAACTGAAGTAAATTCTTTAATTTTCTGTGTAAGTTCTTTTTTAGCGGCGAGATCTTTGTTGTTCTCCTTTATTCGAGAAAATATTTTATCTATATCTTTCAGTATGTCACTTCTATATTTCGATACTTCAAAAATTAATTCTTGAATTTCAAAATTGTCCATAATTTTCCTCAACAATCTCTTCTAAAAATGAATTGATAGCCTCGATGGATACATGTAAAACGATTAGATCCAAGTAAATATGGAATAGCAAGTTCTCCTTTACCTTCAAATGTATCAACATCAAATGTATCGTCAAACATAATATAGCCACCGATACTCACTTTATCAATAGCTTCTAATAGTAATTTTAAATGATATATCCCAGAATCATAAGAATCCTTTACCCAATCAATTGTATCAAGATATAATAAATCAATATTATTATACTTTATATTTCTCAAAAATTCAATTCCGTCTTTTTGAGTTAGAGCAACAGAAGTAGATTTATCAGATCCTGTAATATATTTCTTTAAAACCTCTGTACATTTTAATAAATTATCTTTATTGATATCACATCCATGATATGATCCACCGTATTTAGAAATATACCAAGCCCAGATTGAAGTAGAATCTCCATCACTCAAATTACCAGGATTTCTTGTCACCCCAACTTCAACAATTAATGGATTGATTTTCTTATTTTTATAAAGATCTTCAAGAACTGTTTTAAAACTATCATGCCGATTTTTACTAGTATGAAATACTTCTGGTGCATCGGCAAAATCTAAACTTGGTCTATCATCAACGTCCCAATCAACATAATGTGCTTGAGTCCATTTATTATCAACTTTAAAATCTTTGATGAAAACAATATTTTCGGGTTTAGTTTTATTATTTACGATTGTCCCAAACCAATATTCCAAAATGTAATTGGTATGAGGAGCAACTTGTTTAAATTCTTCCCACGATTGACATCTAGGTATAACTAAATTATACCATTCCATGTCACATGAAAAGAGATCTGTCCGGTACATATTATCCTGATAGTGAACAAAGAATGCTACTTTATCTTCAGAATTATTTTCTTCAAATAATTTCATATATTGATCAAAATCATAGTCTAAATCAGATTCAACATAATGAATAGTGTGGTATCTTTCTTTAATTAATAATAAATCTATAGCGTTTCTAATATTCATTAAACAAGCAACCCCATGATAATCAACATTAGAATTTCTATCTTGTTTAACACCATTGTGCATTCTCCAGAAAGTTAATCTCCAACCGTCACTTAGAATGTTTTCTTTTTCATAAATATAATAATCCACTAATCCCTGAACTTCTTCAGTTACAGGATAATGAGTAACTAAACAAACTGGAAAATTCTTCTCTTTTAAGAACTTAATTTTATTGATTAAAAATTTTGTCTTTTCTTTTGTATTCGGCCAAGCGCCAATTACAAATATAATTTTATTGTTCAAAACTTACGCCTCCATATTTTATGTCTAAAAATGCTTAAAAATTATCATATTATTTCTATATGAAACCATTTTTTTCTGATATTCAAAAGATTTATATAGAAATTATTATAATATCGAATCAACTAAATAGTGAAAGGAGATAAGAACATATGAAAAAATTCTTTGTAACTTTGGCAGTATTTGTGATGTTGGTAATCGCCGGATCAGCTTTTGCTGGTCCGATTGATTGGATGGCTGATAAACTGGGATACGTCCCGGAAACTCAGTTGGTTGCCGCGCAGGCGGAAACCGCGAAAGCGGTTGTCGCCGCGAAAGAAGCAGCGGTAGCAGCAGATCATGCTGCAACTTCTGCCAAATCAGCAACAACTTACGGAATTATTCTGACCGCTTTCTTAGGTGGTCTGGCAATTTTCCGTAAGAAAATCGCCAAGAAGATTCTTGCGGAGAAGCCTGCAAAGGCCGAGCCGAAAGAAGTCTAAAAAACGGGCAACATCCGAACTTTCACCGGATGTAAAACTAGTGAAATGTAATACTCTGGGGCAGTACCAGGGGGCTTGGCAAGCCGTCAAACGCTACACGCTTTCGGGCGTGTTTTCTTTTTGTTTTTTATGCAACATCTTTTGCAAAATTCTTAGCAGCTTCTTCTGCTTGCTCTTTAGTTTTAATTATATATTCTTTTCCAGATTCATTTCCACAAGTATCAGATTTAACTTTCTCACCAATTTCAAAACCATGAATAGCTCGATGACTCCAACCATAACATTTCTTATTTGGTGACCATCCCCAAGAGGTCACCGAATGATTTGGATTTAGTTTTTGAGCATTAATTTCTAACCAATCTTGAAATCTCACTTTTGGTTTTTTATTAGCATATCTGGGAAGATTTTTGAAA
>Ga0302236_1002228_pt1 | contig 11969 bp, 16 predicted proteins | sample AAG_UR_Gly_MG_FD_193509 | JGI IMG/M metagenome (GOLD analysis project Ga0302236, IMG submission 193509) | Enriched activated sludge microbial communities from anaerobic digester in WTTP, New Holstein, Wisconsin, United States - AAG_UR_Gly | ecosystem: Engineered > Bioreactor > Anaerobic >...
CCCCTCATGAGAATGAATAGGCTTTGCGCCCAGCAGGATTCGAACCTGCGACCTTTGGATTCGTAGTTTAATGGACATTGTATTGGCATATTATGGGATGTTTCTAACTGTTTGATACTTATTGTTTTAGCTATTGATTTATAGTGTTATGTATTGCCTTATTTCCTTTTTTGTGTTAGCCATGTGTTAGCCAGTCTATAAGGGAGGCTCAAAGATGAAGAAAATCAAATTAACCAAATCATACATTGATTCCCTGCAGGCACCTGAAGACGGCAAAAGGCTTACAGTCTGGGACGATGAGCTACAGGGCTTTTGTATCCGGGTGAGCAAAAAGAAGAAAGTATACTATGCTGTCAAACGCATAGGTGGGAAATTGCAATGGGTAAACATCGGCGTTCATGGGCCTATGAACCCAACCGATGCACGAAAAGAAGCCCTCAAGACACTGGCCAACCTCAACAAGGGTATCGATGTAAACAAGCAGAAAGCGCAGGATCGGGTAAAGGGCATCACCCTGAAAGAAGCACTAAAAGACTATTTCGAATCAAAACCTAAACTGCGAGAGGGCACAAAGAAAACTTATGAGTGCCTCTTAAATGAATGGCTGTCCGACTGGATGGAAAAGCCCCTCAAAGACATCGGTAAGAAGGATGTATCGAGCAGGCACCTGAAGATTGCCGACGGCCGTAGCGCGGTCACTGCCAACAATGTTATGCGAACATTCCGGGCGATATACAACCACGCGCAGGCTGTATCGGATGGAGCCCTACCGGAGAGCCCTACAAAAATACTTTCTCGCAGCAAGCAATGGTTCCATGTGGGCAGACGGCAGACATATATCAAGGAACACGAGCTCAACAAATGGAGCAAAGCCGTAATAAGTTATTCAAACCCCGTGGCGGGTGACGCCCTGCTCCTTCTCCTTCTTACAGGCTGTCGGGAAAAAGAAGTCCTCACCCTGCAATGGAAAGACGTTGATATGAAGGGCAAAACCTTCACCATACAGGCCACAGTAGCTAAGAATCACCGGGAACATACCTTACCCATGTCCGATGCTATCCTTGACGTTTTCAAGCGAAGAGACGCCGCCAGAGAGAATGATTATGTCTTCCCCGGGCAGGGAGGCATCGGCCACATTGTAGAACTCAAGCGTGCAGTTCAGGCAGTGACCAAGAAAAGCAAGGTCAAGTTCTGCCTGCATGATCTGAGAAGGACCTTTTCGGGAATCGCAGAGCAGGAGGTATCATATGCTATACTCAAGCGGCTACTGAACCACTATACCGGCAACGATGTGACTGCGGGGTATCTGGTCATTCCCACAGAACAGCTCCGAGATCCCATGCAGAAGATCACGAACAGAATCATGACGGCGATGTTGGAGCCGGAAGAGCAGGAGCAGCAGGAGAAGGAACCGGAGCCACAAAAGCAGCACGAAGAGAAAGGAAAGGTGATACCACTCAGGGCAAGACGATAAGTGCTTAAATCAATTTTCATTGGCATAGGACGCTGAATATACTCACTGAAATATCTGTTTCCATAACCCTCTCTTTATTTTTTAATAGCCGAAACGATATATCAAGCAACGAATGATTTAGCGTTATAACAAAGGGATACCAAACCCATAGCCCCGAACGCCTTGAGCGTCAGACAGCGGCGATTAGCCGAGGAGAAATATTATGTCTGACGCACAAGGCATTGACCATCCGGAACTTCTTACCATTGAAGAATTGTCTCGTATTCTGAAAATTCCAACCGGGAGCATACGCAACCAGCTATGTCGGGGAAAATTTTCTATCAAGCCATTAAAGATTGGCCGTCTTCTGAGATTCAAAGCAGATGACATCGAAAGATATCTGGCATCTCTTGACTGTTTGAGTCATCGGGGAGGTGCTGCATGAATTCCTCCCAATCATATGACAGGCTCATGACGGAAAAAGAGGTTCATAAAATTCTTGGCATAGGGTTGAGCACTCTTCAGCAATGGCGGCTGCGCGGAAAAGGCCCAAAATTTTGCAGGCTCGGCGGAAAAATGATCAGATATCGTGAAAGCGATGTCAGGGCATATATTGATAATCTTGATTCATTCCAGAGCACAACCGAAGCCGACATGGGAGGTGTGTCGTGAATGCCCCCGAGTCGCGGCTTAACCCAGACGCACCCCGAACCCGGCATGGCATCGAGGGAATAACATCAGCAAATAGTGGTGGCACTGTCAAGCCCAGAGAGGTTGCACGGTTCACCTTCACCGACGAAAAGGGCAATCCTTTATACTGGAAGGTTCGGTATGAGCCCGGCAAGAATGGCGGCAAGAAGTCCTTCCAGTTTTTTCATGGAGACAATCAGCCTGGACGTGGTGGTGAGCAAGTTTTGTATAACTTGCCGCGAGTCCTTGAGGCTAAAACGGTAATCATTACCGAGGGCGAAGCCAAGGCCGATCTTCTGAACTCCTGGGGTATGGTGGCAACGTCCATGGACAGCGGCGCGGGAAGCAATCTCACCAATGAAATGATCGCGCAGCTATCCGGCAGGAGAATCGTTATCCTTCGGGACAACGACGAACCAGGGCTCAAATTCGCAGAGAAAACAGCAAGAGCTCTCGTGAACGAATGCCCCGAGGTCAAGGTGGTGCTCCTGCCAGGACTCCCAGAGAAGGGCGATATCATTGATTGGGCAAAAGAACCCGGCAATGATTGGTCACGCTTGGCACAGATTATCGCAAGGGCCGAACCGTGGAAGGGCTCTCTCGAAGAGTGGCCGGAGCTTGTGCCCCTGAATGACAGCAAGGCACCCGAGATCCCCGACGATATTCTCCCCGGGTGGGCAGGCGATTTCACGCGGGAGGCTTCACGGTCAATCCAGATTCCCTATCCCATGGCGCTTGCATCCGTCCTGGGGGCAGTGTCTATGGCTGTATCCAGTGCTGTTAAGTGCATCCATGTGGGACCTGGGCACATTGAGACACCGAACGTCTACCTGTTCGCACCATTACTTTCTGGTGAGCGAAAAACGGGCATGGTGGGGGCTGCAACAGCTCCACTGTATGAGTGGGAGACCGAGCAGGCAGAATTCAAAACTGATGAGATAAGGGCAGCACAGAGCAGGAGAAAAACCCAAGAAAAGATAATCGAGGGTATGAGGAACAAGGCCGCTAAAACCTCTGATGATGAAGAACGCAGAGCCCTTATCGAGAGTATAGCAGCGCAGGAAGTAGCTCTTGAGGATATCCCTCACCTTCCCCGGTTGCTTGCCGATGATGCGACACCGGAGAGTTTGCCGAGGATACTAAAAGCACAGGGCGAGGTCCTGGGTATCATCTCCAGTGAAGGCGGCATTTTTGACATTTTTGGTGGTAGATATTCAAGGGATGGAATTCCGAACCTTGATCTACTCCTGAAAGCACACAACGGAGAATCCTACCGCGTTGACCGTATCGGGAGAGATCCTATCGTCTTGAACAATCCCCGGCTTGTGGTGTGCATCTGTCCTCAACCGGACGTGCTTCTTTCAATGGCAGATAAGCCCGGCTTCCGAGGGCGTGGGCTCTTGGCAAGGTTCCTGTATCTCTTCTCCGAATCACAGGTTGGGTATAGAGACATATCTCCAGACCCGATGTCGGAGAGTGTAACCAGGGAGTATTCTACTCTCGTTAAGGCTCTGCTTGATATGCGGGGGGCAAACCTTGAATTGACTATCTCACCGGCTGCAAGGGCTCCATGGCTTCAATTCTCGCAGATGGTAGAAGAGCAGATGCGACCTGGGGGCGAGTTCGAACACTTCAGAGATTGGGCAGGCAAGCTCCCTGGGCAGGCTGCGCGATTGGCTGGAGTGTTTCATTGTATCGAAGCACAGCTTCCAAGTGCTCTTGAAGTATCAGAGGATACTATGCAACGAGCCCTTACTCTCTCTGCTTTACTCGCAGACCACGCGAAGGTGGCATTCTCAACCATGGGTAGTGACCCGGCAACCGAAGCAGCGCAGGCTATCCTTGGTTGGATACAGCGCAAGGAACGAGACAAGTTCACTCTGCGAGATTGTTTCATTGCCCTCCAAGGCCGATATAAGAGCACTTCAGAACTGAAGCCTGGTCTATCAGTGCTCGCAGAGCGCGGATATGTCCGTGATATCGGTATGAAGCTGGCAGGCGGCAAAGGTAGACCGAGTGGACCATATTACGAAGTCAATCCTTCTTTCAAAGGGGGTGTCGAATGAGCTTTGCAGCGCAGTGGTTTTCAAAATCCATATCTACGGGCAAAATTGACAATATTGACATAAATAGTGATTCGAGGACTTCTGTCAATTTTGTCAATATTGCCAGAGAAGTTGAAAATTCAAAAATCAACCAGTGGGGTGAGCACGCGCACCTTGCGGAATGGTTTCTCTCTGTGAAGGATTCCCTGCCCCGCGAGCGGTTCATCTATGACCAGGGCGAGGGCTGGCAAGTGATATGGGCGACTCCGGCGGCATCATACGAGAACCTTGCAGCGGAGATCGAGAAAGGCCCCGGTGGTCAGTGGGATGCGGAAGTCAGGAGCATCCTGGAGCAGCTTCATAATCTGTTCGGGGGTAAGCAATGACAACAAAACGGCATCTTCAACTTGTACAACCAGGAATTCCATTGCGGACAATCTACGAACAATGCTGGATGATTTGGCCGGAAGAATTTTTACGTGGTAAGATCGCTCTTACGGCTATCGAAATGGCTTTCCCTTCAACATAAACCAACAATTACGTCATTACCACTCCTTCAATATCGACCCGCGAAAACGATAAAGGAGATAGACGCAAACAAAAGGTAGGCAATTATGAGCCCAAGGAAAAACAGTAACCCGGAACCCGAGACAATCATCAGCTTTGAGCAGTGCACGGGAAAAGAGCTGAAGTTCCTCGATGCCCTGTTCGGTGAAGCCAATTTCAACGCCACCAAGGCTTACGAGCTTGCAGGATTCGAAGCTTCCTATCAGAACAGGCGCCCCAATGCGTGCAAGCTTATCAAGAAGCTCGGCCCGATAATCAGACAGTGGCTTGATGATGCCGGGCTTAACGAGGTGGCCCTGAAGTTCAAATTGCTGCAAAAGATTGAGGCCAGGGAAACGAAGTTCTTTCAGCATGAGGGCAAAGTCATTGAGACGAGAGAGGTTGAGGCCCACGCCATCCAACTCAAGGCCCTTGAACTCGCCATGAAGGCTAGAGGGATGCTCTCTGACAAGAGCACACGGGAAATCGACCAGATTGACCAGATAATTGAAATTGAATTGGAAAAACTTGCTGCTTCAAGGGAAGGATCGGCAACATGACTGCGCCGACTCTCAGGCTATACTCGGTATAAAACCCCTTATAGGGCGAGGACTCCCTCACCCATCCCCATGTGTGAGAGGCTTCCTCAGTGGGCTCACCAAACGCAGGTGAGCCCTTTTTGCTGCGTTCTTTTTTGCCAGACTTGCTTCCCGCATTCTTGTAAGTGCTTCGTATTCTTTCTTGTTTACCCACAAATACCGACACCAGGGTGGTTTGAAATATTCCATGATTGACTCCTCGTAATGTTTGGTATTACCGATGAAATGGTTTCACAAGGCTCTCATGTGCTTTTTGGGGTAGAAGCCAAATAGTCCATCACTCAACGTACCTGATGGCCACGCCCTGAATTGTGGGGCTGGAACCGCCACCTGTACCCTGATAACCACCAAGTATCGGATTGTACATGATTTGCCGCTTGTGGGGTATTTCCCCCTGCTCGCCGGGGATGATTGCATTAGCTCCGATTTTCATAGCCTCAAGCCTCATGTCGGCTAGGAGATCAGGAACGAGTGTGAAGCGTGGGCCATAAGTTTCAAGCAGTGCAATGGCTTTGTATGCCTTAGCGGGCGGCTTAGATAAGATTTCTACTCGTTGCGATGGCTCGTAAATTGCTGCCTCATCGAACATAACCACAGATGTGTGGATGGTTTTGCAGCCATAGAGAAAAAGACCCATTATAACTAGTAGAAACAACCCCCTTCTCATATCACACCCTCACGTTTTCAATATAAGCCAAGCATAAATATATTGCAATGCCTTGCTAAGCATAAAACGTATCATTCTGACCTCCCGGACTCCCCTCAATCAATGCCAAGAAAAGCTATAGAAAATCCCTTCAGATGCAGAACCAATGCGCTGGAATAAAGGTCAGGGCAGAAAGAAGGGCCGGGGAGTTGCTGAAAGATTACGGAGAAGCACTCAGAAGTGAAGATGTCCGGCGGTAGCATCGTGCAACCACCGGAGAACGTGCAAAGGCTTTCCGAAATCGGCATCAGCAAGTCTCAATCCTCTCGCTGGCAGGCAATAGCGGAGATACCGGAATCTTATGTTTGTGTTCGCTGTGAGATAAGAGTATTATTATGGAAAAATCGGCATGAGCAGGAACACTTACCGGCTTCTGATCGCATGTTTAATGAAGTGAAGATGTAATCTCAATTTTAATTGGAGGATTCATGGATTTCTTCGTAAGGCACTGCAAGATATTATGTATACTGATTCCTTCCATTCTTTTTATTGCTCATAATGCTTATGCAAAAACTGCAAGCCAAGTTTTTGAGGCTGTTTCTTCCAGCATTGTGATTATACTGGCCCTTGATGCAAATGGAGATACAAAAGGGCTTGGGAGTGGTGTGATTCTGTCGGAAGGAGTTGTTGCTACAAATTATCATGTAATTCAAGAAGCCAAGAAGGTGAAGGTTGTACACCAGGGTAAAGAATATCTTGCTACACTACAACACTACGATTGGGACAGGGATGTATGTACGCTTTCAGTAAGCGGGTTCAGGGCTCCCGTTGTCGTAATTGGGGATACTAATCATCTCAAGATAGGGGCACAAGTATATGCTATTGGAGCGCCTCAAGGATTGGAACTTACTCTGACAGAAGGGATAATCTCCAGTCTTCGCAAAGTAGAGGGAGGACATTATATACAAACCACTGCTGCCATATCTCCTGGGTCCAGCGGAGGCGGTTTATTCGATGAGCAAGGCCATTTGCTTGGACTCACGTCGTTTTATATTGCCGAATCTCAAAGCTTGAATTTTGCTGTTCCTATCGAGTGGATTAAGGAATTACCCAAACGACACATAGCTGAAGCCAAGGAGACAGAATCATCTCTCTACTGGATCAATAAGGCATTACTGCTTGAGAAAAATGAAGACTGGCCAGCATTGGTGCATCACTCCCTTTGTTGGACCAAGGCTAAACCAGAAGATGCCGTTTCTTGGTTCAGTTTGGGCTTTGCCTATAACAAAATAGGCCATGTTGACAATGCAATCGAGGCATTCTCGAAAGCACTAAGTTTGGATTCAAATTATGCGCTTGCATGGCACAACATAGGTGTTATGTATGGTCTTTCTGAACAGAATGAAAAAGCAATTGAAGCTTTCTTGCAGGAACTTCGTGTCAATCCAGAAGAAAGTGCCGGAGCATGGTATGGCCTTGGCGTTGCTTATAGAGGATTAGGACAGACCCAAAAATCTATCGAAGCATTCAGAGAGAGTTTACGTATTAACCCAGACGATGCTCTTGCATGGTCCCTTCTGGGGTTTGCCTATGATACAACACACCAAACTGAAAAGGCTATTAACGCCTTCTTACAGTCACTGCGAATTAACACAGATGATTCCATGGTCTGGCATAAGCTAGGCAATCTATATGGTATTTCTAAACAGTATGGAAAAGCCATAGAGGCATTTTTACAGGTACTGCGTATCGATCCAAATGATGCTAGTGCAATGTACAACTTAGGACTTGCCTATAGCCTATCTGGACAGAAAGGCCAGGCTATGGATGTGTATAAACAACTAAAAAACCTCAATCCAGAAAAAGCCAATGAATTCTTCGAGAAGGCTATCCTTCCTTGAGAAAAAATCACATGGACGTATTATCAAGAGGTTAGAAAGGGGAACCCTTCTATTCTTTCATCGGCAATTATTACGGCCGAGTGGGGCACATTTCATTTCCCGTGTTAGCCATATGTTAGCCAGGGGATTTTCAATATCTTGTAGAATGGCTTGCGCCCAGCAGGATTCGAACCTGCGACCTTTGGATTCGTAGTTATATCAAGGGGTTTTCGATTAAATAATTTCAATAGGTTAGAAAATCAAAATTATCATTTTTTCACCCCAAAACGCACCCTATCCGCACCCTGTTTTCATGAAATTTCAAAGGAGGTATCCTACCCATGAATTGTTTTCGGAAACCAAAATCCGTTTACTCCCAGGTCGAATGTGTGCTCCATGGTATCTTTGCCTACGGTAAGTCCAAAAATGACAGCCCTGAGGGCATACGGTCATATGGCACTCGGAAGACATACGGCTACGAGGCGCACAGATTCGCCCACTATCTTACCAGGCACGGTGCCGGCAATATTTTCGATGCAGAGCTCTTCGCATATTGGCTGAACGCTTACCTGATGGAGTCACTCGATCACTTCATAACCAGGGAGCTGTCCTTGCAGACTTTCGAGACCAGGCTCGCAGCCTTGGCAAAGCTCGAGCATGCCATCAACACTTTCATCGAAGAGCATGACCTGCCCTACACCAAGATCTCAACCGAAGATATCCGCGAGGAAGCATCGAGGCTCGCAAGACGAAAGGGAAGAGGCCTCAAAAGGTCAAGCAGACAGTTCTCGAATCGCGCGTATCCCGATCCTGTATTGCTCATCAGGATGATCGAAAATCCGACTCATTGCCTCCAGGCATCCCTGCAGTACGAGGGAGGCCTCCGGACCGAAGGCGTTGGAGCGGCCTCGAACGGATTATCCAATCCATTGACCTCAAGCAATCTCGGAGGACTGATCCCTGACCCGGTGACGGGGAAAGAGGTCGGCCTCGTGAGCGACGTGAGGGAAAAAGGAGGCAAACTCACCGATCACCTGGTAACGCCTGACACCTACCATTTCCTCGCAGAATACATCAGGACAAAACGTGTCCTTCAGAGCCCCTATGAGGAATACCTCGCATCGATCAAAAAGGCCGCCAGAATAACCGGTCAATATTCGCCCGGCCGCGGTACTCACGCCTTCAAACACAACTTCGCCCAGAGAAGATACCTCGAATGTGTCAATCATGGCATGACCCACGAACAGTCCCTTCAGCAGACAAGCCTCGAGCTGTCCCACTTCAGATATTACGAGACGTATGCATATACGACAAGGTAGAAGCATGGCGATCGACGACATCATCCAGGTGCTCACTGGCGGATTGACCTCGAAGGAACGGGAGAATCTCCGTCACTGGATTGCCTCTCTACCGGAAACTGACTTTATCGAGATCTACCGCGCAGCCCCCAAAAAGTACTATCAGTTGAAGGCTGGACACCCCAATGTCCCTGGCGGGATTCTCCACTACTGCGGGCTCATCCTTGCTTCGCGCGAATATGGTTGGGACACCTTGCGGGGAAAGGGATACCGGACGGCAGGAGAAGACCAGTTTGATGATTGGCAGAAGGTCCGGAAGATGAGGATACAGAACCTCAGGTCGGACAGCAACGCAAAAATCAGAAGACTGATCCTAGGCCACTGGGGAGAGATACAAGAGCTTAATAAAGATGGAGTCGGGTTCCGCAAGATCGCACAATACCTTAGGAAGTACAAGAAGCTATCCGTCTCATCATCGTATCTTCATAAAATATGGAAGGAAATGGAGGAAGCCCATGTTTGATGTCAATTGCATATGTTATGTAAAAGAGCTCAGAATCTTTGCCATAAACGTGTATGACTATAAAAGACACAATGAACTCGGGAGCAGAACTCGCTTCGAGAGAATCGAAAACACATTCATCGATGCATACTTTGGTACGTTCCGGATGCTTTCAACTGACCATCTCTTCTTCACCGAGCTGTCATACTTCAGATCCGTAACGCACTCGTTCCTTCATGAGAAAATGGGTGCAATGTCAAAATCAGACCCGCAGTCAGGTCACAGCTTTTCTATTGGGAATGGCAGAAAAGGAACATTGTCCTTTAAGAAAATCACCAGGAGCCTCTCGGCAAACGCGAGAAAAGAACAGTATCTCTCGATCAGGCATGACCCTCCTCCCAATGTACCCATAAAGATCGGTTCACAGTACTACAACGGTGCCTTATCTGAGTATGATTACCAGGAGGTGAAACTGATCGATTCATGCATAGGGAAGGCGCTTAACCTGTATGATACCAGGGTGACCCATATCGAAAATGTGAAGGAGTTGCTAGCAAACTGGAATGTAGCAAACTGGATTACTGAGTTAGAGGACTTTGAGTACGACAATTTACTGACCGAAGACAACATCCCATCTTATACATTCTGATCACTGAGATCCCATCTCATTGAATCTGATTGTAACTGGCAAGCTCCATCATGAACAGGTCTTGCCCGAAATCGTAGCATGCCCAAACAGAGACGCGTCAACGGCGTCTCCCTGAACAACCCGCCTGATAAAGCAATCCCTGGAACCTGGAAAATCCGGAGCCCTCACAAGGGCCATATGTGCTGAGAGTGTCATGCTCTTTCTGAGGCCCGAAAACTGGCAAACCCAGTCGAGGGCCTCGCGGTAGCAGCTCCGCTCTATTCCCAAGCCCTTTTGGCTGCGCTCACTGCGCTACACCTTGATCCGGAACCCCGGCATCTCTTTTCAGCCGCGCAAGGGCCAGTACTTGGCGCGTGCTGAGCAGACCCTTCTGAGGTGGGTCACCCCTGTCTCCCATGCCGGCGGCATGGAGCCCGAAAAATGAATAGAGAATATATGCTCTTACTATAGCCAGAGTGAGGGAAAATGTCAATTTTCCCGGTTTTGTTCTTCTCATGCATGACCTCACAGATGCAGCTGTACTGCTGTTCTAAGAAAATTATGTGGACGGATGTGTGGATAGTGATAATGGACGGTTTTTGTGGACGAGTTTAGTGCGAAGTAGAAGCCTACACCCTACAGGGTGTAGGCTTCTACTTCGCACTACAGCCTCAGATCAGGGGATTAGCCGACACTATGCATAACAATGCATTTGAATGATGCTAAGGGAGATGTTTTTTTGTCCTGCCCCCGGTATTCCCGATATAGTTATCTTACGTGGGCAAATAGGAAGAATATATTCGGAGAATATCCTCCGAAAAAATAGTCGAAACTCAGTCCTGAAACACCAGGTGTATCTGGCTTATACGCTTTCCTTTTTCTATTATATCTACCGAATACCCACTTGGTATCGGGACAGAGAAAGACGCTCTCCCAGAAGAGTCTGTCACCATATCCAAGCCGGGCTCAGACATCCTGTGAAGCCTGACATCAGCACCTGATATGAATTCCTCAGCTTTTTTGTTGAATAGCGAGATAACGACCCTGGCTTGGTCCGTCGTTTCTATGAGCACATCGACCTGAATAGAAACATCTCCATCAGGAAATTCCTGCAGCACCTGTACAGAGCTGGCAGTGTTTCCACATATAAGTAACTTATGCTACTGAAATAATTGTTATTTCTACTATTATTCGTGACACAGTAAAACACCATATTTATTGCTATGATTGTTTAAATTGTTGTAGTTGAAGCAAGGAATGAGTGACAATTCTTGAGATAATTATCCTGCAGTCAATCTTACCGCCTTGTTTTTCCCATTCTGTCGCCACTCTTGTATCAGCATCACCGCCCTCTTTCTCCATAAAGGACGTTCGGGAGGGCCTGTAGGATCGAGAAAAAAGCCCTCATTTTGTTACCGAGAGGATAAAGACTTTTATGGCCAGTATGACGACATTGACGGTCAACCCTATCAGAGCGTACGTCATGTAGCGCATGATCCTTTCCGAACTCTCGATGAATTCGTCGATCTTCTCATCCTGGGCAGATAATTTATTTATTTTTTTCATATGTGTATGATAGCTTTCTTCACCTTGAATATCAAGAGGATCTGGATCTCTATGGAGAGCGAGCGGATACACACATCTCTAGGACACATATGGGTACCTCTAAAAATACTTATGAT
>Ga0302236_1002231_pt1 | contig 11940 bp, 8 predicted proteins | sample AAG_UR_Gly_MG_FD_193509 | JGI IMG/M metagenome (GOLD analysis project Ga0302236, IMG submission 193509) | Enriched activated sludge microbial communities from anaerobic digester in WTTP, New Holstein, Wisconsin, United States - AAG_UR_Gly | ecosystem: Engineered > Bioreactor > Anaerobic >...
ACTTTGTCGCGTCCAAAGACAGATTGTGTGGTGTCGGTTTCCGCGAGGCGGCTTGTGAGCGACGTGACGTTGCCGATCAAAACCCTATCGATTGTCGAACGGTGGGATTGCACCAGTTGCGGCCAGTGCTGCCGCGGCACCGTTATCCCTTTGGACGGCGCGGACCTGCAGCGGCTGCGCAGCCAGCAGTGGCACAAGCACCCGGACTACAGAGGCGTCAAGACGGTCGTCCGGCAAGGCATTTTCCCGCGACGATATCGACTGGCTCAGCGCGATGACGGGCGATGCGTTTTCTTGACCGAGCAGGGACGGTGCCGGATTCATGAGGAGTTCGGTTTGGCAGCCAAGCCGCTGGTCTGCCGCATGTATCCCCTGCAATTGGTCCCTTTGGACGACGTGGCCCTGTTGACCGTGCGCCGCAGTTGTCCGACGGCGGCTGCGGATCAGGGACGCGAGTTGCTGGCGCATCGCGAAGCGGTCCGGCAGTTCGTCCGCGAGCGGCCACCGCTAGCACAAACCGTGCGGCCACCGGCGATCCGCGGCAACGCCCGCCGCTCGTGGCAGGATACGCGGCTGGTGACCGGGACTTTGGAGCGATTGCTGACCGACTCGCAATATCCGCTCGTCCGCCGCATGGTACACGGCCTGCGGTTCTGCGATTTACTGGCGCAATGCCGGGTCGTGAAGCAAGATCGGCAACAATGGGCCGAGTTGGTGACGCTGTTGGCCGAGGGGGTTCGGCAGGAAGTCGCCGATCTGTTCCGCGAGCGTGCTGCCCCTGGCAAGGCTGCGTCAGTACTCTTCCGTCAGACGGTCGCCGAGTACCTGCGCCTGCACCCGCGATTTGCGGTCGAGCCGTCGTGGCGCGAACGGCTCCGTTTGGCGAGTGCGGCCTTGTCGTTTGTCCGAGGCAAGGGACCGGTGCCGCGATTGCACGACCGTTTTCCCGACGCGACCTTTGAGGTCATCGAGCAGCGCAAACTGGGACACTTGGGCGCAGAACTGCAGCAGCCGTTGCAGCGCTACTTCGAGGCCATGGCGTCTTCCCACCAATACGCCGTCCTGAGCCGGCGGGGCTGGTCATTGATCGACAAGTTCCGAGCGCTGGCGATCGCGTATCCCGTGGCCCTGTGGATGCTTCGCTATTTCTGCGGCGACCGCGACCCGGAGGCGGACGAGATCATTGACATCATCACGGCCATCGATCGCGGTCAAGGCTGGGGGCCGCTGGTCGGCAGGCAGCACCGGCGGCGAGTCTCGCAGCTGGCGGGACTGGGCGAACTAGAACGGCTGGTGATCTGGTATGCCCGCTGAGCAGCGTTCGAGAAATGACTGTCCAGTGTTTGTTGCCGATCATCACACGGAGTGTGATGGCAACTTTGACAATGACTGTCGAGTGTTTGTTGCCGATCATCACACGGAGTGTGATGGCTACTTTGACGAGGCGCGGAGTGTGATGGCTGCTTTGACGAGGCGACAGTTTCTTCTCGAACGCGGCTAAGCGGATGTCAATTCGCTGCTTTGGCGGCGACCAATTCGCCTGCTCTCAGTTTCTCCAGCACGGGCTTGACGGCAGAAACGGGGAGGGCGTAGCTGGCGACGCGGCTGGCGCGGGCGATGTTGATCCCCACCACCTTGCCGTCCAGATCGACCAACGGCCCGCCGCATTGATTCGGCTGCAGGACCGTGTCGTGCTGCAAGACGGACGGGAACCCCGTCCGCCGCTTGCTGAGCCGGCCGCCGATTTCCTCCTGAAACATCTCCCCGTTGGCGATTTCCGTCAGGTCCAGCAGTCCGACATCGGCGGTCAATGGTTGTCCGCCGCGCAGCAACTGCAGACGCACGGTGTCACCGGGACGATGGCCGCGTATCGCCTGGATCAGGCCTTGACGGCTCTTAATTTGTTTGCCGTCCAGTTGCGTAATGACATCGTTCGGCTTCAGGCCGGCTTTGGCTGCTCCGCTGCGCGGCAGGACTTCGCGTACCACCGGGCCTTTGTCGCCCTCCTCGATGATCACGCCCAACGCAGGCATGCGGCGTTCGATCAACCGAGGCGCGACGCTGGCCACGCCGATGGAAATGGGCACGGTTTCCAAACCCGGCGTGGCCAGCCAACTACCCACCGGCGGCGGATCGGCCTCGCTCCAACCGGCGGCCGGCAAGCCGTCTGCGTCGATCTTCAACAGGGCCAAGTCGGAATCGTCGTTCACGCCGACGATCTTCGCTTCCAGACGCCGGCCGTCGAACAGATGGCAAACGATCTTGCCCGTCAACTCGCTGGCCTTGGTTAGGATCAGGCCATCGGCCGCGACGACGGTTCCCAAAGCCGCCCGCCGGTCATCGCAGAGGATTCGGGCCGTACTTTGCGCCGGGGCGCGCACGGCATCGCGAAAAGCGTTCTTGACAACGTATGCGTCGCGTTCGGCAGTGTCGCCAGCCGGAACGGCGGAGGACAACAGGAAAACCGCGATCCAAGCTCCCGCTGGCAGGGCCCTTGCCACGATACCGTTGAGAAATCTCATGCCGACACTCCTCCATCCGCTAACCGTCGCGCTCGCCGAGCACTACGTCCAATTGCACGTGTTTGCCGTCCCGCAAGACTTCCAGCGTCACCTTCTGCCCGGGTTGGCTATCTCCCACGCGGTCCTGCAACGATGCGAAATCAGCGATGGCTTGGCCGTTGTATTTGACAATCACGTCGCCTGGTTTGACGCCGGCTTTCTCCGCCGACGAGCCAGGGACCACACGCGCGATCTTGGCATCCTTCGAGTCCGGTTCGCCTTGAACTCCCAGATACGGACCGATACCAAGGAAATGCCCCCAAGCGTCGCCCTTGACCAGTCGATCCCAGGATTCGCGGTACGCGGCGATCGGGACGTGCATATTCGTCGTCATGGAGCGTCCGATGCGGCTGTTGATGCCCAACACTTGGCCTTCCATGTCGAACAGCGGTCCGCCGGAGTCGCCGCCCACGAGGGTACAATCGGTGGTGATCGCGGACCTGTCTTTCGACAGGACGCGGCCGATGCGGACGACGGGCTTCCGGCCTTCCTCGAAACCACCCGGGTGCCCCGTGGCCACGCACCATTGGCCGACCTTCACCTCGTTCGACTTGGCCAGTTCCGCGTAAGGCCACAGCCCCGGCTTGTCGATTTTCATGAGACCGGCGTCGAGCGTGCGGTACATGCCCAAGGACTTGCCCGAGACTTCTCGTCCGTCGGGCAAGATCACGATCGCTTTGCGGTATGGCCCGCCCGCCACGTGCGCCGCAGTCAAGACATAACCGTCCTCGCTGATGATGACTCCGCTACCGTGCGACGAGCCGATCACGATTCCTACGGTACACGCCGTCACCTTGTCGCACAACTGCCGCTGGTGCTGCTGCATCGACCGTAACTCCGCGAGCGTCGCGGGTTGACCTCCATCAAAGATCTTTTTCAAGGCGGGCGACGCGATCACCGTCGTTACGACCTCCGCCCCAGCGCTACCAAGAAAGACGAAAAACAGTAAACCGCAGCACGCTATCGAAGCCCGCCACCATCGGCGGCCATTGCAGCGATAACAAGCTTCCGAATAATGGATCATGGTAGTGACAACGACAGGAGATTGCGTAGACTGCGCAATATATCCAAATGAATACAGAATCAGAGCGATTTTGTAAACAGTCAGTGACATTTTATTCGGTCGGGCCGGGTTCTCCAGTCGCTGACCTCGCGTTTTCTGATGTTATGAGGGAGATCGTGTGAGGAAGCTGATCGTTGGTTGCGGCTATCTCGGCCTTCGCGCCGCGGACCTCTGGGTCGCGGACGGAGCTGCAGTAATCGCTGTAACCCGTTTTGTAGAAAGGGTTTCCTTCCTGCAATCGCGAGGCATCGAGCCGATCGTTGGGGACATCATGGCATCGGATACCCTCCGACGGCTTCCGTCTGCCGACACCGTTTTGTTCGCCGTTGGTCATGATCGCCGCTGTGAGCATTCGATTCGGGAACTGTACGTAGACGGCTTGAGGAACGTGCTGGAGCACTTGCCGTCAACCGTCAGCCGTATCATCGACGTCAGCTCGACGGGTGTCTTTGGCCAGTCGGACGGCAGTTGGGTGGATGAAACGTCACCCTGTGAGCCGAAGCGGGAGGGGGGGCGAGCGTGTTGGCAGGCTGAATTGCTCCTTCAACAACACCCGCTCGGACGACGAGCCGTGGTGCTGCGCATGGCTGGCATCTATGGCCCAGGACGCATCCCGCGAAGCAAAGAACTACTGGCGGGTCTGCCTATTGACGCACCCAGCGAGGGTTATCTGAACCTGATCCATGTCGACGATGCGGCCGGCGCTGTGCTCGCAGCCGAAGCGCGGGCTCCGCTGCCGAGTCTGTACTGCGTCTCGGATGGCCATCCCGTAGTTCGACGGGATTACTACTGCCAACTCGCGGCATTGCTGGGCGCCGCCGAACCGCAGTTCCGGAAAACACAGCTCGATGCGCCGGCGGCGCTGCGAGCGAGCGCCAGCAAACGCGTCAGCAACCAGCGGCTTCTCAGCCAGTTGGGATTCCAGCCGCAGTATCCCTCCTATCGCGAGGGCCTGGCGGCCATCGTCAGGACGCCTGCTGCTCTGACAAACACCAAGCGAGTCGGCCCAGCAGACGAAAATAGATCATCATGACGGCCACGGCTACGGCGGCGCTCAACCCCGGAAGGAGAAAGCCGCCGCCGGCCATCCAGCGTGCCAACACCAACAGCCCCAGGCCCAAGCCCGCCGAAAGCAAGTAGAACTTGCCCCACCGATGCCGCGCGGTCCACAACGTGACCCAGACCGCCGGCGAGGCGATGGCGAAGCAGGAACCTTCCGCTGCCATGGAAATCAAGAAGAAGGGAAACAACACGATCCCACTGATTGCGCCCCCATAGACAGCAGACAAAACCTTACCTCCCAGGCACATCGCTGTCCCGCCAAGAAACAGGCCAGGGAGGGCCGCCGAAAGCAGTCCGTTGACTACGTAGAACACATCCATCATCCAGTCGATGATTTCCATTCCCGGCCAATGTTCGACCTTGTCATAGCCGGCGGCCGTGTCCTGGAGAATCGCGAGAAAACAGACCGACGCGGTGGCGACGAACGCCAGCGCCAGAAAGGCGGCGCCCGGCATCAACAGCAAGGCGCCCACTTGAGCGACGCCGGAGCCGGAACTGAGGTCGATGATCCAGCGGAACAGGACCACATCCGCGTGCAGCATCAGAGCCAGCAGCAGCCATCGGAGCCCGGCATGGCTGTCGAAGAGGAACGACACGACGCCGGTGATGAAAGGCCGGTCGGGCAACCGCGGCCTGGCGCGTTCGACTTCTTCCACTTCGGCCGCGGCCTTGGCAATCACCTTCCGGGCCTGGTCCCCGATCACATCCCCGCGGTCGCTGGGCCGTGGCGGTACGGCGGACGCCGAGTCGGCGGCTGGTGGGACGCGGCCGGCCATGTCCCCCAGATCGTCCGGAGAGACGTACAGGGCAGGTAGACGCTCGACGGGATCGCTCAGCCGCATTCCGTCGTCGTCGGCAGCGTCAGGCGTCCCGGCGTGCGTCTGGGGTGCTTGGATCGCGCTTCCGGAGTGACAATCGGGACTCGTGACACGGTCCGACGGAGCAGACGTGGCGATCTCCTGCGCGCCATCCTCTCCTGACGCCGGCGTCAGAACTTCGGCGTTGCACCGCGCACAGCGGCACTTCTGTCCGGCTTGGCCGGGCGGCACTTTCATGCGGCCGCCGCACGAAGGACACGTAAAGCGAATCGACGAGCCTTGTTGCCCCGACACCCCAGCGTGCCTTTCCACAAAAAAAGCCGGTCCGATGCCATCGCATGGGGCCGGCTTTGTTGGATGCGTGAAGACAGCCGTGCCTCTCGCCTGGGGCCATCCCAAGATCGTGCCGTTACGCCAACCACGAACCGGACGGTTCGACCAACCCGTGGCCGCCCATCCCTGCCGGCATCAACCAACTCGTGGCGGGTGCGATGCCCTTGGTTTCCCACCAAGGGTAGTCTCCGTACGTTTTCAGTTCCAGCCAGAGCACGACGCACGCCACCACGATGGCAAAAAAAGCCAGTACCAGCATGATGGTGTAGATGTTGGCGCGTGGCTTCTGTTCGACGGGCGTACTAGCTAGTTCTGGTCCGGCTAAGTTTTGTTGCGACACGATCGCGTACCTTAATCAATCCTCGTTGAGATTTATCGTCCACTTGCGCGACAGCTCGATCGGGGTTGGTCTTCAGAACCACCGCCGACCCCAAGTAGTTGTTGTCCCGGAACACTTGCACGGTATGACCCACCCGCAGGCCGTCGTCGGATCCCAGCGACACCTCGATCAGATTCTTGTCGCCCACCGCCAAAACGATTCCGTCCAGCGGCGGAGCAATCGCTTCGACCGGCATGTTCGGATTGACGCCCAGCACGTCGGTGACGCGTTTGTACTTGTTGATGTCACCAATCAACTGTTTCTGACGTTCTTCCAGGTTCCGCTTGACTCCATCCGCCTCGTGGAGTTTGTCGGTCAGCACCACAGCGTCCTGAAACCGCTGGTCGCGTTCCGCCTGGACATTACGGATTTCGTCGCGCAGCTTCAGGTTTTCCGCCACCGACTCCTTGAGCCGCGTCTCCGCCAGATTCAAGGCGGCAGTCGCCTCGGTCTGCGCCGATTGCAGACCAGCCAACTCGGCCTCTTTCGCCGACAGCCGCTGCTGAGCCTCGGCCAGTTTGGTCTCGGCAGCACTCAGCGCACTGCGGCGAGCCGCCATCTCGACCGCCAACCGGTTCTTCAAAGCGTCGAGTTCCGCGCGCAGACCCTGGTTCGTCGCTTTTTGCGCGTCCAGTTGCTGCTTGAGACCCAACGGGTCCTTGTCCGTCGCCGTAGGGTTATCGACCAGCAACTTCCAGTTCCGGTGAGTGGCGAACACCACGACGGAAAAGCCCATAAACAAGATGCTCATGATGAAAATAAGCACCGTGAAAACTTTGCCGAGCAGTGTCATGATCTTCTCCCTACAGCGGCTCCGGGAACCGAATAATCAAGACTAGTATAGTTCTACGTAAAACGCGGTGTCAATTGAAGGATCGGAATCTGGAAAACGAAGGCAACCTGGATAGCCTGATCCTCGTTTGCCGAAAAAGCTGGCTGAATTCGCTGCTGATCGCGGCAACGGACGCGAAAAAGCCCGAAATAGGCCGGACTATTGCTAATATCGACCCTTGTGTCCGCCTTTATTCCCTCTTAACTTGGCTCCCAAACCGAATACGGAGGCTGCGAGGCAGAACCAAGCGCACAGTCCGGCTGGAACGTCACCGATCCGCCGATAACAGCTAAGGCGACCGTCATCTCCGACTTTCGCGTACAAGACAGCTTCGCCCCGGCGGGGACCCTCCTGATGCACATAACCTTGGCTGTCCACAACAGCCGAAATCCCCGTGTTGGCGGCGACGATCACGGGAAGCCGGTTTTCGATGGCACGAAACACACTGCAGGCCAGCTGTAGGTCGAGGATGTTCGAGCCCCAGAACCAGCCGTCGTTGGTAACGTTTACAAGCAAGTCCGGTGGGAGACCGGACTTGCGCAGTGTCTCCACTTGCCGCCGAATCAGGTGCGGGACGGTGCTCTCGAAACAGATGCTGGGCGACAGACACCAGCCGTGAACGCGGAAACACTGCGGCTCCTGGCCAGCGTCCAGCCCTTGCGTCATTGGTGTGATCCGGTACAGCCAAGGAAAAACGTCGCCCCACGGAAGATACTCGCCGAACATGACGCGGTGCATTTTGTAGTACCGGCCCGTCAGTTGACCTTCGGGGCTGATGCAAAGCGCCGAATTGTAGCGCCGGTTGTACCCGTCCCCTAACTGCAGCGTGTCCGTGCCGACGATCAGATAGACACCACCCGCGGACGTCTTTCCGCGAGGGGCGCGAGCGGCGTTCAACCGCCGGGCCACATCGCCGACTTTGTACGAGAACGTCAGGGCTCGCGTCCGCACTCGTTGACGGTACTCTTCGGGAGGCAGCGGCACATCCGGCGGAACATCAATCGCGCCGACCGTGAGAATTTCGCCCGCGTCACCGCTGAACATGGATTCCGGCCAAACGACGAGTTGGACGTCCGGGTGTTGTGCGACGGCTTGTTCGCTCAGCTGCCGATATCGCAGGAAGACGTTGCGATCGCGATCGGGATCGAACTCGAAGATCGTGTCGAACGAGCCCTGAATCAGGGCGACTCGCAACGGTTCGCGCGGTGTCGGCCGGCCGGCGGCGACACGCTGTTGGAACATGCCGTAGGCGATCGTTCCGGCCAATGCGACGGATGCCGGCAGCAACGGCCAAACGGACGACCACCGCAATCGGTCCGCCCCCGCCGCCCGAGCCTCGCCGGTCGTGGCGGGCAGCGCACGAACTGCAGACGCCGCCACCAGCATCACCAGGAAGCTGACGCCGTATGCGCCAAAGACATCGGCGATCTGCAGCAGCGTGATCCGTGATACTTGAGTGTGTCCCAGCAAGGCCATCGAGAACCCCGTGATGGCGTGGCCGCGCACCAGCTCCAGACCCGTCCACACGACGGGAGCGGCCAGGATGACGGACATCCGCCAACGATGCACGGCGATGCGCGTGAGGGCCACAAATAGTACGGGATAGACGGCCAAGTACGCCGCCAGGGCAATCCAACCCAGATACAACGCTGGGTGAGCCAGCCGAATCCCGTGCAGCATCGCGAGCCAATGCAGAAACCCCGACAGAGCGACGGCTCGGTAGGGACGTCGGCTAGGAAGGCCTTGATCGCCGGCGATCATCAGCCAACCGACCGGGGCGATCCAGGCCAGCGGCCACCAGCCCAGTGGCGGAAAGGAAGCCCACAACAGCAGGCTGCTTAGCAACGAAAGCACCAGGGGCGACTGTGTCCAGGCAAACACACGGCGGTCTCCCAATCCGCTGGCGGTTTCCCCCTGGGCGGCAGGCGGCTCAGGAGCCTCTGGGGAGCGGGCATCATCGGGCGCGACGCGGTTGGGACGGTTGCGGCGGAGGTTCACGATGCATTTCTTGGGATCAAGGCCAGAGAATCAGAGCTATGCCACGGTTCGACTACCGCTGCCCAGATTCTAACCGAAGCAGGGAACGTCTCCGAAGGCCAGTTGGAGTTGCAGCGGCCAGAAACGAACAAGAATCGACCGCTTGTCCCCGCCCTGATCCGCTTGCCGCTCGGCTTGCCAGTTGACTGGCCGCGCGTCACAATGCGGGCATGGCAGACAAACCCAATCGCATTACCGTGCCCAATTTCCGGTCTATGAAGGGCCAAGGCCGCAAGATCGCGGTGTTGACGGCCTACGACTATCCGACGGCCAGGCTGCTGGACGAGTCCGGCGTGGACGTCATCTTGGTCGGCGACAGCCTCTCGATGGTAGTCCAGGGCCGCGAGACCACGCTGCCGGTGACTTTGGAAGAGATGATCTATCACGCGGAAATCGTAGGCCGGGCGGTCGAACGAGCCATGGTGGTCGTGGATCTGCCCTTCCCAACCGCCTATGTCGGCGTACACAAGGCAGTCGAAGCCGCCGCACGGATCTTGAAACAAGCCCGCTGTCAAGCCGTCAAATTGGAGGGGGGGGTCGAGCAAGCCGAGGTGATCGCGGCGTTGGTTTCGGCCGGCATTCCTGTCATGGGCCACGTCGGCCTGCGGCCGCAGAGCGTACACCAGATGGGCGGCTATAAGGTCCAGCGGGACGAGCAGCGGCTGATGCAGGACGCGCAAGCCGCGGAACAAGCCGGGAGTTTCGGGCTGGTCCTGGAGTGTGTGCCTGCCCCGCTGGCCGCCGAGATTACGCGGGCGCTCAGCATCCCTACCATCGGCATCGGGGCGGGCCCGGCCTGCGACGGCCAGGTGCTTGTGATCCATGACCTGTTGGGCGTCACGCAGGGCGGCATGCCTCGATTCGTCAAGAAGTACGCCAACCTGCACGAGGTCATTTCGCAGGCCGTTCGTCAGTACTGCGAAGAGGTCCGCAGCGGCGTTTTCCCCAGCAGCGAGCAGGCGTTCAAATAACATGTCGAATCGACTCGGCCTCGAGACCAGTCCGTATCTGCTGCAGCACAAGGACAACGCCGTGGATTGGTATCCGTGGGGGCCGGAAGCCTTGGCGCGGGCGCGGGCGGAGCAGAAGCCGATTTTCTTGTCGATCGGTTATGCGGCCTGCCACTGGTGCCATGTGATGGAGCGCGAGAGCTTTGACAATCCGGAAATCGCGGCCTTGTTGAACGCACGGTTCGTCAACATCAAAGTCGATCGGGAGGAACGGCCCGATCTGGACCAGATCTACATGACCGCGGTCCAGGTCATGACTCGGCACGGCGGCTGGCCCATGTCCGTGTTCCTGACGCCGGACTTGCAGCCGTTTTACGGCGGGACGTACTGGCCGCCGTACCCGCGGATGGGCATGCCAGGGTTCATTCAGGTGATCCAGGGCGTCGATGAACTCTGGCGCACGCGGCGAAACGAGGCCGTTCAACAAGCGGCACAGTTGACGCAGTTCCTGCAACAATCCAACGTGCCGGAAGCGGCCGATTTAGCCGTCGGCCAGCGGTTGTTTCAGGAGGCGGTGGCGCAGCTCGAGCGTGAATTCGATGCGGTTCACGGCGGGTTCGGCGTCAGGCCCAAATTCCCGCACGCCATGGCGCTGCAGTTCCTGCTGCGGATGTGGCGGCGGACCGGGCGTGACGGCCTGCTGGAGATGGTGCGGTTGAACCTGGACAAGATGGCCTCCGGCGGGATCTACGATCATTTGGGCGGCGGCTTTGCCCGCTACTCGGTCGACGAGCGCTGGCGGGTGCCGCACTTTGAAAAAATGCTGTACGACAACGCCTTGCTGGCCGGCACGTACCTGGACGCCTATCTGGTCACGGGCCATGGCGAGTACCGCCGCGTGGTTCAAGAGACGCTGGATTACGTGTTGACCTACATGACGGACCCTGCCGGCGGATTTCACAGTTCCGAGGACGCCGATAGCGAAGGCGAAGAGGGCAAGTTCTACACCTGGACGCGAGCGGAGATCAAACAGGTCCTCGGCAGCCGGCGCAGCGAGCGGTTCTGCTACGTGTACAACGTGACGGACGCCGGCAATTTCGAGGGCCGCAACGTCCTCCATCGGCCCCAGACCATCGAGCAGTGTGCGCAGCGGAGAGGTTGGGACCTGGACGAGTTGCAGACGGAATTGGCCGACTGCCGGCGGCGGTTGCTGGAGGTCCGCGATCGCCGCGTGCGGCCGGGCAAGGACGACAAGGTGCTGCTCAGTTGGAACGCGCTGATGATCGAATCGTTGGCGCGAGCGGCGGTCGTGTTCGACGAACCGAAGTACCTGGTCGCGGCGGCTGGTGCGGGCAACTTCATTCTGCGAGAGATGAAACGCTCGGACAGCCGACTGCTGCACACCTGGCGTGGCGGCCAAGCCAGATTGGACGCCTATCTGGACGACTACGCGTTCCTGATTCAGTCGCTGGTGACGCTGTACGAGTCGCAGTTCGACGAACAGTGGATCGACGAAGCGGTGCGGCTGGCGGATCTGGTTCTGGAGCACTTTGCGGATCCGCAAGCGGGCGGTTTCTTCTATACGGCTGACGATCACGAACCGTTGATCGCGCGGAACAAGGATTTCTACGAGAGCAGCGTGCCCAGCGGCAACGCGATTGCGGCCATGGCATTTCTGCGGTTGGGCGTGTTGTGCGGACGCAGCGACTACCTGCAGGCGGCTCGCGGCATTGTCACCGCGGCGGCGGGGCTCATGCAGCGCGTGCCGTCGGCAGTGGCCCAAATGTTGACAGCGGCGGACATGCTGTTGGGGCCCGTGCCGGAGATTGCGATCATCGGCGACCCCAGCCACGGCGACACGGGGGCGGTGGTGAGCGATTTGCGGCGCCGGTACTTGCCGAATCG
>Ga0302236_1002242_pt1 | contig 11859 bp, 8 predicted proteins | sample AAG_UR_Gly_MG_FD_193509 | JGI IMG/M metagenome (GOLD analysis project Ga0302236, IMG submission 193509) | Enriched activated sludge microbial communities from anaerobic digester in WTTP, New Holstein, Wisconsin, United States - AAG_UR_Gly | ecosystem: Engineered > Bioreactor > Anaerobic >...
ATGCAAAGGGTACTGCCATTGTAAATCTTATAAATATGCTTCCCAATGAAAAAATAAATGCTGTCATACCTGTTAAAGATTTCACAGATGACAAATATCTTTTCATGGCTACCAGAAAAGGATATGTAAAAAAGACCGAGTTGAAAGAATATGATACGACTTTAAGAAATACGGGCCTTAATGCTATAAAACTCACAGAAGGCGATGAACTTATAGGTGTTGAAATGACATCCGGTAATCAGGAAATCATCCTGGGGACAAAGAACGGTATGGCCATACATTTTTATGAGGGTGATGCCCGTCCTATGGGTAAGGTGACAAGAGGTGTGAGGGGTATCAGGTTGAAAGAGGATGATAGTGTAGTTGCTATGGTTGTAATCAGAGAAGAAAGTTATTTGCTCACCGTTACCAGTTCAGGCTATGGTAAATTAACACTTATTTCTGCTTATTCCAAACAAAGACGGGGAGGAAAGGGGCGTAAGAGTATTAATTTAAAAAAGGCCAGGGGCATTGTTGTAGGATTGAAACAGGTATCACTCGAAGATGAAATATTTATAATTACAAAAGAACAGGGCAATATAATCAGAATTAAATTGAAAGGTATTTCTATAATAGGTAGAAACACAAGAGGTGTAAGGTTTATAAAACTGAAAGACCAGGATGAAGTAACAGCTATAGCCCTTATCACCGGTTCAAAAGAGGTTGAAGATGATGTTGAAATGCAGGAAGATGGCGATGTGGAACAGCTTATGTTAGGTGAACTAGGAGAAGTTTATGAAGCCCCTGTAGCAGAACTGCCGGCCGATGATGAAGAAGAGGATGAAGAGGATATAGAAGAAGAAGAGGTTGAAGAAGAAGAGGAGATTGACGAAGAAGAAGAAGTTGAAGAAGAAGAGTGAAGTGGGTGAAGTGATAGGTGATGAATATTAAACTCTTCACTCTTCACGTTTCAGAGGTATCTCCACTTCCATTAAATCCCTTGCCAGTATTGTAGAAGGGAAAATTTCCGTACTTTTACCTAAAAGGTGTTCTTCATCATGATATCTCGAGCTTATATGTGTTATTATTAGTTTCTTAACTTTTGCCTTCAAAGCAATCTCTGCTGCTTCAAGAGTTGTAGAGTGACCGCTTATTTTTGCCTTATCCAGAGCATCAGGTTCAAAAGTACCTTCATATATCAATAAATCTGCTTCTTCCGCCAGTTTAACTGCGTTTAAGCAAGGTCTGGTATCTCCGCAATATACAATCTTTCTCCCTTCTACAGCTTTACCAACTACTTCATGAGAATTTATAATTCTACCGTCTGGCAATTCTATATTTTCTCCTCTTTGAAGTTTGCCATAAAGAGGGCCTTCCGGTATGCAAAATTCTCTGGCTTTTTCTATATAAAATTTTCCGGGATGATTATGTTCTCTAAAAGAATAACCCAGGGAAAATACTCTGTGTTCCAGGGGAAGAGCTCTAATACTATAACCTTTTTCTTCCAGATTAAAATCTGCTCTAATTTCAGTTATATTAATTTCAAAATTAAAGACCGTATTCATTAACTTTGTTGAAGTTTCTATATATTCTTTTATACCAGCAGGTCCATAGATATGGAGAGGCTTTTTTCTTTCAGAAAGCTCCAGAGACATTAATAAACCCATTATCCCCAGTATATGATCTCCATGAAGATGAGAAATAAAAATCGCTTCAAGACGAGAAAACTTTAATCCTGCTTTTCGAAATTGAACCTGAGTTGCTTCTCCACAATCAAAAAGAAAATACTTACCTTGCCACCAGAGCAGTACTGCCGGATGGCCTCTCTGGAGAGTTGGAACAGCTGCACCTGTTCCAAGAGTAATAATTTTCATATATACTTAAGCCACACCCAGTCTCGTTACATCGAGGGCTCTTGCTTTTGCTGCGTCCAGGCTGATTTTACCTTCACGAACCAGTTTCCCCAGGGCATTATCAAGACTCTGCATACCAAGTTCGGCACCACTCTGTATAATAGTTGGTATCATAGTAGTTTTACCGTCTCTTATCATATTTGACAGACCTGATGTTGAAAGTAATATCTCAACAGCAGGAACACGGTTTCGTCCATCTTTTGTTTTAACAAGTATTTGAGCTATTACTGCTCGAAGAGATTCAGCAATAAGTGATCTCACCTGGCTGTGCTGTTCCGGTGGGAAGACATCTATAACTCTGTCCAGGGTTTTAGATGCACTATTTGTATGGAGGGTACCGAAAACCAGAATTCCCATATCTGCAGCTTTTAATGCATGAGTTATGGACTCAAAATCTCTTAATTCTCCTATAAGCAGTATATCAGGATCTTCACGGACAGAATCTTTGATGGCACTTGCAAAGGTTTTTGTATGAAGGCCTACTTCTCTATGCACTATAAGGCTTTTTTTACTTTCATGAATAAATTCTACAGGATCCTCTATAGTAATTATATGAGCATTTCTGGTACGATTTATATAGTCTATCATGGCTGCCAGAGTTGTTGATTTACCGTTTCCTGTAGCTCCTGTTACTATAACAAGGCCTCCTTTGAAGTCACATATTTTCTTTAGTACAGGTGGCAGACCCAGGGTCTCTATATTTGGCACAACTGAAGGTATCAGTCTGAACACTGCGCCGAGTCCATTTTTTTCAAAAAGTGCATTTCCTCTAAACCTTGAAAGGCCGGGAACCTCACTCGCGAAATCCAGATCTCCTGTTTCTTCCAGAACCTGAATCTGTTTCTGATTTAACAGACTGTATATCATTGCCATAGTTTGCTCTCCATCTAAAGGAGGTAGATCTGTTTTTGTCAGATCCCCCATTATTCTTAAACTTGGAGATGTACCTATAGCCAGGTGAAGATCTGATGCATTATTATCAACCATCAATTGAAAGAGATTTTCAACTTTATAGTCTGCTCCCAGATCAGTTTTTAATACTGTTGATAATTCATCTTTTATTTTTGCCATAAAAATCTCCTCCCTTACTTTTTAACAAGACTTTCAAACATAGTTTCATCTGTAGCTGCTTCAAAAGCGGTCTCTGCCGATATAAAACCTCTCTCATAGAGATTAAGAAGTGATATATCCATAGATTGCATTCCTAAACTCTTACTGGTCTGTATCAGTGATGGAATCTGGAAGGTCCTTCTTTCTCTTATAATCGTGGCAAGAGGTACACAACCTGTAAGAATCTCAAAAGCTGCTACTCTACCTTTGCCATCTTTCTTTTTTAACAACTGCTGTGAAACCACACCTTTAAGTGATTCTGAAAGCATAATTCTAACCTGGGCCTGTTGTCTGGCCGGGAATGAATCAATCAATCTGTCTATAGTTCTTGCAGCACTTGATGTGTGAAGTGTACTGAATACTAAATGACCTGTTTCGGCTGCTGTCATTGCAAATTGAATACTGTCAGCATCAACCATTTCACCTATAAGTATAACATCAGGGTCTTCACGCATTGCTGCCATAAGGGCATCTTTATAAGAAGGGGTATGTAAATTTATTTCCCTCTGTCTTATAATAGAGCTTTTATGAGAATGGATGTATTCTATGGGTTCTTCCAGTGTTATTATATGTTTATTATAGTTTTCATTCATATAATTTATTATAGCAGCCAGTGTAGTGGTTTTACCGCAGCCGCTTGATCCTGTTACCACAACCAGCCCCTGTTGTAAATCAGAAAAGTGTTTTACTGAATCCGGTATATTTAGCTCTTCCATAGATGGGATTTGAAGTGGTATGACTCTGAAAGCCCCATCCCATCCACGTCTTTGTTCAAATACACTTGCTCTGAAACGATATTCTTCCTGATCAAAGCTCATTTCATAACAGAAGCTAACTGCTCTTTCCTGATCTAATTCACTTTTTTGATCATCAGTTAAGATCTCAGAAAAAAATTCTTCCGTATCGGCACTGGTTAATATGGGAAAATCCTCTAATGTTACAAGATCACCGTGGAGCCTTATTATTGGTTTTGAATCCGTTGATATGTGAAGGTCAGACCCTCCTTTATCAAGGATGGCCAGAAGTAATTCATCAATTCTGTGCATATTTTATCCCTTCTTTATCCTTAATAAAATGAAACTTATTCCTTATTATATCAGCCCTTAATCTTAAGGGCAAGAACTTTTTCTGATTCTTTATCCCTGATTTTGCTATATATTTTTAAGAAGAAATTTTTTATCATTTTTTTCTAGCCCTGATTATATTATACTTCAAGAAATAAATAAAAAATTCCTTCTATAGGATGATATAAAAAAATCGAATGATTTTTTTATTCAAGAAAGGAGTTTTAAAAATAAAATTGAAGTATGTTATGAATTCAAGAGATCGGGGGATTAGGAGAGCAGATTAATCTATAAAGAAATATTTTATCTGTTCCCCTTTTCTTCCGATCTCTTCTTCAACTGTTCTTCTGAATGGAGTGTAGAATTTGGCAGTCAAGATAGACCACGGTAAATATATAAAAGCGGTAATTCCGATTTTAATTATAATATCATTTCTGGGGACTATAACTTTCTGGTTTTCCAATTATAATCTTTTTGAACAAAATCTCTATTCACTTAATATTAAAAATAATCAATATTTTAATTCATCAAATATTACTGTAGAAATGAATTCATCGGTTTATTTCCATCCCTTTAATTTTTTAATAGATAGTATAGATGTCACATCACAGGTTCACTACAAAAATGGTAGAGCTTCTCTGTCTCTAAATGATCTAAAAGATGGAAAGCATAATTTAAGAATATATTCAGAAGTAAATTTATATTCTATGGCTCCCCATGAGTTATCAGTATATTTTTTTGTTGACACAAAAGCTCCTGAAGTTGTTCTTACGGCTCCCCGGAATTCTTTATTAAATTCTACTACGTTTACTGTGAAAGGTACGACAGAGCCGGCATGTAAGATTATATTCAGGGTTAATGGCATAGAGGTTTCTGATATAACTTCTACAACTGGTTATTTTTTCAAAGACACGGTTTTTATGCCGGGTTTAAATGAATTTATCATCACCGCTACAGATCCTGCAGGAAACAGAGGAGGTATAAAACTTTTTCTTCTTGTTGATAATAAACCTCCCGTAGTTAATCTGTTGAAACCTTCAGAAGGGGAGATATTTAATATTAATTATGTTGATATTGAGGCTTTATTTACAGATGAAGGAACAGGTCTGAAGGACAGTTATTTCCTTATTGATAATAAGAAAATACCTGTAACAAGTCCGAAAGACGGTCATCTCGTAGCACAGTTGGATAATCTAGATGAAGGTGAATACAAAATAGTAGCTGTAGGAGTAGATAAAGCAGGAAGCGTAACAAAAAAAACAATTAAGTTTATTATTGATACTTCCGAGACTTTCGGAGAAAAAACCTTGAGACCCGGTGCACGAGGACAGGATATAATTCAGCTTCAAAAGTCTCTTATAGATATGGGATATCTGAGAAAAGATTATTTAAATGGATTTTATGATGATACAACTGTAAAAGCAGTGGAAAAGTTTCAACATTTTATGAACATGCCACCTTCTCCTGTACTGGAAAAGTCAAAACTTGTGGTTTTCTGTAATAAAATTCGGGTATATTTGGATGAATTCACACTCTTTTTATATTCACCTACAGGAAAAGTTATAAAAAGTTATCCCATAGCATGTGGTTCTTATGCGTGGCCCACACCTCCAGGAAATTACTATATAAAAGAGAAGCAGATTTATCCTACCTGGTATCCTCCTCCTTCTCCCTGGGCTGCAGGGTTAAAACCTGTCCCACCTGGACCCGATAATCCTCTTGGAACCCGCTGGATGGGTTTAAGCGGCGGTAGTATAGGAATCCATGGAACTCCCTCTGCCTGGTCTATAGGTTATCCTGATTCCCATGGCTGTATAAGAATGTATATTGCTGATGCTGAAGAACTTTATGAAGAGATTCAGATAGGTACACCGGTGGATATTTATTCCTATCGCCCGGAGAATCAAAAAGAAACAGGTGGGAATGGCGATATATACTGGAAACAGATGATGGAACATGGTTTTATAACCTGTGGTCTTCCGGGAGCAAACAGTACGAGAAGAGATACATACTGGGAAGTAATGTGCAGGAGTGGTTTTGTAAGTTACGATTTTATTAGATATATGAAATGAAATGCTGTACCACGGTTTTATGATTCCCAAGCTTTCTGGTAATCTATTACCGAAAAATCACCAGATTTCTAAGGTCTAAGGAGTGATGTTGAAGAAGGATTGCCATTCATCCTCGCAGGATGAATGGCACGGTTCTATAAAGAGTTACCTTCTATGACATGGGCACCATAGAAGTGCCCCTGCTATATTATTATGAATATGGTAGATGTAGCCCTTCAGTCTTATAAAAAACCGGAATCACTTCTTTATACACTTATGTGTTTAAAGGAGGTTTCAGGAAAACATATAGATACTGTATATATTGATGATGACTGCAGTGGAGACGATACGGTAAAACTATATAAAAAGGATAAAATAAAAGATTATTTTAAAGAATGGAAGATAAAAATAAGGATTAATTCAAGTCCTGTAAGGTGGTATCGCTCTTATATAAATGGATACAGACCTTCTTATTTATCCCTTAAGAAATTTTTAAATCATAAATTTCTGGATTTCTTCCGAAAAGAGAAACTCTTTCATGTTGTTGATGATATCAGATATCAATGGGCTATTAACTCTACAGATAAGAAATTTTTGTTTCTTATCCACGACGATATAGAATTTTATGATGATATTATAGAGCTTTATCTTTCTTTTATGAAAGACATCTGCGCAATTGCAGGTGATCTCGGTCAGTGCTGGAGATGTGATTTCAGTAAAATCACTCCTCCCTGCAGTCCACAAAAGATTATGGAAGGCATAATCCCTGTAAAATCCTGGCCTCTTACAATTGAAGGGCCTTCCGGACATAAAAGAGACTGCAGAATCAATGAATGGTGCTGTATGATCAATATTAAAGCAGCAAAGTATATAGAAGAAAAAGAACGATGTTTTTTCGGAAATTATGATGATGAGGGAGATGTGGGAGCTTACTGGTTTGAACAGATAATAAAACACGGCTATACTTTTACAGATCCTCTTCCCTCTTTTGAAGAAAGATGGAAGTATTACCGACATCCCTGGCAGGGACACTCAGGACATTCCGTATGGGTAGAACAGGAGGGAGAAAAGAATGTCTATAAGCCGCAACTTGTGATTAAAAGAATGAAAGAGAGGTTCGGCGTTGTGTTAGTATGAATTTTGCCTGAAGATGGGATATTACAAATTTTCTAAATTCTATTGGTTTGTCTTGAAAAATATTTATAGAAGGAATCTTAAAATATGAGTAAATTAAAATATATATTTGTATCAGGCGGTGTTATATCAGGTCTGGGGAAGGGAGTAACAGTGGCAGCTCTTGCGGCTACAATCGAAGCAAGGGGCTACAGGGTATCTCCTATGAAAATTGATATGTACCTTAATATAGATGCAGGAATACTCAACCCCAAGGAACATGGAGAGGTTTTTGTCACAGATGACGGAATGGAAACAGATCAGGATATAGGAAATTATGAAAGGTTTCTTGGAAAAAGTCTTTCCAGAAGTAATTATATGACTACAGGTCAGGTGTATAAAAGTGTAATAGACAGGGAAAGAGCTTTTTATTACGGAGGGAAAACAGTGGAAGTAATTCCTCATGTAACAGATGAAATAATTAATCGTATAAAATCTCTCGGAGAAGAACAGGCAGCAGATATCGTTATTGCAGAACTCGGAGGAAGTGTAGGAGAATATCAAAATGACATATTCTTCGAAGCTGCAAGACTCTTTAAGCTGGAATATCCTGAAAATGTTCTTCATATTCATGTAGCATATCTTCCTGTACCGGCCCATCTCGGTGAAATGAAAACAAAACCCTTACAGCAATCAGTCCGGTTATTGAATGAAAGAGGAATAAGGCCTGATTTTGTTATTGGAAGATATGACAGCGGTTTCGCCATAGATGAACAGAGGAGAAAGAAAATAGCTTTATACTGCAATGTGACCTTTGAAGAAGTTATATCAAATCCTAATGCAGACACGATCTATAAAATTCCCAGTATATTTGAAGAACAGAGATTTGCCGAAAAAGTTCTTTATAAGCTGAATTTAAGTCCTTTTAAAAGTGTTAATATGAAACCCTGGAATGATCTGGTAAATAGAATTGAACAATCTGGGAAAAATATAAAAATAGGTCTCGCAGGAAAATACTTTAAAGTGGGAAGTTATGTTCTGAGTGATGTTTATATATCAGTGATAGAAGCCTTGAAACATGCCTGCTGGTCTTATGAAGGTAATCCTGAAATCGAATGGATAGACAGTGAAGATATTGAAAAATATGGTGTGGCAAAATATTTAAAAGATCTGAATGGAATAGTTGTTCCAGGAGGATTCGGTGAGACAAAGATAGATGGAATTTATGAAGCCATAAGATATGCCAGAGAAAATAAAATTCCCTATCTGGGGTTATGTTATGGTATGCAACTTTCCGCAATAGAATTTGCCCGTAATGTATGTGGTCTGTCAGATGGAGATACTACTGAAATTAACCCTCTTACCATTAATCCTATTATCCATATAATGCCAGAACAGGATAAAAAGCTTCTTAATAAAGAATACGGAGGAACAATGAGACTCGGTAAATGGAACTGTCTTCTTAAAGAAGGAACCCTCGTTCATAAAGCCTATGGAAGTGACTGTATCTCTGAAAGACACAGACACCGTTATGAATTCAACAATACTTACAGGGAAATCCTGGAAAAATATGGTATGATCTTTTCCGGTACATCAACACATGGAAATATTATTGAGATTCTGGAACTCCCGGAGGATAAACATCCCTTCTTTGTAGGTGTTCAGTTCCACCCAGAATTCAAAAGTCGCCCAATTGCTCCTCATCCTTTATTTAAAGCTTTTATCGGGAAATGTCTCCAGTAGTTTTTACCATTTTTCCTTGTGGATTTTTTCCGTCTCGTAATCGGTTTTAGGAGGCTTTTTTTCTCCAGGATGACCGATTCCTATAAGAGAGAGTATCTGTATATTTTCCGGTATACCCAGCGTTTCTCCTACTGCCTTGATACGTTCCGGCCTGGGGTGAACTCCCAGCCAGACAGAGCCGAGTCCGAGGGCATTTGCAGCAAGTAATATATTCTGTGTGACTGCACTGCAATCCTGAGGCCAGTACTCGGAAATAGTTTCATCTCCTAAAACAGCTATGGCAAGAGTAGCCTCACTCAGCATTTTTGCGTGAGAATGGGCTAAGGAGAGTTTGTTCAGGGTTTCTCTTTTCTGTACTACCACAAATGACCAGGGCCTGGCATTTCTTGCAGAAGGAGCCGCCATGGCACATTTCAAAATAACCGTAAGATCTTCTTCTGAAACAGGTTCGGCAGTAAATTTTCTGATACTCCTTCTGGATGTGATGAAATTAAGTACTTCTTCTCTTTTCATAATAATACATCTCCTTTATAGGGCGAGACAATACTCGCCACTACTTTTCATCTATTATTGTCTCAGTTTCCGGGAGTTCTATAATAAATTTAGCACCTTCTCCTGGATTACTCTGGACATAAATTTTCCCTTTATACTGTTTAATTATACCATAAGATACGCTTAACCCGAGACCTGTTCCTTCTCCAACTTTCTTTGTCGTGAAAAAAGGATCAAACACCTTGGAGAGAATCTCAGGTTTTATTCCCGGACCTGTATCGGAAATATTAATTTTTATATTATTATTTACTTTTTCGGTTTTAATTGTAATAGTTCCTCCCTCTTCACCCATTGCCTGAATACTATTTGTAGCAATATTCAGAAAAACCTGTTGAAACTGATGATAATCTCCTGTAACCCTTGGCAGATCTTCTTCTAACTCTTCAATTACTTTAATTTTCCCCTTCCTTACTTCATAGCCGAATAGATTTACTGTTTCTTTCAATACATCGTTTATTGATATGATCTGATGTTTTATTTCATGGTTTCTTGCAAAGACCATAAGATTCTGAACTATATCTTTAGCTCTTATGGCTTCTTTGTTTATAGTTTCGAGATCGTGCTTCATTTCTTCATCACATTTAGGATTAATCTGGAGGAACTGAGCAAATCCCATAATACCTGTAAGAGGATTATTAAGTTCATGGGTAACACCTGCTATTAATTGTCCTATAGAAGTAAGTTTTTCTGCCTGCATCATCTGCTCTTCCCATAATTTTTTCTGAGTTATATCCCGGAATATACCCACAAAATACATAGGATTAACCTCTTTATCTTTTATAACAGATGTTGACAGAAGAACAAGAACAGTCTGTCCATTTTTTTTCAATACTTTAAGTTCTTCTTCCCATCTACCTTTAGTAATAGTGCTATCTATAATTTTATAAAAGTCCTGCTGTTTTTTTTCCGGAAATAGATTAAGAAAAGATTTACCTGTAATTTCACAGTCTTCATATTCCAGAAGTTTTGTTAAGGCATCATTTATAAAGGTAATATTACCTTCTAAATCAGCAATAAAAACACACTCACTAATACCCTTTATAACATGATGAAATTTTAATATTTCTTTATTTCTTTCTGTTAGTTCTATATTCAGATTTTCAATTTCTTTTTTTTCTTTACTCTCCAATGCTATTTCTTCTATTTTTTTTCTTCTTATTATAATTCCTACGTAGATAGCGGCTACAAGAAGTAAAATTTTAATCATAAATACATTTTCGTTACTGCCGAGTACATCGGAAATATGTTTTGGCAATAATCCTATGAAGGAACAATTAAATATAGTCCAGTACAAACTGTCAATCATAAAAGCTATACTGATAATTATATATGCTTTTACCAGTGCATTCACTTTTGGATTATCAGGAGCAAGAGTTTTGTATCTGGATATGAAATTATAAAGTATAAACATCCATATAAGTGATAGACTGAGATAAATTACTACTTGCACAGGGAACCTCTCTAATAATAATATTACTTATAAATATACTTTTGCAGATTTCTTAAAAACATTTGTAACTCTTAAACTTAAGACTAATTGGCTTTTATTTTTTAGTATAATATTACATAATTTTATTCATAATATAATAAATCAAGTTTTTTAAAAAGTACAAAACTATAGTTATAATTATAGCACAGGTGTAAAGTCTGTATGGAATTTTTTCTTAAAAGGATTCTATTTTTTTATATAGAATTTTAATTCACACCTTCTATAATATAAGGAGTGATGTTTTTGAAAAGAAACAATATATTATTATCTTTTTTATTAATAGCTTTATTCCTTTATTTCTTTTCAATGTCTTATAATAATGTAATGGGAAAAGCGGTAGAAATTTATGTCAATGCCTCTGATGTAAATATAAGAGAAGGGCCCGGTCTTGATAAAAACATTTTGGAGCAATTACAAAAAGGAGAACCTTTAATCTTAATAGATATCCAGGGAGACTGGTGTTATGTAGAATATAAGGGAGATAAAAAAGGATGGATAAATAAAGAATTTGTTACTATATCATCTTCTTCCTCTGAAATAAAAATTACCCCCACTCCGGTTCTAACACCTTTAATCATAACTCCAAAGGCAATTCCAAAGTCCAGAATTATATTTACTACATCTTCGGGACTTAAAATTATAAATTCCGATGGAACAGGTCTTAAAGATTTAACTTCTACCGAAGGAGATAATTTCCCTATCTGGTCTCCTGATGGAAATAAAATTGCCTTTATTAATTATAGAACAGGGAGAACACTTTATATTATAAACTCTGATGGTACAGGAAGAAAAAAATTAACAGAAAACCTTTCTGTTATACCCCTGCCGGATTGGTCAAAAAATGG
>Ga0302236_1002243_pt1 | contig 11847 bp, 6 predicted proteins | sample AAG_UR_Gly_MG_FD_193509 | JGI IMG/M metagenome (GOLD analysis project Ga0302236, IMG submission 193509) | Enriched activated sludge microbial communities from anaerobic digester in WTTP, New Holstein, Wisconsin, United States - AAG_UR_Gly | ecosystem: Engineered > Bioreactor > Anaerobic >...
TTTCACAGCCTCTCTATCATATTCAGTCCCTGAGACATACCTGCCTGATTTGAAAGAGGGCCAGTTACCTTATCCTGGCCAACTTGTGCATGATAAAATGGCCGTTCGGTCCGCTTGCACGCAAAAGGTAGATTCCGCTGGCGACCGGTTTTCCGGAAGTGTCCAATCCATCCCAGGCCAATTCCTGGCTGCCTTTGGCCAGCTTCCACGGGCCGAGGTTCCTAATCAGTTGCCCCTTCAGGTTGTAAATGCCAATATCCACGTTTTCCAGCGGAGCCGATGCTTTTAATGTAATTCTGGTAGAGGAGGAGAAGGGATTGGGGCCGGCGCAAATGGTGAGTTCTGGCTGCGGGATGATGGTATCATCGGAGGCGGTGGAAACGTCCGAGTTCAAAAACAACCTCAGATCATCGATGAAAACCCCGTTGGAGGATCCGTAGGAATTTGTTTTCAGGCGGAAGCGGAAGTAGAGTTCGTGACCGATGAAGCTGTTTAGATTATAGGACTGCAGGGTCCAATCAGCGGAACCTTCGAAAAACCCCAGAATGGTCCAGTTGCTGCTGTCCGTGGAGGCTTCCACGATCAGGTTGTCACCATCGAGGGCGAGGGAACGTTTCAGTTGGAACTGGAGGTTGGCGTTCTGGACGTTTTGCAGGGGGATCGGGGATGCCAGGGCGCAGATGGAATTAATGTTGTTGGCATAGTTGCCGTTGGGGCTGTCCGTGAGGCAGTATTCCCCACTGTAGGATTCTGCATTGGTCCGGTTCCAGGTGCCGGTGCTAACCCAGTTGCCCAGCCCGAGTTCAAAATCCTCACTCATCACAGGCTGTTCGGTGAGGCGCAGGGTGATTGTTGTGCAGTTTATATCTCGCTGGATTTTGAGGGTTTCATAGCCTGGTTTGGACAGGGTGAGGCGATACACACCGGGGTGGAAATCCGCGATGCTGATATATCCATCCGGACCGGAGACCAGAGGTTCCCCCAGAAGCAGGTCGTCAAAGCTGAGCATGGCTCCCGGGAGTGGGTCAAAGAAGTCGTTTTGGACGAGGATATTAAGCTCCTGGGCAGGTGTGGGGGAGAGGCTGATGTCTTGGATCGTCTGTGCATCCGGGGAAATATAAAGCGTTAGAGATTGGGTGGCGTAGCCTGGACAAATATAATGGACGGTGTGATGGCCAGCGGGCAGGAAATAATAGTAGGACCCGAATTCCGGATTGGAAGAACGGGGCTTTCGATATACCGGCTGGTCGTCGATTCCGCCTATCAGCACCAGCGCGGACAGGGGTTCGCCGGTTGTGGCATCGGTGATATGACCACAGAGGGTCTTGCGGTTTTTCCTTTGCAGCAAGGTCAGAGCGCCATCTACCTGATGTTGCACGATCTGGGGAACCAGGTGCGCGGGCGGGATGAACTGGGTGCCCATCTCTATCGTATAGGCGAAAGCTCCGGTTTCTCCATACATCCAGTCATCAAAACTACCGCTTACTGGATACAGGCCCCAAGAGGGTCCGGGAGCGTAGGTTCCTCCATATAGCGAAGGCAGCAAAGTGGCGATATCTTCGGCCAGGGAAGCCAGTTCAGCTTGGTCCGGGGCGGCGATGCCATTCATATATCCAAAGGGATAAAGCACATATTCTCCGTAGGTGTGGTAGCCAATCCCGGCCAGAAAGGGCTTGGAGAGCAGAAAGTCGCGCAGGGCCTGGGTTTCCGGCTCGCTGAAAGCTTCTGGTCCGTGATATGTTACGGAGTTCTGGTCATCTGTAGCGCTGGCATAGCCCCAATGCCAGCTGTAGTTGCGGTTCAGGTCCACCCCATCTGGCCCTTGGCCGTAGCTTGGATTGTTGAAGATAAGGTCGCCGTTGTTGTCACGCAGGTTTTTCCGCCACCAGGTATCGGTTTGCTGCAGCACTATCTTGTGGCCGTCAGGATTCAGCAGTGGAACGATCCAGACTTCACTGGTATCTAGAATGCCGGTCACAACTGGATCAGTGCCATAATTCTCCAGCAGATGGATGAGGATGCCCATGCAGGTTTCGGTGGATAAAGGTTCACGAGCGTGGTGCTCACCCACGAAGTAAAAGGCTGGTTCATCCTCATCCAACTGGGCGTTTGCGGAAACCTTCACGGCCCAGATTTCGTGGTCGAAATTCTGATAGTGGCTTATTCCTTCTCCGGCGTAGATGGAACCCCAGCTTTCTCCGATGCTGGAAATCTGCATCAGGTTTGGATACTCGTTGTGCAGCTGGTTTAACTCAGTGAGCATCTGATCGTAGTTGCGATAACCGGGAATGTCTTTTGTGGGCAAGAGGTTGGATTTCAACTGGGCTTCGGTCTGGGTTACCCGGAGGCAGGGGAATTCTTTGCGCAAAAGGTCAAACTGGCTTTGGGTGAGCACGAGGTCCAGCCAGACGCCAGGTTTGTAGGCAGCGATGTCAGCTCCCTCGATCACAAAACGTTCCAAGGTGGCGTGGGAAGGAAAGTCTATGCGGGCCACCATGCGCTGACCGGCAAATAGGGGGAAAGAAAAAAGGATAACGGCTAGGGTCAGAAAGATAGGTTTCATTTTCTCTCCAAATCAGGCGTAAAAAAATACAGTGGGGAATACCGGGCGGTATCCCCACTGCTCGGAGGGCATTCTATGTAGGGTCTGTAGGCTGACTTCATTCGTAGGAATATCGGATATTCTGTCAAGCTTTATTTTCGTTATTTTGCGTTTTTGGGCTGTGGATTAAAATCCACAGCACCTTATTCCATAATCAAGACCTTGCGGAACAGTGTGATAGCGTCAGCGTCAACTCTAACAAAATATATCCCTGGCGCTGTTTTTCTTCCCCACATGTCCAAACCGTCCCAAAGAAATTTAACCCCATCAGTAGAGGAAACGGGCTCGGATTCGTAATAAACGAGCTGGCCTCTGCTGTTGAATATATTCAACATGGGTGTATAATTTACCACATCCTTGCATTCTATTGTGAGATAGGCAGTTGAACCAATATGATATGGGTTTGGATATGTCCATAATGAATAATGTTCAGGTTGAGGGATATTATCGTCAGATATGCTCACTAGGTCGATAGGGATGTTCAGCCATTCACCGGGGAAGGGGTAGGTAGCAATATTTGCAGGGTTGGCGCCGTCCCTGGCTTCTATCTGGTAATGAAAAAACTCATTCCCAGCCTCGAACTGAAGATCTGCCTCTGCCCACCAGTAATTGGGTGGGCCTTCGGGATCAGTCAACATGGGGATTTCCGTGATTGGACCGTCGTCGGTCTTGTAGCGGAGACAAACAGCACTAACCGAAACGTTGTCAGAAACTGTAACGGAGAAGATGTGATTGCCACTGGTGATGGATGTGGGCGGATTATGCATTATGATAGGGGCTTCCGTGTCGCCAGAAATCACAAAAACATGGGGGTCCAGTGCCGCGAACAAAGGATGGTCGGCAGCTCGGCCGGATTGGTCAGCAGCGTGGAGGTAGTAACGGATGGTATCTCCGGGCGCGAATCCTGAAAGCGTGGCCCCGTAACCGTTTCCGGAGTTGTAAGCCAACAGCGCTGTCTGCCAGATACCTTGGTTAACTTTGTAGGCAATAAATAGGGAATCCGTGATCAGTGCTTGGCCGCTGTGCGCAATCAGTTCAGCGTTGAATTCCCATGTAGGGCTGATCTCAAATTGACCATGCAAGGGTTGGTGCCGTATCTCCAGCATGTGCTGGTCCGGAATTTCGTGGGTGCGGCAGTGCAGGGCATCAGTTGATTCCCAAGGAGTGTATCCAGAGCCAGTTACACCTATGATCTCATATCCGGGCATGGCGTTTTGGTAAACTTGCAGCGCAGCAGCGTCATAGGTGCTGTTCATGATTGGCACGAACACCCTTTTGTTCAGGATCAGGGAGTTTGTATAAGGTTGGTTTTGAGGTGTGTTCACCCTGTAAACCCGGTATGGATAGCCCCAGGTGCAGTTGGTGGAGGCAAAAAACGCGGCGGTTTGCTCGATTTCATCAAACTGAGCATGGTTGGAAGGCACACTGCGGATCAACACTTTGTCCGGGGCAAGGAATTTGCCCCAGCAGTCGATGTGATTGATATATGTGTCATTGGGGTCTGGCAATACGTGAAAGTTTTCAATACCAAGGTAATCGTGCATTTTCTGCGCAACCTGGGTTTGTGTGAGGCTGGGGTTCTCGGTATAAGCGATTGTGGTCTGAGCGGCTGTGCCAATGCCGTCGCACATATAGTTTCCGCCAGTCTGGTAGAGATTCATACCATAGTAATCAAGTCCCAGTTGGTTGGCAAAAACCTGCGGAATGAGGTTGTCGTTGGGTCGGGGGCGGTTGTAGCGGAAATCCACTACGCCGTAATCGCCGTTTCCGTCAAAAATGAACCAGGGGCCATAATCCCTGGTCCAATATGAATCCGTGGCTGCGGTCATAAAATCCACTTTGGCTATGTTCACTCCAGCGTTGTTGAAAGAGGAAGTGGCAGAGTTTTGCTCAGAGGTTGAGGAAACGAGGCAAATCACCCTGGCTGTGTTGGCCAGTTGTGCCACCAGCGAAAGCGGTATGCCCAGAGGCCAGCGGATCATCACATGGGAGGCTGGCTCAAATTCAGCAATGGGGCGAACGGAGCCTTCTGGAGGCGGTGTTTCAGTGAAGCGGCCATAGTTTTGCAGTTGGTCACCAGGCAAGGCCTGATCGGCTTTCAAGAGCACGGGGCTCATCGCCACAGCCACTATCAGGAATATCAGTGTCAGCCAGTTTCGTTCGGGCATTTCAGTTGTTCTCCATAAATGTAATTCTATCCCTCCACATACAATTTTCAAGCCTAAACTCAAGATTTCTGCCAGCCTGCTGTTAAGTCAGGTTTATATCCTCTCCCAGGCTGGTTTTTTAGGATGTGTCTTGACTTATTAAGTCGTGGAATTCCAATGGCCTGGGAAGGTTTTTGTCTTAGCGACGGGGATTTTGGGGCACAAAAAATCCCGGAGCGTTAGCTCCGGGATTTGTGAACCAAGATAGGTTTATTTGATGATGACCATCTTTCTTGACTGGTTGCAGGAGGCGGTGCTGAGTTTGTAGAAATAGATTCCGCTTCCGCAGACGGCACCCTTGCTGTCTCTGCCGTTCCAGCCGAGGCTGTGGGCGCCTTCATTCACTGTAAAGGAGCGCACGAGTTGGCCACTAAGGTTGTAGATGCTGAGGGTTCCGGTTTCACCGGCCTTGACGTCCACTTCGATGGTGGTGCTGCTACCCAGCTTGAAGGGGTTGGGGTAGGCGTTTTTCAGCGAAGTGATCTCTGGAAGCACCTGAGGCACGCTTCCTTCCACGGTAACGCTAACGGGGCCGTGGAAACCACTGCTCAGGTAATCGACGGCTTCCAACCAGTAGTAGTAGGTATCGCCGATTTCGACGCTGTTGTCGGTGATGCTGTAGGTTTGGGCGGTGCTGGTGTTGGTGGCCGGGATCAGGATCGGGGTGATGAGGATGGAGCTGTCCTGCTGGTCTGAGGTGTTGCGGTAAACGCGGTAGCCGTTCATGTGGTGTTCAGACTGGCTCACCCAAGTCAATTCAACATTGTTGACCGCGTTCACGGTGGCGGTGAAGCTGCTCAGTTCCACAGGGGTGTGTGTCGGATTCTGAGTTATTATCAGCTCATAGTTATCCTGAGGACTGAATTGCCAACTATCCCATCCATCTTCAGGTGCTCCGAAGGTATAAACAAAGGGTCCTTCACCTTGAGGGAGAGGGCATGTAAATACGCCATTGTCATTGGTATAACCAAGGAGTTCACCATTCAAGTAAACCGGCACGCCAGGGGTGGGAGGATCAAGAATGAAGGTGATTTCTGGAGCAACAACGTCCTCTTTATAGAGGGTGAAGGCTATGTCGTTCGCTATTGGGTCACGGTAGTTGCCAGAAGAAACCATCATCATCTTCTTTTGGATTTCCTTATCGAGACGGCTCTTCGCATATACGTGCTGGATGGAGAACTGGTCAAGGCCTGTACCGGGGGCAAAGAGGAACAGATTGGAGGCTCCGCTGTCAACGTCGATCTGGGCTGAGAACCAGCCATTTTCCAGTACCACTTCTTGGGGAAGGACAGCTTCGAACTTGTAAACCTCCCATGTATCCCATGCGTCCATATAATAGGAGGTGGTGCAAGTCACGTTGAACTCATAATCCGGGGTTCCCCAGGTAGGCTCATACAGGATCTCCTCTGGGATGAATCCGATTCCCTGAGGATTGGGGCCATCGGTGGCGATGACAACACTGTCCGGATCGAGAATCTCATACCAGTTTTCACCAGGCCAAGCGCCAGCCTTGAAAACGGTGCAGACCTCGTCGCCGGTATTGGCGGTGAAAGTGTAAGCTTCAGGACCAGCGCCAGTGGCAAGTGTGATGTTCTCCAGAACGATGGCTCCATTCACATACACACTCAGTAGGCTGGTGTCCCAGCCATCACCATAGTCGTCGTAAAGGTTCACGGTATAGGTGCCGGTTGCAGGAGCGATCAGGGGTTGGGGCGGCTGGGGAACATCAATACCGGTGGGTGGGTTCGTGCCTACGCCATCCGTGGCGATAACAACATTGTTCGGATCGAGAATCTCATACCAGTTCTCATTGGCCCAGCTGCCGGCAGTGAAGATAGTGGAGATAATGTCGCCGGCATTGGCGCTGAAAGTGTAAGCTGCAGGACCAGCGCCGGAGGCAAGGGTGATGTCGTCCAAAACGACGACTCCGTTCACCAAGACATCCAGTTTACCACCGCTCCAGCCATCACCATAGCTGTCGTAAAGTTTCACGGTGTAGGTGCCGGTTTCAGGAGCAGTAAGGGGTTCGGGCGGAACAGTCCAGCCAGTTACCTGTTGATAGAACCGGATGATGAAGGGCTCTTGCGCGTTGGGGGTGCCGGGATACCAGTCTCCGGCAAAGGATCCGCAAGCGCCATAAAACTCGACTTTCTTGATGGGATCGGTAACGTTAACGAAGTTGTCGGCGATCTCATAGTTGATATTATCGGCAGTGTCCAGGGCACTGGTGTACAAGTTTCCGACATCGCTGAAACAGGGTTGGGTGTAAACTTCCGTGTATTGAGCCGACATGCTGAAGGCAAATGCCGCCAATATCACGGTGAAAAAAAGAACTTTCTTCATTTGTGAATTCTCCTTTGTAGTCGCCGGGACTCATCGGTGAGCCCTGGCAATCTTTTTTCGTTAAAACCAAAGACTTAAAGCGGATTCGCCAAGCCTTCCCAATCACATTCTATGTTTTCAGCTTTGCCTGAAAAAAAATTCAAACAAGACTGACGAGATTTCATATTTTTACCCGCAACACCCATAAATGCAATTATGTGCCTCATCAAGCCAGTCTGAAAATTTGTCAAGAACTTTCTCAAGCTTTCGAATTTACCTTCCCATCACATATTACTGATCTCCCTTCCAAACGGATTACCGACCCGGTTTGAAAGAGGGCCTGATTCAATGGAAAGCCACAAATGCTTAGTCACAGCAGTATCCTGTCAGTCAGGCCCTGAACGCTCGAGTCCATCGCACTCCCATGCCTCCCGCACGATTCTCGCATCAAATGCGGGTATCATGCGGGAGGCGCGTCCGTGAACCGGGACAGGGCCTTAACGGCCTGATAGCATTGCTTCTCCCAGGCCACTTCACATCTCCGCTATTCTATGCTGCTCTCCGGGGCCAAACCACACGATTTGTAAGAGAGCCAGGTAGTTAGGGGAGATGTGCTTGAAATGGAGGAAGGATTTGATAGCTTGGGTGGGACAAGAAAAATGAGAACGGGGAACGCCGAAAAAGAGGATTTTATGGGAAGACCTAAAGTTGTGCTTTATGTGGGCACGGTCATCAGCCCAGGATGAAGGAATTGCCTCCGGTTTTACTGATACAGCCCTTTAGTTCAAGGTTTAGAAGGAGGGTGGAAAGTTTGCCGAACTTGTGGCCGGTGCGGATCAACAGATCGTCGAAACTCAACTCGCGTTGTTCGCTTGTGAAGAGGTCCAAGAGCTTTTGCTCGTCGGCGCTGAGTTCAGGCAATATCTCCAACTGCTGATTGTCAGTCACATCCAGGCCCAGGGCGGAAAGGATGTCCTCCGGGGAGGTGACACATTGGGCGCCGTTTTTGATCAGGTAATTCGGCCCCTGCGCGTTGGGGTGGTTGATTTCGCCAGGTAGGGCCATCAGATCGCGGTTTTGCTCGATGGCATGCTTGGCGGTGATCATGGCGCCGCTGTCCAGAGGGCCTTCCACGATGAAGACATTCCGCGCGAGGGCTGAGATGATTCTGTTGCGCGCGACAAAGTTCCAGGGGTCGAGTTTGGTGCCCGGCTCGTATTCGGAAACCAGGGCGCCGCGGGTGATTATCTGATTGGCCAGGTCGCGGTTGCTGGGAGGATAGATGGTCTCGAGGCCGCTGGCGAGCACGGAGACGGTCTGTGAACCGTTTTCGAGGGCGGCATAGTGAGCCACTGTATCGATGCCGATGGCGAGTCCGCTAATGATTGTGGCGCCATGTTTGCAAACGGGAGCCAGCAGCTTGGCGCAGCTTCCCCGGCCGTAAGCTGTGGGTTTGCGGGTGCCCACCACAGCCAGGCAAACCCGCTCCAGCGCCGGGGCCAAATCACCCCGATGCCAGAGAATCAGTGGCGGGGCAAGGATGTTGGCCAGGCCAGGGGGATAGTTGTCGGTACCATAAAACACAGCTTCGATGCTGTAATGCTCACATAGCTTGGTGATTTGCTGCAGCCGGGGATGTGGTGTTGCGTTCCGCAAATGCTCCAGCAGAGCTGGATCGAGGCGATTGTCGGCATAGAGGGGATGGTCTTTTCTCCCCACAAAAGCCAGCGGATCGGGGTATCTGGACAGAAGGTCCAGCGCGGCCCTGTGTTTCAATCCGGGCGCAGATTTGAGGCAGAGCCAGGCCTGAAGTTGTTCGGTCATAGGTTTTGCAGCAATTTGAAGAGCCGGTATTTCAGCTCATCCAGGTTGATATGGCTCACTGAGGAGATGGGGATGGTCTCCACCCCGAACTCTTTTTGGAACTGAGAGTTAACGGTAGAAACAAGTTCATCGCGCTCTTCGGCGGGAATGGTGTCAAGCTTGCTAAATGCCACCAAACTGGGTTTTTTGCTCATTAAGGGGTCATAGAAATACAGCTCGGAACGCAGGGTGCGAAAGGTATCAACAAGGTCAGGTGTGCCAATGTCGATGAGAAAGAGTAACAAGCTGGTGCGCTGAATGTGGCGCAGGAACTGGTGTCCGAGCCCTTTGCCCAAATGCGCGCCTTCGATGATGCCGGGAATATCTGCCATCACAAAAGACTGGTAATCGCTAACGCGGACCACGCCCAGCATGGGTTCCAGGGTGGTGAATTCGTAATCCGCTATCTTGGGCCGGGCGGAGGAGAGCGCGCTCAGGAGGGTTGATTTACCAGCATTGGGAAATCCAACCAAACCCACATCCGCCATGAGTTTGAGCACAAGCTCCAGCTCCATTTCCTTTGTGGGTTTGCCCAGGGTGGCGCGTCGCGGGGCCTGGTCTGTGGGGGTGGCGAAATTGCAATTGCCCTTGCCGCCTCTGCCGCCCCTGGCCAGGATTATCTCTTCGTTGTGGGTGGTGATGTCGGCGATTTTCAGCTTTTTGCCGTCTTCACCCACGTGGAAGATCTCGGTGCCCAAAGGCAGGCGCAGATAGACATTGGCTCCGCCAGCACCGGATTTTCTGGCTCCGGCGCCGGGTTTGCCGTTTTCGGCGCGGAAGATCTTGTTGTAGCGGTAGTCGAGCAGGGTATTAACGTTCTCATCGCCAACGGCGATCACTGAACCTCCTCGGCCACCGTCACCGCCATCCGGTCCGCCCTTGGGGATGTATTTCTCCCGGCGGAAACTCACAACACCATCGCCCCCGTTACCGGGTTTGACGCTTATCCGGGCATAATCGATGAACATCTAACGCTATGTTATCCTTTATTTTGTGATCACAAAACGCTGGTTGGCAGTCCTGCCGCCCTGCGTTATCCGAAGAAAATAGACACCGCTGTCCAGCCCAATTCCGTTCATGGTGCCATTCCAGGGCAAGTCCAGATTGGTTTGCGCGCTGTTTCCTTCAAAGAGGGTGCCCAGTTTTTGGCCGCGCAGATTGTAAACCCGAACGCTGAGCAAATCCTTGGTGAGCCCTGAAAGGCTGATCGTTACCGGCTCTCCGCCCCGGAGCGGATTGGGGAGGCGGCAACTGAGTTCAGCAGCGGGGACCTGGACGGGGTCATCAGCGCTTACCAAGATGTGGAAATCCTCCACCACGTCGATGGCGTTGTCGCTGTAGCGAAGCGTTACAGAATCAGGAAGATAGGGAAGCTGGACAGAGTATATGACAGGCTGGCTGTAGTTGTAGCTTTGAGGCATGGGCTCGAGGATTTGGCCGTCGGGAAGCTCCAGCTCCATCACGAGGGGAAAATCGCCTTCCGCATCGTTATAACTGAATCTGAACTCAGTCGTGTCAAAACAGATATCGCTGCAGATAGGCAGGGTATTTTGCGCCACCTGATAGTTGTGGTCTTCGAAGAAGAGAATGCCAGGAGTGCTGTAATCGCCTATGCCGAAGCTGAACTCCTGGGTGCTTGGATTCACGGAAATGTTCATGGTGACGCTGGCAGCCACGAGGGCGTTCACGGAATTGGGCCAGACGCCAAAATCAGGGTCATTGGTCAGGTCGGCCAAATTGCAGCTCAGAAAAAGCTTTCCGTCCATCACCATGCTCTGGACGTTGCCGATGCGGGTGAAAGAGGGAATGCCGGTGTCGCTCATCCTTAATTTGTAGAGTCCAGGCTGGATCAAGTCAGCCACGTAAAAGGAATAGACCATAGCGTAGGAAAGTGAGTCCATAATCGTATCCGGGTTGGAAATGGTGGTCAGGTAAACATTGTAGGAAAAAATGCTGTTGAGGGTTGGAAAGCTGTTCGTAACATTGGCTAAAGCCGAGTAGAGTTTGGCTTGGGTGGCGCCAAACCAACTTTCCGTGAGGTCGAGGTGGGGCATATATATGGTGATGGAATCCCCCACCGCGTCAGTGCCGATTTGGCCCAACTGCCCCAATTGAGGGGGAAAGAGATCGGCATTCAGATACGGTGTGTGCATGTAAACCAGGTTCTCGTTCATGAGACTCAGCTCCGTTCGCAGGCGGTAACGCAGGTTTTGCCCAAATTCGTAGGGAATCAGGGCCTGCATTTGCTGATCGCTGTATATTCCGCTGGAGGCTTGTTGCCAGACGGCGCCATCGGGGCTGTACCAGCACTGGGTGTCCAAGCCCAGACCGGTGGGATCGGTCCAGCGCAGGCGCAGATTGCCATCCGCGCAACGTGAACTGTGGATAAGGTTTAGATAAGGGTTCAAGCCTTGGGCGCCTAGCAGGGCGGTCCCGAGCAACAGCAGGCAAAGAACGAGTTTGGTTTTCATATCAGTTTCCTTGGTGAATCAAGATGTTTTTGAGTTATGGTTGTTCAGGCTCGATCAGGCCGGACTCGGCCATCTTTTTAAAGTTTGTCCAGATGGTGGCGTTGGGCTGGCTGTAAGCATCTGGGGCCTGCGCAAATTCCGGCGCGTTGGTCAAAACGTAGTCTTTAAGATATTGGGGTAAATCTTCGAAACCGCCTTCCAGCTTGCATCCGCGGCCCGTGATGATGATATTTCCCGGACGCTCGCCCATCCGCATGAAAGGCAGCCAGGGATAGATTCTGGTGAAGGTGTACAGGGCTGGAACGCTCTTTAGTAGCGGATCTTCCAGATCGCTTTGCTTAACTAAATACTGGGAAAGGTCTGCCGCTTGATAGGTGTCGCT
>Ga0302236_1002252_pt1 | contig 11802 bp, 6 predicted proteins | sample AAG_UR_Gly_MG_FD_193509 | JGI IMG/M metagenome (GOLD analysis project Ga0302236, IMG submission 193509) | Enriched activated sludge microbial communities from anaerobic digester in WTTP, New Holstein, Wisconsin, United States - AAG_UR_Gly | ecosystem: Engineered > Bioreactor > Anaerobic >...
CCAGCGACATGACCTGCTCCGCCGCGACCCCGCTTTCCCTCAGCAGCTGTTCGATCAGCCCCTGGAGCGTCCGCGTCACCACGGCATGCTGCAGGCGACCGATCATCCGCGGGTGCGTGATGCAGAGCTGGATCCGAGTCAGCACGTTGTCACCGAGGCGGACTTGTCCGTTGAGCGCCGAGGCGGTATTGACGATCTCGCCGTTGGTCAGATCGACCAGCACGGCGACCACGGTCGTCGTCCCGACGTCCACGGCGATGCCGAACGGCGCTGCCTGGCAGGCGGCGTCGCAAGGCTTGACGAGCCAGTGATCGCCGGCTTGCTCCAGCGCCAGAGTCAAGACCTGTTGCTCCGGCGGAGGCAGCAGGGCGATGTCCGCCGCCGCTCGCACGGGCAGATCGTAATCGCGCTGCCGAGCGGCGGCCTCGCAGATCGCCTCGGCCAGCGGCGTGCCGGGCGTCCATTCGCCGGCGGGCACCTCGATTCGCTGCCACAGGGGGTCGTGAGCGCGGGAGACGTTGATGCGGAACGACGTCACCACCTGGGGCTCGTGAGCCAGCAGCGAACGGGCCGGAACGTGGATTTCCACGTGGCCGTCCGGCGGCAAATGGTATTGACAGGCGCGAATGCCGTGAGTTTCGGACGACGCTTCCAACGCCACGCCGGTGGCAGCGTCGATCAGCGGGCCGGACAGCAGATCGACCAGGCAGCCGTCGCACAAGCCGCGCTGCCCGCAACGCGTGTTGAGCAACACGCCCGCCTGCCGCAGCAGCGCCGAGAGCACGAGTTGGGTCCGGCGGCCCTCGGCCGAAATCGTGTGCTCTTGGTCACCCACGCGAACGGTCAAGATCGAGCTGTCGGCCATGGAGGAACCTGCGGTATCCCGCCAAAATAGTGGAAACCGGCGGAGAAGGCGATAATTTCGGCGTCATCACGCCTGTTCGTGGACCATCCGGGGGCGGGAAGGCCGCGCCCGCGGTCTGCGGGACGACTTCTGGCCTTCGCTCCGATGTCTCGTTGCCTGCCGGTTTGCCGTATTGTAGACTATCGGCTCGGAATTGATACCCCTTGACCGTGCGCGGCGGCACCGAGCGGCGCTTGAGTTGACGCCGGCCGTCCGTGGTGGCACGGGGACGATGAGTTGGGCTTCTTGCGAAAGGGTGGGTTATCTATGCCTGATCTCCAAAAGCTGAGCGAAGCAATCAAGTCCGGGAACCGCGAGGAAGCGGTCGCGATGACCAAGGAGGCGATCGCCGCCAAGGTTGCGCCCAGGGAAATCCTGGACTCCATGGTCGTTGCCATGGACGACGTGGGACGCAAGTTCCAGTGCAACGAGATCTTCGTTCCGGAAATGCTCATCGCAGCGCGGGCCATGAAGGAATCGATGGCACAGTTGGAACCACTGTTGGTCGAGGCGGGGATCAAGCCTATCGCCAAAGCGGTCATCGGCACCGTCGCCGGGGACTTGCACGACATCGGCAAGAACCTGGTCGCGATGATGTGGAAAGGGGCCAATTTCGACGTCGTCGATCTGGGCACCAATGTCGCGCCCCAGAAATTCGTCGACGCCGCTAAGCAGCACAACGCGGAGCTGGTCGGATTGTCGGCCTTGCTGACCACGACCATGCCGGCGATCAAGACCACGGTGGAAGCACTGAAGGGCGCCGGCTTGAACGTGACCAAAGTCGTCATTGGCGGCGCGCCGGTGACCCAGGCGTATGCCGACCAGGTCGGTGCGGACGGCTATGCGCCGGACGCGGCCAGCGCGGTCGACATCGCCCGCAAACTGCTGAACGTGGCCGCGTAAAGTCTTCCTTCATACGATGCACGCGTCGTGCGCGCATCCCCGCAGCATGGCTCTCGGAGCCATGCCCGATGCGTAGCACGGTTCAGAGAGCCATGCTACTTTGGTTGCGGCCGCCGGCCGCGTTCGGCTTGAGGAGGTCAGAGTTCCATGAGTGCTGTCGGTGTGGGAATTGTCGGTTGTGGTTTCGTCGGCCGCGGTGCGCACGTGCCGGCGTTCAGTTCGATCGAAGGGGCCCAGCTGGTGGCCGTGGCCGATGCCGACGCCAAGCGTCTGGGCAAGGTGCGGAAGAAGTACCCGCTGAAGACCGCCTACCAGGATTACGCCGAACTGGTCAAGGCCCCCGACATCCAGGCGGTGGTCGTCTCCTTGCCCACGCCGCTGCACGCCAGGGCTTCCCTGGCGGCGATCGAAGCCGGCAAGCACGTGCTGTGCGAAATGCCGCTGGCGGCAAGCATGGAGGAAGCCGATCGGCTACTCGCGGCTGCCCAGAAGGCCGGCGTGATCTTGATGCCCAGCCTGAATTTCCGCTTTACGCCCAACTATGTGAAGGCCAAGGCGATGATCGAGCAGGGCGTGGTCGGCAAGCCGTCGAGCGCGATTTACCGCGAGTTCATTTCGGCCAAGGATCTGGCGGATCAATGGCCCGCCAGTTCCTGGATGTGGAAGCTGGCGGAAAGCGGCGGTCCGCTGTACACGCTGTCGGTCTGGTCGATCGACCTGCTCCGCTGGCTGTTCCAGACGGAGATCGTCGACGTGCATGCGGCGGTCAAGTACAGCCCGCTGGAGAAGCTCGGCGGCACGCTGGGCTACGACGCCGCGGCCACCGTGCGGTTGGCCAACGGCATCGTCGGCAGTTTGCAGTACAGCGGCAACGTGACCCGCGTGTCGTCCACGTCGCGACTGGAAGTCGTCGGCGACTCGAACTGCCTGCTCGACGCCACCTGGAACGACAAGCTGACGGTGTTCGGCGATGATCCCGCCAAGACCGAGTGGAACGTCGGCGAGCCGGGGCCACGGATGTGGGGCCACCAGCAGATGGACGAGTACTTCGTGCGCTGCATCCAGCAAGGCCAAGCGCCGTCGATCACCCCGCAAGACGGCCGCCGAGCCATGGAGATCGCGCTGCAGATCGTCCAGAACGCGCAGTAGCATTTGCGCACCGCTGTGCGGGCGGTCGGCGAGGTTGTGGAGTGCGGCGCCAAGGTTTTGGAGTGCGGCGCCTTGTCGCCGCTTTGAACTGATCGTTGCGCCGCTCGGGCGGTTTGTGTTCCGCCTTTGGGTGTGACAACCTGGATCATGCTCCTGAACCCGAAGATCGCGGACACTACAGGCCGCCATCCAAAGCGGTGACAAGGCACCGCACTCCAAAATGGGGCCGCCATCCAAAGCGGTGACAAGGCACCGCACTCCAAAATGGGCGCCGGCGTGTGTCAGGAGGATCATTTCCCTGACGCCGGCGTCTTCCAGCCAGGCCAGATTGAATCCATAGTGCTGCTTGCTCGCGATCAGGTGGATCACGCGGTCCGGCGTTTGACAGATCGACAGATAGCCGCGCGGTTCGGCCGAGTCGGCGCTCATGGTGAAATTCCCGGTGTTGCCGCCGCCATCGACCGTGCGCGGCGGGCCGTCGTCGCTGATCAGCCGCTGTATGGCCCGTTTGCGGCCGTCGTCGTGCGGCAGAGCGGTGAACAGCCCCGAGACGGGACGCTGCGTGCCCGAAGCGCCGGTAATGGTCACGTTCTTGCCAAACGAGCAGAACGGGATCGACCCTTCCTGCAGCCGCAGGATCGCCAGCCGCTGGCCACCGCCCAGGCCCGGAAACGGACTGGCCGAGTAGGTCCACGTCTTGCCCAAATCGTCGGACACGACCGTATGAACGGGGCGTTCATCGAAATCGTCGGTCTCGCTGCCCATGCGAAAGCTGCCCGGTTGGATGCGGACGAATTTCATGCCCAGAGAATTCTGGAACATCTCTGGGGCAGACGAGGAATCGGCCGCCGGCAAGGCGGCCGTCCAGGCGAGGCTCAGCAGCCCGCATAGCCCAACGATACGGTTCCGTTTCATGGCGAATCTCCCGTTGCCCTTCCTACGCCATCGGCAGCACGATGGCCAGCAACATCGTCACCGCCAGGCTGAACGTGCCCAGCACGACCAGCATCACCGTCCACGACTTCAGGGCCTCGATCTCGGTCAGCCCGCTCATCTTGGCGACGATCCAGAAGCCGCTGTCGTTCATCCACGATGCGACCAACGATCCGCCGCCGATCGCGATCGCCAGATACACCGGATGGAAGCCCAGCGATTCGGGACTGGCGATCCCGGCCAACATGGCCGAACCGGTGATCATGGCCACCGTGCTGGAGCCTTGAGCGGTCTTCAGCACGGCGGCGATGGCGAAGCCCAAAACCAGCAGCAGCAATCCGCCGCTCCCGCCGGCGCCGGCAAACAATTGCTGTATCGCCTCGCCCACCTTGGCCACCTTCAGCATGTCGCCGAACGCCCCGCCGGCGGCCGTAATCAGGATGATCACCCCGCCGCTCATCAGCGCCACCTCGACCGCTTTGGCCATTTCCGGCAAGGCCAACCGCCGCTGCTTGACCAACATCGCCACGGCGATCAAGCAGGACAACAGCAAGGCGAAGTTCGCGTTGCCCACCATGCTTGTCAGGCCGGACGCTTGGGCCAAGTGGCGAGCGCCAGGCGAAGCGATCTCGTCCGGCGACCGCAGCCATTCGGCCAACTGCTCCTCCTGTTGCGCTCGCGAAATGCCCGCTTGCTGCAGTTGCGGCCGCATCAGGCTCTTGGCCGACGCCTCGACGATCGTGTTCATCGAGATCAATACGACGGGCAGCACGACGGGCAGGATGCTCAGCCACAGCGGCGGCAGTTGCGAGTCGTCCAACGGTTCCGGATCGGGCTGGTCGCCGATCGGCCGCATGGCGATCGGCATCCAGCGATTGGCCAAGTACGCGAACGTCAGTCCGGCAGCGGCAGACGGCAGCGCCACCAGTCCGCCCATCAGAATCATGAAGCCCACATCGACTCCCAGCGTGGCGGCAATTACCAGCGGGCCCGGAGTCGGCGGGACCAGCGTGTGGGTGATCGCTCCGCCGCCGCCGATCGCCAGAATGTACAGCAAGTAATTGCGGTGGGTGCGGCGGTACAGCGAACGCGCCAAGGGGACCAGCAAGTAGAAGACTGTGTCGAAAAAGACGGGGATGGCCAGAACCCAGCCGCTGGCCGCCAAGGCGATCGGCGACCGCTTCTCGCCGAACAACCGCAGGAACGAGCGCACGATGCGGTCGGCCGCCCCGCTGTCCAACATGCACTTGCCGATCACCGCCGCCGTGCCGATGACGATGCCGATTTTGCCGGCCGCCGAGCCGAAGGACGTGGCGACGCGCGCGATCGAATCGGCCCAGTGGCCCTCGCCCAACAGGGCCACCGCCAGAACGCTGACCGCCATGGCGGCCACGATCAGCGTAATGAACGGATTGATCTTGACGACGATGATCAGCCCCAGCACGACGGCCATGCCGATGCCGAGAATGACCAGCGGCCAGACAACGCCGGGCTGGGGAACCGACGGGGCGGTTGCCGGCGCGCTCGCTGCGTCGCCGGCGGCCGTCGCGGCAGACGCAGACGACTCGCCGCCCGTGGCCAACGGCCAACAGTAGCCCACCCAAGCAAGAAGAACCAGAAAGCCCGCGATTGCCGCTCGCCGTTGAATCATGCCGCCACCTCCAGAAGGACAAGCGGCAAGTATCGAATTCACGGGGCCGAAAGTCAAGCAACGCAGGCCGGGGCCGGCCCCCCAAAAGAGTTTCAGGAAGCGGTGTTCTTGCTGATCATCACACGGAGTGTGATGGCCACTTTGCCCCCAAAAGAGTTTCAGGAAGCGGTGTTCTTGCTGATCATCACACGGAGTGTGATGGCTACTCTACTCGACGGTGAGCAGGGCAGGTTGAGGCGACGATGGGCCGGGTATAGAATCACTGGAGAAATCGAGTCCTTGGCAGCGTTCGAGAAATGACTGTCGCCGCGTCAAAGTAGCCATCACACTCCGTGTGATGATCGGCAACAAACACTGGACAGCTATTTCTCGTACGCTGCTTACGCCCTCCAAGCCCCCACGCTCACCAGGAGTGCCTGATGTCTCGGAGCAACTGTTTTCTGCACGGTCTGTGGTGCGTAGCGATCGCTGTGTCCGGCCTGCAGGCGTGCTCGGCGCAGGTCGCGGCGGCGGACGTCGAGCGGGCGGTCGACGCCCAGGCGACGATCACCTATCTGCTCGGCTGCCAGAAGCCGAACGGCGCGTTCGGGCCCTATGGCCACGCTCACAGCGACCTGGCGTGGAACTATCCGGCCGTACACGCCTTGATGCTGCTCGGCGAGCCGATCCCGCGGCCCAAGGACTGCCTGGTCCACGGCACGTGGGCGGCCTTTCGCGAGCCCGACGCGCACCGGACCAATCTGCACTGGGACCTGTACCAGAAGGTCCAGCTGAATCTGTTGTTGCACGAGGCTGCGGGCTTGCCGATCGCCGTCTTTCCCGGCCAGCGCGACGACGGCCGGCGGCTGGAACTGGGCAACCGCTGGACGCTGAAGTTCCAGGACCGCAAGGGCGCCTACTACGGGCCCTACGGCGTCGGCCTGTTCTACGACATCTCGACGCTGTGGTACATGATCAGCGCCCTGACGGGCCTGGACGGCACGATCGGCAATCCGGCGTTGGCCCAAGAGTTCATCGTGGCTCGGCAGAGTGCCAACGGCGGATTCGTCGATGCCTACCGCGTCGATACGCCGCCCGATCCGGCGGCAGCGCATCTGGTCATCACCTACCACGCCGTCATGGCGTTGCGGGCGCTGGGCCTCGATGTGCCTTGTCGGGACGCCTGCGTCGAGTTCCTGCAGGCTTGCCAAACGCCCGACGGAGGCTTTCGCTGGAGTCCGACACACGGGGCGCACAGCAACCGGGCCGACGTCTGGTACACCTGGGCGGCCGTCCGCGCGTTGGACGCCCTCAACGCCCGGCCTCGCGATGCGACGAAGTGCGTCGCCTGGATCAACTCGTTGCAGAATCCCGACGGCGGTTTCGGCGACCGGCCCGGTTGGGACTCGCGGATCTACAGCACGTACTATGCCGTCCACGCCTTGCAGATCCTCACTGGCGACGCGCGCAAAGCCATTGCCGCCAAACGTGTTTCCCGGACCGTCGAAGAGATCCCCGACGGCAAGTACCGGATCTTCCAAGCCCATTTCAAGTCGGCCGCCGATTTGGCGGGCAGCCAGGCGGACATGGTCGACGAAGTACACAAGATGGGCTTGCACCTGATCGGCGCAAAGACCGAGGACGTGGCCGCGGCTCGGATGCACGTGGCCGAAAAAGGCTACGCGTTGGAAGTGCTGGCCAATCCAGAGAACTATTCCCACAAGCTCCGCTGGCTCGGCGGCGACCCAGCCGACCATGTCTCCAACTGGCTGGTCCCGCCGCGGAAGACGCCGGACGAGAGTCAGCAATGGACACAAGCCAACGCAACCGGAAGGTCGGGGCTGCCCTGGGAAGCATTCAAGGAACAGGTCATCGGGCCGGCGCTCAAGCTGGGCACGGTCTTCTACCCCGAACTCGACTTCTCCATGACCAACGCCTACATGGTCTACGACGACGGGTTGGACGGTCAGCCGGGCTACAACGCCTTTCTTGCCGCACTGGGGTGGCCGGCCTGGGACTGGGTGCGTCAGACGCCGTACCGCGAGCGGTGGGTGGGCAAGCTTCCGGCTCTGGCCGACGGCGATGCCCATGGCGATTTGGCGAAGTGGCGTTCGCGCCCCGAAAAGCAGCGCGTCCTGTACCTTGCCCCCAGCCACGAACTGCCGCACTTCCTGGACGCCTGCCGCAACGGCCGCACGGTCTGCGTCATCCGCGACCCGCGCGAGCCGGAGGGAGCGGTGTTCTACGGCACGCAATCCGCTGTGGCCTACGTCCAACGCCACCGGTCCGAATGGCAATGGTGGACCAGCGACTCCGACAATCCACGCTAGGACACTCGTGAGCGGCTGCAGACAACATGTCGGAGCGTCGCAGCAGCGCGGGAGACTAAAGAACCTCGTACACGTCGAGAAAGACGTGGGATTTCCCGAAATTCGATCGCCGCGCAGCGTGCCTCCCGTGACAGGAATGAACAGGCGCTGCCCCAAGGGCCCGTCGATCGTCTGCGGCGGATCGACACTTGCCTGCATTTCGAACAACGGCTTCAACTCGATCATGTCATGCTCACCAACCGAGATTCCTTGCCTTCCCGTGCGGCGGCCACTTCATCGAACATTCGCTTTCGCGCCACCAATCGTCTTCCGCCCTTGCTAGAATGCTCATCGCAAGGACATGCACGTGCTGAGTCGGCCGGTTCCCGGCAGGCGCGGCGTTGGGTGCGTGTCCTGGCGATCGTTGAAACATGTAATTGCCGTTTGGTCCAGAGCAGGAAACCGCGTTATGGGCTTGTCTCGTTGCGTTGTGAATGCCGTCAAGCGATTTTGGGTCTGCCTGGCTGGCTTGATCTGTCTGGCCGGCGCGTCGGACGGTGAACGTGAAAAGGCGAGCGGTCCGCCGGCGGTGGTTTCGCAGCGCGAGGCCGGACTGGAGCAGGCGGTGTTCAGCGTAGAACTGACCGATCCGGTATTCGCCGACAGACCCGCACGCGTTCATCGCGTGGTTCAGTTCAAGGACGGAAACGGTTTTCCGGCGGGCTATGCGATGCGGGTGACGGCCGAGGTCTGCACCGACAACAAGTGCAAGATCGTGGAAGTGACCATGTATTGGAACGTGGTGGGGGATTACGAGCGGCTCGAATGCCCTCCGGGAAACCCGCTGACCAAGAAGGAGCACGTCCCGTTCACGGCCGCTGACTATGCGAAACTCGACGGGATTCTCAAGGACCGGGAGTCCATTCTGGCCAGGCATTCGCTGGCCTTTCTGGCAAAGCCCGTCGAAACCGACCTGGGCATCGATGCCTTGTCGGGCGCGACGCCGCTGACCGTGCAGGAATCGGTGGTCCAGGACGCCGCTTATACCAGTTGGGCGCTGTGGCACTGGGCCAACGGAGGAATCGTCCAGAAGCTGCGCGGCGTGACCGAGCAGCGCTGTACTTTGCCCTACCTGAGACAGCTGCTGCGTTCTCAGAACCGGAGCTACGTCGATTTCGCCCTGAAGCACATCCTGGCTCAGCGTCCTCTCGAGTCCCAGTTGCTGGACGATGTTCTGCACGTCTTGGAGCATGGCGACCGGGAGCAGATCGCCCTTTCGCTGCAATTCGTGACCGGCGCGGCGCGGGACAAGCAGCAGTTGCACGCCCGCCTGATCGAGTCCTATGGCCGGATGAAGAGCATGTACAGTCCGATGATCTTGGACTATTTCGCCGCCCAGCCCGAGCTGCCTTTGACGACGCTGGAAGGCCTCACGACCTGCCTCGATCGGCTGCCGTACTTCCACGTCCATCTGATACTCCGATTGCTGGAAGAGCGGAAGTTCTTTTCCAAGAAGACGGAATCCGATGTCGTTCGACTGCTGGACGGGGATGACTTCTTTATCGCCCGGCGCGCGAGCGAACATCTGCTGAACCAGGACCTGAGCGGCGAGGTGAAAGAAAAAGTGCATGCCTTCCGCCAGCGGAACCGCGACCGGTTGTAGCCGCGGCCCATGCTTCTCGTTGACAGCGGTGTGTCGATGCTGGTCGGACCTACTCCACCACCTCGTACGCCGCGCTGCCGCGAGCGGCCCGCTGCTGGTTGTAGCCGGCTTGGATCTCCGCGAGGCTCAGAGCGCGCCGATAGATCTTGACCTCGTCCAGCAGGCCGACGAAGGGCTGCCAGCTGGAACCGATCGAGAGGTCGCTGCCGGCGACATCCAGCGCGCCGGTGAACGCGGCCGGGATGGCTTGCTCGCTGTCCAGGACGCCGTTGTAGTAGTACCGGGTCTTGGCGCTGGCACGGTCGACCACGATCACGAGATGCGTCCAGGCGTTCTCTGGAATGCCTCCGCTCGGCCGGTTGGCACAGGTGACTCGGTTCGCGTCCCGCATCTCGATGAAGGGTTTTCCCTCCGCGGTGATGTTCAAGTTCCACCCGGTGTCCGGAAAGCGGTCCTTGCTCATGAATCGCCGCCGTGCATCGCCCGAATCGATCTTGAGTTCCGTCGGGCAGATCCACAGCTCGATGCTGAAATCGCCGGTGCCGAAACGCAGGGTCGGGGCGTCCTTGACGACGGCGCTGTGGGCCACCGCATCGCACAGCAGGGACGCGCCGAACGCCCCCTTGGCCCGCTTGGTCCAGACCTCGGCATCGTTGCGGCAGCCGGAGTGGTCTTCGGCGGTGTAGGGGTCGTCCTCGTCGAACGTCCAGTGTGCCGCGAGCCCATGGTCGTTGGCGACCTGCTGAGGCTGGGCCTCGCTCGCCGCCGCCCGCGCTCGCGGCCGGCGCTTCGGCGGCTGCGCGAGTTCCTCGGCCGTGCCCAGACGCAGGTTGTCGATGTAGAAGGTGCTGGCGGCGTCCGTCGTGCTGGAGATCCCCAACCAGTGGACCTCGCGAAAGGCGCTGTTCAGGTACGGAAACTCCAGGGCCACGGGCTCCAGTCCAGGACCGCGCAGGGCGAACTGGTACGTTCCGGGAGTCCCCTCGCCGAGCGCGATGGCGATCTCGACGTGGACCCATTCGCCCAGCGGCATCGTGGCGACCTCGCGGCCGCCGGCCGTCACTTTGCCATCGGGGGCCACCGACACGGTCGGGCCGATCACGTAGGAACTGCCTTCGTATTGGCGCACTTCCACGAAGAAACGGGCCGGCGCGTCTCTGGAGTTGAGCATGTCCCAGGCGAGCTTGACCTGGCCGCCGGTGTACGTCTTCCGGTAATAAATGTGCGGCGTCCACCCGCGCGTCTGCCCAGGCGCGTCGGTGAACTTCAGGCTCTGACGGCCGCCGGCGGCTGTGTCTGTGGACACCCGGATGGCAGCTCCGTTCTCGCCCTCGATGCAATCGCCGTCCAGGGGCAGCGCGTCGGGCACGTCCGACTCGAAGTCCAGATTGGCGACGAACGGGAGTTCGACCGGCGGCGGGATCTCCTTGAGCGTGCGGTTGGGAAACTGCTTCGGCAGGCCCACCCAGGCCGGATCGCCGTACAGGCCCGTTTGGCGCAGGTCGATGGGCTGGAAGCCGAGGCCCAGCGCCGGAGAGTTGGCCCGCAAGCCGAAGTCGCCCCGCGCCGGATCCACGAACAACGGGTCCGCGACCGCGGAGCCCGCGTCGTTGCCTTGGGCTTGCCAGGCCGCGAAGTCCCGGCCGGCGAAGACGGGGGCTCCGGCGGTGCTCCAGTACAGATTCCGCCCCAGCTGCCAATCGCCGTTCTTCCAGACGCCGCCGAGCATCTGCGGGATGTCGGCATAGACGATGTTCCCTTCGGCGATGTAATGGCAGGGGACGTCCTCGCGGCACCGCTGCAGCTGGCCCGCTCCGCCGAAAGCGAAGATGTTGTTGCGGATCGTATTGTCCTTGCCGTAATGCTGGAACAGCGGGCAGGTCCGGACCCGGTACACGACGTTGTTCTCGATCAGGATCTCCGAGCTGCCTTCGTCGGGGTAGATGCCGGAGCCGTGGGACACAGGGGCATAGTTGTAAACGTCGTGGATGTGGTTGTAGCGCTCCGTGGTTCCCGGCGAGATGCCCAGCGTGTAAATGCCGCCCATGTCGCCCAGCCCGTCGCCGTTCCCCAGATGATGAATATGGTTGTGGTCGAGGGTGTTGTGGTTGGCGGAACTGGGCTGGAAGCCCCAGGACCAGCCGCACGAGATGCCCGAGTAGTCGAAGTCGGCGATCTCGTTGTGGGTCACCGTGTTGTGGGAGCTTCGGCCGATCCAGACGCCGTGCGCGCCGCGGAACTGGTACGAGCCGTCGTGAATGAAACAGTTGTCCACGGTGATGCGTTCGGTGGGCGTCGCTTCGTGGAGCCC